>Ga0105245_10001116_pt1 | contig 24279 bp, 26 predicted proteins | sample KBSM54metaG_FD_81523 | JGI IMG/M metagenome (GOLD analysis project Ga0105245, IMG submission 81523) | Miscanthus rhizosphere microbial communities from Kellogg Biological Station, Michigan, USA - KBS M5-4 metaG | ecosystem: Host-associated > Plants > Roots > Rhizosphere > Soil | place...
GATCCTGTGCACTCCCTCTCCGCGTGTTATATTGATTGACCCGCGTAGTCCAGCGGGGTAGCGACCATGATCGAGATCCAGATCGTTCCGAGCGACATACGTCGTCGTGTGCGGTACTTCTTCTTTGACCGCCGCCGCGTCGTCGTTGGGATCTGCGTGCTCTCGTTCGTGCTCACGGCGATCATCGGATCGATGACTGCGGCGCCGACCGTCATCCGGCGCGTCTACAAATCCAACTACCTCACCTCGATGCGCCACGAGCGCGACATTCAGAAAGAGCGCCTGCACGAGAACGTGATGCAGATGACGTCGCTCGAGCAGTCGTTCGAAGAGCATCGCATCCGCGTCGAGAAGCTCATCACCGTCTACGGACTCGGCCGATCCCTCGGCCAGGGCGGATTCAGTTTCCCGCTGCACGTGAAAGGCGATGCCGAAGGGCGCGAGCTCGACGACGCGCGCCGGCGCGAAGCGTCACTGCGCCACGCGATGCGCCGCTTGCAAGAACAGATCGAAGTCCTGCAGAAGTACGAGCAGGACAACGCGGAGATGGTGCGGCATACGCCGTCGATCCTCCCGATTCCTGCCGATCAGTTCGTGCTCACATCGCCGTTCGGCACGCGCGTCTCACCGTTCACGCGTCAGGGTGAACTGCACAAAGGACTCGATCTCTCCGCGCCGAGCGGCACGCCGATCTACGCCACGGCGGACGGCGTCGTCAGTTTCGCGGGACGCTATCCGATCGCGCAGAGCGTTTCGTGGTGGCGCTTCGGAAACGTCGTCGTCGTCAATCACAGCGATCGATTCCTCACCATCTACGGCCATTGCGACACCGTCAAAGTGCGCGCCGGTCAGCACGTGAAGCAGGGCGAAGTCATCGCCTCGGTCGGATCGACCGGCTGGAGCACGAACGCGCATTTGCACTACGAAGTGCGCAGCGATCTCGAAGAGCCGGGCAACTACCAGCCCATCGATCCGCGTATCTACATCCTCAACTATCAGTGGAACAACGAAGCAGCGCTCCTGATGCGCATGCGTACCAGCAAGGACTACAAAGACTTCGATCCATTGCCATCGGCGTTCGTCGGAAAGAGGTGAGGGGTATGAGTGGAGCGGCCGACCAAGCAAATTTCCCAACCATGATCATTCCGCGCGGGACGGAAATCCGCGTCAATCATCAGGGACAACTTTCCATCCGCACGCCGGGGAATCTCGTCATTCAAAACTCCGGCAACTACTCCGAGATCGAGTCGACCAACGGATCGATTCGCATCGAAGAGAATGTGACCGTCGACGCCGTGAGCATCCGCGCCGGACAGGCGTGCTTCATCCAAGGCACGCTCACCGCTTGGAAAGTGCACGCGAAACGCATTTCGCTCGAGGACAAAGCGAAGGCGTTCATCATGCTGCAGGAGTCGGAGAACCTCGAGCTCGCACGCGGCGCGCGTCTCGTCGGCAACTTCGCGAACGAGAAAGAGCTGTTCCTGATGATGGGAAAGTTCACGTCGCAGCTGAAGGAGCTTCCGGGCGGAGTCGACATGAGCTCCTCCTCGCCATCGCTCGCTGCACCGACGAGCTACGCACCCGCGATTGCAGAATCTGCGGCAGCACCGCCTATCGAGTACGTTCCTCCGCAGCAGCCGGAGGAGGGCATGGCACCGTCGGCGGCGACGACGCAGTTGATGCACGCGCAAACGCTCATCGAGCAGGAGCTCGCGCGCCCTGACTTCCCGGCCGCGGAAGGGCAGGGGCTTCGCGAGATTCTCTACGCAATTCGCGAGCACAACGACTCGCGCATCGCGAGCATCTATCGCTCCGCGTTCGGGCAGATCAAGTCGCCGACTGACGCAATCAAGCAGGCCTACGAAGCGATCGCGAAGTTCGTCGCTCTGCGCAGCGGTCAGTAAGCGCGGTAGTAACGCGGACGTTTGCCGCCCATCACGCCGATCAGAATCATCCCGAGGATGAAGCCGCCGATGTGTGCGAAGTAGGCGACGCCTCCGGCTTGCTCCGCGCCTGCAGCCGACAGCGATCCGATTCCTGAGAAGAATTGCAGCACGAACCAGAGGCCGAGGATGAAGACGGCGGGCAGTTCGCGGATCGTGATGAAGATGAAGATTGGGATCAGCGTCGTCACTTGCGCGCGCGGAAAAAGAATAAGGTACGCGCCGAGGACGCCGGCGATGGCGCCGGATGCTCCGATGGCGGGAACGCGCGACGTCGGATTGAAGAACGCGTGCGACAGCGTCGCACCGAATCCGCACAGCAGATAGAACGCGAGATAGCGTCCGTGGCCGAGGCGGTCTTCGACGTTGTCGCCGAAGATCCAGAGATAGAGCATGTTCGAGGCGATGTGCAGAAAGCCGCCGTGCAGAAACATCGAGACGAAGATCGTGACCATGTTCGGCACGAAGAACCGCGGGATCCAGAAGCGCGCCGGGATGAACGCGACGTTGACGAGCGCGCTCTCGAGGTTCGGCCCGAACGACATCTCCCACAGGAACATCAACACGTTCGCGGCGATGATCAAGTAGTTGACGATCGGCGTCGTGCGAGTGGGATTGAGGTCCCGCAGCGGAATCATCGCTCGCTTAGGATACGCGCCGTGGCGGCGGGATCGACGACGTCGATGAACGTGCCGGTGCCGAGCTCGAAACCGGCGACGTTCGTGACGCGCGGAAAGACGTCGACGTAGCAGTGCGCGGAGGCGACTTCGGGAAAACCGAGAAACATCCAGTTGTGCGAGGCGGAGATCTTGCGCATTCCGGCCGACGCGCGCTGCAGCAGCGACGCGATATCGCGCGCTTCGACTTCGGTTAGCGCAGCGACGTCGTTGACGTGGCGCTTCGGCACGATCCACTGCTGATGCGCGAACGTCGATCCGTGCGGCGCGAGGCGAACCATCGTCGCGGTCTCGTCGATGACGAGATCGGCGACGTGATGTGTCGAGATCGCACCGCAAAGCGGACATGAATTCGCCTTCGCGAACCCGAATGCTTCGCGGGTCATCCGCGGCGGCACGAACGGCATGGCTGCGATTTGCGAATGAAGGTGCGCGATCGACGCGCCCGCGGCGCGTCCGTGATTCTTGAACAGCATCACCGCGCGGACGCCGCTGCGGCTCACCATTGCGCGATATCGCGCGAGATACATCGCCACGACTTCTTCGGCGTCGATCGAGTCGAACGTGGCGTCATGCGCCGGCGACTCGACGATGACCTCGTGATGATCGAGCGCCGGATATTTGTTCGGAAAGACGCGCACGCGCCACGGATCTCCGACCCGCGCGATCTCCGGAGGCGTGAGCGACTCGTTGCCGGGACAGAAGGGACATTGGCCAGACAGGAATGTCTGGCCCACACTGAATGCGTTCGGCCGCTCCGCGCGATCCGGCGCGAAGAGGATCTGCTCGCCCGTGATGAGATTGCGGCGAACCTCGGTCACGACTTCTCCAGCCTCCTCGCGAGCGCGAATCGCTGGACGATGCCGAGGATGGCGAAGGCGAGGAGGAGCAACGTCATCCACTCCGCGATCGTGAGGCGCGCGTACTGCGTCGCGTTCCAGCCGTTGACCAACAGGATGTGAGACACGATCGGAAATACGATGAGGGCGAGGACGAACTCGCCGCGCCCGACCGTGTCGTAGTTGCGCTCGCCCCACGTCGCCTCGACCTGCGTGCCGATGTAACCGTTGAGCATCACCGCGATCGTCGCGACCATCGTCAGTTCGATGCGCACGCCGCTGCCGATGAGCCAGCCGGCGACGAGGAAGAGGTCGCTCACACGATCGGCGAAGTGATCGAGGAAGTCGCCGTAGCGGGTCTCTTTCGATTGCACGCGGGCGACGATGCCGTCGAATGCGTCAGCGAGTCCGGCCACGGCGATGACCCAGATCGCGACCAGAAAGTAGTGCGAATAGAGGAGCGCGGCAGCAATCAGGTTCAGCAGCAGCGCGCAGAGTGAGATCGCATTCGGCGATAGCGGACAGCGCAGCGCAAGCGGCGCAAACCATCGTTGCAGTCGAGCACGCCATACGTGCATGAGGGCGCGATTGTAGTGGAATGATGTGAGCGCGAATGTTATTTTAAGACGCAACAACCGCGATCCACGCGACAAGGGCAAACCATCGGCGACGGTGGGGCGCAAAACCAACGGGTCTGAGAATGTTCAGACGGCCGGGCTGCCGAACGTGAAGCATCGGCGTTCCTCCAAGCGAGATCGCATGACCAAGGGAGCGCCGTGCGTACTCGTCTCGCCGTTTTCGCGACGTTGTTCACTCTCTTCGCATCGTCGACGTTTGCCGCGTATCGCAACAGCGCGTGGATTCCGCCCTGGCGTGAAGAGGCGCTGACGAGCCTCCAGAAAAACATCGGCGCCATTCAGGAGTCGAATCCGGTTTGGTATCTCTGGAACGCGGACGGCTCGATCGCGAAAGCGTGGAACGCGGAGAATCCGACGTGGCGCGCGGCGATGACCGGCAGCGAGATCCTTCCGACGATTCAGAACATCGTCGGCGGTAGCTTCAACGGCACCGCCGCCGCGACGGTCCTCGGCAGTGCAACCTCGCGCGACGCGCACGTCAACGCGATCGTCGCACTCGTCAACGCGAACGCGTTCGATGGCATCGACATCGACTACGAGCGCGTGCCGACGGCGTCGCGCGCGGACTTCACTGCGTTCGTCGCGTCGCTTGCGACGAAGCTGCACGCATCGGGCAAGAAGTTGTCGGTCACGGTGTACGCGAAGACGAGCGACAGTCAGAACTGGAACGGGCCGGGCGCCGAAGACTGGAGCGTCATCGGCGGCGCCGCCGACACCGTGAAGATCATGGCGTACGACTATCACTGGGACTCGAGCGATGCGGGCGCGATCGCGCCGCTGTCGTGGCTCGATCAGGTAACGACGTACGCGGAGAGCGTGATCCCCGCGCGCAAGATCGTGATCGGACTTCCGTGGTACGGATACGACTGGTCCGCGGGCACGACGGCGTCGACGGTGTCGTACGCGTCGGCGACGCAGATCGCGACGAACAATCACGCCACGATCACGCACGACGCGTCGAGCGGCGAGGCAACGTTCACGTACAGCGGTCACATCGTCTACTTTCAGGATGCGGCCGCGTACAAGACGAAGACCGACATGCTCAAGCTGAAGCATGGCGGCATCGGCGGCGTCACGGCGTGGGCCGCGGGTTACGAAGATCCGAACGTGTGGTCGATCATCGGCGGCTCGAGCACGCCGGTCGCTCCCGCGCCTGCCGATTTCGCGATCAGCGGATCGCAGTCGTTGACCGTCCAGCAAGGCAACAGCACGAGCGCGCTTTACACGATCACGCCGATCAACAACTTCACCGGAAGCGTGAGCGCATCGGTCATGTCGACGATTGGCGCAACGATCTCGCCGACCATGCCCGCGACGCTGATCGTCGCGCCGTCAGCGACGACGCCGGCTGGCGTCTATCCAGTGACGGTGCGCGCGACGAGCGGTTCGATCACGCACGACCTGATCGTGAATGTGAACGTCACCGCGGCGCCGGTCACGAAGAAGCACGCGACGAAGCACTAGTAGATGATCACCTCATCGCCGACGTTCGCCATCGCGTACAACTTCGCGATGTCGTCGTCGCCGACGCGCACGCATCCGTGCGAGACCGAGTGGCCGAGCTTTTCCGGCTCGTCGGTGCCGTGGATGCCGTAGCCGTCGCCGAGCTCGAGGCGGTAGCGGCCGAGGACTTTGTCGTAGTGACGCTGCTTGGTGTTGATCGGCGGAACGACGATCGCGTTGCCCGCGACGATCGTCTTGCCCGGCGGCAACTCGCGCTCGATGCCGTTGTCGACTTCGACGACCGTGTCGCCTCGCACTTTCAGTACGCGACGGCTTCCGCTCGAGCTACCGAACCATGACCAGATGCCGCTGTTGTTCGCGCGCGCCGCATCGCCGGTGTCGGCGTCGAGCGACTGGCCCGGGTTGAGACGCACGACGCGCATTCCGTTGCGCTGCGCTTCTTCCACGAAGTGCCAGTCCGGCGGCACCCACTGCGGATTCTCTTCCTTCGCCTTGATGTGAAACTTGCCGATCGGCGTGTCGAACACGAGCGTCTTTCCGTCGACCGCGAGACTCGTTCCCTTTCCCGTCGAACAGACGGCGTCGAAGATCGTCTGTCCGTGTTGACGCACGTAGATGTGATTCTCCTGCGTCGACACGATGATCGTTTGCCCCGTATCCGGAACATCCTCGGTCTGCTTCGTGACCGTCGCGACTTTGGTCTGCAGCGCGTTCAATTCCGCCTGCTGTTTGTGCTCCGCGTTGCGCAACTCTTCAGCCTTGTTGCCGCTGCGCTCGCGAATGAGCTCATCGATCACCGCAAGCCGGCTGAGCTTCCGCTGATCGCGCAGATTGATCCACTCGCCGGCGACAGCGATCGTCGCGAGGCCGAGAGCGAGAACGAGTAGTGCCCACGAGCCGAGAAAGCCGATCCATCTAGAAGATGTAGACACGCGTCTCCTTCCCGATCCTCGGCCAGATCGCCGCGAGATCCGCCTCGGGCACCATGATCGATCCCGGCTTGGCTGTGCCGTGCAGAGGACTCGCATCCGGCGGCGGCGAGTGAATGATGTAGTTGTCCTGCAGGATGAGCACGTACTTGCAGAGGCCGTTCTCGACGAGGGGCTTTTCGACGTGCGCGTTCGTCGCGTACACCCACGCGGGCACGCGCCACTCGTAATCGGTGTCTTTGTCGGAGATCGTGAACGCGCCTTTCACCGGAACGAACGTCCACGTCTTTCCGTCGGACGACTTGATCGTCTTGCGCTCGCCGAGGACGACGTCTGCTTCGCGCACGACGTCGCTGCCGAGGCGCAGGTAGAACTTCTTCTTCGCGGTGTCGACGGCGATGTAGAACTGCGCGCTGTTGACGCTTTGCGCGTATTGCAGCCGCGCGTCGAGCTCGTGCGCGAGCTGCGTGCGCGTGAGATCCATTTCAGAGAGCTCTTCGCGGATGCGATTCAGCTCTATCGGCGACGCATTCGCGGGCGGCTTGAACAGCAGGCCCATCTTCGCGTCGAGGGTGTCTCGATGATGCTTCGCGTAGGCGAACGTCGCCGCGGCGAGGATGAGAAGTGTGAGATTCAACCAGAGCGGCGGCCGCGGAAACGACCGCCGCTCAATATTTTGCGGGCGCATTGGCCCAAAGAAGAGCTAGGCGCGTGCCAAGACTCTGCGTTGAATCGCCCAAACAGCGGCCATGAGCGCGAGCGCGATGCCGAACGTACAGACGATCGTCGCGCCGGTCGGCAGATCGAACTTGAACGAAAGCAGAATGCCGAGCGCGCTGACGAGCGCGCCCATCGTCCAGCCGATGGCGAGCCGCGCGCCGATCGAGCGCGCGAACAACATCGCCGCGACCGACGGCACGATCAGATACGAGAAGACGAGCAGCACGCCCGCGATCGCGACGGAGCTCGTCACGACGAATCCGAACGACGTGTAGAAGAGAAAGTCCCACAGCTTGAGATTCGGAATCGTTTCGCCGAGGGAGATGGCGAGGAACTTCTTTCGGAAGATGAAGTGAAAGAGGCCGACGAGCGCGTAGAGGATCGCGGTCTTGATGACCGTCGACGCATTCACCGACAGGATGTTGCCGACGAGCATGTCTTTCAGGTGCTCGGTCTCGCCGGTCGCTTTGCTCATCGCCAGGATCGATGCGGCCGCGGCGACCGCGTAGGCGATGCCGATGATCGCTTCCTGCGGGATGCGCGTCTCGCGATGCACGCGCGTCGTCGCGAAGATCGCCGCGCCGATGATCGTGAAGCCGAGCGACCACCAGTACGCCTGCGGATCGTGCGGCTCGATGCCGCGCAGCACGGCGATGGTCGTCCCGAGCGCGGCGATCTGCGCGAGCGAGAGGTCGACGAAGATCACGCCGCGCTCGACGACGTGGACGCCGAGGTATGCGTGGATGCCGGTGAGAATGAGGCCGGCGAGAAAGGGAAGATAGAGGAACTGCAGAATGTCGGTCATCTACTTCAGCGCTTTCGTCAGATTGGCGATGTTGGTGTCGAACAGTTGGAAGTAATCGTCGGAGCCGCTCTTCGCGCCGCCGACGGAGGGATAGAGCACGACGACTTGCGCGCCCGTCTGCGAAGCGATCGACTGCGGCGTCTTCAAATCGAAGTACGGCTCCATCGCGATCACTTTGATGTGCTGCGCCTTCATCATGTTGATCAGCTCGAAGGTGTGCGACGGCGACGGCGGCACGCCCGGTTTCGGCTCGACGTAGCCAACGACGTCGAGGCCGAAGTGCCTCGCGAAGTTCGGCCAGGAGTTGTGGTACGTGATGATCTTCGCGTGCTGGTACGGCGCGAGCGCCGCCATCCAGCGCTTGTTCGCGTCGTTGATCTTGATCTTGAACGCGTTGAGCCGCTGCGCGAAGTACTGCGAGTCGGCAGGACGCAGCTCCGCGAGACGTCCCTCGATCTGGATGGCGATGCGCACGGCGTTCGCCGGATCGAGCCAGTAGTGCGGATTGCCGAGGGGATGGACGTCGCCCATCGCGCGCGTGACGGTGGTCGTCGGACGATCGAGGATCTCGACGCCTTGCGAGACATCGAGGTAGCCGCGCGCGCCGGGACGGATTTTGTCGTTGCGGCTCTGCTCGAGCAGCGGCGGCAGCCATCCGATCTCGAGCTCGAGTCCGACGACTTCGAGAAGGTCGGCGTTGCGAAGGAGGAGAAGGAACGACGGCTTCGGCTCGACGAAGTGCGGATCCTGATAGCCCTTCGCGATGGCGGTGACCTCGACGCGATCGCCGCCGACTTCCTGCGTGAGCGAGGCGAGGTCGGAGATGGTGGTGACGACTTTCAACTTCTGTGCGAACACGTTCGTGCTCGCGATGATGAGGATTGCGAATAGTACGAATCGTTTCATGGGTGTCTCCTAGAAAGACGGCATGAGGCATGAGGCATGGGGCATGAGAGGAAGACCGACCTCGCGGTGATTGGCTTTTCCTCTCATTCCCCATGCCTCATTGCCCATGCCTGTCTAGAACGTATGCGCGCCGTGCGCGCCGATCGCGAACTGCAGTTGGAAGAGGAGCTCGTTGATCGCTTTCAGATTGCCGTATTGCGTGTGGCGAAGCTGCGCGCGGATCTGGCTGAACTCCGACGGCCAGAAGGTGAGGGTTGCGGAAGCGCCTTTGTCGCGGCGCGTGTCATCGAAGTCGGCGCGGTCGAGACGGACGCCGGTGAACCAGCGCTGCCCGAGTTGGTAGTCGAGCGACGCGTAGAAGCCTTTGCGGTCGCGCGCCATGTCCGGACGATCGTTGACAATGCCTTCGAAGCGGGCGATGAGCGAGTTGTACAGGCCGCGCGACAGCGGCTTCCATCGATACGTGAGGTCGACGCCGCCGAACTGGTTCGTGCCGCCGACGACGGGTGTCGTCCCGCGCGCGTAGCTCGTCCCCAGCTCGATGTTCGAGTTCTCGCTGATGTCTTTGAAGACCTTGAGATGTCCGTTGTACGACAGGTCGTTGTTCTTCTCCCTCGCAAACACATCCTCGGTTTCCCCGCGAAAGACCTCGATCGTCCCTTCCGTGTATGCGAACGAATTCGGGAAGATCTTGCTGAGCGAGAGGCCGTCGTCGTGAAACTGCTCGTCGCCGAAGAAGTCGTGAACGACGAGCGGCTGGTCGACCCAGGGACGCACGTGCGTGTGCCATGTGTTCGCTTTGCCGAAGTCCGCTTTGAACTTGCCGACCTTCGCGGTGAGATCGTAGGGAAGCGCGACGAAGGTCGCGTAGCCTTCCTCGACTTCGATCCCCTGTGGCGAAACGGAGAAGAAGAAGTTCGCCTTCGCATACGGATCGACGAAGGCCTGGAAGGCGATCTCGGCTTCATCGAGCTGCATCGGCTCGCGCGGATCGAACGGATTGTTCTGACCGGCCTTGCCCATGAAGTTTGCGATCACGGACGTGTCGGGATTGAAGACTTTCGACGCGCCGGGATTCGGTGCGTTGTTGATGGTCTGAACGTCGGCGAGCTGCGGCGCCGGTGCGGCCGGCGGCGTCACGACTCCGACAGCCGTCAAATCGTCCGTCGTCGCCGGTTTTGCCGTTCCTTTCAACTGATCGAGCTCCGCGCGCAGCGCGGTCGCTTGCTGCATCAGCGTGTCGATTTTTTCTTCGATTTGTCGAATGCGATCGTCGTTCGTCTGCGCGAAGAGCGGCGCGGCGGCGAACAGGACGATCAGGAAAACGATCCGATGACCGTGTCGGGCCATGATGAATCCTCCTGCGTGGTTACGGCGGGCGAGGAATGCGCTTTTGTTTTAGAGTGCAGGAGGGGCGCGCGACGGGAGCGCGAGCGAGACGTCGGACGAATGTCCGAGCGCGGGGGTGGCGACGAGCTGGTAGGCGACGACGCGCGTCGGCTCGACGATGGGACGCTGCACGTGGGCCGGCGCGATCGCGCTGACGCAGAGCGTGCAGACGTTCGGTCCGTCGACGGTGAGCGGGCAGTTGTGGAGCAGGGGCTCCGCTGCCGCGATTGCGGCGAGGAGCAGCGCAAGCACCACCAGACGTCTCATCGAGCGCATCAGTTTACTCAGAAGCGGTTTCTTGCACGCGTCATTCCGCAGGCTGGCGCGTCTTTGGAATTTACGTTGGTGGAAGCAGTTTTGTTGAACCCGTTAGGAGAAGGACTTCAAATGGCTGATTCATCCGTGATTGAGCAACTGACCGATACCAATTTTGAGTCGACGATCAAGGCCGGCAAGCCGGTCTTCATCGACTTTTGGGCGCCGTGGTGCGGACCGTGCCGCATCATCGGGCCGATCGTCGAAGAGCTGGCGCCGAGCTACCAGGGGAAGGCGATCCTCGCCAAGATGAACGTCGACGACAACCCGAACGTGCCGCAGCAGTTCGGCGTGACGTCGATCCCGACTCTGATGATGTTCAAGAACGGCAAGCTCGTCGATCGCATGGTCGGCGCGGTGCCGAAGGCGCAGCTCCAGCAGTTCATCGACAAGAACCTCTGATACATTGCGGGCGTGCAACGTTGCGCCGCTCTGTTCGTCGTCTTCTGCGCGATCGCCCAGATCGGATTGCAGACGATGGCGGCGGGCGGCGCTTCGCATTGCTGCTGCGTTGCGAAAGCGCACGGCGCATGTCCGTTGCGGGCAAAGACCGCGTGCGCGATGAAGTCGTGCAGCGAGGCGCCGCCGCAAAACGCGACGACGATCAACAACGACGCGCCCGCGATCATGAACATGGCGCGGGTCGTCCTCGCGCCGCTTGCTGACGAAGAGACGTTCGCAATCGCGCGTGACGATCGCGCAAGTTCGCTGAACGTCATCCCCGAGCCGCCACCGCCGAAGCGCGCCTAAACGTCCCGCCACCCGCCACCCGCAACCCATCCCCGGGAGGCTCCATGTTCGCGTTGCTACTCAGCGCGCTGCTGTCGTTTTCCGGCCGCGCGCCGTCGATCGCATTCGATTCTCACGGACGCCTGCACGTCATCTACGTCGATGACGCGTCGCGACGCGTCATGCATCGCGTCGACGACGCCGTGACCGCGGTCTCCGAAGGAAAAGCGGACGCGCGCGGCGAGATCGGTCCCGTGCTCGTCGAAGCGAACGGCACGCTCACCGTCGCGTACACGTCCGAGCGCAATCTCTTCGTGCAGCGATCGCGCGACGACGGAAAAACGTGGAGCGCGCCTGCGCTCGTGCAGGACGATCATGCCGGCGGCTCGCATTCGTTCATCGATGCGACCGCGAATCGCGACGGCGACGTCGTCGTGTCGTGGCTCGACAACCGGAGCGGACATCAGGGCGTTCGCGCGGCCGTGGTTCGTGCTGCTCCGCAGAAGAACTTCTCCGTCGACGACTTCACGTGCGAGTGCTGCCGCACCGCGCTCCTGACGAAGCGCAATGGCGACGTCGTCGTCGCGTATCGCGATCACGGCGCGGACAACCTCCGCAACATGGCCTACGCGATCAGCCGCGACGGCGGCGCGACGTTCACGCGGCGCGGCGACATCGCCGACGATCAGTGGCACATCAACGGCTGCCCGGAGTCGGGACCGTCGCTCGTCGAAGCGAACGACGGAAGCGTGTACACCGCATGGTTCAACGGCCGCACGTCGTCGATTGAATTCTCGACGCTCACGCACGCGAAGCCGCTCGTCATCGCCACCGGTCCCGTCAACCACCCATTCCTCGGCCTCCTACCGGACGGCCGCGTGATCGTGTCCTACGAATCGAATCACGACGTCGTCGCGCGCATTCGCGACGCGCACGGCAAGTGGGGCGACCCGTTTGTCGTCGCTGAGGGCGCGACCTATCCGCGATATGCGCGGCGCGGCACGCGCGCGTTCTTCGCGGTCGTGCACGACGCGACGATCGACGTCATCGAGTGGAAAGCGAAATGAAACGCATCGTCCTCATCGCGATCTTTGTCCTCGCCACCGCGCAGCAGGCGGTGACGTTCGGCACGATCAGCGGCACGATCCTCGATCCCGCCGGCGCGCCGTTGCGCGGCGCGAACGTGACGATCACGAACATCGATCGCAATCAGACGCAAAGCGCGAGCACTGACGCGCGCGGACGCTTTCGATTCCTGCAACTTGCCGCCGGTGACTACCTGCTCCGCGTCACCGCGAACGGATTCGCCGTGAAAGAGCAGCCGATGCGGATCACCATCGGCGCCGCGCTCGATTTCCCGCTGCACATGCAGGTCGCGCAATCGGAGTCGATTGAAGTCACCGCGATCCCGCCGATCGTCGAAACCGGACGCACGCAGCTCGCCGCCGCGATCACGCCGGAAGAAGTTCGCAGCCTTCCGCTCAACGGCCGCAACTATCTCGATCTCGCGCTGCTCGTCCCCGGCGTCTCGCGCACGAACACCGGCGCGAATCAGCGCTTCGCCGAAACGTCCGCCGTTCCCGGCACCGGCATCTCCATCTCGACGCAGCGCAATCTCGCGAACTCCTTCATCGTCGACGGCCTCTCCGCGAACGATGACGCCGCGGAGCTCGCGGGCACGTTCTTCAGCGAGGAAGTGATCCGCGAGTTCGCCGTGATCCGCGCCGGCGGCGTCGCCGAGTTCGGCCGCGCATCCGCCGGCATCATCAACATCGCCACGCACTCCGGCACGAACGCCTTTCGCGGCGATGCCTATGCATTCGTCCGCAATCAGCGCTTCGACGGCGCGAGTCCGATCTCGCACACGAAGCTGCCGCTCGATCAGAAGCAATACGGCGTCTCCACGGGCGGTGCGATCGTGCCCGATCGCACGTTCTTTTTCGCGAACGGCGAACAACTCCGCCAACGCGGCGGCGGCGTGATCACGATCGCGCCCGCGAACGCCGCGCTGCTCGACGTCGCCACGGGTCCGTTCGACACGACGCTCGACACGACCAACTTCTTTGCGCGCGTGGATCACTCCGCGACGGCGTCGGATCAACTGACGCTGCGCATGAACACGTACGACGTGAAGAGCGACAACGCCCGCACGGTCGGCGGACTCAATGCCACGAGCCGCGGCACCAGTCTCGAGAATCGCGACCGCACCCTCGCGGCGATGAACACCTGGACGATCAGCAGCGACGCGATCAGCGAGACGCGCGCGCAGATGACGCGCAGCCGCCTGAGCGCGCCGCCGAACGATCTCGCTGGTCCCGCGATCACGATCAGCGGCATCGCCAACATCGGCACGGCGACGAACTCACCGACCGCGCGCGACATCAACATGACCGAGCTCGCGCAAAACGTGATGTGGCTTCATGGCGCGCACGCGATCAAAGGCGGCGTCGACTTTCTGCGCAACGACGTCGACATCTCGTTTCCCGGCGCGATCCAGGGCGCGTACACGTTCACGAGCATGGCGAACTTTCTCGCCGGCAAGTACTCGAGCTTCACGCAGGCGTTCGGCGATCCCGATACGCATCAGAGCAATCCGAATTACGGGCTCTTCGTGCAGGATCAGTGGCGCGCCGCCGATCGCGTGACGATCAACGCCGGTCTTCGCTACGACATCCAAAAACTCCCCTCCATCGTTCACTCCGATCGCAACAACCTCTCCCCACGCCTCGGCATCGCCTGGGATCTGCGCGGCGACGGACGCAGCGTTCTCCGCGCGACCGCCGGCATCTACTACGACCCGATTCCGCTGCGCGCCGTCTCGAACGCGCTGCAGCGGAACGGCGTGACCTATCGCGTGGTGACGATCTCGCCGACGTTCGCCGGCGCGCCCGTGTTCCCGAACGTGTTCGCGACGTTCCCGACGAACGTGCTCACGAACATCACCACGATCGATCCGAACATTCAGAACAGCCGCTCCGATCAGGCGGCGCTGCAGTACGAACGGCAGATCGGCGCGTCGGCCTCGGCATCGATCGGATACGAGCATCTGCGCGGACGCGACATCATCATGTCGCGCAACATCAACGTCGCGCGCACGAATCCGAACTTCGCGAACATCGGCGACTTCGAGTCGATCGGCGACTCGTGGTACGACGGCGTCACGTTCGCGCTGACGAAGCGGCCGGTGAAGTGGGGGAGCTTCCGCGTCGCGTACACGTTCTCGAAAGGCCTCGACACGTCGGGGAACTTCTTCTTCAGCCAGCCGCAGAACGCGAACGACGTCGCCGCCGAGCGCGGACGATCCGACAACGACCAACGCCATCGACTCACGATCAGCGGCACGTTCGACGCGCACGGCTGGCTCCTGAGCACGATCTTCACGTACGCGTCGGCGCTGCCGTTCAACATTCAGCTGCCGAACGACCGCAACGGCGACACGAACTTCAACGATCGCCCGATCGGCGTCGGCCGCAACACCGGCCACGGATTCGATACCCAGTCCCTCGATCTGCGACTGAGCCGGCGCATCCGATCGGTCGAAGCGATCGTCGACGTCTTCAACGTACTCGATCGCGCGAACTACCAGGTGCCGAACAACATCATCACGTCGCCGACGTTCGGAAAGCCGACCGCGGCGAATGATCCGCGCGAAGTGCAGGTGGGGTTGAGATACGTATTCTAGGGCTCGAGCCCGTACGAGCTCCGGCACATCGTCTCGACGCCGTTCTCCGTCACCTCGAACGTGTCCTCGATCCGAATCCCGATGCCGCGATCGGGAAAGTAGAGGCCGGGCTCGATCGTGATCACGTCGCCCACTTCGACCATGTCGTTGCGCGACGGCTTCTCGTGGATGTCGAGACCGACGCCGTGGCCAAGTCCGTGAAGAAATCCTTCGACGGTCTTGGGATTCTTTCGCGTCGTCGGATAACCGAGCCCCTCGAAGAAATCGCTGACGAGATTCTGGTAGTCCATCGACGGCGTGTTCGGCCGCGTCGCGTCGCGCGCGCGCTCGAATGCCTCGAGCACGTGCGCGTGCATCTGTCGCAACTCGTCGGGAACCTCGCCGATGCAAAACGTGCGCGTCATGTCGAAGAAGTAGCCGCTCTCGCGATCGACGGGAAAGATGTCGAGCACGATCGGCGACGACGGCTCGACAAGCGCATTCGCGTCGCCACGTGAATGCGGCACGCCGGCGTCGCGGCCTTGGGAGAGGATCGTGTCGTGATCTTCGAGCATGTCGCGTTTCGCGATGCCGTCGCGCACGATCGCCTTCAGATCGCCGAGCTTGAGTCCCGGCTTCCACGCGCGCAGTGCTTCGCGCACCTCGTCGACGACTTCCTCGGTGCGTGCGCCGACCGAGCGGATCAACTCGATCTCTCGCGCGTCTTTTCGTTTGCGCGCGAGCTGGATCAAGTCTTCGCCGTTCGCGCGATAGACACGGTGGCCGAGGAATTCGATGACGCCGGCGAAGAGATGGATGGGGACGTTGCCGTAGAAGCCGATCGTCTTCGCATCGCCCGCGATCGCCTCGAACAACTTCGCAAGCGCCTCCGCGCTGTCCGGCAGCGGAACGTAGTCGGTGACGAGGCGCACTTCCAATCCGCTCGCCGCCGCTTCGTCGCGCTCCATCGGGTACGTGACGATCATCGGATCGCGATCGGCGAACTTGACCGCGTAACCCCAAGTCACCTTCGCGCCGCGGGCGAGCCATCGGAACGATGAGTGTATCGATTCGTGCATCGGAACGATGACGACGTCGATCTTGCGGGCGTGCATGAGAGCGTCGAGATCGGAGAGCATGAGGTTTGCTTCGAGTCTCTCACAGTGCAATTGAAAGTCATCAGCTACAACATTCAGGGACACGCGGCGTCGCGGCGTCCCGATCACATCCCGAAAATCGCGGAGACGATCGCGGCGCTCGCGCCCGACGTCATCGGATTGCAGGAGGTGCATTGCCGGACGAAGGCGTCGCCGAACGTGCATCAGGCCGAAGCGATCGCGGCGATGACCGGCATGAAAGTCTGGTTCGGGCGAAGCTGCGCGATGGAAGGCGGCGACTACGGCAACGCCGTGCTGACGCGCGGGACGATCGAGTCGGCGCGCGTGCATCCGCTGCCGGGATCCGGCGAGCCGCGATCGCTGCTCGAGTCGCACATCGCATTCGACGGCGCGACGATGCTCTTTTACGTGACGCATCTCGCCGCGTGGGGACGACTGCTCCGCAACGCGCGCCTGTCGCAGATCGCATCACTCGGCGACATCACCGCGCGCGGCTCCGAGCCGCATGTGCTCGTCGGCGATTTCAACGTGCCGCCGTCGGCCGAGGAGATGAAGGTGCTTCAGTCGCACGGACATCTGAGGATTGCGGGTGAGACGCGCGAGCCGACGTTTCCGATGACGCGGCAAAGGCTCGACTACGTGTTCTGCGATCCGCGATGGGAGTTCGTGAGCGGGGAGGTCGTGCGGCGCGGGCCGAGCGATCACTGGCCGCTCGTTGCGAACCTCGTGTTGCGCGGCGCTACGCCATCGACGCCTTGAACGCGTCCACGAACCTCGCCATCTCCTCCGGCCGTCCGATCGTCACACGCAGGTGATGCGGCATCGCGGGGAACAGCCGTCCCACGTGCACGCCGTGCTCGCGAATCGATCCGATGAGCGGCTTCACTTCGCGCCGCACGTCGATCATCACGAAGTTCGTCTCCGACGGCAGCACTTCGTAGCCCGCGGCTTTCATCTGTGCGACGAGCCACTTCTTCGTCTCGTCGTTGTGACGGCGTCCGGTGATGACATGCTCGCTGTCGGCGAGGCTCGCGCGCGCGCCGGCGAGCGCGACGACGTTCATCGCGTCCCACTGCTGCGTCGCGCTCAGTTTGTTGATGACGGATTTCTTCGCGACGCAGTAACCCGCGCGCACGCCGGCCATCGCGTAGATCTTCGAGAATGTGCGCGCCACGATCAGGTTCGGCGTCGTCATCACGAGCGGCATCACGCTCTCGTAGTCGGCGCTGTTCGCGTAGTGGTGATAGGCCTCGTCGACGAGGACGGTCGTCGACTGCGGCACGGCGGCGATGAATTCGCGGATGCGCGCTTTCGGCGTGATCGTGCCGGTCGGATTGTTCGGATTGCAGATGTAGACGATGTCGGCGCTGCGCATCTTGTCGAGATCGTGCGCGAACGCGGCGTCGAGCGGCACCTTCACGACTTCGGTGCCGTTCGTCTGTGCGTAGTGGCCGATCGCTTCGAACGTCGGATCGGCCATCACGAGTTTCTTGCCTGCGCCGCCGTACGCGCTGGCGACGAGGCGGAGGATGTCGCTCGATCCGTCGCCGAGGAGCACTTCATCACAGCTGACGTTGTGGAACTTCGCGACGTCCGCGCACAGCGCCTCCGTCAACTCATCCGGATACCTCGGCGCCGCCTGCAGCGCCTCCGTCATCGCATTCATCGCTTTCAAAGACGGCCCGTACGGATTCTCGTTCGCGCTGAGGCGCACGAGTCCCGTCGAGGAAACCCGCTTCGTCGCGGCGGCGAGCGCGATGCGCGGAATCGATGCGAGTGCGGCTCCCGCCGCGATCGTCTGTGCGAACGTGCGTCGTGACACTCCAGTGTTCTGCATGCCGAAATTGTACGTCCGGAATTCCGCGACGCCTCTCGTGTTGTGGCGCCGAACAGGGAGGAGTCTGGCGATGCCTAAGGCGAAACGCGGCGATGTTGTGAACGTGCATTACAAGGGAACGCTCGACGACGGGACAGAGTTCGACTCGTCGGAAGGAAGCGATCCGATTCAGTTCACCATCGGCAACGGCGACGTCATCGTCGGCTTCGAAGAAGCGATCATCGGCATGAGCGCGGGCGACAAGAAGACCGAGCGCATGACGCCGGAACGCGCCTACGGCAAGCACAAAGACGACCTCGTGTTCACCATCGAGCGTAACCAGCTGCCGAAGGGAACGCAGATCGAGATCGGCGACACGCTGAACATCGGCTTCGCCGACGGCGGTAAGGCCGCGGTCCAGGTCATGAAACTGGACAAGAAGACGGTCACGCTCGACGCGAATCACCCGCTCGCGGGCAAGACGCTGACGTTCGATCTGACGCTCGTCTCGATCGAGTAGGGCCGGCGGCTAGCGGGAGGCGGGCTGAAATACCCCTGAATGTCCCGCGGGCCGCAAGCCGCTAGCTAGAAAATCCGCAAGCTGCTTTCCTGCGCAGCCTCCAGCATCTCCAGGAACTTTCCTCGCGGAATCTCGCGCGCGCCGATCGCCTTCATGTGCGGCGTCATCACCTGGCAGTCGAGCCACGTCGCGCCACGCGCGCGCAAGTGATCGATGAGAAAGAGCAGCGCGAGCTTCGACATGTCCGCTTCGCGCCGGAACATGCTCTCGCCGGTGAAGACACCGCCGGCGTCGACGCCGTACAAGCCGCCGACGAGCTCACCGTCGCGCCAGACTTCGATGCTGTGCGCGTCGCCGGCTTCGTGCAGCTTCGTGTAAGCGTCGACGATCTCCTCTTCGATCCACGTTCCGCCCTGATCCTCGCGCGGCATGTCCGCGCACGCGCGGATGACGCGCGGAAACGCGCGATCGATCGTGAACTCGACGTCGCTGCGCTTTTGTGTCTTGCGCACGGTGCGGCCGAGGTGCAGCTCGTCGAAGAGGATGACGGTGCGGCGGCGAGGCGAGAACCAGGGCATCGGCATGTTGCCGTGCGGCCACGGAAAAATGCCGTGGCGATAGGCGTCGCGCAAGGTGTCGACGGAGAGATCGTCGCCGACGGCGACGACGTCGCCGCGCGCGGAGCGCGGATCGGGGAAACGCGACTGATCCCGGCCCGGAGCTTCGCCTTTGCTCACGCGACTAGTATCTACTGAACTCCGTCGAGCGTTCCGTGCAGCGCGAACCACGTCTTGTCGTTCGATGCAAAGCCGGAAACTTGCATGTCCTTCACGTTCATGACGACGGTGAGCGTGTGGCCGGACGCCGCGAGATACGAGACGACGTAGACGTCGTCGCTCATGCGCGCGGCCGCGTAGTTCTTTTCCTCGCCGGAGCCGCCTTGCATCGGGCCGTCGAGGATGCGCCAGACGAGCGTGCCGTCGTCGCGAAACGTGTGCTCGAACGACGCGGGCATCGGCCCGTCGGGAAAGGTCCATCGAATGACTTTGCCGGGAAGATCGGACTGCATGACTACCTCCTGCTCTTCGATGCCGCGGCGAGCCACTCGCCCGCGGCGATGAACGGTTCGCCGCTTCGTTGCGCGCGGCCGAGGATGAAGGCGCCTTCGAGAGCGGTGACGATGGCGAGCGCGAACGACGCTCGCTTTCGCGCGCTGCGCCAGGGGAGAAGCAGCGCGATGTCGTCGATCCAGCTCGCGAACACGTTGCCGCAGACTTCGCGCAGCGTCTCGTCGCGCGGGCCGAGATCGAGCGTGACGGCGCCGATGGCGCAGCCTTTCCGAGCTCCCTGTTGCTCGAACACTTTCGCCGCTCCGCGGAAGAACGTGCGCAATCGTTGTTCGATCGGCTTGTTCGAACGGAACGCCGCGACGAGCAACGCGCGCGCTCTCTCGCCGTGAATCTGGAGCGCTTCGGAGGCGTACTGCGTCTTCCCGCCGGGGAAGTGGTGGTACACGGAGCCGATCGGCGCGCGACTCCGCTTCACGATCTGGTGGATGCCTGCGCCGGCGAGTCCCTGCTCGCGCATGAGTCCTTCGGCGGCGGTCAGCATCCGGTCGCGCGTGGCGATGGCCATGCGGACGATTATATAGAACGTTCTATTAGCGTGTCATCCCGAGCGTGAGCGAGGGATCTGGGTGGACGGGGCGCACCCACGCGCCCAGATTCCTCGCTCACGCTCGGAATGACAGCTAGTAGCGCAGCGCGAGCTCGGAGTCTTCCGCGTCGACGACCACCGTGCCGCCGTTCTGCAGCTTTCCGAACAGCACGGCGTCGACGAGCGGCTCCTTGATGCGCTGGTGAATCAGGCGCGCCATCGGACGCGCGCCGTACGCGGCGTCGTATCCGTTCTTCGCCAGCCACGCGCGGCCGGGCTCGTTCAGTTCGAGCGAGACGTTCTTCTGCGCGAGCTGCGTGCGGAGCTCGCCGATGAACTTGTCGACGATCTTCTCGATCGTCTCGAACGCCAGTGGCTGGAACGGAATCCACGCGTCGAGGCGATTGCGGAACTCGGGCGCGAACGTCCGCTCGATCGCGCCGCGCCCCTGGCCGCTCGCGCCGGTGTTCGTGAATCCCATCGATGCGCCGCTCATCTCGCGCGCGCCGGCGTTCGTCGTCATGATCAGCACCACGTTGCGGAAGTCGGCTTTTTTGCCGTTGTTGTCGGTGAGCGTGGCGTGATCCATGACCTGCAACAGGATCGAGAAGAGATTCGGATGCGCTTTCTCGATCTCATCCAGCACCAGCACCGCATACGGCGTCCGAATGATCGCCTCGGTCAACAACCCGCCCTGGTCGAAGCCGACGTAGCCCGGCGGCGCGCCGATGAGGCGCGACACGGTATGCGACTCCATGTACTCGCTCATGTCGAAGCGGATGAACTCCACGCCGAGCGATGCGGCGAGCTGTTTCGCCAGCTCCGTTTTTCCGACGCCGGTGGGGCCGGAGAAGAGGAACGAGCCGACCGGCTTGACGGGATCGCCGAGGCCGGAGCGCGAGATCTTGATCGCATTCACGACCTGCTTGATGGCGTGGTCTTGTCCGTAGATGACGTTGCGAAGATCGGTCTCGAGCGTCGCCAGACGATCCTTCTCCGACTTCGCGATTGTGCGCGGCGGAATCTTCGCCATGCGCGCCACGACGTACTCGACGTCGTCTTCCGTGATCATTTTTGCGACGCCGAGGATGCGCGCGCGCGAGCCGGCTTCATCGAGGACGTCGATCGCTTTGTCGGGGAGATGGCGATCGTGGATGTACTTCGCCGACAGCTCGGCGGCGAGCTGAATCGCCTCGTCGCTGAAGGTGACGCCGTGATGTTGCTCGTAGTAGGACTTCAGACCCTTGAGGATGTCGATCGTCTCGGCGACCGTCGGTTCGCCGACTTCGATCTTCTGAAAGCGTCGCGCCAGCGCGCGATCGCGTTCGAACGACGCTTTGTATTCGGCGTACGTCGTCGATCCGATGCAGCGCAGTTTGCCCGACGCGATCGCCGGTTTGAGGATGTTCGACGCGTCCATCGTTCCGCCGCTGACGGCGCCGGCGCCGACGATGGTGTGGATCTCGTCGATGAAGAGGATCGCGTCTTTGCGCTCGGTGAGCGCGGCGATCAGCGCCTTGAGTCGCTGCTCGAATTCGCCGCGATACTTCGTTCCGGCGAGAAGCGCGCCCATGTCGAGCGACCAGACTTCCGACGTCTTCAACACCGCGGGGATTTCGTCTTTGAAGATCTTGAGCGCGAGGCCTTCGGCGATCGCGGTCTTGCCGACGCCGGGCTCGCCGACGAAGAGTGGGTTGTTCTTGCGGCGGCGACAGAGGATCTGAACCGTTCGTTCGAGCTCGGGCCCGCGTCCGATGAGTGGATCGATCTCGCCCTTCTTCGCGCGCTCGTTGAGGCTCGTCGCATACAACTTCAGCGGATCGCCTTGCGGTGTCGCGTCGTCTTCGTCGCCGCGGATGAATGCCGGCTGCGGCTCGTCTTTCGTGAAGCCGTGCGAGAGGAAGCTGAGGAGGTCGAGCTTGTTGATGCCCTGGCTGCGCAAGAGATAGACGGCCTGCGAGCGTTCGGCCTGATAGAGCGCGGCGAGCATCTGCCGCGTGTCGACTTCTTTTTGTCCCGAGCTTTGCGCGTGCAGTTGCGCGTACTGAATCACGCGCTGCAACATCGTCGTGAGGACCGGCTGGATGTTCGCGTCTTCGGGCAGTTCCTCGTACGTCTTCTTCATGAAGTCGTCGAGCTGCTTCTTGAGCTCCTCGATGTCGCCGCCGCACGCGCGGATGGCCATCGCGGCGTCGCGGTCATGGAGGAGCGCGAAGAGGAGGTGTTCGAGCGTGACGTATTCGTGGCGCCGCTTGAGCGCCTCGTTCACGGCAAATTCGAACGTCGCTTGAAGTTGCTTCGCGATCACGCCTTCTCCATCGTACACAGCAGCGGGAACTCGTTTTCCCGCGCCAGCTCCATCGTCTTATTCACTTTGGTTTCCGCGATCTCGTACGTGTATACACCGGCCACGCCCACGCCGCGGGTATGTACGTTCAACATCACCTGGATGGCCTGGCCTTCCGGCATGTTGAAGATCGACTCCAGGACGGCCACGACGAACTCCATGGTCGTGTAGTCGTCGTTGTGGAGAAGGACTTTGAAGAGCGGCGGCTCGCCGACCTTCTCTGCGCTTTCCGCAACGGCTGATTCTTCGTATTGGGACATCGTTCTATTGTCATCCCGAGCGCCGAAGAGCGCGAGGGATCCCCATCCGACGGGCGATCATCGCCCTTGCGGAGGGGATTCCTCGCCGTCTTCGCGGCTCGGAATGACAAATTTCCCCGGCGCGACCTCGATGGTCTCCGCTCCACGGCGGAAAAGGCGTGCGGTTTTCTCGCCAAGCAACGTCACCGCGTCATCCTCCACCTGCAGCGCGCAGCCTTCGCGGAGTCCGACCACCGGCGTCTCGTTCTCCTCGTGAAACTCGCGGAGGCGGTCTTCGCGCGTTTCGCCTTTGTGCGTCGAATTCGGATCGGGATCGAGGTAATGACAATTGAGTTGGAAGGGGATGAGGCCGAGGGCGTCGAGCGAGGAGCACTCGACGATGGGCATGTCGTTCGTGGTGCGGATCGTCGGACACGTGATGACGCTGCCGGCGCTCGAGCCGGCGTACGTCAATCCACCGCGAACGCGCTCGCGGATCGGGCCGAGGAGCTTGCGCTCCTGCAGCGTTTTCAGTAATCGAAACGTATTGCCGCCGCCGATGAACAGGGCGTCGGCGTTGGTGAAGTCGTCGCCGATCACTTCGAGATCCATCAGCGCGAGCCGCTTGCGGACTTTGTCGGTGTAGGCGGCATAGTCGTGCGCGGCGTAAGGGATGAACGCGATGCGCTTCGCCGCGCCGAAGTGAGCGCGGATCATCGGCTCGGCGTGATCGAGATAGCCGTAGCCGTGGACGTTCGATGACGAGATCAGAAGAAGTCGCATGAGAACTTGTGATACGGATTAGTCATGACTTCGATTATCGCCGTCTTTCTCACCCTTGCAGCTGCCTTCGTCAAGCCCGCACCGCCCGCCGATCTCACCGCGCCGCCGGCCGATGCGCAGCGTGCCACGAGTGGTCTCATCACGAAGCAGCTCGCCGCCGGAAGCGGAACGGAACATCCCGCTGCAACCGATTATGTGCACATCAATTACGCGATCTGGAAGTCCGACGGCTCGGTCGTCGACTTCACGAAGCCGGCGCTTCCCGCATTCGTGCAAGTCTCGAAGCTTCTCCCGGGCATGAGCGAGCTGCTCACGCAAATGACCGCCGGCGAACGCCGTCGCGGCTGGATTCCCTCCTCCCTCGGCGCCGGCAAGATCGCCGACGGCCAAACCTACGTGATGGACGCGGAGTTGATCGACATCGTCCATCCGCCGAGCGCGCCGCCCGATGTGGCGATGCCGCCGGCCGACGCGACGACGACGCCCTCGGGACTTGCCTACAAGGTGCTCACGCCCGGCAAAGGAATAGTGCATCCGCGCAAGCGCGACTCCGTCGTCGTTCATTACAGCGGCTGGACCACCGACGGCCGCGAGTTCGACAGCTCGGTGATGCGCGATGAGCCGGCGGAGTTCGCGCTCACCGGCGTCATTCCGGGATGGACCGAGGGGCTGCAGCTGATGACGGAAGGGGAGAAGATGCGGTTCTGGATTCCGGCGAAGCTGGCGTACAAGAATCAGCCGGGGATGCCGGCGGGGATGCTGGTGTTCGACATCGAGTTGATCAA
>Ga0105245_10001119_pt1 | contig 24236 bp, 22 predicted proteins | sample KBSM54metaG_FD_81523 | JGI IMG/M metagenome (GOLD analysis project Ga0105245, IMG submission 81523) | Miscanthus rhizosphere microbial communities from Kellogg Biological Station, Michigan, USA - KBS M5-4 metaG | ecosystem: Host-associated > Plants > Roots > Rhizosphere > Soil | place...
ACGCAAGGCGACGTCAAAGTGCTCGGCTTCGATCCTGAGATTTCCAAGCGCGACCTCAAGGACCGCATCGGCGTTTGCCTGCAAGCCACCAATCTTCCCGACAAGCTCAAGGTCCCCGAGGCGCTCGACTGGTTCGCGGCTTTCTATTCGCAGCGGGCCGATCGCAACAAGCTGCTGCAGCGGTTGCAGCTCTGGGAGAAGCGCAACGACTTCTATTCGAAGTTGTCCGGCGGGCAGAAGCAACGCGTCGCATTAGCCTTGGCTCTGGTGAATGATCCCCACCTCGTATTTCTGGATGAACCGACCACCGGTCTTGACCCTCAGGTCCGTCTGGAAATCCACACCCTGATCGAAGAACTAAAGGCAACCAGGCGCACCGTGCTTCTGACGACGCACTATATCGAGGAGGCCGAGCGTCTCTGCGACCGCGTCGCGATTATCGACGCAGGCAAGATCGTGGCGCTGGGCTCACCCCGGGAGCTTCAGGAACGCGTCTTCGGACAGTCGCGCATTGAAGTCGTCACGGTTCACCCTATGCTCGGGGACCTGCCGTCCATCGAGGCCGTCGCGAAGCACTCCGTCAGTGACGATTTCAAAACTCTGGTGGTGCATTCCACGAAGCCGGCGCGAACTCTGCCGGACCTGATCCGGTGGATCGACCAGAAAGGGTTCGAGCTGGAAGATATTCATTTGAAGCGGCCCACGCTCGAGGACGTCTTCATCGAGCTCACCGGAAAGAAGCTGAGGGACTAAGCGCGTGCTGAACTCATATTTGACCCAGATCCGCATGAATCTACGGTTGACCCTGCGCAACCGGATGGCCCTGTTCTTCAGCTATATTTTCACGCTGGTGTTCTTCGGCGTAGCCGCCATAAACGGCGGCGGAGGCAACGGCCTCCAGCTCATCAATATCGTGCTCGGCTTGGGCGTGCTCGGCAGCGGCTTGTTCGGCGTGGGCATGCGCGCGGTGCAGGATCGCGAGCAGAATATTCTCCGGCGGTTTAAGGTGGCTCCGCTCGGTCCCGGTCCGATTCTGGTGTCAGGCCTGGCTACCGTACTCGCTCTGCAGCTGCCGAATCTGGCTTTCATGGTCTTGATGGCGCACCGCTTCCTGGGCGCGCCGTTACCGCCGCGGCCGTTCTCCTTGCTGATTTTCGTTTGCCTGGGACTGCTGGCGTTCGCCTCCATCGGGGCCATCATCGCGGCTCTGGCGAACTCCATGCAGGAAGGTATTCTGCTTACCCAGCTCTTCTATTTCCCCATGCTGTTTTTAAGCGGAATCACGTTCCCCATCACGGGTTTCCCGATGTGGCTTCAGACGGTGGCGCAATTTATCCCCATGACCTATTTCACCACCGGGCTGCAGCCGATCCTGCGCGGACGGGAAACCTTGCTCGACAATGCAGTGTCCGCGGGGGCGCTCGCACTAACCACGGTGGTGGGTACATTCCTCGCGGTCAAGCTGTTCCGGTGGGAGAAGGAAGAGAAGCTTCGCCCGGCCGCCAAGTTGTGGCTGCTGGCCGTACTGGGGCCGTTCTTGCTCCTGGGCGCCTGGCAGATGTACGCCAAGACCAATATCGCCAAGACCAAAGTGCTGGCCCGCGACGTCGCGCGAAACCGTAGTTCTCTGATTCGCGATGCCCGCCTCTTCCTGGGCGATGGCACGGTAATCGATCAGGGGTCGGTCCTGATCAAGGACGGCAAGATCGCCGAGATCTACACCGGTCCGGCGCCTGATGCCAAGGCGCTGCGTGCCGATGCGATCGAGGCTGCCGGCAAAACTCTGTTGCCCGGCTTGATCGACGTACGTGTGCACCTGAGCTTGCTGGGACTTCCGATCACGGACCCGGAAGCTTATCAAAACCCGGATGCGAACTTCGACCGTGAGCTGGCCGCTTACCTGTTCAGCGGCGTCACCGCGGTTAAGAGCATTGGCGATCAGCCCGATATGGTTCTGAAGCACCAGGCAACCAACGCGACTGGAGAAAAGTTAGGAGCCGAGTTGTTTGCAGGAGCTGGCACGGACGACCGTACATACGATGCGGCGCTTGCTGCCGCCGAGGGCATGCAGGCATTTATAGCCGGCCGAACGGATCTTCTCGACCGGTCGCTGGTGCGGCAAGTAATTCCCAGAGATTGGTTCGCCCAAGCCAAACAGAGTCTGAATTCTCCCGCTTTCCAAACCGCGCGTCAGTCTGCGCGCCCGGTCAACCTCGACGTATCCAAGCAGAGCCTCGCGGCGGCGTATCGTTCGGGCGCAACGCTGGTAACGGGAACGGATTCCGGGCTTCCGATGACGGTCCACGGACCTGGCGTCCATCGCGAGCTCCAGTTGTGGGTGGAGGCCGGAGTTCCGCCCGCGGCCGCGCTCCAGGCCGCCACCTATAATGCGGCTCGATTGCTGCACGCCGATCAGCGCATCGGCTTGATTCGCAAGGGCTACGAAGCCAGCCTGCTGCTGGTGGACGGAAATCCGCTGCAGGACATCTCGGCCACCGAGCGCATCTCGACCGTGTTCTACAAGGGCGAGCGGATCAGCCGGGCTGACATTTTCGAACAGAAGTGAGTAGAATCGACAGGGGGGACATGCTGATGAAACTGCTGGCAGCGCTCACGACTCTGTTGATCATCCCGACGGCTTGGGGCCAGAACGCTAAAATCCCGCGTATGCCGGACGAAAAGCCGGATTTCCAGGGTGTCTGGGACCATCCGTACGTTCCCGACATGAGCCTGGATCGCAAGGATCAAAAGGGCGCCGGTCCGTTGCCGTTCACCACGGCTGGAGCCGATAACTTCAAGAACTACGATCCCGCCAAGTTCGACTATACCGGGCACTGCCTGCCGTTTGGCATGATGCGCTCCGTGAATGTCGGCGGTTATCCGATCCAGATTATGCAGAACTCCAAGTATCTGGCGTTTCTGTTCGAGCAAAGCACGTGGTTCCACGTGGTTTATATGGACGGGCGCGGCCACCCGAAGGATGTCGAGCCCACCTGGTTCGGCCACTCCATCGGACGCTACGACGGCGACACGCTGGTGGTGGATACAGTCGGCTTCAATGGCAAGACCCGGCTCGATACCATCGGACATCCGCACTCAGACCAGATGCATGTGATCCAGACTTTCAAATACACGGATCCCGATCATATGGCGTATGAAGTCACCATCGATGATCCGGTGTACTACACCCAACCGTGGAAGAATCAGCGCGTCTTCACGCGCATGAAGCCGGGCGAAGAGTTGATTGAGTATTCCTGCGAGGAAAATAATCGCGACTTCACCGAAGGGCACATCAAGTAATTTCACCGCCGCGACGGTCTTAGCGCGTTCCCAGCCCAAGCAGTGCGATCCCGCATAGGATCATTCCCAGCGCCAAGAATTTGGCGCGCGTGAACGGCTCCCCAAGCACCAGTTTCGACCAGAACAGCGTCCACACCGAACCCAGCGAGACCATGGGATAAAGTACGCTCAGCTCGCCTTTCCGCACGCCCAGCACGAACAAGACCGAAGAAAACAGGTAGAAGGCGACGCCCATGATCAGCCTCCAATTGGTGATCAGCGAGGCTAGGCCTCCCTTCAATCGTCCCGCGCCCATCTTCAGGAACAATGCTCCGAAGCTGCCGAAGAAGGAAGCTCCCAGCACCCATGCGATCGAAGAGAGCGGCGTGTTATTCATGCCGTCTGCCCTTTTCCCAGGACAGCGATACCTCCGACAATCGTGAGAATGCCGGCCAGCTTGAACGGATTCATCGATTCATGAAACACAAGCACCGAGAGGATGGTGACCCATACGTAAGTCATCGCGAAGACCGGATAGAGCAGCGATAGCTGTCCGTGCCGCAGAGCCAGCACCAGCAGCACCGTGCTTACGCCGTACATCGCATAGCCGGCAAACAGCGCGGGCGTGAACAGCATCGCCAGTGCTGTCTGCACCATGGTCGGATTGGCCCCCAGCGCGCCGGCTCCCTTTTTGATGAGCACCTGCGCGGCGGCGCCGATAACGGTGCAACAGACTACCAGAAGAAAGGAGCGCCGCTGTTGCGCCTGTTCAGGTGTACTCACAGATACTCCAGGATACCTTCTATCGGACTGAATTCCGCGTATCTTTATCGAGAGTCTTGATTTCGCCGTGGGCGCCGCCGCCCGCGGCGTGAATCGTCACCAACACGGTCGTTTTTCCGTCGTGAACCATGCTACGAACCGAGCCGCCGCCTTCGGAATCTTTCCGCACGGTTTCGAATCGAAAGATGCCTTTTTTGAGAGCGGTCTGGTAGAAGGAGAGCACCTTGCCGGCCTGTTCCTTGCTTTCGAAATTCAGTGTGCTCTCCGTGCCGCCGTCCCGCGGAGCGGAAGCCGTGCTGGCGATCGCCGCCCCGGGATATAGGGGCATCCAAACGGACCCCACCGTGACCATGCGCGTCGCGTCATTGGGTTGCGAACCCAAAAACTTTGGCGCGGCATAGTAGTACGCGACGATTGAAATAATCGTGACCAGGATGACGGCCCCGTAGGTGACGCTGGCAATGGCCCACAAATTGGGCGCCTTCCGCGAGGGTTGAGAGGGCATTACCAAGCTTCATGGTAACAGCCGCTATTCACCGCTCTGCTGCAGAAGCTTAGCCACCAGCGCGGTCCATCCGGTCTGGTGGCTCGCGCCCAGCCCCGCGCCATTGTCGGCGTGAAAATATTCGTAGAACAGAATGTTGTCGCGAAAATGCGGATCGTTTTGAAACTTTTCGGATCCGCCGAATACCGGCCGGCGGCCTTGTCCGTCGCGCAAGAATATTCGCGACAGCCGCCGCGATAGTTCTCCGGCCACATGGCCGAGCGATGCCTTCTCGCCCGATCCCGTGGGGAACTCGACCAGAACCTCGCTGCCGAAGTAGTGGTTAAACTTTTGCAGCGATTCGATCAGCAGAAAGTTCACCGGGAACCATATCGGCCCGCGCCAGTTCGAGTTGCCGCCAAAGAGTCCGGTATTCGATTCCGCAGGCTCGTAATCGATGCGGTTTTCCTGCCCGTCCACCGGCAAAACGAACGGATTCTGCTGGTGATACTTCGACAGCGCCCGAATGCCGTGCGGCGAGAGGAACTCGTCTTCGCTCAGCATGCGCTCCAGCACGCGCAGAAGCCGGCCCCGTGCCAATACGCTCAGCAGCCGTCGCGATTCCATGCCTTCGCGCGAGAGAGATGCGATATTGCCGCACAGATCCGGCCGGTTCTGCACGAACCATTCCATGCGCCGGCGGAACCCTGGCAGCTGATCGATTACTTGAGGCTCGATCGTATCCACCGCGAATAGCGGGATCAGCCCCACCATGGAGCGGACTTTCATGGGAATCGATTGCCCGTTGGGCAGACGCAGGCGGTCGTAGAAGAATCCGTCCGTCTCGTCCCACAGCCCGCCGTCGCCGATGCCATTCATGGCCGCCGCGATATACAGAAAATGTTCAAAGAATTTACTGGCGACATCTTCGTAGATGATGTTGACCTTGGTGGCCAGCTCCAGCGCGATCTTGAGCATGTTCAGGCAGAACATGGCCATCCAGCTGGTGCCGTCGGATTGTTCCAGATAGCCGCCCCAGGGCAAAGGCTTCGAACGGTCGAAGACGCCGATGTTGTCGAGGCCCAGGAATCCGCCTTCGAAAATGTTATTGCCCGTGGAGTCCTTGCGATTCACCCACCAGGTGAAATTCAGCAGCAGCTTGTGAAAAACGCTTTCGAGAAATGCGAAATCCGGCCTGCCCGTCAGCTTGCGGTGAATCTGGTAGACGCGCCAGCAGGCCCATGCATGCACCGGCGGATTGACGTCGCTTAAGGCCCACTCGTACGCCGGAATCTGTCCGTTCGGATGCATGTACCACTCGCGCAGAAACAGCTTGAGCTGCGTCATGGCGAACTCCGGGTCCACCAACGCCAGCGGCACCGCGTGGAACGCCAGATCCCAGGCCGCATACCAAGGGTATTCCCACTTGTCGGGCATGGAAATCACGTCTTCGTTGTAGAGGTGGACCCATTGCGAATCCCGTCCAGTGAGCCGCTCCGCGGGCGGGGAAGGCTGTCCCGGATCGCCCTTGAGCCACGTCTCCACTACGAAGTGATAGAACTGCTTGCTCCACAGCAGACCCGCGAACGCCTGCCGTTGTACGCTTCGCGCGTCGTCTGACAGGGTGCCGGGACAGAAGCCGTAGAACTCGTCGGCTTCGGCCATCCGCTCGGCGAACAGACCATCGAAATCCTCAGCCACGTACGCCACCAGCCTGGATGGCTCCAGCATCCGCGTCAGCCGCAGTCGCAGAATCTTGGTTTCTCCTGCCGCCAGTTCGAGTTTGTACCAGGCGCACGCTTTGGTGCCGGTTTGCGCCGGATTCACGGCTTCCTGCCGATCGTGGATAATGCGCTGGTGAAAGGAATCCTTCACGTAGGGGCGGGCATTTTCCAGTCCCCATAGCGCCTGGGCGTTGGTTTCATTCTCGGTGAACAGCAGAGGCGGATTGCCGTCCAGCGTCAGCCGGTATAAACCCAAATCTTCCTGATGGGCATCGATCGCGGCAACGCTCGGTCCACCAGCCGTCGCGTGCATGCTGGGGCGCGAGCACCGGGGATCCCAGGTCCAGACGTTGCGGAACCACAGCGTCGGCAGCAAGTGCAGCACCGCGGTGTCCGGCGCGCGATTCGCCACACTGATGCGGATCAAAATATCGTTAGCGTCGGCTTTCGCATATTCGGCGAAAATGTCGAAATAGCGATTCTGGTCCAGGGTCCCCGTGTCCACCAGTTCGAACTCGGACTCCTGGCGTGGCCGGCCGGTATTCGCCTCCAGTAATTGCTTATAAGGAAACTCGGCCTGCGGATACTTGTACAGGCACTTCATGTAGGAATGCGTCGGCGTGGAGTCGAGGTAGTAATAGTACTCCTTCACATCCTCGCCGTGATTCCCCTGATTACCCGTCAGGCCGAAGAGCCGTTCTTTGAGAATCGGATCGCGGCCATTCCAGAAAGCCAGTGCGAAACACAGCTTCTGGTGGTTATCGCAGATGCCTGCGATGCCGTCTTCGCCCCAGCGGTAAGCCCGCATGTGCGAATGCTCGAAGGGAAAGAATTCCCACGCGGTGCCGCCTTCGCTGTAATCTTCGCGAACGGTTCCCCACTCGCGCTCCGATAGATAAGGACCCCAGCGCCGCCAATGCTCTTCCCGTCTCCAGGCTTCGTGCAGGCGCCGCTTCTCGGCTTCCACAGTCTTTGATTCTAGCGGAATGCCGCCTTCAGCAGAGTAATTTCCGGCGGCTGACGCAGCACGATGCTCACGATGTCGAAGCGGACCCGTTCCCAGGGTGTGCCGGTCTTCCGCGCATACTCCCGAGCCACGCGCATCAAATGGCGCCGCTTCTCCGGATTCACGGCTTGTTCCGGCGGGCCATACTCGTCCGTTGCCCGCGTCTTGACCTCCACGATCACCAGATCCTCGCCGTCGCGCGCAATCAAATCCGCTTCGGCGTCGCCGGAAGAGAGGCGATAATTCCGCGCCACGATGATGTAGCCCTGCTTCCGCAGGAACCGGTGCGCCAGGTCTTCGCCGCGCCGGCCTGAAGCCTTGTCGCGATCCCACAACCGCCGCCGGCGGGCGTCCCGCAGCGAATCCAAGGCGCTCAGCATCACGATTTAATCGTCTCCTTGATTACCCGCAGCCGCCACTCGATCACCTTGCCGCGGACCACGTAACACAAATAGTGTTCCCAGAATCGCCGATACCGCGGGAACGTGTTCACCAGCCATTCGAATCCCAGCCACCTCCAAAATGCTAGTAGCTTCACGCGCACGGAATTCTCGTGAAATCGAGCTGTTGAATAGTATCCGTACCCGGCATTATCCGGACCGAAATAGCGCAGAGAGAAACTATTCAGGTGCCAGCGATGCGTGGGATCGCAAAAGGAGCTGAAGTCGGTGTAATGCGGCGTCACGATAAACACCTCGCCCCCCGCGCGCACCAGGCGATGAAACTCCTCCATGGTGCGGATCACGTCCGACACATGCTCAATCACGTGGACGGCCTGCAGCGCGTCGAATGAGGAATCGCGAAAAGGATAAGGAAAGCGGTCCAATTCCGCCAGGACGTCCGCGCGCGAGGCCGCATTCCGGTCGATTCCAATCGCGCCCGGTTTCTTGTTGATCCCGCATCCTACATCCAGCACTCGCATGCGAACCGACGATTGTAATACGATACCAGTGTCCATGCTTATCGAGGTTCATCAAACCGACGACGTCTGCACCCTTCGTTTTGAGGGACGCTTCACCACCGGCGTGGAGCTGGAATACCTCCGCTCCAAGGCCGACGAGCTAAAGCAGCAGACTTGCGGCAAGGTGCTGGTCGATTTCCGCGAAGTAGTCTCCGTGGGTTCAACCGCCATCGGCTTCATCGTTGCCATCTACTCTTCGGTGATCGCTAAGCCGGACGGACGGTTCGTCCTGGTAGGAGCGCAGCAGCGGGTGCGCGAAGTGCTCGACCTCACTCGCCTCAGCAGCATTCTTCCCCTGGCGAACGACATGGCGTCCGGTCTGGCCTTGCTGCGTGGATCGGCTAGCGCGCATAATGCCCGCTAAGGTTGCCATCGTCACAGGGGCCGGCAGCGGAATCGGCCGAGCCGCCAGCCTGGCTCTCGACGCTGCCGGATTTCAGGTTGTTCTGGCCGGACGACGAGCCGCGCAATTGGAGCAAACCGCGTCGTCGTCGAAGATGCTGGCAGTGCCTACGGATGTTGGAAATCCCGATTCCGTCCGCGCGCTGTTCGCCAAAACCAAGGACGCATTCGGCAGGCTGGACCTGCTTTTCAATAATGCAGGCATTGGGGCGCCGGGCATACCCATGGAGGATCTGACGTACCAACAGTGGAATTCGGTCGTGCAGGTAAACCTAACCGGAGCGTTCCTCTGTGCCCAGGAAGCCATCCGCATGATGAAGGCGCAGCAGCCTCGCGGCGGGCGAATCATCAACAACGGTTCGATTTCGGCGCACGCTCCTCGTCCCCATTCGGCTCCTTACACCGCCACCAAGCATGCCATCACCGGGCTCACGAAAGCCATCTCGCTCGATGGCCGCAATTTCGATATCGCCTGCGGGCAGATCGACATCGGCAATGCCGCCACGGAGCTTACGGAGCGCATGGCCGCGGGCATCATCCAGGCCAATGGATCGACTATGGTCGAGCCTCGCATGGATCTGAAACACGTCGCCGACGCGGTGGTCTACATGGCGAACTTGCCGCTGGAGGCCAACGTGCAGTTCCTGACCGTCATGGCGACCAAGATGCCCTTCGTCGGCAGGGGGTGAAACCCGCAGCGCCGTCCGCGTTGATGTAATCTGATTTGCATGCCTAACGACTCTGCATCCGGACCAGGACGTGTCATCGGCCTTGGAGGCGTGTTTTTCAAATCCGAGGATCCAGGTCGAATCCAAGCATGGTATGGGACCAACCTGGGATTAGTCCCTGGCGCGGGGGGCGTGGAATTCCAGTGGCGTTCCCACGATAATCCCGAAAAACAGCACAGCACTGTTTGGAGCGTGTTTCCCAGCGGATCGGACTATTTTGGGCCTGGCCGGGCGCCGTTCATGATCAACTACATCGTCGACGATATGGACGCAATCCTGGCCAAGCTTGCCGGAAACGGCGTCCGCATCGATCCGAAACGCGAGGACCACGACTACGGCCGTTTTGCGTGGATCTTTGACCCGGACGGCAACAAGATTGAACTCTGGGAGCCGCGTGGTGCGTGAGTGCGCGCTCTTACTGTAGCCCCAGCGCCTTGGCCGGATTCGTCTTCGCCATCAAATCGATCTGCGCTTCGCTGATGCCTTCCTTCTTAAGCGCGGCGAAGTACAGCACCATCCCGTCGGGATGCAGCGGATTGTTCGCCTGTCCCAGGTCGCTCGACAGGATAATGTGCTCCGCGCCGACCTCACGAATCGCGCGCGCCCACTCCGCCGCATTCATCCGTCCGTAGACCAGTTCGATGAACGCGCCCAGTTGCGCGGCTTCCTTCATCTGCGCGATCGACATCCGCACAGGCGGCGTAGTTGCGTGGGTCACCACGATGTGCTCGACACCCTGGCGGCGTGCTTCGCGCACGATCATCAGCCCTTCTTCCGGTGACGAGTGCCCGGTCTCGAGCATCAGGTTGTGTTGTTTGACGATGGCGATGACCTTCTTGACATCCGGCAAAAGCTCGCCATTCTTCGCGATAGCAACAAACGGACGGTTCTCCTTGGAATCGCGCACCTGATTCTCGGCGTCGAACGTCGGCATCCATACGACGCGGCCCCAGCCGCCCTTCATCATCGTCATCCGCTCCACAGCCGCCGGATTGATGCCGCCCACCGTCAGGTTCAGGTCGATTCCGCCGAAGATCTCGATCCCCGGCACTTCTTTCCTGACGATGTAAGCCAGCGCCGCTGTGGATTCGTAGTGGTTCTTCAGCACCAGGCCGCGCATTCCGCGCGCCTTGGCCAGCTTCGCCAAATCGATGGCGTCGATCGAGCGCGCCGTGCTATCCGGATCGCTATGCGCGTGAATATCGATCACGCCATTTAGCGATTGTCCGCACGCTGCCGCGGCGAGTATCACGAACCAGGTCAATCTCATTTGGAAACCTCCGGCATCAGAAAATCGAAATCGCAGCCCAGATGGGCCTGCGTGACGTGATCCAGAAACAGCCTGCCGTAGCCGCGATCGTATTGGCGTTTCGGAGGCACGAACCTGCTCAGTCTATCCTGCATCTCCTGCGGCGATATCGCCAATTCCAGTTTCCGGGCTGCTACGTCCAGCTCGATCGCATCGCCTGTTTGCACGATCGCCAACGGACCGCCCACCGCCGACTCCGGCGCAACGTGCAGGATCACGGTTCCGAACGACGTTCCGCTCATACGCGCATCGGAAATGCGAACCATATCGGTCACACCTTGCTCTAGCAGTTTCTTCGGCATCGGGATGTGCCCCCATTCCGGAAATCCTGGAGCGCCCTTTGGTCCGCAATTCCGCATCACCAGAATGCTGTTCTTATCTACTGGCAAATCGTCGCGATCGATCTCCGCCATCATCTGATCCCGCGTCTCGAAGACATACGCGCGTCCGCGATGCTTCAATAGCTCCGCCGATGCCGCCGTCACTTTGATCACCGCGCCATCCGGTGCCAGATTTCCGTACAGTATCGCGATTCCGCCCTCGGGGGAAAGCTGCCGGATCACGTTGTCATCCTGGGAGACGGTTGTCGCAACGTTGTCGCCGATGGTCTTCCCGTTCACGGTGACGCAGTCGCCGTGCAGGAGTCCCGCGATCCGGTTCATCACGGCAGGCACACCGCCGGCGTGGAACAGATCCTCCATCAGATACTTGCCCGACGGCTTGACGTTGGCGATGCACGGCGTCTTCCGCGCGATGCGGTCGAAATCATCCAGCGTGAGCCGGATGCCCACGCGCCCGGCGATGGCGATCAAATGCACCACTGCATTCGTCGAACCGCCCAGCGCCATCAGCACCGTGATCGCATTCTCGAATGCATCGCGGGTCATTACCCGGGTAGGCGTCAGGCTCTTTTCAATGAGTTCCACGGCGGCTCGGCCGCTCATCTCCGCATTCGCCAGGCGGCGCGAATCCGGTGCCGGTATACTGGCCGAGCCGGGTAGGGTCATCCCCAGTGCTTCCGCCAGGCTGGTCATGGTGGACGCCGTCCCCATAACGGTGCAGTGCCCGGAGGTGCGCGCGATGCAGCCTTCCACTTCGCTCCATTCTTCGTCGTTGAGCTTCCCGGTGCGATACAGATCGAACAGCTTGCGCCCGTCCGTACCCGATCCCAGCCGTTGACCCTGGAACGTGCCGGCCAGCATGGGTCCGCCCGGTACCACGATCGCCGGAACGTCGGCGCTGGCCGCTCCCATAAGCTGCGCCGGAGTGGTCTTGTCGCACCCGCACAGCAGAACAACCGCATCCATGGGATTCGCGCGAATCGATTCTTCGACGTCCATGGCCATCAGGTTGCGGAACATCATGGTGGTGGGCAGCATGAACATCTCTCCCAGGGAGATGGTGGGGAATTCCAGCGGGATTCCTCCGGCCGCCAGCACGCCGCGTTTGACTGCCGCCGCTACCTCGCGCAGGTGGGCGTTGCAATTGTTCAACTCGCTCCACGAATTGCAGATCCCGATGATAGGCTTGCCGTCGAAAACGTCCGCGGGATAGCCCTCCGCGCGCAACCACGCTCGCCGGGCCATGCCATGGTATCCCGGCGTCTGAAACCACTGGCTGCTGCGCTTGTTTTTCATCGCCCTCCCGACACGTCCAGAATCGTGCCGGTCACAAACGACGCTTCATCCGATAGCAGCCAGAGAATCGCCGCGGCTACTTCCTCTGGCTGTCCCCCGCGCTTCATGGGGACCATCGATTTCACCCGATCCACGCGACCCGGCTCGCCGCCCTTCGCGTGCATCTCCGTGTAGATGAATCCCGGCCTTACCGCGTTCACCCGAATGCCTTCTTCGGCGACTTCGGCGGCCAGTCCAACCGTGAATGTATCCACGGCTCCCTTGGTGGCCGCGTAATCCACGTACTCGCCCGGCGACCCCCACCGTGCCGCGCCCGACGACACATTCACGATCGCTCCACCGGATCCGCCATGCCTGCGCGACATTCGCCGAACCGCCTCGCGCGAGCATAACATCGTGCCGATCGCATTCGTAGCGAACATCCGATGCATCCGGGCCGCGTCCATGTTCTCCAGCCTCATTTGGGATTCGAGCGTGGCGGCATTGTTCACCAGCGCCGTCAGTGGGCCGAGTTCCCGGTCGGCTGTCTCGAACAGCCGGACGACCTCAGCTTCCACTCCAATATCCGCTTGGACTGCGATCGCTTTAGGAAGCGCCCGAACAATCCCGTCCGCTGCCGCACGATTCTGCAGATAGTTGACGCACACCGCGTACCCGCGCTGGGCAGCGAGCCGAGCCGTAGCGGCGCCGATACCGCGGCCGCCTCCCGTCACGATCAGGGTCTTCAGGTCGAGTTACTTTCCGACGGATGCCAGCGTCGGCCCGAACTTGCCGCGCGGCAGCAGGCTCGGTCCTGAGGCTGCGAACACTTTCGCCGGGTCGGTCTTCACGTCCATCACCAGACCGAAGAAGCCCGACTGCATCTCGTCCCAATTCTGATCGCCCCAAAGAATATCCTTGGTGGGATCCGGATTGTACTTGTTGTTCGCCGAGTTGTCGTAGTGCGCGATCGTCAGAATGCGCGTGCCTTTGGGCAGCAGCATGGGCTTCGCGAGTTGATACCCCACCTGCCAATCGAAATTCCATTTGCCCTTGAACACGGTTTCCTTCTCGCCCGAAGGATACGTCACGCGTACTTCATAATCCTTCCCGCGCAGGTGCATGTGCGGCTGGATGTAGACCAGCTTGGCATCGTCCACTCCCACCGTGACTTCGCTCACCACTTCAGCATTGCTGTCACCCGCCGGAATCACCAGATTGAACGCAGCCGGATTGCCCGGCGACATCCAGAAACGCTTCTTGGGTGGCGCCTTGGCGAACACCAGTCCCACCTTGGACCGGTCGGTCTGCGGCGTTCCCACTGAGGTGTAGTGGATGTTGAACACGATATCGGAGCCTTTGGGAACAAACTTCGCCGCGCCCTCGACGTCGAAACTCTGCGCTCCCAGTCCGGGATTGTACTTACCGAGCAGATCCGTCCCGTCCTTCGCGCCGCCCATGGCTTCCGATCCTTCTTCGTAGGCTTGTCCAGGGACCGCTTTCGCCAGCCAGGTGGATCCCGGCGGCCGCACGATGGCGCGCATGTGATGCACTACTTTGGCGTTACCCGGACGCATCTCTGCCGCCACCACCCAGGTATCCTCGGGGAAGTTGGCCTTCACCAGGATGTTCTGATAATTGATGGTGCCTGTCGCCTTCACCTGAAAATCGGTCGGCATTTCAATGATCATGTCGGGCTTGATGTTCCAGCCGTCTTGAAAAGTCTTCGCCGGCGGAGCGTCTTTCTTGTCGCCTTCCGGAGCGCCGCCGTCCGCCCAGGACGATAACGTCGCGATCTCGGCCGCACTCAATCTGCGGTCGTTGGCGAAGTGCCCGAAGTTAGGATCGGCGAACCATGGCGGCATCTTTTCCGTCACCACCGCGGCTTTCATCGCCTTGGCCCAGGGCCTTGCGTCGGTGTACGTCAGCAGCGACATCGGCGCCACTTCCCCAGGACGATGGCAGCCCTGGCAGTGATTCTGCAAAATCGGAAGAACGTCTTTTTGGAAGGTGGGGGTGGCGGCCGAAGCCACGACGCCCATGAAAATCGCTATCGCCGATGCTCGCAACATGCTCAGAGTATATCGGCTGCATGCAACGGACACAACCCTGCCTTGACAGCTAAGTTGCTAACTACTACAATGCAGTTGTAATGAAAACGCCTCGCCTCCTTGGAGGCTTCGAGAACCTGCTGCTGCTGGTGATCCTGCGGCTCGACGATCGCGCCTATGGAGTGGCCATTCGCAAGGAACTGCTGGATGAAGCCGAAAAAGATGTCGCCATCGGCGCGATTTACACCGGCCTCGACCGGCTGGAGCAGAAAGGCTTCGTGCACTCCTGGAGCGGAGAACCCACTCCGGAGCGCGGCGGCCGGGCCAAGAAATTTTATCGCGTCACGGCGGCGGGGAAGAAGGCGCTCCAGGAAACGCATCGCGCGATTCATCGTCTGTCCACGGGCATCGAAGGGAGTCTCACAACATGTCTGAGCTTTTGAAGCCGCCGGCCGTTCCTTCGGCGATCCTGAACTTCTTCGCAGGTCAGCCGGATTTCCCCGCGCTCGCTGGCGACATTACGGAAGAATTTCACCAGCGGGCTCAGAGTTCTGGCGGGATGGCGGCGAAACGCTGGTACTGGCGCGAGGCCCTCCGTAACGCCTTCGCGCTCACTTGGCGCGAACTACGGCGAACGCCGGTGCAGACCATGATCGTCGCATTCGGCTGCTATCTCGCCGTGAACTTTGTTCCGGCCCCCCTGATACTAAGCTTCAACATGAGGTGGAGCGCTCTTCTGGCGCTCAACTTCGCGGCCGTTCTTGCGGTGGGTTGGATTGGCGCAAAATTACTCCCAGGCCGGGAATGGGCTCTGGACCTGACATACACCGTGATGACGGTATGCCTCACGCTGCCCGTCCTGTGGTATTCCTTCACCTTTGTATTCAAACATCCCCTCCCCCTGCATTCTTGGGCAGCCGTGATCGGTGGAGGGGCCTTGCGCCTGACTATTTTCTGGCTCGGCGGCCTTTGGATTCGCGTTCATTCGCGTTCATTTGCGGCTAGTTCAACAGCTTCAAGCATTCCTCGATCGTCTCCGCCGCGAAATCCGCCTGATCTGTCGTAATGACTAGCGGCGGGCATAGCCGGATCGTGTTCGGCCCGGCGCCCAGAACAAGCAAGCCCCGCTCGAAGCACATCTGGACCAGCTTGTCCCGAAGATCTGGCGCGCGCTCCTTGGTGGCCTGGTCCCGCACGAGTTCGATTCCGATCATCAGACTCAGCCCGCGCACGTCCCCGACAACGGGATAGCGCTGCGGCAAATCACGCAAGCGCGCCATCAGGTGCGCCCCCACGCGCCCCGCATTATCCACCAACTCCTGCTCCAGCAATTCGATGGTCGTCAACGCTGCTGCCACCGCCACCGGATTTCCGCCGAACGTCGAGGCGTGCGCTCCCGGTTTCCAGCTCATCAGCTCCGCCCGCGCCACCATCGCCCCCAGAGGCATGCCGCTGGCGATTCCTTTGGCCAGCGTGATCACGTCCGGCTCGAAGCCGAAGTGCTCTGAGGCGAACATCTTACCTGTGCGCCCCATCCCGCTCTGGACCTCGTCCGCGATCAGAAGAATCCCATGCTTGTCCGCCACTCGGCGCAGCTCGTCGAAAAACTTGCGGGGAGGAACGACGTACCCCCCTTCGCCTTGGACCGGTTCTACGAAAATCGCGGCGACTTCCTCCGGCGGCAGTGTGGTCCGGAACAGCTCGCTCTCGATCGCTTTCACGCACTCCACCGCACACGAGTCGGGAGTTTTTCCATACGCGCACCGATAGCAGTAGGCATACGGGACGTGGTGCACGCCCGGCATGATGGGGAAAAATCCTTTTTTCTGAACGCTTTTGCTTCCCGTCAAGGCCAGGGAACCCATGGTTCTGCCATGGAAAGCGCCCACAAAGGCGATGAACTGCCCCCGGCCCGTGTGGTAGCGGGCCAGCTTGAGGGCGGCCTCGATGGCTTCGGTACCTGAATTGCCAAAGTAAACGCGCCGTGGAACACGTCCCTCAACAGCTCCGGGCACCAGTCTGGCTAACTTCTCAGCCAGTTGGACCATGTTCTCGTAGTAGAAGTCGGTCCCGGACATGTGAATCAGCTTCGCCGCCTGCTCCTGAATCGCTTTCACCACTTTTGGATGGCAATGGCCGGTGGCCACCACGGCGATCCCCGCGGCGAAGTCCAGAAACCGGTTCCCGTCGGGATCTTCCACGATCGCTCCCTCACCGCGATGTGCAACCAAGGGATAAGACCTTGTGTAGGAAGGAGATAGGACTTGATCGTCGCGATCGATAATCGCCTTGGCCTTGGGCCCTGGGAGCGAAGTCAACAGTTTAGGCAGCATCGTTTAAGCTCCTTCCAGCATCTATTCGGTATATCTAACAATAACGCACTAAGATTATTGCATAGCGACAGGCTAACATGCTATAGTCTTACTACAAGGGTGGCATCCTATGGACTTTAACCGCTTTACGGAAAAACTGCAGGAAGGTTTCCGCACTGCCCAGTCTCTGGCAGCCAATCGGGGGAACCAACAAATTGACGTTGAGCATCTGCTTCTCTCTCTTCTGGAGCAAGAAGGTGGCCTCGCCCAGTCGATCCTCGGCCGGGCCGATCTGAAGCTGGAAGATATTCATCGTCGGCTCATCCTGGAACTCGACAAGCTCCCCAAGGTGTCCGGCACCGGCGCAGGCAGCGACCAGATCTACATTACTCCCCGGCTCCAGAAACTGCTGAGCGCCGCGGAGAGCGAAGCCAAGCGGCTCAAGGACGAGTACGTCTCTGTCGAACACGTTCTGCTGGCCGCGACCGACGAAAAAGTCTTCAAGGATCTGGGCCTCACGCGCGACCGCATGATGCGGGTGCTGCAGGAAGTTCGCGGCTCGCAGCGCGTTAGCACCCAGAATCCGGAAGCAACTTACGAAGCATTGGAAAAATATGGCCGCGATCTGACCAAGGCTGCCGAGCAGAACAAGCTCGATCCCGTCATCGGACGCGATGAAGAAATCCGCCGCGTGATCCAGGTCTTGTCGCGTCGCACCAAGAACAATCCGGTGTTGATTGGCGAGCCGGGCGTGGGAAAGACAGCAATTGTCGAAGGTCTGGCCCAGCGCATCGTTCGCGGCGACGTACCCGAGGGCTTGAAGGAAAAGAAAGTTGTCTCGCTCGATATGGGCGCGCTCATCGCCGGCGCCAAATTCCGCGGCGAGTTCGAGGAGCGTCTGAAAGCCGTCTTAAAAGAGGTCCAATCCGCGGAAGGCCGCATCATCCTGTTCATTGATGAGCTCCACACGGTGGTTGGCGCGGGGAAAGCCGAAGGCTCCATGGACGCCGGCAACCTGTTGAAGCCCATGCTGGCGCGCGGCGAGCTGCATTGCATCGGCGCGACCACGCTCGACGAATATCGCAAAAACATCGAAAAAGACGCGGCGCTGGAGCGCCGTTTTCAGACCGTGCTGGTAGACCAGCCCTCGGTCGAGGACACCATCTCGATCCTGCGCGGCCTGCGTGAGCGCTACGAAGTCCACCATGGTGTCCGTATCAAGGACTCCAGTCTGGTGGCTGCGGCCATATTGAGCAATCGCTACATCTCCGACCGGTTTCTGCCCGATAAAGCCATCGATCTGGTGGACGAAGCCGCGGCGAAATTGCGGACGGAAATCGATTCGATGCCGGCGGAACTGGACGAGGCTACGCGCCGCCAGATGCAGCTCGAAATCGAGCGGGAAGCGCTGAAGAAGGAATCCGACGCGCCTTCGCGCGAGCGTCTCAGCAAAATCGACAAGGAAGTGGCGGAGCTGAAAACCGCTACGTCCGCGATGCGCGCGCAGTGGCAGGCCGATCAGCAGGCTCTGAAGAAACAGCGTGAGATTCGCGCGCAGATCGATCACGTGAAGACGCAGATCGAACAAGCCGAGCGGGCCTACGATCTGAACAAGGCCGCCGAGCTGAAGTACGGCCAGATGACCGCCCTTGAAAAACAGCTGGAGCAAGCGGCTCATGCTCCCACCCTGCTCAAAGAGGAAGTAGACGAGGAGGATATCGCCCAGGTGGTCAGCCGCTGGACCGGAATCCCGTTGTCCAAGCTGCTGGAAGGCGAGATCCAGAAGCTGTTGCACCTGCCCGAAGAGCTGCACAAGCGCGTGGTTGGCCAGGATGAAGCCGTCGAAGCCGTGGCCGATGCAGTAATGCGTGCGCGCGGCGGATTAAAGGACCCCAAGCGTCCCATTGGCAGCTTCATTTTCCTGGGACCGACCGGCGTCGGCAAGACCGAGCTGGCCCGCGCGCTCGCCCAATACCTGTTCGATGACGAACGTTCGCTGATTCGCATCGATATGTCGGAATACCAGGAGAAGCACACGGTTTCGCGACTGGTGGGTGCGCCTCCTGGATATATCGGCTATGAGGAGGGCGGCCAGTTGACTGAAGCGGTCCGCCGGCGTCCGTATTGCGTGATTCTGCTGGACGAGATCGAAAAGGCGCACAGCGATGTGTTCCATGTGCTGCTCCAGGTTCTCGATGACGGGCGCCTGACCGACGGTCAGGGACGCACGGTGGACTTCAAGAACACCATCGTGATCATGACCTCCAATGCCCAGCAGGAAGATCTCTCGCGGCTTTTCCGTCCGGAATTCCTGAATCGCGTCGATGAGATCATCAACTTCCATCGGCTGACGCAGGAGGACCTGAAAAAGATTGTGGACATCCAGCTCGAAACTTTGCGGGTACGTTTGGCCGAGCGTCATATCGATCTCACCCTGACCGACAGCGCCAGGGAGCATTTGATCCAGGTCGGCTACGATCCGGCCTACGGTGCGCGGCCGCTGAAGCGCGCCATTCAGAAGGAAGTGGAAACGCCGCTGGCCCGCATGCTGGTGGCGGGCGAAGTCCGCGACGGCAAGAAAGTTTTGGCGGATGTCCGTGGCGGCGAGCTGAAGTTTGAAGTCGAATCCCCGAAGGCAGTCAGAGCATCTTAAGTAAAGAAAGAGACCAAAATGGCTGACGAAGAAATCAAAACATTGCCCCTGTTGGCACTGAAGAATTCGGTGCTGTTTCCGGGATTGCTGATGCCTTTGGGAGTAGGCCGGCCCGCGTCCGTCGCCGCCGTGGAATCCGCGCTTGCCACCGAAGACAAGCACGTGATCGTCGTCGCGCAAAAAGATCCTACGGTGGATACGCCGCACGCCTCCGATCTGTACACCATCGGTACGCGCGCCGTAATTCGCAAGTCAGGGCGCCCGCGCCCGGATCATCTGGACTTGTTTGTTCAGGGCATCGAGCGCGTCGTGGTGGTCAAAGTAGAGGAAAACGGATTTCTGAAAGCCAAGATCCGGCCGCTGCCTTTGCCCGACGATTCCAGCCGCGAGCTGGAAGCGCTGTCGCTGTCCGTGGTGGAGATGGCCTCCAAGTACGTCAATCTGATGCAGGGCCAGCCGTCGGCGGAAATCACCCAGGCGTTTGCCGCCCAGACCGATCCGTTGCAACTGGCGTTTCTGGTTGCTTCGGTCATGAATCTGGAAGTGGAGAAGGAGCAGTCGCTGCTCGAAGCCTCCACCCGGATAGAAGCTTTGCGTATGGTGCTGGGCTGGATGTCGCATGAAGTGGATGTGGCCGAGCTGCGCGCCAAAGTCACGGAGAAAGCTAAATCCGAGATGTCGCGCGAGCAGCGCGAATACGTCCTGCGCCAGCAGAAAAAAGCCATCGAGCAGGAACTGGGCGAAGGCGGCACCGACGCAGCCGATGCGCAGAACCTGCGGGATCGCGTGGACAAAGCCGATCTTCCCGAGGACATCCGCAAGGAAGCCGAGCGCGAACTGGATCGCCTGGAAAAAATCAATTCGGCTTCGCCCGAGCACAACGTGATTCGGACCTGGCTCGAATACGTGATCGAGCTGCCTTGGACCAAGCGCAGCGAGGACAATCTCGACCTGAAGCGGGCGCGCGAAGTGCTGGACGAAGACCACTACGGCATCGCCAAGGTCAAGGAGCGCATTGTCGAGCAGCTGGCCGTGCTCAAGCTGAATCCCGAAGCCAAAGCGCCGATCTTGTGCTTTGTGGGCGCGCCCGGCGTGGGCAAAACGTCGCTGGGACAATCCATCGCCCGTGCTCTGGGACGAAAGTTCGAGCGCATGAGCTTGGGCGGCTTGCATGACGAAGCCGAATTGCGCGGCCACCGGCGCACCTATATCGGCGCGCTTCCAGGACGCCTGATCCAGTCCATGCGGCGCGCGGGATTCTCGAATCCGGTGTTGATGCTGGACGAAGTGGATAAGCTCGGGCGCGACTTCCGCGGCGATCCCGCGGCGGCCTTGCTCGAAATCCTGGATCCGGAACAGAATAAGACGTTCCGCGATAACTATCTCGACCTGCCCTTCGATTTGTCGAAGGTGCTGTTCATCACTACGGCGAATACTCTGGATACGATTCCCGCGCCGCTGCTGGACCGGATGGAAATCATCCGGCTCTCCGGCTACAGCGAAGAGGAAAAGACCCAGATTGCCAAACGCTACCTGCTGCCCAAGCTGCTGGTGCACACCGGGCTGACGGCCGAACAGTGCGTGATCACGGATGAAGCGCTGCAAAAAGTGATTGCATCGTACACGCGCGAAGCCGGCGTCCGGCGTCTGGAACAGATGCTGGGCCGCTTGATCCGCAAAGTCGCGGTGAAGTTCGCCGAGGGCGATCCCGGCTCGGTCGTTGTAAAGGGCGAGGATGTTCCCGAGATGCTCGGCCCCGAAGCGATTCTGCAGGATCAGGCCCGCAAGGAACTGCCTGCCGGCGTCGCTACCGGTCTGGCGTGGACGGAAACCGGCGGTGACGTGCTCTACATCGAAGCCGCGCTCCTGCCTGACGGCAAGGAGCTCACCATCACCGGCCAACTGGGCGAGGTGATGCAGGAATCGGCCAAGACAGCTCGCAGCTACTTGTGGAGCCACGCGGCCGAATTTGGATTAGACCCGGGCTTGTTCCTGAAGAGCGGCCTCCACATCCACGTCCCGGCCGGCGGCATCCCCAAGGATGGACCTTCGGCGGGCGTCACCATGACTACGGCGCTGGCGTCGCTCTACTCGGGGCAGCCCGCGCGCAACGATACGGCCATGACCGGCGAGGTCACTCTGACCGGCTTGGTATTGCCCATCGGCGGCGTCAAAGAGAAGGTACTGGCAGCCCGTCGTTCAGGATTGAAACGCGTGATCCTGCCGCGCGGGAACCAGAAGGACCTGCGCGATCTGCCGGAAGACGTCCGCAAAGAGATGGAGTTCATCTTCGCGGATCGCGTGCGCGACGTACTGGCCGACATGCTGCCCGGCCTGGTGCCGAGCGCTGTTCCGTCGGCTGCCCCGAAAGCCGCATAGTACGGACGTTTGACAGCATCCCTCTCCCGGAGTATTTTGAGGGATGCTCGCGATCAAGGCCATTGCTGCGACGGTTTTTCTGACATCTGCATTGTCGGCGCAATGGCCTGCCTATCCGACTCCCGGAGTTCCTAAAACCGCCGACGGTAAGCCCAATCTTTCCGGCCCCGCACCAAGGACTGCCGACGGTAAGCCCGACCTTTCCGGTGTCTGGCAATACAGCCGCCCGCCGGGAGCGTCGGGTACAGCTCCCGCCACGCAAGCTACGTCCGCGAGCACCGAACTCGTCCCGCTCGCGGTCCGGCTGAGCCAATTCTGGAATCTCGGCGCAGCATTCCCCGACGGTCTTCCTTTCCAGCCCTGGGCCGCTGAGCTGCATCGCCAGCGCGTGGCCAGCAACAGCAAGGACAATCCCGACGCGCACTGTCTGCCGCTCGGCCTGATGCAGCTTCACACCCACGGACAGCCCCGAAAGATGATCCAGACGCCGGGCGTGATCGTGATCCTCTATGAAGCCAACGCCGGTATCCGCCAGATCTTTACCGACGGCCGCCCGCAGCCCAAAGACGTGGAGCCCTGGTGGTTCGGGTATTCCACCGGCAAATGGGAGGGCGACACCTTAGTGGTCGAAACCACGAACCTCCGCGATCTGGGCTGGCTGGATGTGGAGGGCAGCCCCATCACCGAGACCGGCAGAATCCTGGAGCGTTTCCGCCGCGTCGATTACGGGCATTTGGAAATCGAAGTGACCATCGACGATCCGAAGGCCTACACCAAGCCCTGGACCGTCACGGTGCACCAGCGCATCATGCCGGATACGGATTTGATCGAGTTCATCTGCCAGGAAAATAACAAAGACACCGAGCACCTGCGATGAACGTTATTCGCTCCGGTTAATACACTCCGTCAAGGATCGCCTGGCAGACGTACTCCTGCAGTTCCCATCCGGGAGCCAGTGTGAACGATCGTGTGAACGAATACGGCTTGGTGAACGCCTTGGCGTCTTCGATTGTCAGCTCGACGTTAAGGTGACCCAGGTCGGGACGCTTGTAACGCTCCACCAGATGCATCGCGTCGCTGTGCGGCTTGCCGGTCGCATCCAGCCAGGCCTTGTCATTGAAGCCGACCGTATCCACCACCAGCGTGTCGCCTTCCCACTTGCCGTTGGATAATCCGGTCCAGCTCTCGGGCTCGACATCCAGGTTGGGCTTGCGGCCATCCAGGAAAAATCGCCGGTAGCTGTGCGTGTTTCCTTCCCACAGCAGGGCGATCATTTTGGGACCCTGCACGATCTTGTAGGGCAGCGGATTCACCCGCACGGCGCCGTTGGGCAAGCAGAACTTTTCGGGATCGTCCTTGCCTTTATTCGCTTTCCGCTCGTCGTAGATCTTCTTGAAGGCGGGTTGATACGACGGATCGCTCGGAAGCAGCGTGCTCGTCGGAACCCACACGCCGGACAAATCCAACTTCCCGTCCAGTCGCGGCGCAGGTCCCGATGGAGCAGCCGGAGCTTTGCGCGCCTGAACCGGCGGAACGCCGTTCACCAGACGCTTTTCGTGATCCTTGGATCCAATGGCCTTGTTCAAGTGCTCGGGATCCTGATTGTTCTCGTTGCAGACGTATTCGGTCATGTCGAAGTCGGTCTCAAGAGTGGTGGTTCGGTTGAGCATCCACGGCCCATTGAAAACGCCCGGATCCACGATGGTCACCTTCATCTCCATGTTCCCGTAGTCGATCCTGTGGAACTCCTCGGTCAGATGCATGTCCTTGGTGTGCGGAGTTCCAGCGAAATCGAACCAGGATTTTTCAAAGAAGCTGACCGTATCCACCACCAGGGTGTCGTTGTCCCAATGTGCGCGCGAATCGCCATAAAACGTGGGTTTCAGATCCGCGGGATGACTGCTGCCGTCCACAAAGAACTGGCGATACATGTGGGTGTTGCCTTCAAATAGCATCAGCACCAGTTTGGGAGTGGCGAAAAACGAGGTGTGATACGGAGCCGCACGCGGCGGACCTCCCGGCAAGCAGCGCGCTTCAAAATCTTCCGCGCCCTGTGACGCTTGACGATCCGCGATCACCTTGGCGGCCCAAGGCTGAATGTTGGGTGCTGGAGCTCCTCTGGCTGCGCCGCCGGCGAACCCGTTCCAGACTCCCGTAAGGTCAGGCTTTCCGTCGGACAGGCGGGGCAGCGGTCCTGCTGGACCCTTCTTGCCTCCGCGCCCGGGACCCTTGCCTTGGGGCGGCGGGGCCCCCTTGTCCTGTGCGATCGCGAGGGTCAAACTCGCGACAGTCGCAGCGATGGCGACGAATAGAGCTAGGTTTTTCCGCACGTGTGCAATCTCGCGCTATTGATTGGCCGGGCCGTTGCCGCCCGACGATCCGGCAAATACGCGACGCCCATCGGGCAGCACCACACTGCGGGCATTCGCGGATTTCGAGCCGTCCTTCGCCAGCGTGCCTTCCACCGTGACCTGGTCGCCCTGCTTCAGCGATTCCTTCCGCCAGCCTTGCTTCAGCAGCACCGGGATCGCTCCCAGTTCGAAGTTCCA
>Ga0105245_10001126_pt1 | contig 24176 bp, 21 predicted proteins | sample KBSM54metaG_FD_81523 | JGI IMG/M metagenome (GOLD analysis project Ga0105245, IMG submission 81523) | Miscanthus rhizosphere microbial communities from Kellogg Biological Station, Michigan, USA - KBS M5-4 metaG | ecosystem: Host-associated > Plants > Roots > Rhizosphere > Soil | place...
AGCGCGATGATCCCGTCCTCACCTACAAGGACGCGTTGAGGCTGGCCCGCGAGGTGGTGAACCATCCGTCGACGGAGCTGCGGCCGCTCGAGCCCGACCCGGATACCCGGGCGGAGGTGTGCGTCGGGTTCGCGAAAGATGTTCTTGCCGAGATGAACACCCGCAAGCGTCGGCTCGGCATCCTGGGTTACGACGACCTGCTGACCCGGCTGGCCGACGCGCTGAAGGCCGACGACTCCCCCGCGCAGGTCCGAATGCATCGCCGCTGGCCGATCGTGATGGTCGACGAATTCCAGGACACCGACCCCGTGCAGTGGCAGGTCATCGACCGGGCGTTCAGCGGCCGCTCCACGGTGATCCTCATCGGCGATCCGAAGCAGGCGATCTACGCCTTCCGCGGCGGCGACATCGTCACCTATCTGAAGGCGGCGGACACCGCGGGCGACAAGCAGACGCTCGGCACCAACTGGCGTAGCGACGGCGCGCTCGTCGACCGACTGCAGGTGGTGCTGCGCGGCGCCGAACTCGGTGACCCGAGGATCGTGGTGCACGACGTCGACGCGTATCACCGCGGCAGCAGGCTCGCCGCCGCACCGAGCTGCGACCCGTTCCGGCTGCGCGTCGTCAAGCGGGAGACGTTCGGCCGCAGCGGCATTCAGAACCTGAACATCGACGACCTGCGCACGCACATTCCGCGGGACCTCGCGGCGGACATCCAGGCGCTGCTGGCCGGCGAGGCCACCTTCAGTGGCAGAAGACTCGAGGCCCGCGACATCGCGGTGATCGTCGAGAGCCACAAGGATGCCCGCGCCTGTCACCGCGCCCTTGGCAACGCCGGTGTGCCGTCGGTGTACACCGGCGACTCGGACGTGTTCGGTTCCGAGGCGGCCGAGCACTGGCTGGCGGTGCTTGAGGCGTTCGACCAGCCACATCGTTCGGGCGTGGTGCGGGCCGCGGCAGCCACGATGTTCTTCGGTGAGACGGCCGAAACATTGGCCTCGGGCTCCGATGCGTTGACCGACCGCGTAGCCGAGACGCTGCGCGAGTGGGCGGGTCACGCGCGGGAGCGCGGGGTGGCGGCGATCTTCGAGGCCGCGCAGCTGAGCGGCATGGGCGACCGGGTGCTGTCGTGGCAGAACGGCGAACGGCACATGACCGACATGGCGCATATGACGCAGCTGTTGCAGGAGGCCGCGCACCGCGAGCACTACAACCTGCCGGCGCTGCGTGACTGGCTGCGCACGCAGCGCGAAGAACGCAGTGGCGCAACGGAACACAATCGACGGCTGGACAGCGACGCGACGGCGGTGCAGATCATGACGGTATGGGTGAGCAAGGGCCTGCAGTTCCCAGTCGTGTATCTGCCGTTTGCGTTCAACCGCAACGTCCAGGAACGCGAGCTGGTGCTGTTCCATGACGGCGATACGAGATGCCTGCACGTCGGCGGGAAGGACAGCGCCGACTATGACGCCGTCGCGGTACAGGGCCGCAAGGAGCAGGCCAGCGATGACAGCCGGTTGACCTACGTCGCGATGACGCGCGCACAGTCGCAGGTGGTGGCGTGGTGGTCGCCGGCCTACGACGAGCCGAACGGTGGGTTGTCGCGCCTGCTGCGTGGCCGCGAGCCGGGCCAGTCGACGGTGCCCGATCGCTGTGTGCCCGCGAAGATCTCGGATGACGACGCGATGGCGCAGCTGCAGAAGTGGGAGGCGGCGGGTGGGCCGGTGATCGAGGAGTCGGTGGTGGCGCTGCCGTCCGCGGTCACTGACGGCGCCGAGGCAGTCGAGTTCGAGGTGCGGCACTTCCACCGCGCGATCGACACTTCGTGGCGGCGGACGTCGTACTCAGGTCTGATCCGGGCCGCAGAGGCCAGCGGGGTCAGCAGCGAGCCGGAAGTCATCGAGCTGGACGACGAGGTGGCCGAGATCCCTGTCGTCGCCCGGGCTTCGGGGCCGGACGTGCCGTCGCCGATGGCGGATCTGCCGACGGGTGCGAAGTTCGGCACGTTGGTACACGCGGTGCTGGAGACGGCGGATCCGTTCGCGCCCGATCTGCCCACCGAACTCGAGTCGAAGATCCGTGAGCATTCGGTGTGGTGGCCTGTGGACGTGGAGGCGTCGGAGTTGGCGGCGGCGATGGTCCCGATGCACGACACGCCGTTGGGCCTGCTGGCGGAGGGTGTCACGCTGCGCCGGATCGGCTTGCAGGATCGATTGCGGGAGATGGACTTCGAGCTCCCGCTGGCGGGCGGAGACGTGCGCGCGGCGGCGCCCGACATCCGGCTGGCCGACGTGGGCGAGCTGCTGCGCGAACATCTGCCTTCCGACGATGTGTTGGCGAGCTATGCAGACCGGTTGACCGACGACGCGTTGGGCAGCCAGTCATTGCGCGGATATCTGAGCGGCTCGGTCGACGTGGTGTTACGGGTCGGTGGGCGCTACCTGGTGGTCGACTACAAGACGAACTGGCTCGGCGACGGCGACCGCCCGCTGACGTCGGCGGACTACGACCGGCCGCGGATGATCGAGGCGATGCTGCACTCCGACTATCCGCTGCAGGCGCTGCTGTACTCCGTTGTGCTGCATCGATTCCTGCGGTGGCGGCAGCCTGATTATGACCCGTCGAAGCATCTGGGCGGGGTGCTCTATCTATTCCTGCGAGGCATGTGCGGGGCGGAGACGCCAGTGGTGGACGGGCATCCGGCGGGAGTGTTCAGTTGGCAGCCGCCGGCGTCGTTGGTAGTGGCCTTGTCGGATCTGCTTGACGGCAGGAGGGCGGCGGCGTGACGGTCGAACTCGTGGTCGACGACACAGGATTGTTCGAGCCGGCCGATGTGCATGTGGGACAACGGCTCACCGCGCTACGCGAAGAGACCGACGAGCGCGTGGCGTTGGCTGTCGCGTTCGTGGTGCGGGCGTTGCGTGGCGGGTCCGTTTGTGTCGACCTGAATTCAGCTGAGCTCGAGGATCTGGCCGACGCCGTAAGGGCCAGCCCGCTGCTGGCCGATCCGCCGATCCTGCGGCTGAACGGCGATCTGCTGTACCTGGACCGGTATTGGCTGGAAGAGCAGCAGGTCTGCGACGACATCCTCGCGATGGTCAAGGCCAGGCCGGCGCAGGTGTCGCCCGACATCGACCGGCTGTTTCCCACGGGATTCGAGGAACAACGCGCCGCCGCGAAGGTCGCGCTGTCGCAAGGGCTCACGGTCTTGACCGGTGGTCCGGGAACAGGCAAGACGACCACGGTGGCGAGGCTGCTGGCCTTGCTAGCCAGCGGCAGGCGTCTGCGGATCGCGCTGGCGGCGCCTACGGGCAAGGCGGCCGCGCGGCTGCAGGAGGCGGTGCAGCTCGAGGTTGGCAAGCTGGCGCCGTCGGATCAAGACGCGCTCGCGGGCCTGCATGCGACGACGCTGCACAGGCTGTTGGGCAGCAGGCCGGACACGTCGGCGCGGTTCCGGCACCATCGCGGTAATCGGTTGCCGCATGACGTGATCGTGGTCGACGAGACGTCGATGGTGTCGTTGACGATGATGGCCAGGATGTTGGAGGCCGTGCGGCCGGAGACTCGGCTGGTGTTGGTCGGCGACCCGGATCAGCTGGCATCGGTGGAGGCCGGCGCGGTGCTCGCGGATCTGGTGGACGGACTGGGCGAGGGGAGGATCGCGGCGCTGAAAACGTCGCACCGGTTCGGGAAGTCGATCGGCACGTTGGCGACCGCGATCAGGGTGGGTGATGCGGACAAGGCGGTCGAGGTGCTGCGGGCCGGGGGCGAGCACATCGAATGGATCGACACCGACGATCCGCGGGAGAGGTTACGCAATGTGCTTGTACGGCATGCTGTTGCGCTGCGGACGGCGGCGGTGCTGGGTGACGAACGGGCGGCGCTGCAGGTGCTTGACGACCACCGGTTGCTGTGTGCGCATCGACGGGGCCCGTTCGGGGTTGCGTATTGGAACCGGCAGGTCGAGCGGTGGCTGACGGAGGAGACGGGCGAGCCGATCTGGTCGTCGTGGTATGCGGGGCGGCCGGTGTTGGCGACGGCGAATGACTATGGACTGGGCCTGTACAACGGGGATACGGGCGTGACGGTGGTGCGCGACGGCGCGCTCCGGGTGGTCATCGGAGATGCGACGTTCGCGACGAGTCGGCTTGCCGATGTCGAGACGATGCATGCGATGACGATCCACAAGAGCCAGGGCAGCCAGGCCGACGAGGTGACGGTGCTACTGCCGCAGGAGGAGTCGCGGCTGCTGACGCGGGAACTGTTCTACACCGCGGTAACTCGTGCGAAGGAGCGGGTGCGGGTGGTGGGATCGGAGGCGGCGCTGCGGGCAGCGATCGAGCGACGGGCGATACGCGCGTCGGGGTTGGCGCGGCGGCTACGGCGTTAGCAGACGTGCCCGTCAGCATCACCCGCGCGGATGCTTTGTTGCATGGGACGTGATCTCTGTGACGACGGACCTGCCCTTGCCGCGCGGTGATTCCGCCGCCGACGCTAGCAGAGTATCGACGGCTTCGACGATTCCCGTTGCGATCTCATCGACCTGGGGCACGTTGTCGGGGCAGGCGCATAGGCATAGATCCATCACGTCGGCATGTGAGGTGACCGTGATGTTCAACCCGCAGCCGTCCACCAGCGGCTCAGCGATGTGCATACCAATGACCTCCGCGCCTGCGCAGTACGCGGGCGCAGGCCCGCCTGAGGTAAACGAGACACTCCCGTGACAGCTCAGGGAGCGCCATCGAGGCAAGCCCAGTTCGGTGTAGACCTTCATTCCGGCGTGCGCGACCAAGGGCGGGAGAAGTGACAGGACGGTCACGGAATCCGCTGGCGGATCTATCTTTTCGTCGCTGAAGTGGTGGGCGATATTCAGCCGTTCGGCGGCGGTATGGAGGTTGGTGAGCACCTGGACCGGATCAGCGAGCTGAACCGGTATGCGAACGTGGCCGGTTGTCAACGACTTTCCCGCCTTTGCCGGATCCCCGGCCGGCAACGACAATGGGACTTGCATCACCAATGGATCGTCGGGAACGACGTCATACCGCTGCAGCCAGGAGCGCGCGGACAGTGTGCAGGCGGCGAGGAAGACGTTCGCGGTGCTGCCGCCGAAAGCGTCGCTGACCGTCTTCAGGTCGGTCAGCGGGATCGAGGCGAAGGCCATCGACCGCCGTTCGGTCAGTGGTGCGTTGAACACGGTCCGCGGCACCGGTCCGCTCATCGACGGCGTGGCCTGCGGATCGACGGGCGGACCGTGAGGACCACGCGGACGAAGGCGCATCGCTTGCAGCCCACCCGTCACCGCTTCGGCGACCAGCCAAACGCCCGTGATGTTGTTCTCGATGATCTCACTCACTGCGTCGGTGACCAGCTCACCCAGCGAGGGCATCCGGCCCAGGCTGGCCTCCATCGGAAGTACCTCTGCCGATTCGTTCGGCCCGCTGGTGAACATGCGCTTGCACACGGAGGAGACACCGTGGCCTCCGTCGGTCAATACCGGCGACATCTTCACCGCAACCGCCCAACGGTGGCCCGCCAGACCGTCGATGGTCCACGCTTTCCACAGCGATCGTCGCCAATCCTGTGGTTGAGCGCTCAGTTGGGTGACTAGATCGGCTAGTTCGCGCCTTCCCCCAGGTGCGGGCACCGACGCGCACTGGATGTGTGGTGTGGGGTCGTAGTCGTCGATCTCCGCCCAGACCGGCTGGCCGATGCCCAGAGGCTTGCCCACCAGTCGACTGCGGAAGCGCGCCAATTGTGGTAGCGACGAGGCCACCAGCCGATGGAGCCGGGCGTGGCTCAAGTGATTGGACGCGTGGAGGATGATCACGGCGACCGTATGCGCCGGCGTGGCAGATGTTTGAGAGCGCAGCGCCGCCGCGTCAGCGACGGACAGCCTGGTGACCATCAGTTCTCGGACAATTCTCGTGCATGGCCGGACGTTTCATTTATCCGATGCGACTTGTCGTTTCAGCTCGATGTCGTCGACACCAAAGCTGTCGAACGGCTCGAAAGATCGGTCATTATTGGGCATTTGTTGTTTCCTACCTGGTGGTCGTCGTAAGCGGGTGCCGCTGCCAAGGAAGCCACCGGCTCCTTATGAGAGCAGGGTGTCGACACTGGACGCGTCATCGGTAACGGCGGCGGACGTCATGATGGTGTATGCATGGTCGGGTTCGGTGTGCACCGGCACGACCAGCAGGACAATTTTATTGCCGTAAGCGTCAAGAACTCCGAGCGTGTTGGGCGGCTGGCGGTGGTAACCGTCGAGTCGGATAATTCGTCCGCCAATCGGAACCTTCCGGGGCGCTTCCGCCCACTCGGCCAGGTTGTACGTCACGCGTGCCACAGCGCCGAGCCGCACCGACAGCACCGCCAGCAGATCGGGAAGCTCTGTTGTCAGATCGTCATCGCGCGGCCACCATGCCCCGTCGACATACCCGGTCATGGCAGCTTTTCGCTTCAAACGCAGCCGCGGTCTGTTCTCGGGACCTGACGGGCGGCGGTTGGAAGCGCCACGTCTTTCGCGCAGTGCCATCGGCACAATCCCGTCTGAACCTCGAATTGGCCCATTTCAATCGAATCGGCGACGACACAATCTCAGATGGTCGCGTGCGACATACCGCCGATACGAGCTAGTCTACGCCGGTCGGTTCCCGCAACAGACACGTCGACCGCCAATTCTCCGTGCTGGAACGAAATCAGCTGTGGCCCCGCGTGTCTCGCCGATCCGCCGACGGGCACGCCGCCCGCGTGGGACAGTCGGTCGGCAGCCGAACGCCGAGGCGTCCATGATCACGGATTGGCCTTGTCCATCACGGTGTGGAGACCCGGTGGTGTCTGGGAAGCTCAGCGTGGCGCCATCAACGCTCATCGAGGTCGGCGTGGAAATTAGCCGAACGTCCCGCAGACACGGTACGGTCGGACCGGGTTGACTCCACAGCCCCACGGAAACGTCACGGCGGCGATCTGAAATCCCCGCCGAGTGGGCGCGAAACCCCGACGTCAGCCGACATGACGGTTGCACCTACGGGGGTGGGTTTTCGTGCCAGCTGAAAGAAACGGAAGTGTCACAACCTGCACCGACAGCGGCGCGCTGCCCTGGTCGGCCACGGGAGAGTCTGTACAGTCAGGGCGTCTGAAATGCGCGGCTCCTCACTTCGACCGGAGTGACGGGATCATCTGAGGTGAACAAGGGAGGCTCTTCTGCAGTCACCGTCGGCCCCGGCAGGGGCGGGCGACGGTCGTACCTCAGCGGCTCCAACACTGCACAACAGATTCGCGGCGCCAACGCGTCGGAGCCAAAGGGATTGTCGTGAGCCAATTTACCGAGACGATGTACTTCAACGCCCGGTGCAGCTTCAAAGGCATGGTCACCGGCGAACCCGACCTCCCAATCCGACACACCTGGGCCGAGGTGCACCAGCGGGCCCGTTACGTCGCGGGTGGCCTGGCCGCATCCGGCGTCGGACATGGCGACGCGGTGGCGGTGCTGGCCGGCGCCCCGGTCGAGATCGCCCCGACCGCGCAGGGTATCTGGATGCGCGGCGCCAGTTTGACCATGCTGCACCAGCCCACCCCGCGCACCGATCTGCAGCGCTGGGCCGAGGAGACCACCAGCGTCATCAACATGATCGACGCCGCTGCGGTCGTCGTGTCGGATCCGTTCATGCCTGCCGCTCCCCTGCTCGCTGAGCTGGGGATGCGGGTGCTGACCGTCAAGGAGCTGCTTGCCGGCCGACCGATCGACCCCGTCGACACCGACGAGGACGACGTGGCGCTCATGCAGTTGACGTCCGGGTCCACCGGTTCGCCAAAAGCCGTCCAGATCAGCCACCGCAACTTCGTCGCCAACGCCGAGGCGATGATCGTCGGCTGCAACTTCGATGTCGACACCGACGTGATCGTGAGCTGGTTGCCCTGCTTCCACGACATGGGCATGACGGGGTATCTCACCGTGCCGATGTACTACGGGGCCGAGCTCGTCAAGATCACACCGATGGACTTCCTGCGCGATACGTTGTTGTGGGCCAGGCTGATTGACAAATACAAGGGCACAATGACGGCTGCGCCGAACTTCGCCTACAACTTGTTCGCCAAGCGATTGCGCAGACAGGCCACGCCTGGCCAGTTCGACCTGTCGTCGCTGCGGTGGGCGTTGTCCGGCGCCGAGCAAGTCGACCCACTTGACGTCGAGGATCTCTGCGACGCCGGAAAGCCATTCGGGCTGCGGCCCGAGGCGATCATCCCCGCCTACGGCATGGCCGAGACGACGGTGGCGGTTTCGTTCTCTGAGTGTGGTGGCGGCATGGTCGTCGACGAGGTGGACGCCGACCTGCTGGCCGTCCTGCACCGCGCCGTCCCGGCGAACAAAGGACACACCCGGCGGCTGGTATCGCTCGGCCGGCCGCTGGACGGCCTTGAGCTGCGCGTCATCGACGAGGACGGTTGCGTGCTGCCGCCGCGCGGCGTCGGCGTCCTCGAGGTGCGCGGTGAACCGGTGACCAGGGGCTACGCCACGGAGGGCGGATTTCTCTCCGCGCAGGACGAGTTGGGCTGGTATGACACCGGTGACCTGGGCTATCTCACCGAAACGGGCAACGTGGTGGTGTGCGGCCGGCTCAAGGACGTGATCATCATGGCCGGCCGCAACATCTACCCGACCGACATCGAACGCGCCGCGTCCCGCGTCGCGGGGGTACGGCCGGGCTGTTCGGTGGCGGTGCGGCTCGACGCCGGGCACTCGCGGGAGACGTTCGCGGTGGCGGTGGAATCCAAGGAGTATGGAGACCCGGCCCAGGTACGCCGTATCGAACGCCAGGTGGCACACGAGGTGGTCGCCGAGGTGGATGTCCGTCCCCGCAACGTCGTCGTGCTACAACCGGGCATGATCCCGAAGACCCCGTCGGGCAAGCTGCGACGCGCCCACGCGCTGAGCCTCGTCAACTGAATCGGCGCAAACATGCCGTGCGGCGAGTAACTTGGCGCTCACCATGGCCGATTACGACGCGCAGGCCGACCGCCCGACGCCAGCGGAACCGGAACTTTCGCGTGCACAGCTAGCGGCCGACGACGTTGACCTGCATGTCGGGTTGAGCGGGGTCGCAGGCATCGTCGCGGGCGGCCGCGGCGTGGTCGACGTGCTCCATGACATCGCGCAATTCGCGGCGCAGGCCATCCCCGGCGTCGACGGTGCCGGTGTCACCATGGCCGGATCCTCGGCAGGCACACTGCAAATCCAGGCGTGGGCGGTGACGGCCAATTTCGTCCACGAGATCGACACGGTCCAGTACCACGAACTCCACGAGGGGCCGTGCATCACGTGCATGCAGTCGCGGCGCCCGATCGTCAGCGGATCGCTGGGAAGCGACCATCGTTGGCCGCGCTTCGGTGGTCGGGTGGCACGGCTGGGTGTGCACTCGGCCTTGTCATTACCACTGATGGTCGCGGATGAGGTGATCGGCGCGATCAACACCTATTCCCACGACCGCGACGCGTTCGCCGAACATGCGGTGCGGCTGGCAACGCAGTTCGCGGGTCCGGCGGCGGTATCGGTCTGCAACGCGCGGTTGTTGGCCGACGCTCGCGACCGCACCTCGCGGCTGCAGCAGGCGCTGGTGAGCCGGAACGTGATCGATCAGGCGATCGGGATCATCCGCGCCCGGACGGGCGTCAGCGCCGACGAGGCGTTCGATCGGCTGACGAAGATCAGCCAGGCCGAGAACACGAAGCTGCGCGTTGTCGCCGAACGGCTGGTGGAGGAGGCGGTGCGGCGAGCTCGTGCCCGGCAACGCTCCTAAGGTGGTGGCGCCGAAGCGAATTCGGCTATCGAGGCCAAGAGCACTGGGCGGTAATGACGGTCGGTCATAAGCCTTCGCGACACCTCGGTCAGGTGCTCGCGGTGGGTGTGGGAGTACTCGCGCAGCAGCTGGAAGGCCTGTTCGACGGAGACGTCGAGGCTTTCGCGCAGGAAGCCTTTTGCCTGTTCGACGTGGACGCGGCTGGTCAGCGCCTTGCGCAGCTGCTGCATCACGGTCGAGGGCGTGGGCGGGCGTTCTTGCAGTATCGCGACCGACGCGATGTGGGCCAGGGTTTGGCCGACGAGCCGATCGGCGTCGTTGAGTGCGCCGGGCCGGGCGCCGAAGAGGCCGAGCGCGCCAAGAACGATGCCGGCCGCGCGCATGGGCACGGCGTGTACCGAGGTGAAGCCCGCGTCCAGCGCGGCGGGGACGAACCGCGGCCAGCGGTCGGTTTCGGCGTTGAGGTCGGCGACGGACACCGGCTCACCGCTGAAATAGCAGTCCACACAAGGACCTTCGTCGGCCTGTAGTTGGAAGAGCTCCAAGTTGCGGGTTTCCTCGGTCGTCGCCGCGAGCACACGGAGTTGCTCGAGCGGATCGGCGAGCAAGAGTCCTGCCGAGTCGACATCGAGCAGCTGGGCGCAGCGCTCGGTGAGTTCGGTCAGCAGATCCACGACGTCGAAGTCGTCGAGCAAGCTGTCGACGAGCGTCACGACCGCGTCCAGTACACGGGTTTCACGAGGGGCTTCGGTCATCTCGCACTCCGTCCTGGGTTCCGTACGGCCTGCATCAGTCGGCCTCCAGTCTCAGGCGTCGGTCGAGGATGTCGCGGGCGACGTCGGTCGAGCTGCGGCCGGTGGCGTAGGCGTGGGCGCGCAGACGCACCAGGGCCTCGGCGGGGTCGACGCCGAGTTGGGCGACCAGCATGCCGGTGGCCTGGCTGACCTCCGCGCGGGACAGCGCCTGAAGTTCGGGCCAGGCGTTGCTCCCCGGGTCGTTGACGGCCGCTTCGAGGTCGTCGTTCATGAGATCGAGCAAGGGGACGCCGGCGAGTTCGGCGGCGGCGATGGCGCCGGCGAGATTGTGCTCTCCGAGGTCGCCCGGTTGGGCGCGGAAGAAGTCGAGGGCGCCGATATGTTCACCGGCGACGAGGACCGGCATGGCGAACACGCCGCGGATCCGATGGGAGAGCATGGCGGGGCCGTAGATGGGCCAGCGGGCGTCGTCGGGGTCCGCAAGGTCGGCGACGAGGATCGGGCCCTTGAACGTGATGGAATCCAGGCAGGGGCCCTCGCCGAGGGTGAACTGGAGCTCGTCGTATATGCGGGCGGGTTCGCCGCTGGATCCGAGCGTTCCGCTGGTGGCGCCGTCGAACACCAGGGAGATCGCGGCGGCGTCGATATCGAAGAGCGCCACACAGGCCTCGCACAGCCGGTCGGCCGCCTCTACCCCTCGCCGGCCGTCAACCGCGACGAGAAGCTGATCGTGGATCGCCACATTTAACCGAACAAGGGTCGGGCAGCTGTGGCACTTCCCGGCGGTCGAGGTGGCGCGGTCATACCTCCACCTTCCTCCAGTAGCGCGGGGATTACGAGGATTGGCGGCACCAAGTCTTCGTCAGGACAGCGCGCTGCCCTTACGCCACTCGGCCCACGGCACCGTCCAGTCGCCGTTCTGCGACACTTTCAACGGCGGGCCGCCGGTGTTGTGTACCTCGACGACATCGCCCGGCACGGAGAAGTCGAAGAACCATCTGGCGTTCTCGCCGTTGAGGTTCAGGCAGCCGTGGCTGGTGTCGGTGTTGCCCTGCGCCCACACCGTCGCGTTGAGTTGGTGCAGGTAAATGCCGTCCATGCTGATGCGGGTGGCCCACGGGATGGTCTCGCGATATCCGAGGCGGGAGTTGATCGGCAGCCCGAAGGTGGACGAGTCCATGATCACCGGGTTGGCCTTGTCCATGACGGTGTACACACCCGGCGGGGTCCAGAAGCTCAGCGTGGTGCCCCCGATTGTTTCGGTGCCGCCCATCCCCATCGACGTCGGCATGGTGCGGACCAGCTTGCCGTTTTCGAAGACGCTGACTTGTTTGGTGCTGTCGTCGGCGATCGAGACATGGGAGTCGCCGATCCTGAACGCCACGTGCTCGTCCTCTTGGCCGTAGAGCCCGTCGCCGACCGGGACGCCGTAGAGGCTGGCCGTGACGTCGACTGCAGTGCCGGGCGCGTAGTACTTCTCGGGCCGCCAGTGGGCGGTCTGGTCGTCGATCCAGTTCCACGACCCGAGCACCGGCGGGTTCGTGGTGACGACGAGGTGGCGTTCGGCGTTGGCCTTGTTGGCGATCGGCTCATCGAACTTCGCGACGACCACGGCGCCGACGCCGTACGTCGCGCCGCCCTGCAGCAGCCCACCCGCGGTGGTCTCGAGATAGACCTCGGTCTGATTGCTCGGTGTCAGCGTGGAGAAGCTGGACGTCTGCCGCGACGGCATGCCGCCGGGCCCGCGGGCGGCGATCGTCAGGGTGTAAGTGCGCCCGTAACCGAGCTGGCTGGTCGGCTTCCAGGTCTTCGCGTCGGGGGTCATGACGCCTGGGATGGCCTTCCCGGCGTCGTTGACGAGCTGCACGGTGTCGAGGGTCCCGATGTTGGCGGTGACGAGGATGCGCGCGGTCGGGCTCACATCCGTCGCACCGGCCGGGGGCAGGATCGCGAGTGACGCGGGGACGATCGGCGACGGCCGCGGAGCCACCTGCGGTACGGGAGCGGCGGTCAGCGTCTGGCAGTGGTCGCCGCAGTCAGGAGTGGTCGACAGGACGACGCCGCCGATCACCGCGAGAACGGCGAGCACGACCGCCAGGCAGGCACGCTGGACACGACGAGTAGACGTCAACTGTTCTCCATTTTGGTTCGGCGAGGGCCGTGACGTCTCATATCCTAGCCAGTCCGCGTCGCGGTCCGCGCAACACGTCCAACCTGTGCGGATTCGTAATGGTCTTGTTGCCCCGGCGAATTCAGCGGTTCACTCGACACGTGTCAGGCCTGGGCGGCCGTCCAGTCGTAGGGCAGGAACTTCCCGTCGAAGGTGACCACGACGCGGTCGCCTGCCGGGTGCGGCTTCTTCTCGAGATTGACGCTGAAGTTGATTGCGCTCATGATGCCGTCGCCGAACTGTTCGTGGATCAGCTCCTTGATGGCGGGGCCGTAGACCTGGAGGGCTTCATAAAAGCGGTAGATGGTCGGGTCGGTCGGCACCGCAGTGGGGAGGCCACCGCGCATCGGGACAGCGGCGAGCACGGACACGACTGACTCGTCGAGGCCGAGGACTTCGACGAGCTTTTTGCCCGCCTCGGTCGGGATGGGGTGCTGGCCGAGCAGTGCCGCCGTCGTCCAGACGACGGGTTTGTCGATGGCGTCGGCAAGCTCCTGCCAGGTCAGGCCCTTGGCCAGCCGGGCCGCGATGATCTGCTGAGTGATCTCGTCTCGGGTCATACCGCCATCATCGGCGCATCGCGCGGTCGGCGCCTCCCGAGGCGTGGACGCCGAGCTCGAAGGCCGGCTCGATCTGGACACCCGCGACGCCGAGCATCATCCCCGCCATCACGTAGTGGCCTACCAGCATCGAGAACTCCAGGATCTGGTTCTGGTCGAGTTCGCAACGGCGCCGCTCGAACGTCAGCGGACAGGTTCTTGGTGGCCAGCAGTTCGTCGGCGGCCGTCATGAGCGCGCGGGTGCGGTCCGACCAGCCGTCGTCGTCTTCGTGGGTCAAGGTCTCGATCTCGGAGCGCGGCACGCCGAGCTCGAGCGCCATCCCGGTGTGGTGCGCAAATTCGTACTGGCACCCCATCCGCCACGCGACGCGGATGACGATCCGCTCGCTGTCGGCCTGCGGGATACGCCCGTGCTGGAGTAGTTGGGAGAAGAACAGCGTGTGCAACGGGAACACCCGGCCCAGCCGGGCTGTCACCAGAAAGCAGGTGTAGTCGTAGGTGTCCTTTGCACCCAGTCGGATGCCTGCCAGGAACAGGCGGTGCCACGGTCGTAGCTCGCGTCGGGTCAGCGGGGCAATGCGGCCTGGGTAGTCGAAACCGATCCAGTGCCCGTCGGGCAGTGTCATCGGTGGTTGCGGTTCGGCGCCCGTCGGGTCGGTGCGGCGCAGTCTGGTCTTGAGGGTCATTTCAGGCTCCTATTGCTCGGCCGGTGATGGCGAGGACGAGTCGGCGGGGGGTGAATCGGGCAGCGGCGATGGGAACGGCGTTCAGTGCTCCGGAGATGACGCTCGGCCGTGGCCGGCGCGGGTCGAGGGTTCGCAGCGTGAAATCGACGACTTGCTCGGGGGTCTGCCAGCGGCCGACGCCGGGACGGGTGGTGCCGAGCTTGTCGAAGAACTCGGTGCGCATCGGTCCCGGTGACACCGCCACCACCTTCAGACCGCTGCGGCGGGTTTCGTAGGCGATGGCTTCGGTGAAGCTGAGCACGAACGCCTTGCTTGCGCCATAGCCGGCCATCGACGGAGTCGGCTGATAGGCGCTCGTGCTGGCGATGTTCACCAACGCGCCCCTGCGGCGTTCGAGCATCTGTGGCAGCAGGGCGCGCGTCAGGTCGACCAGGCTGGCGACGTTGAGTTGGATCTCGTCGACAAGCGCGTCGGGATCCTGCGATGCGAAATCGCCGTGGGTCCCCATGCCTGCGTTGTTGATGAGGGTGTCGACGGCGAGCCCGTCTGCGGCGATGCGCTCGGCGAGGGCAGTGCCGGCCCTGGACGCCGACAGATCGTGGTCGTAGACCGCGACGTTCACGCCGAACTCGGCACACAGCTTGTCCGCGAGTTCGTCCAGCCGATCCTTCCGCCGCGCGACCCAGAATCAGGTTGGCACCGCGTTCAGCGAGCCGTCGGGCGAACTGCCCCCTAGGCCCGAACTGGCGCCGGTGATCAATGCTGTGGTGTTCTTGTGGTCCATCGGACTCACCGCCGCCCCGCGCTCGCCGGGCGGTGGGTTGGCGAGATCCCCCGCGGGGTGCCACCGGATTTCTCGACGAGATCGAGGTACTCGAACGGGTTGTGGCCGCAGAAGATTTCGACCTCCGGGTGGTCGGCGTGCAGTGCGCGCAACCGGTCCTGATCTTCGCGACGCTTGTCGCGTTCGGTCGTCACCATCATTTGGAACTGCGCGGGGATGGGTCCGCATTTGCGTTCGGGGAGTTTGATCTCGCGTGCGTCGAAGTAGGCGTCGCCGGCATCGAGAAGCCATCCATCGTCGGTGTTGACGGCGATGCCGCAGTGGCCGTGGGTGTGCCCGAACAACGGGATCATCAGGACGTCGTCGCCGAGGCCGTCCAATCCGCGCACCGCCTCGAAGCCCAGCCATGGTTCGCCGCCGTGCGAGTAGGTGCGACGCTGCTTCACCCGCCTCGGCGTGGAGGGCACGTCGATGGAGCAGGTTCGTGAGGAGGCGGGCGTCTCCGCTGGCCTGATGTACCGCTACTTTCCGTCCAAGGACGACATGCTCCGCGCGGCGATCTCGGGATCGATGCTTCAGTTCGAGGCGCTCATCACGGAGGTGGGCTCGAACGAGAAGGCCACGACTGCCGCGGGGTATCTGCGGCTGCTGCTCGACACCCTGCGGCGCTTCCGCCGCCACACCGAAGGCGTCGACTTGTTCACGCTGGCGATCCAAGGATGGGCGCACGCCCAGGCGCGCCCACAGACAAAGGCGATCATCACCGAAAGCTTTGCGCGCCAACTGGAGTCATATCGATCCGCGGCACGACGATGGACAACGCGCGCAAAGTCGGAGGCAGCGGCTCAGGCGATCGCAGCCGCAGTCGTCGGTTACGTGGTCCAAAGCGCGTTCAGCGACACCGAGATCGACGTCGCCCGATACTGCAACGGCCTGACGGCGTTGGCCGGCGCCAGGTAGGGCGCCTCGCGATCCCGGATCCGCCTCCCGCACCGGATCGGGGATGACATGGAAAATGGCCCGGCAAACGAAACAGTGGTCCGCCTGCTGGCCGGTGGCCCAAGATACGGGAGTCAACGCCATGCCCGACACACGCCCATGCGTACACCTACGTCCGCTGCCGAAGCGGTATGCGATGCCGTTTCTGCCCTGGAATCGGCTGGCCATACGGTGCATGTTCACTCGCAATAACCAGGGTATCTCCTTACAGCGCAGCCAACTTCGCGATGCCGCTCGTCGACGCAGTCGGATAGCGTGAGAACGGCTATGACATGGGTACCGTTGGCAGCGTGAGTGACACGACGACATGCGCAATCGTCGGGGGCGGCCCGGCGGGACTGTTTCTCGGATTGATGTTGGCGCGCGCCGGCGTCGACGTGACCGTGTTGGAGAAGCACGCCGACTTCCTGCGCGACTTCCGCGGCGACACCGTGCACCCGGTCACCCTGCGCCTGCTCGACGAGCTGGGCCTGTTCGAGCGGTTCGACCGCCTGCCACACAGCGTCGTCGAGAAGGGCGAGTTCGGCGTCGACGGCCAGCTGTACACCATGGTCGACTTCCGCCGCCTCCACCAACCACATCCGTATGTGGCAATGGTCCCGCAGTGGGATCTACTCGACCTGATCGCCGATGCCGCTCAGGACGAGCCCAGCTTCACGCTGCGGATGCAATCCGAAGTCACCGGCCTGCTGCGCGACGGAGACAAGGTCACCGGCGTGCGCTACACGGGCCCGGACGGCCCCGGCGAACTTCGAACCGACCTGACAGTGGGCTGTGATGGGCGCACGTCGGTTGTCCGCCGTGACGCCGGGCTCCCCACCCGGGAATACCCAGTGCCGTTCGATGTGTGGTGGTTTCGGCTGCCCCGCGGGGAAAGTGGGCAGTTCTCGCTGATCCCCCGCACCATGCCTGGGCGGGCGGTGGTCATGATCCCTCGCGAGGACTACTTCCAGATCGCATACCTGATTCCCAAGGGAAGCGACGCGGAATTGCGGGCACGCGGGCTCGAGTCGTTTCAACGCGAACTCGCAGAGTTGATCCCCGAATCGTCGCCCGCTGCCATTACGACGTGGGATGACGTCAAGCTCCTCGACGTCCGGCTCGACCGCCTGCGCCGCTGGCACGACAACGGCGTGCTCTGCATCGGCGATGCCGCACACGCCATGTCACCCGTCGGAGGTGTCGGCATCAATCTGGCCATCGCAGACGCCGTCGCCACCGCCGGCTTGCTGGCGGAACCCCTCCGCACACATCAGCTCACAACCAAGCAGCTGGCCGCGGTGCGTCGGCGCCGCATAGTGCCAACTGTTGCTACGCAGACTCTGCAACGCGTCCTGCATCGCGTCCTGCTGGCATCCGTTCTGCAAGGCCACGAGGCGGCGAGACCGCCTGCGGCGCTGCTGAAGCTGCTCCAGCGTGTTCCTCAACTGACGGCTGTTCCCGCTTACATCATCGGCGTCGGCCTGCTGCCCCAGCACGCGCCGGACTTCGCCCGGCGCTAGCCGGGCCATGATGCGATTGCCAGCGCTCGCCCGCAGTGCCGCACTGTCGCTGAGGCCGGGGCCGAACCCGTTGGCGTTTCCGGGGTTGGTGGTGGCGGCGGTGGCGTTGGGGTTTGCGGTGTTGACGGCGCCCGAAGTTGTACGCGCTCAGCGTGATTGGCGTGACGGCGTCGGCGTTGTTGTCGTCGTCGATCGCCCGCGCAAGGCGATCAAGGTGATCCCGGCCGCCGGGCAACGAAGACATCGTCGACGCGATCACTGCCGTGGCGGCGGCGCGGATGTCGGCCCCATCGACGACGCCCGTGTCGAGGGTCTTCGACGGCGCTTGTCGGCGCTGGCCTACAGCACTCAGGCGAGTAGGTCCTGAACGCCGTCGTTGTAGACGTGGTCCAGCCGATGACATCGACAGAGGTGCGTCGGTCGGCTTCGAGACCGAGAGCAAGTACCGGCTACGCCTGGTCGGCTACCCGAGTGTCCTCGGTGCTCACTCTCAGGTGGACTGGAACGGCAAGCGGTACGGCATCCACGGGGAGCCTCGGATCTTTAAACGGCTCCCGTCGGACGGCTTACGTCGATTACGTGATCGTCCGTAGGTGACAGAACAATCAGCGATGCCCGCCGGGAACTGCATTGAACCCTGGCTCAGCCACCTCCGGTTCGGTGAGCTGGAAGGGCGGCGGCGCGATGACCTCGGGGGCGGCTTCAGGCGGGGGTGCTTCTGCAGCGCCTTCAGCAGGTAGCCCGCCGATGATCTCGGTGGACTCTCCTGGGGCATTGGGGGCGCCGCTGCCAGAGGTATTGGTACCGCCCTCGAGAGGACCGGGCACCCAAACCAGAAGATCCTGAACTCCGTCGTTGTAGACGACGCTGTTCGGCGGGTCGCCCACGACATCGAAGTAGAGCGTGCCGGTCGTCGAGCCACCAGGCGGTGCCGACGGCACGCCGATCCCACCGATCACACGGTAGTTCGCCCCGTTCTCAGCGCGGGCATTGAACAGCGGGACCAACGGAGTGGCCCAACCGCCCAGCCCTTCGACCTTCACGGTGGCTGCATACAACTGGCCGTTGTGGGGCACGGGGTCGGAGCTCGGGGAAAGCGCCATCACCGTGTAACCGATCATCGGAGCGCCGGTGCCGTAGTCATTCAGCGTCTCCTGCGTACCAAACGGCTTGATGTTGTTGGCCGCCGAGGCGGGAACCGCCGTAGCGCCAGCCATGCCGACCGCGACCGCGGCGATGCCAACGGGCGCCACAAGCTTCTTGATCTTCACCCTTACTCCCCTTTCTATGCCCGGGCTGTGTCCTACGCGGACGTTACCTCGCCGCACCAGTGTCGAAATGCAAGTTGCCGCAATTGCACGCTCCGTAACACTAGACACCGTTGACGCGATTACACCGGCATTAACATGAACCTCATCAGTCCCAACCGTTGCGGAGGACGCGTGCGACGCCGATGGAAAACCGCTGCCGGCGCGATAGCGCTTGCCGTCGCTGCGACGTTGGGCGGGATGTCGCCAGCGGTTGTGCAGGCTGAGCCTGAGGCGGCGTCTAAAGACTTCACGAAGCCGGCGATCGTCATTCTGGGATACGGCCTCAACCCCGACGGCACGATGCGCGCGATTCTGCGCCGACGGGTGATGACCGGCCTAACGGTCGCGCAGGCCTTCCCGCAGTCGCCGGTCATCGTGACCGGAGGCAACCCGCAGAACGGCAACACCGAAGCCGGGCAGATGCGGAAGATGCTGCTGTTGCTCGGCTTCCCGGACAACAGAATCATCGTGGAGGACAAGGCGAACAGCACGGTGCAGAACGCGCAGTTCTCGGTGCCGTTGGCGCAGGAGGCCGGCACGACGGGCATCATCCTGGTGACGTCGACGACGCATCAGGGGCGCGCCGATGGGGACTTCGCGGACGCGGGCGGAAACATTCTGGCGACGGTGAGTTACCCCGACGGGAACCCGACCACGAACGTGGAGCAGTTCGCGCGTGACGCGATGAGTCCGTTCGTCAACGTCGGCTAACGGGAGTCCGGAACGGCGTGCTAATCCGAAGGTTTCATCAGTGTGTTGCTGGGCAGCGAAGCGTCGAGCACCTTGCGTGCGGTCTCAGCGCCGGCTACGGGAAGGCCATCGGGATCGAGAAGACCCAGTTGAACGAGCACACTGGCTTGATCCCAGTAGATGTGCTCATGCACGAGTTTGTCGCCCTCAAATTGCACTATGGCGACCGTAGGAATCTCAACCTTGCGCCCGGTCGGTTCGATGCCGGGCAGCATCCAGTCCATTCGGCTGGTGTGAGTGAAGCGAACGATGAATTCGTCGACGACCGAACTCTCCCCGACGGTGCGACTGACGGGGAGGAGTTCGAAGTCGGGTGGGTTCACTCCGATGAAGTGGTGGGCGTAGAAGTGGCGCAACTTCTCGAAGCCGACACCTCCGGTCATGGTGGGAATATGGTTGACGTAGGGCTCAGCGACCATGGTGGACATGGTGGCGTCAACATCGCGCGTCTCGAACTCGTACCGACAGTGCGCATCCCACAACGCAGCAAGATCGTAAGCGGCCATCGTGCAGCTCCCTCTTTGTGATCATCCGTAACTGATGTCTTATCCAAGTTACGGCCCCGACCAGTTGGCAAGGGGGCGACGGTGCCTAATCGAGGTGCGCGGTGACCGCCACCACGTTGTGCATCGGCGCGTCAGCTCCCGGAGTCGACAGACCATACTCTTCGAACAGACTCACTCGCGACTGCTCAGCGATGCTCCACCCCTGCACGGCAAGGTAATTCCGTACTGGCTGTCGCTCGCCGGTGTAGACGAGTTGGGTCGTATCGATGTCGATGCCATTGAGTCGCCAACGCGCGTCAGAGGCCGTTCGCCGAAGCACCTCGGCGAAGCCATCCGGATGATACTCGGTGGCAAGTCGGGAATTTTGGGCGCTCAGCGCCCTAATGGTGTCGAAGAGTCGGTCCTGGGCCTCAGGCGGAAGATACATCAGCAATCCTTCAGCACTCCATGCTGTCGCCCGTGATTCGTCAAACCCGTTTTCGCGCAGCGCTGTTGCCCAATCGTCGCGGAGATCGCAGGCGACTGGCCGGTAGGCTACGCGCGGCTTCGCGCCTAGTTGAGAGAAGACGCCCGCCTTGAACGCAAGAACGTTCGGCAGATCCACTTCGTAGATGACCGTGTTCCGGGGCCACGGCAATCGGTAAACGCGCGAATCGAGACCGGCCGCCAGGATGACGATTTGCCGAATCCCCGAATCCGTCGCGGCGGTGAAGAACTCGTCGAAGAAGCGGGTGCGCACGGCGAACATGTCGATCATGGGTTGCAGCCGCATGTCACTGCCGAGTTCGGCGTCCGCTGGTGGCGCTCCGAGTTGCACCATGCGGCTGAGGGATTCAATGCCGACCGCCTCGACCAGCGGCGCCGCCCACGGGTCGTTGATGATGGGGTGTGGCTGTCGGGTCGCCACAGCCCGTGCGGCTGCGACCATCGTGGCTGTTGTTCCCACGCTCGATCGGAGGTCCCAGCTGTCGTGATCAGTACGTGTCATGTTACTTCCTACTTCACTAATTGCCTTGTGACACAGGATCTGTCAAAGACGCATATGGGAAGTGTTCGCTTCGTCCATCGTTGTGCCCCTCTTCACGGACTTCTAGTCGGCATGACAAAACTCCGAGCAATCGGCGGTACGGAGCCGGACTCCCTAATAATCAGGACGCCCCGATCGGCCAAATCGAGTCCCCCCGATGACTGTGAATCGCCTAATAAGATTCTGATGAGCCTGTTGGACTTCCGGCGGCGCGATGCTCGCCGGAAACTTGACATCACCCGCGATATCAAATCTGCGTGCACTGTCATAGCTCAGACGATCGGCTCGATAACGTGAATACGCTCGAGCCTTTCACCTCGTCGATCGACTGGGGCAACGAGCTCCCCCCACGTCACACACCGCAGCACCGTGAACCGCCATCACGACCAGCCTCTCGAACTGCTCGGCGACGGGCGGTGGCGATTCGGCCCACTCGATCAGGCCACGGTCGGGGCAGGCGCACCGGTGTAGGTGGCGGATGAAACGGCTGTGGAGCAGCCGCAATTACGGCCTCGGCGGCGCATTATGGACGTGTGCGGATCGGAGTCGGGGTCTCCACCGCGCGCGAGGCGCGGCAGGCTGCAGTGGGAGCCACAGCGCAGGCGTGCGACGAGCTCGCGGGCGAGGTGCCGTCGCTGGCTGTGCTGCTCGCATCGCGATCGCATACCGACGTGGCCAGGGACCTGCTCGACGCGGTGCAGGAGGCCATCGATCCGCCCGCGCTGATCGGTTGCGTCGCCCAGGCGATCGTCGCCGGCCGCCGCGAATTTGAGGACGAGGCCGGGGTGGCGGTGTGGTTGGCGTCCGGCCTGCCCGCCGAAACGTTCCAGCTGGACTTCGTCCGCACCGGTTCGGGCGGCCTGCTCGCCGGCTATCAGTTCGACCAGTCCGGACACGATCTGCATCTGCTGCTCCCAGACCCGTATACGTTCCCGTCGAACCTGCTCATCGAGCACCTCAACACCGATCTGCCCGGAACGACCGTGATGGGCGGCGTCGTGAGCGGTGGGCTCGGACCGGGCGACACCCGGCTGTTCCGCGATCGCGAGGTGCTCACCTCCGGCGTCGTCGGCGTGCGCCTGCCCGGCATGCGTGGTGTCCCGATCGTGTCGCAGGGCTGCCGGCCGATCGGCCAGCCGTACATCGTCACCGGCGCGCACGGCGCAGTGATCACCGAGTTGGGCGGCCGACCGCCACTGCAGCGACTGCGTGAGATCGTCGAGACGCTGCCGCCCGACGAGCAGGACCTGGTCAGCCACGGCCTGCAGATCGGAGTCGTCGTCGACGAGCACCTGGTGCTTCCGGGTCAGGGCGACTTCATGATTCGCGGTCTGCTCGGCGCCGACGCCTCGACCGGAGCGATCGAAATCGGAGACGTCATCGAGGTCGGCGAGACCGTGCAGTTCCAGGTCCGTGACCCACTCGGGGCCGATAAAGACCTGCGCCTGGCCGTCGAGCGGGCGACGGCCCGACTACCCGGATCTCCAGTCGGCGCATTGTTGTTCACCTGCAACGGGCGTGGGCGGCGAATGTTCGGGGTCGCTGACCACGACGCATCGATGATCGAGGAACTGCTCGGCAACATTCCACTCGCCGGTTTCTTCGCAGCTGGCGAGATCGGGCCGATCGCAGGCCGTAACGCGTTGCACGGGTTCACCGCGTCGATGGCGCTGTTCGTGGAAAACAACGAGAAAGCCGCCGAGTGGGCGAACTAGGAAAGGCAAGCCCCGGCCGTCCTAAAATTTCCCGGTGACCCAGGTCACAGTGACGCGGCTCGTACCAAGGAGGACAGATGGCAGCCAAGACCGATTTCACACCAGAGGAATGGGACATGCTGCAGAAGGGCGTGACCGGTGCGGGGATGATGGTGTCGCTCGCCGATCCCGGCTTCTTCGACAGTTTCAAGGAAGTTGGCGCCCTCACCAAGTATCTGTCCGATGCACGGAGCAACAGCACGAACCCACTTATCAGCGAGGTGGCCCAAGTAAAGGGCACCGGCTTCGGCTTGACGTCCTCGCCGCAGCAGATCGAGACCGAGACGATCCAGGCGCTCAAATCGTCGATGACCACGCTGAAGGCGAAGGCTCCCGACGATGCGCAGGCGTATCGCGACTTCGTGCTGAACGTGGCGAAGTCCGTCGGGGACGCGGTGAAAGGCACCGCCGCCTCTGAGAGCGACGCGATCCAGAAGATCGACGCTGCTCTGGCTACTGCATAGTCCTCGAGTCCTTTGGCCGAACGTCGGCTAGCCCGGCGCTGGCGTCGTACCGAATGCGGCGAACACTGCTAACGGATCCAGGTAGTCGCGCCAGTGCACGATCTTGCGGTCCTTGACGGTGATGACCGAGATGAATCGGTTGAGGTACGGCGCACCGGTGCTCACGACCGTGCCGTGGATGGTGTACTCCAGGACCACCACGGACTGCTCGGCATCGTGGTAGCGGTGCACGTCGCTGCTGCCCGACTGAACGATGGACTGGCCGTAATCGGCATACAGCTCGGCCAGTGCCTCGCGCCCGACGATCCGGCGCGGGTAGTCCGGGATCGTGATGATGTATTCGACCACCACATCGTCGGCGTGTATGTCGAAGAAGTCGTCGCCGTCGACAAGGCCGTCAAGGGCTTCGGTGACCACGTCGAAGTAGGGCCGCATCGCGGCATACTTCGTCATGTCTCGTGCTGTCATAGACGTCGACTGTAGAGACTGACCCCGACACGTTCCGTTCCCTCATTGCGTGCGCAGCCGTACTGTTCGACCGTGCACGTCGACGTGATGACGACTCCGCAGCCGCTGGACACGATCGGCGACCTCGCCCGGCGGACGCAGGCCGCGGGGTTCCCGGGTCTGTTGTTCACCGAGACGGGTCGGACCGCGTATCTGAACGCGGCGGTGGCGTCGCAGGCGGCGCCGGGCCTGGAGTTGTCGACGGGAGTGGCGGTGGCGTTTCCGCGGAGCCCGTTCGTCACGGCGGCGACGGCGTGGGAGCTGCAGGAGGCGACGGGCGGGAAGTTCCGGCTCGGTCTGGGCACGCAGGTGCGCACGCATGTGGTACGGCGATATGGGATGGAGTTCGAGCGTCCGGGTCCGCGGCTGCGCGATTATGTGCGGGCGGTGAAGGCGTGTTTCACGGCGTTCCGAACGGGGAAGCTGGATCATCGCGGTGAGTTCTACGAACTCGACTTCATCAGTCCACAGTGGAGCGCGGGACCGATCGACGCAGCGGACCCGAAAGTCGATGTGGCGGCGGTGAATCCGTGGATGCTGCGGATGGCCGGAGAAGTGGCGGACGGGGTGCATGTGCACCCGCTCGGCGAACCGGGCTATCTGGC
>Ga0105245_10001128_pt1 | contig 24162 bp, 17 predicted proteins | sample KBSM54metaG_FD_81523 | JGI IMG/M metagenome (GOLD analysis project Ga0105245, IMG submission 81523) | Miscanthus rhizosphere microbial communities from Kellogg Biological Station, Michigan, USA - KBS M5-4 metaG | ecosystem: Host-associated > Plants > Roots > Rhizosphere > Soil | place...
GAAGATCTACGCGGTCGCGTTCGCGGCGGCCCTCGCGCTGACCGCGATCTCGATGGACCGTTCGCGCGACTACATCGACGAGGATGCGTTCTGGGCGCGCGAGCTCGCGCTTCACCCCGACAGCCTCGAGGCGCGGACCCAGGCGTTCGACTTCTATTCGCGCGGCAGCCGCTACTACCAGGCGCTGTCGGTGTGGCAGTACGACCAGCCGTACGACACGACGGTCCGGATCCGCATGCAGATCGCGAGCAACGTGATCAGCGTGATCTCGCGGCTCGTCCCCGATCACGACGCGAAGCACCTGACCGAGATCGATCAATTCTGCGCGCACCTGCTCGCGAAGCAGCCGGCGTCGTTCGACCTGCTCGGTGTCCACTTCGACTTCGATGCGAGCCAGCTCGGCGAGACCGAGGCGTTCGAGAACGCGCGGCCGACGCTGCTCGATCTCCGGGCCGACCTCCAGAGCCGGCTCGGCCACGACACCGATGCGGTCGAGCTGTCGGCCGAGGCGCTCGCGCTGTGCCCGACCTGCTCGACGATGATCGGCAACTACGCGCTCGAGCTCGCGCGCGCGAGCCGCTACGACGAAGCGCTGACCGCGATCGAAGCCGCGGTCCAGCTCCCGGTCGAGCAGCGCGCCGACGAGATGGCGCGGATCGAAGCCGCGCGAGACTTGAACGCGCGCGGTCAGGCGCTGCAAGGTGCCGCGGCGCTCCAGGCGCGCGCGTCCGAGCTCGCGAAGCTCGAGCTGTGGGGCCGCGCGTTCGACGTGCTCGCGCCCTACGAGGCCGACATCGCGCAAGCGCCGAAGTTCGCGCTCGGCTTCGCGGAGCTCGCGTTCCGCGCGGGCGAGCCGGCCGTCGCGCGTCGCGTGCTGGCGCCGAGCAAGTCGCCCGCCGAGATCGAAGCGCTGATCACCGAGTGGACGGCGAAGATGGGCTGGACTCGCTAGCCTCTTCGGCGGTGATCAGCCTGAACTCGCGGTCGCCGGTCTGATTGAACCGCTCGGTATCGAGCCGCATGAAGTACAGCGGCTTCGGACCGAGGAAGCGCAGCGCATCCTCGAGGGCGTGCTGGTCGGCCGGCGAGATCAACTGGATCGTCGCGCCGGTCGCGCTCGTCAGCGTGTACGGATAGCCGAACGCCCAGCCCGGGGCGCGGCGCTGCAGCGTGCCCGGCACGACGACGATCGCCGGCCCGAGGTCGGAGCGCTCGATCAGATCCCACGGCTTGTTGATCTCGGTGCACAGCTCGGTCAGATGGATCGCGCGGATCGGCGCGATCGCCGTCGTCGCGACGACGATGCCTGCGAGCACGATCCACGCGACGAACCGGGGCGCGCGCTCGTCGCTGAACCTCGTGCGCAGCGCCCAGACGCCGCGCACCGCGAGCGGGATCAACGCCGGCATCACCGCGTAGTAGTAGGTCGGCCCGACATCCCAGGTGCCCATCGGGAACGGCACGAGCAGGTAGAACGCGATGTAGCTCGCGAGCGCGAGGCGGAGCATCTCGTCGCCGCGGCTCGTCCGGCGATGGAGACAGCCGACGAGCACGAGCGCGATGCTGCCGGGCCAGGCGAGCGCCCACAGATCGAGGCGCGCGATCACGCCGACCAGGTTGCCGATCGCGTGCGCCGGCGTGTGGACGTGCTGCGTCCCCGGCATCGCGTGGGTATAGAAGCCCATATTGAACGAGGGCCGCTGCGGCGAGTTGTAAGGCATCTCGAACGGGCTGCCCATGACGAGGTAGTCGTGCGCGAGGATCAACCACGCGACTCCGACGAAGCCGAGGGCGCACCACGCGAGGCGTGCCGGCTGGCGGCGCGCTTCCCACAGCAAGCGGACCGCGAACGGGAACGAGAACGCGAGCGCGTCGTACGGCCGGGTGATGAACGCGAGGCCGACGGCAGCGCCGGCGAGCAGCATCCAGCGCGGCTTCCCAGTCTTCTCGGCGCGGCCGATACCCGCGAGGAATACCGCGAGGCACGTGCCGGTCGTCCCGAACGCCATCACGGTGCCGTGGATCGCCCACACGAACGGCGAGCCCGCCGCGAGCAACGCCGCGAGCGCGCCGTGGCGGGGGCCGAACATGTCGCGCGCGAACGACCACATCGCGACGACGAAGACGCCGGCGAGTACGGGCAGGACCGCGTGCTCGGCATGGATCCACACGCCCGGTGCGAGCACGAGCGACTGGCCCGGCGGATAGCCGCTCGTCCACATCGGCGCGCGGATGATCATCGGGTTCGCGAGCGCGTCGGGCGGCGTCGGCAGGCCGACCTTGCCGTGGGCGAACAGCCGAGCCGAGAACAGGTAGGCGTTCTCGTCGTCGATGATGTTCGCGCCGCGGATCAGCGCGTACGACACGAACATCGCGATCGCGACGGCCAGGGCGACCGCGAGGACGATCACGGTGCGCTCCGCATCTTCGCGCGCGAACCAGCGCTCGAACGGATCCCACGGATAGCGCTTCGTGAAGTACTCGGCCGCGACGACGATCGCGGGCAGCAGGAACACGATCGCGGCGCCGGCGAGCAGCGTCTCGTATGGCGGCAACCACCGGGTCGCGCTGAGCGCGAGGTCGCTGCGCCAGTTCTGACGCGCCTCGTAGGCGAACGGGCGATCCGCGAACCACTCCGCACAGCTCGCGGTCGCCCAGAAGCACGCGTACAGCGCGAGCGAGACCGCGGGGAGTCGCCAGGAACGCTTCGCCATCGCCGATCGGATCGTCGCATATCCCGCGCGTGATAGCGTGGTCGTGGCGATGAAGCGTCGCGTCGCGGGACTCGCGGTCGGGCTGGCGATCCTCGTCGCGGCGTTCACGGGCATCCGCCTGCCCGATCGCTGGTCGGTGACGCTGCAGGCCGTGTCGATCTTCGACGGCGTTCACCGGCGGTTCCTCGTCGGCACGGTGCTGAAGCCGTTCGCGCTCGTGTTCGGCTACGACTATCGGCTGTTCGCGGTGTTCAGCTTCGCGGTGCTCGGCGCGCTGCTGTGGATCATCGTCCGCGCGACCGTGCGGAGCGAGTCGTGGTCGAAGCAGCTCGTCGTGATCGCGTGGTTCCTGTTGCCCGCAGGCGGCTTCCTGTTCGACGAGATCGGCTTCCTCGAGCAGGTCGTCTACCTCATGCTCGCGGTCGCGGTGTGGCAGGCCGGGCGCGGCCGGTTGCGAGTCGCGGCGGCGGTGCTCGCGCTGACCCCGTGCGTCCACGAGCTCGCGATCCTGTCGGCGGTCCCGCTCGCCGGTGCACTCTGGCTGCGCACGTTGCCGCCGCGCAAGGTCGCGCTGCTGCTCGCACCGGCCGTCGGCGTCGCCGCGGTGCTGCTGCTCGTGCCGCACACGCCGCACGCGACCATCGATCACCTCGAGGCGATGTGGGATCGCGATGGCTTCGCGTATCGCGCTGATGCCCTGCAACTGTTCGTGCGTACGCAGGCCGAGAGCTGGGAGCTCTACAGCTTCGCCGCGGCGTTCCGGCTGACGCTGCCCGTGGTCGCGCTGTTGCTCGTCGCGACCGGGATGCTCGCGAAGCGCCGCGATCATGCCGCGTATGCAGGTGCACTCGGCGCCGTGATCGCGCCACTGCTGTTGATCTACGGCGGCTGGGACGTCAATCGCTGGCAGTTCCTGGCGATCGCGAACTTCACCGTGCTCGTGTGGCTGGAGATCGAGCGCGAGCTCGCGCCGCGCGCGGTCGCGATCCTCGTCGTCGTCGCGCTGCTGTTGACCCGAATGGCGATGGGCTTCATCGATGCGAAGCCGCGCGAGCTCGATGCTCGTGGGGTCGGTGGCTTCGTCGACGAGCTCGCGAGCGGTCGGTTCTTCGAGATCCCCGACCTATAGGTGCGCCAGCGCGATCCGCGCGAGCCGCGCGACGCTGCGATCGTCGAGGCACGACTCGAGCAATTCGCGCGCGTGCTCGCGATCCCCTGCATCCGCGAGCGCGATTCCGAGGTTGTAGCGGTTCACCGCGTTCGCGGGCTCGAGCGTGTACGCGCGCCCGAACGCGTAGCGCGACTCCGGCGAGTGCTGATCGATCAGCCGCGCGACCTTGCCGAGGATCCGGTAGCCGTTCGCGTAGCCCGGCGACACGATCGTCGCGAGGCGTGCCCACAGCAGCGCCGGGCGGAGCTGGCCCGCCGCGGCGAGGAGGTTCGCGAGGTTTGCCATCGCACGCGGCTCGCCGCCGGCCGCAGCCTCGGTCATCAGTGCGAGTCCCTCGGCAGAGCGATCGTTCGCGATCGCCGCGAGCCCGGCGTGCATCACGAGCCGCGGCGTACGGACGTGCGCGAGCGCCTCGCCGGCGAGCTGCGCGGCTTCCTCGGGCTGGCCGGCCTCGTCGAGCGCTTCGATCTCGTTCGCCCACGCGTTCGGATCCGCCGGGTTCGATGCGACCGCGCGCGCCCACAGCTCGACGTTCGAGCTCCACGCTCCCTGCGCGACGAACGCGCGCGCACCGAACGCTACGACGACCGCCGCGATCAGCAGCGTGCGCAGCCTCGGGAACAGGCGCGCGAGCTCGGTGATGCCGACGCCAAGCGCGAGCGCGGCACCGAGCGACGACCACAGCATGTAGCGATCGGCGACGAACACCTGCTGGATCGGCAGCACGAGGTGACCGACCGGCAGCCAGCCGAACAGCCACAACGCAGCGGCGATCCGCAGCGGTATCGCCCACGGCCTGCCGGTCCATCGCGGCAAGAACGCGGCGGCGAGCGCGATGAATCCGAGCGCGCCGAGCGCGATGTCGACCACCGACGGGCCGGCCGCGCTGATCGGGTACGACACCGCGTTCGCGACCGTGCCCGCGACGAGCCGCAGGTAGAACCCGTGCGCGCCGAGCACCGCGAGCGGCCGCGACACCGGCGAGCCCGCGCCGACGATGCCGAGTCGGGTCGCGACGAGCACGACCGGGATAAACGCGAGGCCGGCGAGCACCGCGATCACGGCGAGCCCGCGCACGCTGCGCCGGATCGGCACGTCGCGCACGATCCATTCGATCGCCGCGAGCGCTGCGACGGCGAACGCCGCGATCGCCTTGCTCCATACCGCCGCGACGCCCGACGCCGCCGCGAGCACGAGCCAGCGGGCGCGCCCGCTCGACCGGAAGTTCGCGTAGCCGAGCGCGCACGCCCCCGACCACAGCGCGCCAAGGACACCCTTGCGCTCGGCGAGCCAGGCGACGGACTCGACGTGGACCGGATGGATCGCCCAGATCAAGATCGCGATGCCCGCCAGGTCCTTGGGCACGCCGAACGCGACGAGCGCGCAGAACCACAGCGCGATCGCCGCGAGGTAGAGCACGACGTTCGTCGCGTGAAACCCGCCGTAGTGGTCGCCCCAGATCTCGACATCGGTCATCACCGACAGATCGCGCACCGGTAGGTACTCGGCGCCGAGCGTGAACCGATTCGGCAGCTCGAGGTCCGTGAACACCGTCGCGACCGTCGACAGGCTCGGGTGGCGGACGATCGCGTTGTCCTCGTAGAGCCACGGGTCGTCGTAGTTCGTGAGGCCGCGGCCGAGCGTCGGTGCGTAGAGCGCGGCGGCGAGGACGATCGCCAGCACGAGCAACGCTGCACCGCGTAGGGATCGCACGCCGCCTCAGGGTAGCATCGCGCTACGTGGGACGTCGGTGCTGGATCACGCTGCTCGTCATCGCGGTTGCCGCGATCGTGGTGCGCGTCGCGGTCGCCCTCGCGTTCCCGAACGTCGCGTGGCCTGACGAGGTGTTCCAGACCGCCGAGCAGGCGCATCGCCTCGCGTTCGGCGACGGGCTCGTGCCGTGGGAGTTCCGCGAGGGGGCGCGATCGTGGCTGTTTCCCGGCTTCCTCGCGGGCGTCGACGTGGTCTCGGGCCCCGCGTATCTGCCGGCGACCGCGGTCGTCCTCGCCGCGATCTCGGCGATCCCGATCGCGGCGGCGTTCCGCGCGGTGATCCGGCGCGGCGGCGAGCTGGTCCCTGCGGCGATCGCAGCGATCGTCGTCGCGACCTGGTGGGAGGTCGTGTACTTCGGCCCGAAGGCGCTGAACGAGGTCGTCGCGGCCCACCTGCTCGTCGGAGCACTCGCCCTGCTCGACCGCGATCGCGCGACCGTGCGCCGGCTCGCCGCGGCGGGTGCACTGACCGCGCTCGCGATCGGCCTGCGCGTCCACCTCGCGCCCTGCGGCCTCGTGCTGCTCGTCCTCGCGTGGCGGCGCGCGGATCGCGAGGTGTTGCCATTCGTGGGCGCGGCGCTCGCCGTCGTCCTCGCGCTCGGCGCGCTCGACTGGATCACGTGGGGCTCGCCGTTCGCGTCGTACGTCACGACGATCCGGTTCAATCTCCTCGAGGGCCGGTCGCAGCTGTTCGGCGTCTCGCCGTGGTGGAGCTACCTCGGCGCACTCGCGAAGACGTGGCAGCTAGGCGGCGTCGTCCTGCTCGCGCTCGCGATCGTCGGTGCGCGGCGGAGCCCGTGGCCGCTCGTGCTCGCCGCGGTGATCGTCGCGAGCCATTCGCTGATCGGCCACAAGGAGTATCGGTTCATCTATCCGGCGATCGCGTTCGTTGCCTACTCGGCAGGCCTCGGCGCCGCAGAGCTCGTCCCGCGCGTGAAGCGCTCGATCGCGATCGCGTGCACCGTCGCGTGGTGCGCGCTGTCGATCGGCCTCGCGGTGCGCGCCGACACGAGCATGACGAACCTCGGCGGCGAGCTAGACCATCCGGGCTGGCAGCTCGCGAACCAGCACGACGGCCTCGTCATCATGCGGCGCGCCGGTGCGCTCGAGCCGCTGTGCGGGCTCGGGCTCGTCGAGGTCCCGTGGTACCTGACCGGTGGCTATACGTGGTTCGATCGCCACGTGCCGATCGAGCACGTGTTCACCCCGCGAGTGCTCGCGCGCGAGACCGCGGCGCTCGACGCGCTCGTCGCGCCGGCCGACAAGGAGATGCCCGCGCCCTACGAGCGAATCAGCTGCGAAGGTGGCCTGTGCTTGTGGCACCGCCCTGGAACCTGCGCCGCTCCGACGAAGGATCTCCGCGACGCGCTCGGCGATCCCTCGCCTTCGAGCGTGCCGCTGCCCTAGAGGTGAGCGAGCGCGCGGCGCGCGAGGTCTCCGACGCCACGATCCGCGACACACGACTCGAGCAGCGCACGCGCCTCGCTCGTGCGGCCCGCATCGGCGTACGCGATGCCGAGGTTGTAGCGATCGATCGCGACATCGGGCTCGAGCTGGTACGCGCGCTCGAACGCGTGGAGCGACTCCAGCGAGTGCTGATCGGCGAGCCGTGCGACCTTGCCGCGGATCCGATGCGCGTTCGGATAGCTCGGATCGGCGGTCGTCGCGTAGCGCGCCCAGCGCAGCGCCTCTGCGAGCTGACCGCGCTCGGCGAGCTGGTTCGCGTAGTTCGCCATCGCCCGCGGCTCACCTCGAGTCGCGGCTTCGCGGAACAGCGCGAACGCGTCGTCGGCCCTGCCCTCGCGCAGCGCGACCAACCCCGCGTGCAAGACCAGCCGCGGCAACCGCGAGTGCGCGAGCGCGTCGTCGATCACGCGCCCCGCCTCGTCGCTGCGGCCGTCGGCATCGAGCGCTTCGAGGTACATCGCCCACGCCGCGCCGTCCTCGGGGCTCGATGCGATCGCGCGCTGCCACAGCGCCTCGTTCGAATCCCACGCCGCCTGCGCGGACAGCGCGCGCAACCCGAACGCCGCGCACACCGCCGCGATCGCGATCGAGCGCAAGCGCGGCCGCGCGATCGCCGCGAGCCCGAACGCGACGGCGAGCGCGAACCCGAGCGACGGCACGAGCAGGTAGCGATCGGCGACGAACACCATCTGGAGCGGCAGCAGCAGGTGACCGACCGGAAGCCAGCCGAACAGCCACAGGATCGCGGCCGCACGCACGACCGGCGAGCCGCGGATCAGAGCCGCGATCACCGCGGCGAACCCGAGCGCACCGATCGCGAGGTCGAACCCGCTCGGCCCCGCGGTCGCGATCGGATACGCGACCGCGTTCGCGATCGTTCCGGCCGCGAGCCGCAGGTAGAAGCCGTGGACCCCGATCACCGAGACCAGCCGCGATGCGGGCAGCGGTGCGCTCGCGTTGCCGACGATGTCCCAGCGCACCGCGAGCACCACGACCGGCACGTACGCGAGGCCCGTCGCGATCGCGATCGCGGCGAGCCCGCCGAGGCTGCGCTTCCAGCTCACCCGGCGCTCCGGGAGCGCAAGCTCGAGCGGGCCGAGCGCGGCGACCGCGAACGCGGCGATCGCTTTACTCCACACTGCGAATACGCCGCCGGTCACCGCGAGCGCGAGCCACCACGCGGACCGGCCGGCGCGATAGCGCGCGTAGCCGAGCGCACACATCCCCGCCCACAGCATGCCGAGCACGCCCTTGCGCTCGGCGAGCCACGCGACCGACTCGGCGTGACTCGGATGGACCGCCCAGATCAACAGCGCGAGCCCCGCGATCGGCCGCGCGATGCCGAGCTCGGTCAGCGCCGCGAACCAGACCGCGATCGCGGCGAGATAGATCACCAGGCTGGACAGGTGAAAGCCGCCGAAGCGCTCGCCCCAGATCGCGTAGTCCGCCATCACCGAGAGGTCGCGGATCGGCAAGTACTCCGGCGACAGCTGATAGCGCTGGCCCGAGTCGAGGTCGGTGAACACGGTCACCAGCCCGCTCCAGCTCGGGTGATGGAGCACGGTGTTGTGGGTGTACAGCCAGGGATCGTCGTAGTTGACGAGCCCGCGGCCGAGCGTCGGGGCATAGAGCGCGACGGCAGCCACGAGCGCGAACACCAGGTACGCGAGCCCCGGGTCACGCCTGAACCGCTGGATCAGCGTTCCCACGCCGCAGTCAGCGTAGCACGCCGTGCCATACTGCCCGGGTGGGCGCGATCCTAGTCGTCGACGACGAACAGTCGATGCGCGACTTCCTGGCGATCTACCTGCGTCGCGCGGGCCACCAGGTCAAGACCGTCTCGGATGCCGTCGCGGCACTCGCGCTGCTCGCCGAGGCACCGTTCGATCTGGTCGTCACCGACCTGCGCATGCCGGGCGAGCGCGACGGCCTCGGCATCCTCCGCGCGATCAAGACGGGCGAAGTGACCCGCGGCGGCGTGCCGATCGACTCCGAGGTGATCGTGATGACCGCGTACGCCTCGGCCGACACCGCGCTGTCGGCGATGAAGCAAGGCGCGTACGACTACCTGACCAAGCCGTTCAAGCTCGACGAGATCGAGGTCGTGATCGCTCGCGCGCTCGAGAAGCGCGCGCTGCTCGCCGAGAACCTCACGCTGCGCGATCGGGTCGCGGGCCGCGCTCGGCTCGCCGCGATGGTCGGCAAGAGCCGCGCGATGCAGCAGGTGTTCGAGCTGATCGGCAAGATCCACTCGACGAAGACCTCCGTGTTGATCACCGGCGAGAGCGGCACCGGCAAAGAGCTCGTCGCGCGTGCGCTCCATACCGAAGGCGCGCGCGGGACGCAGCCGTTCGTCGCGGTCAACTGCGGCGCGATTCCCGAGGCGCTGATGGAGTCCGAGCTGTTCGGGCACAAGCGCGGTGCATTCACCGGCGCGATCGCCGACAAGCGCGGCCTGTTCCAGGAGGCCGACGGCGGCACGCTGTTCCTCGACGAGATCGGCGAGCTGTCGCTCGGCCTCCAGGTCAAGCTGCTGCGCGCGCTCCAGGAGCGCAAGATCAAGCCGGTCGGCGAGACCGAGGAGACCGAGGTCGACGTTCGCGTGATCGCGGCGACAAACCGCGACCTCGAGGCCGATGTCGCGGCCGGCAGCTTTCGCGCGGATCTGTACTACCGCTTGAACGTGATCGAGGTCCGGATCCCGCCGCTGCGCCATCGCCGCGAGGACATCCCGCTGCTCGCCGATCACTTCTTGCGCCGGTTCACGGCCGAGCAGCGCCGGGTCGCCTCGCTGACGCCGGATGCGATGCGCAAGCTCGAGTCGCTCGACTTTCCGGGCAACGTGCGCGAGCTCGAGAACGTGATCGAGCGCGCCGTCGCACTGACCTCGGGCCCGACGATCGGCGCTGCCGACATCCCGGATCCGAGGGCGAGCTCGAAGCCGGCGATCCCGACACCGACCGATCTCCCGGCCGACGGGATCGATCTCGACCGGATCCTCGGCGACTTCGAGCGCGCATGGGTGCTGCGCGCGCTCGACCAATCGGGCGGCGTGCGCAAGAAGGCCGCGGCGCTGCTCGGCGTCAGCTTTCGCTCGCTGCGCTATCGCCTCCAGAAGCTCGGCATCGACAAGGCCGACGACGACAAGCCAGGCGAACGCCTGGCGCGTAGCACCGCCGAAGGCGGTGCGGAGGTAGACGACGATGACGAAAGCGAGAAGTCGTGAGGTCCGAGCGGTTGATGCCGGTGTTCGCGCTCGGCATCGCGGCGGTCGCGCTCGTCGGTGCGCGGTTCGCGCGCGAGGCTGCGGGCGCGACGCAGGAGACCGCCGGCGAGCCGTACGCACCCTCCCCGACCAGCGCACCACTCGTCTCGCTCGGGTTTCGCGAGGTCGCCGCCGACCTCCTGTGGATCCGGCTGACCGGTTACTTCGGTGGGCCCGACGCGACGGCGCCTGGCATCGCCGCGCTCGTCGATGCGATCGTCGCGCTCGATCCCAACTACCATCGCCCGTACGAATACGGCGCCCGCGCGATCACGATCGCGCCGCGCGGCGTGAGCCAGGCGTCGTACCTCCACGCGATCGCCGTGCTCGAGAAGGGCATGACGATCTATCCCGACGACTGGAAGCTGCCGTACCTCGCGGGCCAGATCTACACGCAGGACCTCGTGACGACGGATCCAGTGCAACAGCGCGCTTGGGACGAACGCGGCACGCTGCTCACCGAATCCGCGATCCGCAAGCCGGGCGCACCGCTCGAGGCCGCGACCTGGGTCGCTTTCATGCGGACCAAGCTCGGCCAGCGCGATCGCGCGATCAAGGATCTCCGCGAGCTGCTGTTGGTCACTCGCGACGACTCTTCTCGCAAGGACCTCCTCGACAAGCTGGCGAAGCTCGCCGATAGCGACTCCGACGAGATCGCCGCCGAGGTCTACGAGCAGCGCCAGATGTTCGACAAGAAGTGGCAGCACGATCGGCCGACGATTCCGCCGACGATGTACCTCCTGCTCGGGCCGCGCACGGTGCCGGGGTTCGATCTCACGGACCTCGCGACGGGTGGTCGCGACCTCGTGATGACGGCGCCGCCCGAGAAGCTCGAACCTCTCGAATAGCCCGGGCTTTGCAGAGATCGTGCGACATCTGGCCCCGTGTCCGGTCTAGCTCGTATGCGAAAGCTCCTCGTTTCCTTTTTGTTCGCCGCCGCGTGTGGCGGTTCGTCGGCCGCGCCGGCCACTTCGACCACGACGCCGCCGGCGGCGAGTGCAATGGCCTCCGGCGACGTGTTCGCCGTCAAAGACATGACGTTCTTCGAAGGTACGGATCCGGTGGTGCACGTCACGAAGGACGGCCACATCGAGATCCGCGCGAAGCGCGTGCACGACGGCGGCGCGGCGACCGTCGACAACCAGTTCGTCGGCGTGATCGCCGCGGATGGCTCGGTCAGCGACCCGACGGGCGCGAAGCGCGGCCAGCTCGCAGCCGACGGCTCGTTCAAGTCTCCAGACGGCCAGACCGCGCCGTTCACGCTCGCGAACGATGCGCTCGTGATGGATGGCGTGAAGGTCACGATCGACGATCACGGCGGTCTCCTGAAGGACGGCAAGCCGATCGCGCCGCCGGTTCGGGTCGACGGCGTCACGGATGCGCCGTCACGGCGGACGGCCCTCTTCGTGATGGCGCTCGTGTTCACGAGTGCACCCGGTAAGGCGACCGTGACCGAGTCGCACTAGCTACGGAGTCGGGTTGATCTTCGCCGAGAAGTCTTTGATGACTTTGTTCGGCGCGTCGGCCTTGATGTCGACCGTGAACGTCTCTTTGAGCGAGAACTCGTTGTTGACGAGCGTGATCTTGTGCTTGCCGGCCGGCAGCTTGATGTCCTTCGCCGGCGTGTGCTGACCGGTCGAGCTGCCGTCGATGAAGATCTCGCACGGCGGCTTCGAACCGAGGAGCAGCGTGCCTTCACCCCCGCCGCCACCGGACGCGACCTTGTCGCCACCGCCGGCCGGCTTGTCGCCACCAGCCGGCTTGTCGCCGCCGCCAGCAGGCTTGTCGCCGCCAGCGGGCTTGTCGCCGGTCTTCTCGCCGGGGAGCGGATTCGTCGCGACCTTGTCGCCACCACCCGCCGGGTGCGTGACCGCGCCGGTGTTGCCACCGCCCGCGGGATGCGTGACCGCGCCGCCACCGTTGTTCGGATGCGTCACCGGGTTCGTGACCGGGTTCGTCACCGGATGCGTCGCGACCGCCGCGGAGCCCGCACCTGCTGCCGAGCCCGCATCGGCCACCGTCGCGGCCCCGGCCTTCTCGAGGTTGACGACGATCTTCTCGTCGAGCGAGCCGGTGAACACGATCGGCTTGTTGATCGAAACGTAGCCGTCCTTCTCGAACAGCACCTGGTACGTCTTGCGCGGATCGAGCGGCGCCTTCTGCGGGCTCGCGCCGAGCAGCTGGCGGTTGCCGTCGATGATCAGCGAGACCTTCGCGCCGGGCGGCGTCGACTCGAAGTCGCCGCTGATGCCCTCGATCGGCTTGAGCGTGATCTCGACCTTCGGCGACTTGCCGGACTCGACGCTGATCGGCTCGTTCTGGCTCATGAAGCCAGGCGGCGCATCGATCGAGACCTGGTGCTGACCCGGCGAGATGCCGCGGATCCGGGAAGGCAGCTTGTCGGTGCGCGACTCGCCGTCGAGCCGCCAGGTGGTGACACCACCGGGGACGACGTAGAGATCGAAGCCGGTGTTCTGATCGCCCGCGACCACGGCGACATCGCTGCCCGGATTCGCGGCCGGCTGGACCTTCTTCTTGTCGCCGCCGGTCATCGTGATGACGACGATCACCGCGATCACGGCGACCGCCGCGCCACCGACGGCGACGTAGACGACGGACTTCGACTTCTGCTTCTGACCCTTGCGGGCGAGCATGCTGGAGCCGAACGACGCCATCGGATCGAACACCGGCTCGGGCGTCGACACGAGGCGCACGGGAGCCGCGGTCTCGCGCGATTGCGGGATGCTCGGAATCGGCGCGGCGTACGGCGACAGCGGCGGTGCGGTCGGCGACGGTCCCTTGCCCGAGCCATTCGCGAACGGCGGCGGCAGCGTGCCGTGTCCGTTGGCGTGCGGAGCTGCGCTGCCATTCGCGCCGGCGGACTCCCAGCCCTTCGCGGTCGAGACGAGCGACGACAGATCCGGACCACCCGTGCCCGTCAGCGTCGCGGCCGGCGAAGGCGCAGCGGCGATGTCGTGCGCGGGCGCGGCAGGAGCCGCGAGCGGAATGCTCGCCTGCTTGCCGCTCGCATTGCCCGGGCGTGCCGCGGCCGGCTTCGGCTGGTTACGCGGATCGTCCTCGGGGTTGTCGTAGATCTGGGTCTCGAGCTCGTCGTCATCCCACGCGAGCTCGCCGGACTCGACCTGACGGCGACCGAGCTTGCCGGTCGGTGCGGTGATCGCTTGCTGAGACGGCACGACCGCCGGCATCTGCTGCGACATCCGCGCGGGCGGCGGCGGCGGCTTCGTATTGCCGACCGCGGGCATGCCCTGGGTCGAACGCCGCGCCGCACTCGGCATCGCCGGCGGCTTCGAACCGGTCGGCGCGCGCGCGACCGCGGGTGCGGGTGCCGGCGCATCGGCCGGCGCCTTCAGCTGGCGGTAGCTCTCGAGCTTCGCGGTCTCTTCTTCGATCTCGCGACCGAAGGTCTTCTTCATCCAGCCCGCGAGATCCTTGCGCGAGTAGAACTCGCCGGCGGTGTAGACGAACGCCTGGAGCTCGTCGTGGAGATCGATCGCGTTCTGATAACGCTCCTCGGGATCCTTCGCGAGTGCCTTCAGGACGATCCGCTCGAGCTCGTCGGGGATCCGCCGGTTGTACGTGGTCGGCTGCAGGATCTCGACGTTGCGGACCTTCTCGAGCGTCGAGAAGTCGCTCTCGCCGACGAACAAGCGCTCGCCGGTGAGCAGCTCGTACAGCACGATGCCGCACGAGAACACGTCGCTGCGGCGATCGATCGGAATGCCGCGGACCTGCTCCGGCGACATGTAGCCGAACTTGCCCTTGAGAATTCCGGCCTGCGTCTTCGACCCTTTGCCGGCCGCCTTCGCGATGCCGAAGTCGATGATCTTCACTTCGCCTTCGAACGAGACGAGCACGTTCTGCGGCGAGACATCGCGGTGAACGAGGTGGACCTCGCGGCCCGCCTGATCGCGCTTGTTGTGCGCGTAGTCGAGACCTTCGCAGAGCTTCATCACGATGAAGCACGCCTGCGAGACCGGCATCGGCTCGCCGAGCTGGCGGCAGCGATCGAACATGCCGCGAAGGTCGCGGCCGTGGACGTGCTCGAGCGCGATGTAGTACGCGCCGTCGACGACACCGAGATCGAAGATCTGGGCGATGTTCGCGTGGTTCAGCTGAACCGCGAGCTTCGCTTCTTCGATGAACATGCGGATGAACTCTTTGTCCTCCGCGATGTTCGGCAGGATGCGTTTGACCGCGACCAACCGTTCGAAGCCTTCGACGCCGAATGCCTTCGCGCGAAACACCTCGGCCATCCCGCCGACGTTGATCCGCTCGAGCAGATAATACTTTCCGAACGGTGTCGGCTTCTTCACGGTAATTGGTCGCGCCCCGGGCACCCGGTCGCTATGAGGTGGGACCCTATCCGAAAACGATTCCTTGGGCCACAAGCGATTATCCCCCGAGGCGGAAGGAAGTACCGCAGAGATCGCACGACTTCCAGGACTTTAGTTCTGGCTCAGCGCCTGCGCCGGTTCCATCTTCGACGCGCGGCGCGCCGGCAGGAACCCGCCGATGATGGCGAAGCCGGCTGCACACACCAACCCACCTGTCCAGATCCACCAGCTGAAGTGGAACCAAGTCTCGGGTTTGTATGGGAATCGCGGGAGGTAGTGCGTCGACATGTAGTCGACGGCCTTCGCCATCAGGATCCCGAAGCCGACGCCGAGAACGCCGCCGATCAGCCCGATCAGGCCGGCTTCGCCGAGGACGACGAGCTGGACGTCGCGCTGCGTCGCGCCGATCGCGCGGAGCAGGCCGAGCTCGCGGCGGCGCTCGGTGACCTGCATGAAGAAGTTGTGCGCGATGTTGATCGCGCTGATCCCGATGATCACGAGCGAGATCAGGACGAGCACCAAGCGGACGACGAACAGCACCGTCGCGAACTTCTCGCCGAGCGAGTCCTCGAGCCGGAGGTCCTGGGTGTCCTGGAGCCACTGCGCGAACGGCGCGATCTTGGTCTTGTCCTTCAGCGTGACGATGATCGACGAGTAGGTCGTCGCCGCCTCGTTGCCGAGGTACTCGCGGTTCCAGCGCTGGACGTACTGGATCGGCACCGTCATGCCGATCGGCATCGCCTTCGCCGACAGGCCGACGAGCACGCCCTCGACCCGGCGCGGCCGCGCCTTGATGCTCGTGTTCGAGCCCGCGATCGTCGTCGAGCCGAGGCCGATCGAGAACCGCATCGCCGAGAGGCCACCGCGCTGGGTCACGAACTTGACGAAGTCCGCGTCGGCGACCGGGAGGCCGTGCGACTTCGCGAACTGACCGTTGTAGAGCTCGATCATCGTCGGCGACATCACGATCGGCACGCGGTGGTGGCACATGTGATCGGTGTCGTCGCAATAGTAGCGATCCGGATCCGGGCACGGGTTGAAGTACTCGGGCGCCGGCTCGATCACCGGCATGCCCGGCACGGGTGCCTTCGGCGGAGGCGGCGTGTAGTTGCGCGGGCGCGGCCGCGGCGACTGGATGATCTCGCCGTCGTGGCTCGCGGGCGGGGCCTCGCATGCAATCCGGTGCTTCGTATCGTTCGGATCGGAGTCCCAGTCCTTGAACAGCTCCGCGGTCCGCGGGTCGTTGTCCTCTTTGATGAAGCTCGGATCGATGCCGTCGGCGAAGCCGCCGACCTCGAACTTGAGATCGTTGCCCTCGAAGTCGCCCCGCCCCGCGGCCGGGAACGACAGCGCCATCCGCGGCAGCGCCGACTTGACCTCGGGCCGGGTCAGGATCGTCTTGACGATGTTGTCGTCGAGCTTCTTCGTCACGTCGAGGCCGGCGAGCGACGCGCGCGGCGCGACGACCTGGACCTGATCGACCGGGAAGATCTTCTCGAGCACCGCACCGACCTGCTCGGTCGACGCGAGGAACAACACGAACGTCGCGATGCCGATCACGATGCCGAACGCCGACAAGATGAAGTGGCGGCGCGACCGCAGCGTGTTCGCGACGACCATCCGCGTGAGCTTTTGTACGGGCATCATGCGTGCGGCCCTCCGTTGCCCGCGACCGCGAGCGCTTCGTCGGTGGTCTCGACCAGCATGCCGTCGCGCATCGCGATCACGCGCTTCGCGACGCTCGAGATCCGGCGCTCGTGCGTGACGATCAACAGCGTCACGCCGTCCTTCGCGTTGAGCTCGCGGAAGAAGTCGATGACCTCGCGACCGGTATCGCTATCGAGGTTGCCGGTCGGCTCGTCGCACAAGAGGAGCTCGGGCGAGCCGAACAGCGCGCGCGCGATCGCGACGCGTTGCTTCTGACCGCCGGAGAGCTCGCCCGGCTTGCGATGCGCGAAGTCCGAGAGGCCGACCTTGCGGAGTGCCTCGCGCCCGCGATCGTCGATCTCGGAGTGCTTCGTCTGCTGCGAGAACGACGAGGGCAGCGTGACGTTCTGCAGGACGTTCAGGTGATCGAGCAGGTTGAACGCCTGGAACACGAAGCCCATCTTGCGATTACGGAGCTCCGCGAGCGTGCGATCGCTGGCCTTCTGGGTGTCGATGCCCATGACCTCGACCTCGCCGGCATCGGGCCTGTCGAGCCCGCCGATGATGTTGAGGAGAGTCGACTTTCCCGACCCCGATTGGCCGACGAGCGCGATCAGCTCGCCCTTGTCGATGTCGAAGCTGACGCCTCGCAACACCTGGGCTTTCGCGGCGCCTGTCCCGTAGGCCTTGGTCACGTCGCGCAACCGCACGACGGGGCTACTATCTTTCGCTGCCACGGCGCTTTGGACCCTACCACAAGAGGGTCGAAAGTCCGGCCGGGCTACCGGCGATTGCCAGATGCTTCGATCACGAGTGCATCGCGATCGATCGTCACGCGCAGATGGCCATCGTGCCAACGCTGCAACAGCGACGTTGCCTGACTGGCAAACCACTCACCGGTCACGTGGCTCATCACGAACTTCCAGGTCGCCTCGGGCAACCCGGGCACGATCAGATCGAGCGCGAACACCGGCGGTGGGATCGCGGGCCCCGCGGCGACGAGCTTGTCCATGAGGCCATCACCGACCGCGAGCATGCCGAGGCGATCGTTCAGGACGTAGTCGAGCGAGAGGAAGAACGGGATCGAGATGCGATGGCCGGCGATCCCGCCGTAGCTGTGATCGCTCTCGAGCATCGAGCGATGCGGGATCTGGTCGAGCATGCCGCGGAGAAACGAGGCGTCGCGCAGATCGGCAGCCACGACGCCCGTGCCCTCGTGCTTGTCGGGATCCAGCGTGAGTACGGCGACGCGCGCGGTGCGCACGCCGAACTTCGTGAGGAAGTCGAGATCGCCGCCGAGCGTCGCGATGCACGGCGAGGCGAACCGCGCGATCGCATCGGCGTCGAGGTTCCACTGCAGCGCGATCGGTGCGGTCGCGGCAACCGACGCGAAGCCCGGCGGCGGCGGCAAGAGCGAGCTCGCGATCGTCGCGGCGGCGGGACCGAGGTCGAGCGCGAGCCGGCCACCGGCGTGATGACCATCGCCGTCGATCGCGAAGCCGGCGATGCCGATCGGTTGGAACCGCTCGAGGCACGCGATCACCTGTTTCGGCGCGTGTGCGCGAGCGATCGCGAGCAGGCCGCGCACGTCGAAGAAGCCGAGCATCCCGTTCGCCTTCGCCGCGAGCTTCGCGCGCAGCTCCTTCGCCCAGCCGAAGCTCTTCGCCCACGCACCGCTGTGCGAGCGATGCGCATGCGCGAACCACTCGCCGGGTTGTGCCTCGCGATCGATGCCGAACGCGAAGTGGATCCACAGCCATCCCTTGTCGATCGCCCAGCTCGCGTGGACGCGGCCGAACAACTTCACCGACGTGACCTCGACGCCGTCGATCACGACCGATTGGGTCGCGACGCCGCCGGTCGACTTCACGCTATCGAAGAACGCACGAGTCGTGTCCGGGCTTGCGACCTGGACGACGATCGTCGGATCGAGCCCTTCAGAGAACATCGCGATCGAGGCGGATGGATCGATGCCGAGCTTGCGTGTCCCGGACTCGGACAGCGGGTCGATCGACAGCACGTGCTCGAGCTCGTGTCCGACATCCGTCGCGCTCGCACCGACCAACATGCCGAACGAATCGATCACGTCGTCGATGCTGCGCTGCGCCGCGGCCACGTCATGGGCCGTCCACAGGTACGTCGGCTGATCGGGCACCCATGCGAGTGCGGCAAACTCCTGGACGTCGCCATTCGGGGTCGGTGCATCAACCCCGGTGCGGTGCGTGCACGCGCAAACCAGCGAGATCATCGCGATCGTTCGAAATCGCATCGCGGTCGATACTGTCACGCAACCGCCGGCGCGGCCGGTCGATACCGCGACAAAGCCCGCATTCCGTCCGTCCGCGGGCAAAGGAGAAACCATGTATTCTGCGAGACGCGCATGAGCACGATCGGCGGCCCCGGTGGCATCGGTGGACCTAAAGGCCCGAAAGGGCCGGACGGTCCAGACGGCCCGGACAACAGCGATGGCCCGGACAGCGCGGACAAGTTGTCCGGTGGCCGAGGACCGGACGCGGCAGCGGCGACATCAGCAACCGGACAAGCGGATATCGACGCGATCGCGTCGGACATCGCGGCCGGCAAGCTGACGCCGCGCGAAGCGGTCGACAAGCTCGTCGATCAGATCGCCGGCACGGACGTCCTCGATCCGGCCGACCGCGCCGAGCTCCGAGAGATGATGGCGGATCTGGTAGCGAACGATCCGCACCTCCAAGGCCTGCTCGGCCGGATCTGATGGCCCACGTTCCGGCGAGGTTCCCGCGCGATGACGCGGAGCTCGCCGACTGGTCGGTGTACGCCGACCAGCTGCTGAGTGAAGGCGATCCACTGGGCGAGCTGATCGCGCAGGACCTCGCGACGCCGGCGCGACCGAGCGAAGACGAGCTGAAACGGTTTGCGGTAATGACGCAACGCTGCTGGCGCGCGCGCAAGACGCTCGACGCCGGGTGGGCGCTCGGCCTCGTCCGCGAGCTCTCGGCGTGGGGCACCGGCCGCCTGAGGATCACCGGAACCACGCCGATCGACGACGGCACGCTCGCACGCCTTCACGACCTGTTTCGTTCGCCGGCGCTCGCGCGGCTCGAACGGATCGAGATCGCGACGTGGTGGGAGGGCAAGCCGCCGCTCCTGCGCCGTGCACTCGCCGCGCTACCTGCGAGCTGTGCGGCGGTGTGGATCACCGGGCGCGCACTCGATCGGCCCGAGACGATGCTCGACCTCTTGCCCGCGCACGTCACTCGGCTCGCGGTGCTGACGCGGTTGCTCGACAACGCCGCGAGGCTGGTGGACGACCGGTTCGAAGAGATCGAGCTCGTGCGGATCGAAGCGCGTCATCTGCCGTTGTTCGAACGCGCGCTCGCTGCGACCTCGCGCGTGCGAGTGGTCGTGCGGCAAGCCGAGCAAGCCCTCCCGGAACGAGCCGCGTTGCGCGACGGTCCCGGACTGATCCAGACCAAGCTTCGGCGCGCCGTGTGGCTCGGCGAGCCGAGCCTGTGCGCGCTGCAGCGTCACTTCGGCGTCGTGCCGATCCGCGCGCAGCTCGCGAGAGCGCTACCGGAGCAGTACTGGCTCAGCGCGCACCAAGGCCTGATCGTCGCCGGCGCGGACTACGGCTCGACCCTGATGCGGCGCGGCGACGCGTGGACGCTGCGCGGCGAAGGCGGCCTCGATCCATTCCCGATCTCGCTGCGCGGCGCCCTGCTCCCTCCTGGCCAGGTCGCAGCACTCCACGACGGCGACGTCGTCACGATCGACGGCGTCGAGGCGATCTTCTGCGCGCGCGACCTCGCCGCCCGGTTCGGCTCAATCTAGGACGAGGCGTGCGGTCACGAACAGCGACCGGCTGCCGGTCGTCTGGGGCTGGCCGCTGAGCTGTTGCGCGAACACCGCGGCGCGCACGCCGATCGCGAGCGAGTCCTCGATCCAGTACGTCGTGCCGAGGTTGAGGTAGTGCTGGCGCGTGTGCTGGTCGGGCTCGCGCGTGTCGACCATCGCGTATTCGAAGCCGACGCCGTTCTTCTTCGAGTAGTCGAGGTCGGTGCCGACCGAGACCGTATACGAGTGAAACAGATCCGGGAGGCGGTACTTCGACGATGTCGGATCGAGGATCTCGTTCTCGTTCTTCGACAGGTTCATGAAGATCGACGCCTTGCCGATCGTGGTGTCGGTCCAGGTCCGCGCGCCGATCCGCAGGTTGTAGCCGCGGATCGTCTGGTCATCCATCGTCGCCTCCTGGGTGTCGAGGCTGTACATCTGGACCTCGGCCTTCGCATCGAGATGATCGAAGTGCGCGGTGAGCGACGGTGACGCGAAGTAGATGTGAAGGTTTTGATCCGGCAGGCTGTTCTGGCTGTTACCGACCGCGGCGGCAGCGAGATAGAACGGGCGATCGAACGGCTGGAGCTTGCCGCCGATGATCAGCGTGCCGGTGATGCCGGTCGGGTTCGTCGAGTGCAGCGTGAGCCCGAGCGTCAGGTGCTTCATGTGGTCGAGCGCGTAGCTAAACCACAGACCATTGCCGCGATCCGCACCCGAGTAGAGCAGCGGGTCGCGCGTGTACTGATCCGAGAGCAACAGATCCGCGATGTGCGCGGAGACGAAGTCGAAGCTCGCGGGATCGTCGATCCGGCCGACCGCGAACGCGAAGCCATCGCGCTCGTAGCGCACGAACTGATCCCAGATCGCGATCGCCGCCTGGCCTTCCCACACCGACGAGCCATAGCCGAGCGGACCGCCGAGCGACGCCTCGAACTCGCTCGCGAACGTGATGTGCGCACCGAACCCGCCGCGCAGGCCGAGCCGCGAGATCGCGACGGTCGGGTTCTGCGTGCCGGTGGTCTGGCCCGGCATCTGATGAAGCGACTGGAGCTCGACGCCGCCGGCGATCGCGCCGTACGGTTCGATCCACTTCGCGCGGACTTGCTCGGGCGGTGCCGGCGTGGTGACCGAGATATCGGCCTCGGGCCGATCGGAGATTCGCGCGTTGTCGGGCGCGACGTTGCCGGTCTCTTTGATCGGCGTGTCGGCGTCGTCTACCTGCGCGGTCTTCGCCGCGGGCGTGACGTGATCCGGCGGCATCTCGATCTCGGTGTCGGCGATCGCGAGCGAAGGCACGAGGAGCAGGAGTGCGGCGAGGCGCATGACTAGTTACCTCCGATGGCAGCGATCACGTGAGCGAGGCCGGCGTTGCTGCGCACGCTGCCGTAGTGGTTGCGGAAGTAGCCGTTGTAGAAGTAGCCGCTCGTATCGAAGTCGGTGAGCGCGTCGAGGATGTTGTTCGCGCAGTCGGTCGGATACAGCCGCGATGCGTGCTCCGACACGAACTCGTCCTGCTGCGTGCCGTTCGGCAGGTCCTGCATCGTGATCGACGTGTACGCGACCGTGTGGCCGCCGCACGCGCCGCGCGTACCGTACGCGTAGTCGCCGTCGGCGCACGGCGTCTCCCACCAGCCGCCGAACTCGCCGTTCGTCGTCGGATATGCCGGGCCGTTCAACGGCCGCGCGAAGTCGGTCTCGTTGTACTGGTTGCGCTGGCCCATCTCGCACGTCACGGTGCCGCGCATCGTGAAGTTGAGGCCGCACTCGGTCTGATAGCTAACGACGCCGTGGTTCGCGCCCGACGCGAGCACGACCGTGTCGACGCGCTCGAAGATGTTGACGTCCCACTTCTTGTCTTTCCAATCGACCCACAGCCTGCGCAGCGCATCGCGGACGACCGTGACGCCGAGCGAGTGACCGACGAGCGCGATGTGGCGATCGGGGTTCGCGATCGCGATCTGCTTGACGAGCGCTTCGAGGAGCGGCACCTGCCAGCCATGGTCCTGGTTCTTCGGCGTGTTGCCGATGTCCTTGCCCTCGGGCGACTTCGGGTCGTCGACGAGGTCGGTCCGCATGTCGATCGCGATCGTGCGGTAGCCCTGTGCGGGCAACAGCTCGGCGAGCTGATCGCGGGCCATCGTGTCGGCGGGGAACATCAGCGAGCTCGGATCGGGGTGAAGGAACTTGATGTAGCCGCTGGGGCCATCGGAGTTGCCGTGGACGAGGATCACGATCGGCTTCGTCGTGTCCTCGCTCGTGCCCTGCGGGAAGTCGAACTGGCGCGCCGCGCACGGATAGCCGGCGATCGTCGCCGGCGTGTACATGAGGCCGGTCGTCGAGCAGCCGGGATGGATCGCGCCGGTCGAGTCCGGGGTGACCGTGCGGTACTTGCCGCCGGGATAGGTCGCGTCGCCGGGCTGCGGCATCGTCACCGCGTCCCACGTGTTGCGCGTCGCGGTCGGCAGGCTGTCGTGATAGTCGAAGCCCGCCGGCGCCATCGGCGCCATCGCCATCGCCATCGCGCACTTGCCGTGATCGACGCCGGAGCCCTCGTCGTCGCCGCCGGGTGGTTTGCCCGTGCCGCCGAGCGTGCACGCGCTCAGCGCTGTCACCAGAAGGAGTCGCCTCATGATGCGGCGGCCTTCAGCAAGGGCCGTGCCCTTAGGTAAGCGCCTGTCGGCGCGCGCCTACTGTTGGGGCGCGCCAACAGCGGCGATGGCTGGAGCCAGCAGGCTCAGTTCAGCGCGATCGTGAGCGTGTACGCACCCGATTGCACCGGGTTGATGCCGTCGACGACGATGAAATAGTCGGTGGTCGCCGGGAACGAGATCGTGACGGGCGTCGTGTCGGTCGCGAACGTGTTGCCGACGCAGCTGGGAAAGCCCGGCGTGCACGGCGTGATCACGTACGCGGCGACCGGATACGCGGTCGAGTGCGGCGTCAGCGTGACCTGGTGGCCCATCGCGCCGGCGATCTTGTAGACAGTATCGAAGCCGTTCATCACGGCGCCGTTGCAGCTCGTCGACAGCGCGTTGCTGTGGCCCGCCGTCGTGCCGCTCACGGTGTTGTCGGCGACGAACGTGCCGGGGTCCGCACAGGTGAGCGCCGCCATCTCGAACGCGTCGGGCATCCCGTCGATCCGCGCGTCGTGCACGCTGCTGCCGCCACCATCGCCCGGATTCGCGACGCAGACCTCGGCGATGCAGGAGAGACCCGACGGGCAAATCCCGTCGCGGCACGCGACGTTGCCGCTGCGATAGTCGGCGCTGAACCAGCATCCCGCAGCGTTGAAAAATCCGACGACAACGAGGGCGGTGAAACGCGGCATAGTACGCGGTGCTTGTCATACCAGAACGCCGAACCAGCCGCGCCCGCTCGTTTGGGCCGCTACGAGCTGATCGGCCTCTTGGCGACCGGCGGCATGGCGGAGATCCATCTCGCGCGGCTCGCCGGCGAGGCCGGGTTCGAGAAGATCGTCGTGGTCAAGCGCCTGCTGCCGGAGCTCGTCGCTTCGAAGGCGTTCGTCGCGATGTTCCTCGACGAGGGCAAGCTCGTCGCTCGGCTCGATCACCCGAACATCTGCGAGGTCCACGAGCTCGGCCGCGAGGGCGCCGAGTACTTCCTCGTCATGCCGTACCTCGATGGCGTCGCGGCGACGGAGCTGATCGCTCAGCCGCGCGATCCGGATCGGGTGGCCCAGCTCCGCGTCGCGACCGGCGTGATCGCACAAGCGTGCGCGGGCCTCCATCACGCCCACGAGCTGCGCGATGCCGATGGCACCGCGGTCGGTCTCGTCCATCGCGACATCTCGCCCTCGAACTTGTTCGTGACGACGAAGGGCGTCGCGAAGGTGCTCGACTTCGGTATCGCGAAGGTCCGCGGCGCGACGGCGACCGAGGTCGGCACGGTCAAGGGCAAGACCCAGTACATGGCGCCCGAGCAGTTGCTCGGC
>Ga0105245_10001129_pt1 | contig 24158 bp, 17 predicted proteins | sample KBSM54metaG_FD_81523 | JGI IMG/M metagenome (GOLD analysis project Ga0105245, IMG submission 81523) | Miscanthus rhizosphere microbial communities from Kellogg Biological Station, Michigan, USA - KBS M5-4 metaG | ecosystem: Host-associated > Plants > Roots > Rhizosphere > Soil | place...
CCTCTGGCAAAAGGCCACGCGATCCTGACCAACAACTGTTTCTCGTGCCATGTGGCCTCAGGCTTTGGCACGAAGATCACCGAGACGGCGTGCCTGTCGTGCCATGACGCTCCCATCCACCAGGCGAAACAGAGCTTCACGCCGGCCTGTGCCACGTGCCACATTGAGCATCAAGGCGCATTTCAACTAGCTGCAGCCAGCCAAACGTCCTGTACGCAGTGCCATGGGAACCTCACGGCGCACATCTCCTCATTCAACAGCGGACATCCGGAGTTCGCGGCAGTCCGGCCAGGCCACGCGCCCGATCCCGGGACCATCAAGCTTAGTCACCAGGTGCATCTCAAGAACGACCTGAAAGGCCCTAACGGTCCCGTACAGTTGGTTTGCGCGAACTGCCATGCTGTGACCAACACGCCACCCACCTACGCCCAGCATTGCGCCAGCTGCCATCCCCTGGTTTTCGACAGTCGATTCCATGAGCCTGCGCCGCATCAGGACACGAAAACTGTCCACGACTTCGTGGTGCGGAATCAGGGAAATATCGCGCAAAGTGTGGATCAGGCCGAACGGCTGTTGTGGCAGAAGACCTGCAAAGAATGCCACACGTTAACATATCCTGTTCCCGGCGAGCGCCCCGAGATTCCGAAACCCGCCATCACCGGTCGGTGGATGACCCACGCCGAATTCGATCACAACGCGCATCAACTGGTCGCTTGCACCGAGTGTCATGCTCAGGCCAGGACCAGCAACAGGACGGAAGATGTCCTGCTCCCCGGCATCGCGACGTGCCAGAAATGTCACAACGGCGGTAAGTATTCCGCTGAGGTTCGCTGCTCGGAGTGCCACCTCTATCACGATCGGACGAAGATGAAGCCGGCGTCGAGTGTGCACTCAATCGCGGACTTCGCGCGTTAGCGCGGCGGACCAGGCGGGGCGTCCGTCACCGTATAGACTCGTCCGTTACGCAAGTACATCCGCTCGGCTTCCTGCTTATTCAGGGGCCGCGAGCCTCGACGATTGAAAACCGCAACTTGATTCCCGCTCTCGTCCACTGCACGGTCGCGATCCACGCCCTTGGAAATCGCCAGCGCGGGACCTTTGGTCCGATACGTCGCGATCAGCTTGGGCGTAGGCCGCGGGCTGAATCCAAGATAGTTAGGATTATCGCTCGGGGCAAACAGCTGGACGATTTTCATACCGCCCGCGCCATCGGCAAGATAAGCGAAAGCGCTGGCCGCAGTCATGCCGAGCTTCACATCGTTGGTGTCGTGCAATGCCCCGCCCCCGTTAAACATCTGGTCGATCACCGGCTTCTCCGGTTTCTCCACATCCACAATCGCCAGCCCTTGGCTGCCTGCTGCGACGTAAGCGTAGGTGCGCGCGATATACAGATTACGCGCGTCGGCTAACGATACCTTGGCGCCGGGCACGACGCGCGGATTCGATAACGATGTCGCATCCAGAACCTTCAACCCGTCACGATCCACAACAAATGCGTAGCGGAACTGCACCGCGATCCCGCGTGGATCTACGATTTCCGGCGCACCGATCTGCGCGGTCACCTTCGGCTGTAACGGATTGGCGATATCCACCACTACCAGTCCTCGATCCGTGAGGACGTAGGCGAAGGTCCCGGCAATCGTGATCCGACTCGCGCCCGTCAGGACACCGCCGGGATTGAACGTCGCCGCGCGCTTCAGAAAGTTGTTCCTCGGATTGCCATCGAGTAGCGTGAGCACCCCCGGACTGGGACCTTTCAGGTCGGGATCACCCACTACGATCAGCCCCTCTTCACGATCCGCGATATATAGGAAGCCGTACATCAGCGCGGCGGGCTGCTCTTCGTTCTCGGGAATATGCGTGCGGAGAGGATCCACCGCCATGGTCGAAGGCGATGCCACTGCCGTCGCGTACTTCGTCTTCAGTGAGAATCGCTGGCCCAGCGGTGAGACGGGCGCCGTCGTCATTTTCTCGGAAAGATTTTTATTGTCGATATTGGCGACGTCGTAAATGCGGAATCCGTCCTTGCCCAGCGCCGCGTAGAGATATTCGCCGCGAAGCTGTAGGTCGAGCACGTTGCCCGCATGGCGGTCCGATTCCTCGATCTCCCGCTCGCGCTTTTCGAATTTCGCAAAGTTAGCCGGATACGCGATCTTCTGCAGATCGCTTCCAAACACCGCCGGAGGATCGTCATGCTCGGCTACCGTGACTGCCTCGAAACCCTTGGCGCCCTCGGCGACGTAGGCGTAGCGTCCCATCATATTCACCAGGTTGGTGCCTTGCATCAGAAGCTGGGCCATCCACGCATTGTTATCGCCGTCGCGCGAGATGTGGCAACTGGTGCAGGTCTTCGTCTCCTTGGCGCGCACGGTGTGCGGATAGTACGAGCTGAATCCAAAGCCACTGAAGCCTTCGGCCGACGTCGTCTGCTGCTGATAGTACAGCCAGTCGCGATTTGCGTTCTGCGAACTGACAACCACCGCGCACGTGGATCGTGTCGGTGCGATGCGATTTCCGGTAACCGTGCCATCCACGCCGAGCATGTAAACGTCGTCGCGCAGAACCTCGAAATTGTAGGAGGTGTAATTGCGCGTATCCAGTCCTTCGTTGTGGAGCATGGGAGCCTTGGCGTTGGCGCGCATCGGAAGATGGCACCCGAAGCAGCTCGTGGTCCACGAAGAATGGCACGCATAACAGGTCATACGGTCATTCGCATGCGCGAGTTGCTTTTCATCTCCAGGCGTCGATCCCCATGTGCTGCCATCCTTCAACAAAGTCTTAGCCAGGCGAGAAGCCTCGCTGTAATGTGGATTGCCCGGAGTAATCGTATCCACCACCTGCACCACTTCCCAGGACTTGCCGGGCTCCATATTCGACCGCTGATAAATCTTCCCGTTTTCCTGATAGAACCGCCGCTGCCCTGACGCGGTCCGCTGCAAAGCAAGATCCGTGCCTCCGGCCGGAGCGGCTGCGGCGGATGTTCGCAAGTTCGCTTTGCCTTTGACCGTACCGTGGCAATCCACGCAATCAATCTCCACTGCATTGCGCGTTTCGCCGTAGAGATTGCCATTCCCGTGACTGTCGCGCTCAAAGTGGCAATCCGTGCAGTGCATGCCTTTCTCCAAGTGGATGTCCTTGAGATGCACGGCCTCTTGAAATTTATTCTTGGATTCCGCCGGCACTACTCGATCGTCTCCATCCAGAAGATTCCCCTTGCGATCGCGCTTGTACACCGCGCGGAAAACCCAGCCATGACCGTGAAAATCGCCGAACTGCGTATTCTGAAGCTGCGCATTGAACTCCGGAGTTCCGGTCTTCTCCAGGAAATCCAGGTTGCCCCACAGCCCGCGCGCCGCGGCATCCTGCGGATTCTTGGTCCACGATTCCAGGCGTTCCGCATCCGTCGGATCATGCTGCTTGGCCGGATACATGTGCGATCCGTCGGTTTCCGAATCCCACCAGATGTAGCCCAGGTATGACGCGACCATATTCGTTCCGGGATGAATGTGGCACACGATGCACTGGCTGGTGGGGATCGCGCGCGTCAGCTCGTGCTTGATGGGATGTCCCGATTCGTTCTTCGGAATGGTGGGATCCATCTGCGCGCTGCGGCCCTGATTGCCGTACATCGCATACGCGCCCGAATGTTCCGGCGACCGATCGTTGGCATAGATCACGTGACACGCCGTGCAGCCGCTGTGGCGATAATCGCCGGGATGATCGTTGGTTCCCGGCAGCGAGAGCAGCGGATCTAACAAGCGCGTCTTCTGCAAGCCCAAAAATACCGGATCGGTGCGCAGCAGCGTGCCCAGGCCGCGATCGCTTAGCTTCTCATCCGGCAGCCCGGGGCGAGCCTCACGATTCGGATTACCGGACTCAGGGCGCGCCTCCCCGCCGCGCTCGAATACGCGGAGCAGATTCCCCGGCTGCGAAAGCTCCCAACGCGCCAGCGGATCCAGATACGGAAGGATGCCCTTGCTGCGCGTGAGTTCCGGCGATGGAGCAGGCGTCATCGTAATCCTCTGCGGCTGGCCGTCCGGAGAATAGCTTTCGCCAAAGCGGGCGTTCTTGTACGGAAATCCGCCGTTGTTATACAGAGCCGCCTGCCATAACATGCCGCCGTGCGTCATCATGCTGGTCTCCACGGCGCGAACTTCCTTGGCGTGGCAATTGCCGCAGGTTTCATCCGCCACCCGCAGATCGCCCGGATTGATGAAGCGGATGTATTCCTTGTCTTCCTTCAGCCAATCCGTATAGGGGCGGACCGGATTCGCGGAGGAATCGGCATAGCCGGAATTGCGCGGCTTCGGATGCGCCTGGTGCTTGGCGTTTTCATACGCGCGCATGTCAGATCCGGCCGGCCGCATCACGTTGCCGATGCCGCCATGGCAATCGACGCAGGCCAGGTGCACGGTTCCCGTCGTGTGCATGCTGGGCGCTTCAGTCATGCCATGACACGAGATACACCCAGCACTCCTTTGCGTCGATTCCTCCGGCGATTGGCCCGGCAACAGCGCCAGCAGCGCGAACAGGCTAACGCCGCCGGCCACCGCCGCGATCGATATTCTCTTAGAAACGGAAACGGACATTGGCAGCCACGGAAAACAAAGTCTTGTCAGTAAAGATATCGCGGAACCCCTGCGCCGGTGAAAATACGTTGAACACTCCGGTGAGAACCACATTCTCAGTCAGGGGCGGGCGATACGTAACCCCCCAGCCGGAATCCACACCCACGCCGTTGTGAATGGGCGCCTGCAGCAGGATCAACTCCAGCGGTTCGGTATGTTGAAAACGGATCACGTTCAGGTTCAGTACGCCGCGCAGTTTCGGCGTGATCTCTACATCGGCACTTCCGTTATAGATAAAGATCCCTGGATTCACGAAATTCGCCTGTCCCTCGGTTTTGCTGGATCGCAGGGAAGGAATCAGACTCCCGCCCGAAACCAAGCTTACGCCTGACCCGGTGAGCCGGATGCCTTCGCGATTCCAGAAACTGAAGAAACCACCCGCGAAATTCGAGTTGTCCAAGATGGCATCGAACCCCCGCGCCGTCCCGTCACGAGGATTGTCGTCACCCGAGGCCCAAAAGACCGACCCCCGAAAACGTATCCAGTCACGATCCCAGGAAAGCTCCGCCGCCGCCATCTGAGCATTGATGTCGGTCGCTTTGCCCGCGATCGGATTCTTGGAATCGGATCCCAGCACCTGATAGAACGCGTGCGTGATATTCAGCCGCCCGATGTGGCCATCGCCGGTAAGCCCGTAATAATACGCGCGAACTTTGTGGGGACGCGCCAGCCCCACGGCCGCCGGCCGCACCAGGAATCCGTTGGTGTCGTACTGCAGCGCGGCGTCGTCCTTGTCGTAGTGAAAGCTCGCCTGAATGTTGTAGCCGGGCTTCAGGAAATCCTGCCGGTACAGGTTGCCGATCAGCACCTGCTGGCTGCGATATGCCATGCTGTTGAGCCCGCTATTGGTGTCCTTTTCGAACATGACGAAGTGCGCCGCGTTGAACTGATATCGATTCGCGTCGAGCGTCCCGAACAATCGCAGCCCCGGTTCCTGATCGGAAAAAATAAACCCTCGGAAGTCGCTGGTGAACGTTTGAATGCCGGCGCGCACGGAAAGGAAATCGAAGTTACGACTCAAATCGGCGATTTTGGCCTCGACGAAGGCTTCCTGGAGTCCGGTGTGTGCATCCAAACGCGTCGTCCCCGCGCGCACATCGGGGCTGACGATGCCGTTCTCGCGAACCTTCAGATAGTTCACGTTGATCTCCGGCGTGAACCGGATCTGCCAATCCAGCGGACGATAGGCGGTATCTCCGTGGAATAAGGCCGCCGAAAATGAGAAGTTCTGACTGAAGGCGAATTGCCCCATGCGGCCGAAGAAGCCGGCGCTATCGGGATCGTCAGAACCCACGCCGCTCGGAACGGGTAACTTGCGGCCGGTAACCGCTGTCTCGCTCACCAGATTCAGATTCAAGAACGTGCGCTGGCCAAGTATCGGATAGTCGCCTTTCAGCTTGTTGCGATTGAACGGATCGTACCAGCGACCCTTCACCAACGGCACTTCATCACGCGGTCCGTAGCGATGATAATCCGGCCAATCGAACTTCCAGCGGTCGGGAACAGGTGTAAACACACGCTCCCGTGGAGGAATGATTTGCGGCGGCAAAATCTCCGGCAAACCTTCCGGCGGCGCGGCCGGCAGCGTCCGATACGGCGGCTCCAAGGGAGGCTCCGGCAGCGCGGGGCGGGGCGGAACAGGCACACTCAGCAGCGCGAACTCGGCGGCGAAGATCTCTCCGGCGTTCAGCACGATACCGGATCGCTCCAGGGGCTGAAATCCGTCGCGCTCAGCCCGTAGAGAATAACGGCCCGGCGGCAGATTCAGGATTCGAAATACACCGTCGCCCGAGCTCGAAACGGAGAGTATTTGCCCGGTCTCGAGGTTTCGCATGGTCACCGCGACGCCGCCTAGACCGAGCCCGGATGAATCGCGGAAGATGCCTTGCACGGAAGCAGTCTGCACCGGGCTCTGTCGGGGAAGACGGGGCTCTTGCGCAAAAGCGGCGACGGCGCACAGCCACGCCAGCGCTGCTAGCCTCCGGATCAATGCCTATAGGTAACACGAAGGGCGGCTAGCGGGCAAGCAAACCTGCGCGCTTTCCGGAAAGAAACGTCTGCACGATGCGGATGTACTCCTGAGGTGCTTCCTGATGCGGATAGTGGCCCAGCTTCGGCATGGTCACGATCTGCACCACCGGTAAACTCTCGCGCAGTTTCTGCTGCGTTTCCGGGGGCACGATGGAGCTGGCGCCGCCCAGAATATAGATCGTCGGACACATGATCTTGAGCACTTGCTCCCACAGTTCTGTCGGAACGAATCCCTTCACCAGATTCGGGTCGCGCTTCCATACGATGCGGCCATCGGCGCGCTGCTTGCTTCCGAAGTGCGCATAGTTGCGCTGTAGTTCCTCAGAAACGGTGCCGCCACCGCGCATCAAGGATGCCAGCAGTTCGTCTTCCGAGGCCCAGCCGTTCTCCTCCTGCTGGACTCTGCGGGCGAATCCGGATGCGATTTCATTGGTCCGCTCCGGACCCACATCTTCCACTACCAGCTTGGCGACGCGCTCGGGGTGCATACCGGCGTACACTTGCACCACGCGGCCTCCCGTCGAATTGCCCAGCAGGACGATATTCCGCAGGTTGAGCTGCGCGATGAAAGCTTCCAGATCCTTGGCGTAATCCTGCACCAGATAGGCGCCTTCAGGCGACCACGCCGAGTCTCCGTGCCCGCGCATGTCGATCGCCATCACGTGATAATCCTGATTGAATTTCAGCGCAATGTGGTCGAACGAGTGAGCCACCCGGCCGATCCCGTGCAGCATGATGAACGGCTGCTTGTCGGGCGATCCCCAATCGAGGTAGTGCAGGCGCAGTCCGTTGACGGTTATAAATCGGTCCTGATAAGGAGCCTGCGCAGCCAGATAGAGCGCGCTGACGGCCAGCAATACCGCCGGTTTCATGGATACGAGTGTATCTAAGGTTGTGCCGTCGCGCCCGCTGACTGGCTCAGATCCGACTTCTTATACTTCGGCTCGCTCAAATACCCCTGGATGTGGTCCTTTGTGATCTGATTGACCACCAGCTCCATGGGCTGCGGGTGATCGCCTGTGTTGATCCAGATGGTCTCGTAGAGGTTCACACCCTTCTTCTCGAGCTGGTTGTCATCCACAAACAGGTTCATATCGAACCTTTTGTGCTTGGTGTCGGCCTTCCGCAACGCCAGCCGCAGCGGCCCCACGCGCTGGAATTGCTTGGACTTGTTCAGCTCGAATTCATAGTAATTGCGCTCGCCGCGTTTCTGCAGCGCGACCAACTCATCGTGCGTCCGTGCGATGGACCCTGAGAGTTCATCGCGGGTGTTGTTGAGCGCACCGCTCAGCTCGTCGCGGGTCTTGTTCAAATCCTCGCGGGTGCTGGCGAGCGCCTTCTGCTGGTCCGACAACTGTCCCTTCAGTTCCTGGAATCTCGGATCGTCACGAGGAGCGGTCCGCCTGGCGGCTGTCTGCGAAGCCTTGACCGGGCGGCTCTTCGCAGGCTGGGATCGCATCACCGGCGCCACCGGCGCGGGCGTGGCCTTGCGCTCGTCGAGCCTCTGGGTGAGATCCTGAAGCCGGTTCTCGAACTGCACTAAAGTCGCATTCAGGGACCGGTTGGTTGCGGTCAGTTCCTCGGTCTGCCGTCGTTCGCGGTACAAGTAAGCCCCGCTGATCAGCACTGCGCCGGCAAGTACGGCGAGCAGCAAGTACACCGGCCAGCCGGGACGCGGGCTGGATACACGTTGCTCAGTTCGGTCCACAGGATCCATTGCTTACACCTCTAGACCGGCTCCACAAGCAATTCGGATGCCAGCGCTAAATTGTTGAAGGCTCGAAGTGAGAAGCAGTCACCCGGCGCGATTTACCGGACCGTTCTGGAAAAACTTACGGTTAAGGAATCCGGACGTTCTGCTCACCGCACACTTCGAACAGGCTCAGCACGTTTGTGATACTGAACAGCTCGCGCACCCGTTTGCTCAGGTTGATCATTTCCAGGCGCGTTCCGGCCATTTTGGCCGAAGCGTACAGTCCGATGATCGATCCGAGCCCGCTGCTGTCCATGTAAGTCAGGTCCGTCAGATCCAGCACGATGCGCTTGGAGCCGGGAATTAAGCGCCGAATTTCGTCCTGCAGAATTCCTGTGCCTCCGGCGATCAGCTTGCCGGTACACTTAACGACGACGGCGTCGCCTTCCGTGGACGTTGCCAGGATCAACATCGGGGCGCTCTGGGTCGCTGCGTCTTCGGGCATCAATTGCTCTCCATACAGGTGAAATTCTCGGCTGCATCGATACTCCCGCTACCCTTGTAGCGAGCCTCTTTGGGATACATGCACAGCGGACGCGTCCGCGTGGTCTGGCCTCCTTCGACGTGGGCCCCGATCAACACCGCGGGCGCGATTCCCTTCTCCACCCACTGGACCACGGGCGTAAGCCAATCCACGTTGCCGCAGCCGGGCCCACCCTGGCAGTGCCCCATGCCGGGCACTAGAAACAAACGATAGAATTCGTCCGTTTCCTTCGCGCCCATGGTCTTCATGGCGGCTTCGTGATACTCGATGGACATCTTCGGGCTGACGCCGGGGTCGGACCAGCCATGGTAGTGCAGGATCTTCCCGCCGCGCATTTTGACCGCGGTGAGATCCGGAATCGTCGCATCGACAGCCATCGACGTGGCGGCCATGCGAGCCGGATCGGTATCTATGTTGAGGGTGCGATAGTCCCAGTCAGGTCCTGCGGGCGGGTGGAACGCCATGAATTTCAAAAATGTCTCGCCCAGGTTGAATCCATTGGTAGCCGCGCCGTCGCCTCCGGGAGGCATGCCCGGGAACAGCTGGCGGCCCATGGAATCCCGCACGCCATCGTAGACCTTCTTGAGTGATTCGATCTGAGGGTCAGTGAAACAGGCGACGTTACTCGAAGTCGAGGCGCATTTTTGCAAGTCCTTGGCGGGATCGAATCCGCACTTCAGCGGATTTTCGACCAGGCCATCCTTTACTCCATCCAACGCATCACACTTTTCCAGAAATGCTTTCGACAACATCTGCGATTGTTCCGGTTTGATCTGGCCCGGACCGCTTCCGGCGAACCGGTAGTTGTAAACCGACTTGGTCTGCAGCCCGGTCAGGTTCAGCACCGGCGCGCCGACAACATAGCCGTCGAAATCTTCCGGGTAACGCTGCGCCTCCATCAAGCCCTGGCGGCCGCCGGTGGAACAGCCGACCCAGTAGGAATACTGCGGATCGGTACCGTAATACGCCCGGATCATCTTCTTGGCCAGCAGCGCGGTCTCATGAACCGCCAGATACCCGTGATCGATCAGCTTGCGAGCCGCGTTGGGATTGTTCGGGCCCGGATAAGCGAATGTCGCGCCGGGTTCTTTCTGCGCATCGTGACCGGTGTCGGTCGAAGTGGCGGCGTAACCGAGGCGCAGTGCCGTGTCGATAGCGGCCAGGCTAATGGTTCCGGCCCAGCCTCCGTTGCCGACCATCTGGAAGCGGTTGTTCCAGTTGACTGGGAGCTTCACCGCGAACTTCGCCTCCGGCCAGATTACGCCGCGCACGTCGCAATGCTCGGGAAGGTTTGCTGCGGCCGGCACCAGTTGGGCGGACTCGATCTTGACATCGGGTCCAAACTCTTTTGCGAAGGCCGTGGCCTTCAGGTCTTCGCACTTCTTCTGCGGGGCAGCCGCGACACAAGCGGAAGCCAGCGCGCAACTCAAGATGAGTTTTCGGATGGCAATCATGCTCCACCATGATACGCCTGTGATGTGCCGGGCAGGGTGCTATCCTCTGGATGGATTGCTTGGAGAATGAGCCGTCGAAACATTCTGCTCCTGCTCGCCGGAGCCGCAGTTATGGTCGGCTCCCTGTACGGCTGGCAGCGTGAGTTTCGCGAGTATCCCGCCATCGAATACAACAGCTTCCCGCTTCCCGACGATTATAAGCAGCCCGCCGAGTGGGTATTCGCGCGCCTGATGTATCCCCCGGCGCCAACCGCACGCTTTGACCGTTCCGGCCGCCGCGGATGGATGAACGGCATGTCCAGCTGGACGCAGGACTACCCGCGCGCGGATCGCCACTTTCTCACCGCAATTCGCCGGCTCACGCGGATCGACGCGCGCTCCGTGGAACAAACCGTAAACCTGAACGATGACGATGACGTCTTCAACTGGCCCATGCTCTATGCCGTCCGGCCGGGGGAATGGGACCTTACCGACGCACAGGCAAAGAAGTTCAAGGAATACATCGACCGCGGCGGGTTCTTCTGGTGCGACGATTTCTGGGGCACCTTCGAATGGGATGTGTTCATGCAGAGCATGGGACGCGCGCTCCCGGCCCGGACGCCTGTCGATATCCCGGACGAGGACACCATCTTCCACACCCTCTATGACCTAAATGATCGTTTCCTGATTCCGGGCTCGTGGGGGCTGCGCGGGCGAGGTTTTCAGAACGACGGCTCGACGCCCTATTGGCGCGCCATCTACGACGACAAGAAAAGGATCGTGGCGGCCATAACGCCCAACTCGGATCTGGGTGACGCCTGGGAATTCGCAGACGATCCGCGCTATCCCGAGAAATACTCGCACCTGGCGATCAGCATCGGGGTGAACTACGTCGTCTATGCGATGACGCACTAGCGGGCGAGGCGTGCCTCGCTCCTACACGTTTGTAGGAGTCATCCGGATCAAGGAAGCGCCTGGAACATGGCTCAAGACTTCCTTGTCGGCCATGGCGGCTTCTAAATTCCGCAGCGCCAGCCCCGCATGCTCCCGCGTCAGATTCTCGGCACGGCTGCCTTGGCGACTTTCGATCGCGGCAATAATCGCGTTGTGTTGCGATTCGGCCAGCGCCAGCAGCTCTTTGGCCTGAGGCAGCTTCAGCCTGGCGAATACCGTCGCGCTGGGCGAGGCGAAGGGCAGCGATTGCACGCGATCCAGCGTTCTGCGAAGCATGGGGCTCTTCGCCAGTTCGATTAAGGTGGAGTGGAAGGCTGCGTTGAGATCCAGATAGCGGGCGAATGAATCGATGGTGGGTGGAAGCTGGGCGGCCGGAGGAATGACTCGCCCCAGTTCATCCTGGATGGAGCGAAGTCCGTCGAGTTCATGCCGGTCTTGGAGCCGCTCGGAAGCCAGCCGTGCCGCGGTCCCTTCCAGGACCCCCCGTAGCTCAATGGCGTCGTAGACATCCGTGAACGTGAACGCACGAACCACGAAACCGCCCGTGGGCCAACTTTCGAGCAGGCCTTCGTTCGCCAGGCGGTCGAGTGCCAGCCGAATAGGGGTTCGTGAAACGCCTAAGCGCGCCACTAGCGGAAGCTCGGACAGACGTTCTCCTGGCTGAAAATCGCCGCGCAGTAGCATTTCCCGCAAATTTAAGAGAGTGCGTCCGGTTTGGGAAGAGAATTCGGATGAATTATTAGGCCGGCCGAGGTTAGTTCCAAGACTCACTTAGTAGTCTCCAGTATGACAGCGATGTCCTGACTTTACCACACTCGCACTATTCGCATCTCAGGTTGCTGCACTGAAAAGCAGTACGTTTCCTACTTTTCTAACTCATTGAACTTTATAGGGGATCACAGTCACTCACCGGTCACTCACCGGTCATCGACCCACAACTGACCGCCCGAATAGGCGGATCGGTCAGTTTGCATGCTAGGCTCCCTCATCCGGCCGTCTCGCCCGGAATCAGGAGACCTTTGTTGAACAGAATTTTCCGCTTGGCGCTAGCGCTAGGCCTAGGCTGCGTCGCCAGCCAGAATGCCTTAGCCCAACAGCTTTCGATTTCAGGGACTGTGCAGGATGGGACGGGCATCATTCCCGACGCGCAGGTCACGCTACGCGACCCGGTGGGTGGTACTTCTAAAACCACCACAGACGGGCGGGGCCAGTATCGCTTCGACGGCCTTCGTCCCGGCGCCTACGAGATTGGCGCTAGCCGCCAGGGATTCGCTCCCGCGACCCGCGCCCTGACTCTGAGTGGCCAGCCGCGGACCGTCGACATCACGCTGCTGGTAGCCGGCGGAGCCACTTCCATTGACGTGAACGATGTGGCCGGCCGCGCGACTGCGTCGGGCATGGAAGTGCCCAATCGCGAGATTCCAAGCTATGCCGTCAGCGTCCCAGAGCGTGTACTTCGAGAACAAGGGATTAACGACTTGCCACACGCGCTCGAAAACGTCTCCGGCGTTATGACTCAAGTGCAATACGGCGTCTACGAGTGGTATACGGTAGGCGGCATCACGCAGCAGTCCGGCAACGACTTTTTGTATGTCGATGGTATGACGCTCACCGGTAACCGCACTATGTCACAACTCAACAACGTGGAAGAGGTGCAGGTGCTCAAAGGACCCAATTCCATCCTCTACGGTGGTTCGGGAGCGGGCCAGGGCGGCATGATTAACGTGGTCCGCAAGAAGCCTTCGGCGCTGCGCGCTCACGAACTTCAATACCGAGCAGGACGTTGGGGATTGCAGCAAATTGGAGCCGCCAGTACCGGGCAGATCTTTAAGCTTGAGCGGCTACTATACCGCGTGGATACCTCCTATTCCCATCAGGAAGGCTGGCGCCACAGCGGCTCGAACCGTTTCACCATCGCGCCCGAGCTTACCTGGTTGATTGCTCCCCGAATGAGTATCTCCGCGATTCAGACCATCACGCGCGACCGTTTCACGCTGGATGCAGGAATTCCGGCTGCCTTGCTCGCCCGCGCCGGCGGATTCCCCTTCGATCGCAAGCTGAATCCCGATGGAGACTTCGATCTCTCGCGCGATTGGCAAAACGAGATCGACTTCAGCTGGAACGTCACTAACCGACTTACCATCAAGAACACATTCTTCAAGCGCAGAAATCGCGATCAGTATTCGGATGCCGAGACCTTGACTTACGTCGCCGCTAGCGATCAGGTGACTCGTGGCATTCTATACTTCCAACACAACCGGCGCCCGCTCCAGGACACCACGGATCTCACGGGGGACTACAACGTGCTGGGCATGAGGCACCGCTTCCTGGCGCGCTACGACTATTCGGACCAGTACAACTTCACCAATCGAACGGACAACGTCGCGGGTGGAAACCTGGGGCGCAATTTGCCGCTACCGTCCGTTCCGGTTCCAGCCTTCATTGCAGGAACGTTTGTGGATACCGCGCCCACTTACACCACGTTTCCCATCACTCGCAGGGATTTTTCGGATAACCGTTATCACCGCGCGGTCTTCCAGGATCACATCAATCCCTTTCGGTGGATCGGCTTCAACATTGTAGTCACCCGGCCGAACTTCGATCGGCGCGCGCACAACGACAGCTATGACAACGGGACTTTCGTGAGCCGAGGTGTCGAAACCCACATCTCCAATCACTCGAGAAACAACTACCGGATCGGAGCCGCGCTCATTCCACAAGAATCCTGGAAGTCCTGGATACGCGGCTTCCAGCCGTATGTCAGCTACAACAGTTCTTTCAACCCGGTGATTAATCAGATCCCGGCCGACGGCTCGCTGCTCGATCCGGTCATCAACAAAAGCTGGGAGGTGGGGAATAGGTGGCAGGGTCTGAAGGGCCGATTGAGCATCATGACGGCGGCCCGCAGGATTCAGGACTTGAACCGTGTGGTTACCATTAGCGCAGGCGTTTTCGAACAGGTGGGCAAGGCCTCGACCTACAACGTGGACATGGACATTAACGGAGACCTGGGACGCGGATTCTTAGTCATCGCGAATTATAGCTACGCCGACGGCCTGATTGACAGGTTCAGGACCGATGGTCAACCGCAGACCAATGGAGGCAAACGGTTTCCCCACGCTCCGAAGCACATCTCTCGGATCTGGCTTACCAAGTCGGTCAATTTGCGCGACACCACCCGACTCAATTTCAGCCTGGGCGGGCGTTACCAGCGCCACTACTTCACCAACATCGCCAATACGACGATTGTGCCTAGCCTGACCACGTTCGATGGTGCTGTGAGTCTCACTCGCCGCAAATACGACGTGCAAGTCAACTTCGCGAATCTACTGAACGCCGAGAGATACTTCATGTCCGTGATCAACGGCAGCCAGCTCTATCCGGGCCCGCCGATCAACGCTACGCTAACGCTTCGCTATCGGTTTTAATATTTAGGAAGATTAGACGTGCCCCACCCCACCATCCTCGTCAAGCGATCGCTCATTTTCATCCATCGCTGGTTGGGCGTGGCGCTGTCCGTCATCTTCATGCTGTGGTTCGCCTCCGGCATCGTGATGATGTACTGGAGCTTTCCGGACGTGAGCGCACGTGACCGGCGGGAACGCGCGACGGTTCTCAATGCATCGCAGATCAAGCTGTCGCCGGAGGAAGCTTACGCCAGGCTCCAGCTGGATCAGCCCGCAGACAGCCTCCAGTTAACCAGCTTCGACGGCCGTCCCGTTTACCGCTTCGGCGGTGGCGGAGGAGGACGGGGCGGCCGGCGCGGTGGGAGAGGCAGCAGCTCGACGGTTTATGCCGATGACGGCACGATACAAACAGAAATCGACGAGGCAATGGTCGACCGCGTGGCTTCGGCATGGGCCGGGAAACCCCTGAGCGAAGCCAGAAAAGAATCCGTCGAGGAAGTAGACCAGTGGACCGTGGGAAGCGGCCTCCGGGCGCTCCGTCCGCTCTACAAGTACACATTTAACGACGGCCAGCAGATCTACGTCAGCGGTCGCGACGCCGAGGTGAAGCAGTATACGACGACCGAATCGCGCTTCTGGGCATACCTGGGGGCGATCCCGCATTGGATGTACTTCACCCCGCTACGCAAACACGCTCCGGAGTGGTCCCGGTTCGTGATCTGGTCCTCGGCTATCGGCACGGCGTCCGCCCTGCTCGGCGTTATCGTCGCGATTTGGATGCTCTCTCCGAACAAGCGCTACCGCCACGCGGGCGCGCCAACCAGTATTCCCTACCGGGGCTGGAAGCGCTGGCACATGATCATCGGCCTGGTGTTCGGCGCCGCGACAACTACTTGGGCCTTCAGCGGAATGCTGTCGATGGGTCCTTTCGACGTGGTGGAGCGCTTGGCAGGGAATCGGGGCGGTGGCCGCGGCATCAATCTCGCCAGCGTCCTGCGCGGCAAAGGTCGGTTCCAGTTATCGGCCTACGCAGCCAAGTCCCCCGGCGAGGCCTTGCTGTCGCTAGGAGACTTCCAGGCCAAAGAACTGGAGTTCTCGATGTTCGCAGGAGAGCCGCAATACATCGCCACGGATTCCGCTGGACACACTCGAATCATCCCGGTGAACGGCGAACCCAAAGAAGAGTTCGGCCGTGATCGGATCATGAGTCTGGTGCAGGAAGCCGCCGGTTCGAACCTCGCGGAGCTTCGCGTAATCGACCAATACGACGCCTACTATCTGGACCGGCTGCGCGAAAAGCCCCTGCCGGTGATCTATGCGCGCATGAACGATGAGGCCAGGACGCGTACCTACATCGATCCGAAAACCGGCCGGACCGTGGGGACTTATAGTGCCCGGAACTGGATCAACCGCTGGCTGTATCATGGCCTGCATTCGATGGATTTTCCCTGGCTCTATAACCACCGCCCGCTGTGGGATATCGTGGTGATTTCCCTGATGCTGGGAGGCACGGCCTTGTGCGTAACCTCGCTGCTGCTGACCTGGCGCGTGCTGAAGCGGAAGGTCATCGCGATCATGGGAGCGACCGCCCGCCGGCCGTCTATCAACGAGGATCTGGCGGCCGAGACCGAATAGCGTGATAAAATCAGCGGCGATGCGTTTACGCTCAGGCTCCCACCGGCGCGACTTTTTACGATTGCTCGCTGCCAGTCCACTCGCGGCACAAGCATGGGCCCAGCAGAACTCCCCGGCTTTAACTCGTGCAGCCGACGCCCTGAGCGTCGCCGATTTCGAGGCTCTGACGCGCGCCATGCTTCCGCCGGCGCACCTGGGCTACCTGTTCAGCGGCGTAGATGACGATGGGACGCTGAAAATGAATCGCGAGGGATTCCAGCACTTCCAGCTTCGTCCGCGGCGCCTGGTGGACGTTTCGAAGCCCGACATGCGGACCGAGATCTTCGGCGCGACCTGGGAGGCTCCGATCTTTCTGTGTCCCGTGGGCGGACAGAAGATGTTCCATGCCGAGGGCGAAGTTGCCGTGGCGCGCGCCGCCAAAGCCAAGAGAGCGACGCAGATTCTCTCGACGGTTTCGTCGTCATCCGTGGAAGATGTAGCTAAGGCGCTCGGCACGCCGCCCTGGTATCAGCTGTATATGCCGGTGTCCTGGGAAGGTACCGAGAAACTGGTGCGGCGCGTGGAAGCCGCGGGCTGCCCCGTTCTGGCCTGGACAGTGGACCTGTTAGGCGGCCGCAACACGGAAACGGCCGAGCGTTTGCGCCGAACGGATACACGCAACTGCCTGTCGTGCCACACCAACGGCGTAGGCAACCTCAAGGGCCGCGCCATGCTCGACGGGATCGATGGCGGCATCAATCCGTCATCGGCAAACTGGGAGACTCTCGATCGGCTGCGAAAACTGACCAAGATGAAGTTAATCATCAAGGGAATCGACACGGCCGAGGACGCGCGCTTATGCCGCGAACATGGCGCCGACGCCGTGGTGGTCTCCAATCACGGCGGCCGCGCTACAGAGACGCTGCGCAGCACGATCGATAGCCTGACCGAGGTGGTGGATGCAGTTGGCAACCAGATTCCTGTACTGGTGGATGGCGGCTTCCGGCGCGGGACCGATATCTACAAGGCTCTGGCGCTGGGTGCGCGTGCCGTGGGCGTCGGACGTCCGTACATCTTCGGGCTAACGGCGTTCGGCCAGGAAGGCGTTGAGCGCGTGATCGATATGCTGCGCGCGGAATTGCGCTTGACCATGCAGCAATGCGGAACTCCAACGATCAAAGACATCACTCGGGCGGCGGTGAAACGAGCCTAGAGATTGCTGCGAAAAGTCGCGGAATCGGATACAGTCTTATTGTGTGGAAGTTCGAATGATGAGGAGAACAGCAAATACAATGCGTGCACTACAGTATTTGACAGCCGCGGCAGCGGTGATCGCCATGGGAGCCGGCGCCATCGTCGCCCAGGACAAGGGCGGCAAGGGCAACGGCGGAAAAGGTAAAGGCGGCGGTGGCATTCCCGCTCCCTTGACTTTGAAGCTGGCCGATTACGCCGACGGCTCGGCGATTCCAGCCAAGAACGGCTGCGCCAACGGCAACATGGCCGTATCGCCCAAAATCGACTGGAGCGGAGCGCCGGCGGGTACTGTGACTTTCGCGCTCATCATGCACGATACCGACGTGGACATCAATGGCGATGACGTGCTGCACTGGGCCATTTTTAACATCCCTGGGACCGCCACCGGATTAGCGGAAAAGCTGCCCAATGTTGCCGATCTTCCCGATGGAAGCCGCCAGCTGAACAACATCGGACGGACCGCGGGATTCTTCGGGCCGTGTCCGCCTGCGCCGACCGTGCACCACTACATCATCGAAGCCTATGCGCTGGATGCAAAGCTCGATACGCCGGCCACGGGCACACGCGCCGATCTTTTGGCCGCGATGAAGGGCCATGTTCGGGCCAAGGGCACCTACGTCGGCACGTATCATCAGTAGTCGTTGTAGAGGTGGTTGATGGGGCCGTGCCGTCTGGGTGGTGGCGCGGCCCTGAACTTTTATGAAGAAACTTTCCCGCCGAAGCGTAATGGCGAGTGCGGCCCTGGTTCCAGTGGCGGCCTTAACGTCGCCTGCGCAACAGGGTGCGCTTAGCCCAGCGCAGCTTCGCACGCTCGAAGCCTTTATCGACCGCCTGATTCCGCGCGATGAAAACGGGCCTGGAGCCGTGGACGCAGGAGCGCAGAACTATATCGATCGCCAATTGGCGGGATATTTGCGCGGCGAAAAAGATACGTTCATCGCCGGCCTGGAAGCCGTGGACGCCTACGCTCGCCGGACGCAAGGCGCGCCGTTGGCCGAGCTCTCCGCCGAGAAGCGCGACCAGGTGCTCACGGCCATCGACACGAATACTGCCGAAGGATTACCCACCGGCCGCGCGTTTTTCAATCGCGCACGCAGGCTCACGCTGGAAGGCATGTTTGGCGATCCATATTATGGCGGAAACAAGAATTTCGCCGGCTGGGACTTGATCAAATATCCTGGTCCGCGACCGGCCACGGGTCCTGAGCATCAGAAGATGACCACTCCGGCGACGCCGTATCACCGGTCAGCGTTCGGCCCGGATTCTGGGCACGATCATTAGTTGTGGCGACAAGATCGCCTGACCTACTTCTTTTTCGGGGGATACTTCTCGATCGATTTCTTTACCATGTCGTCGAGGTGCTCCGAGATCTTAGCGGGATCGCTCTTGTCTTCCACTGCGATGGCGCGCCAGACTAACTCTCGTTTGCTGGTATCGCGAAGATTGATGACCAGCGTGCCTTCGGTGTAGGCGACTCGGACGCGCCGCGTGCCCAAGCCCCGCCAACCTGCCGGATAGGCCTCCACTTCCGAACGCCGCGCCGCACCCAACGTGAACCGCACGTTGAGATCCGGCTTCGTGGAGACCTCCATGAGGCCCTTTTCTATGAGCCGCTTGCGGATCTCGTTGCCGATCTTCTTCCGCGTCAATTCGCTATTGAGCGCGGGAGCCTTGGCGTTGAGCTGGCCCTCTTGAATCGCGAACGTTTTGTAGCGCGAAAAGTCCGCCGATTCATCGAATTCGATGTCCACTTTTTGTGCGTATGTTTGTCCCGCAACCAGTAGAGGCAGGAGCATAAAAAGCTTCATGGCAAAACTTTACCAGAGTTATTGCAGCACGGGAAGCAGAGCGCTGGATGGCACGAACAGACTGCCTTCGGTGACGCCATGCGGGACGGCTCGCTGAAGCTTGCGGTGGAGTTCCTGGGTGGTCGCACGGCCGCCGAGAAAATCCTCAAATGCCTGGCCGATCCTGGCAACCTGTTCCGGCGTTTCATGCACAAACTCGAGGCGGAAGTGGCGAATTCCAGCCGCGAGCCAGGCCGCCAAGTGCGAACTGGCCTCCTGCGCTTCGGCTCCGAAAACCGTATTGCGGCAGCCGACGTCAGCCATCACGGGATGCGGTCGTCCTCCGGAATCCCGCAACGCGACCTGGTGGCTCTCGCAGGGGCGTCCGCAATCCTTGTAGCTAGTGCCGGTGGAGAGAAACCGGCAGAAGACGCAATGTTCGGTGTGGAAGACCGGCAGGTGGTGATAGGCGACAACCTCTAAACGTTGCGCGTCCACTTGCGCGGCCAGCGCGGCGATTTGCGCAGCATTCAAGTCATGCGTGGGCGCCAGGCGGCCGAGTCCCGCATCCAGCAGCATGGCGGCCGAAATCGCGTTGGCGGCGTTCAAACTGAAGTCTCCGTCGAGCCGGACGCTGGCCAAGCGTAGAGTTTCCAGGAGGCCGGCGGAACGCACCAGGATGGGACATTCGCAGCGCAGCAGAAAATCGGCGATGCGCTGCTCGCCCGGCTTGAGAATGCGCGGGCTGGCTACACGCGCTTCGATCCCGGCAGCTTTCACCCGGCCGAGCGAAGGCAGCAGACCATACAGATCCAGATAATCCAGAGTGATGCTCGCGGGTGCGAGTACAATCGCCGCGTCCAGTTGTTCCGCGGTCCGAACGAGCAAGTGAATGCGCGGCACTCCGGGCTCCGCCGCATGGGATGTGCGGGAAAGTTCGGCAACGGCGCTGGCCGGATCGTTCACTGGAATCGTGTGAGGCTGAGATTGAAGCTGAGCCAGCGTCTCCACTGCCTGCCGGCGCAGTTGATTCAGCAAAGAACTCGGCGCAAAACACGCCGCGTTAGATTCCAGTTCCAGGCCGCCCAGTTCGTAGGGAGTGTTGCCCAACCGGCCCAGTTGTTCTCGTAAAAATTCAGGGCTGAGCGCGCGGCTTTGCGCGGCTTCCAGAGGCTCGTCCGATGTGACAACGGCGAAAACTTCCGGACGCGAACTCAGCCGCCATTTCATTTCGAGCAGACGGCCGGCGTTCGCGCTGACGAAGACATCCACCTTCTGCTTGCTTACGGGTGCATGGGCCGAGGTATACGGACGCGCGGCTTTGTCGATCTCCGGGTCATGCGTGCGCCACACCAGATCGCCGGGACGAATCCGAGCAGCGTTGACCACGCCGTTGCCGAATTGCAGCTCCAGCGTCCCGCCCGTCGACGGCGTCACCTGATAGATCCTGCCGCCCTCTTCCGCTTCTTCCGGGCTGCGCCAATCGGCGGCATCGAACACGATCCCGTCTCCCGGCTTCAAAGGCGATACCCCGCGGGCAGGCTCCGCTTTTATGACCACGCCCGCGGCGGACGTGCGCAGCACGCGACCCACGCGCAGCCCGCGATGACGCGGCGCTCGGCCGCTCACCACCGTCTGATGATTCGTCCCGGTGAGAAAGAATGGACCGAGGCCGCGCGAATACACCTGTTCCAGCTCCGCTTCGACGGCGTGGTCAACAGGCCGTTCGCGGCCGGCCCATGCTTCGTCCACTGCCTTCCTGTAAGCGCGAGTGGTCAGCGCAACGTATTCCGCGTCCTTATACCGGCCTTCGATCTTGATGGCGGAAATACCGATGCGCACGATCTCGGGGATCTGTTCCAGCGCGTAAAGATCGCCGGGTGACAGAAGGTAGCGTGCGTCGCCCAGGGGCTGCGGCTGGCCATCCACGATCATTTCGTAGGGCAGGCGGCAAGCCTGCGCACACTGTCCGCGATTCGCGCTGCGGCCGCCCCAGGCTTCCGATGAGAAACATTGGCCGGAATAGGACACGCACAGGGCGCCGTGCACGAACAGTTCCAGCTCGGCGTCGGTTTGCTGGCGAATCGCGCGGATCTCATCGAGGGAGAGCTCGCGCGCCAGGATCATCCGGCGCACGCCGAGTTCCTGCGCATGCCGGACGCCTTCCACGCTGGTGATGCTCATCTGGGTGCTGCCGTGAATCTCGAGATCCGGCGCGATGCGGCGAGCCAGGGCGACGGCCGCCCAGTCCTGCACCAGAATGGCGTCGGCGCCCGCCTCGGCGATGGCGGCGAGGGCTCGCGCGGCTTCCTGCAGCTCGTCGTCGAAGATCAGCGTGTTGAATGTGACGTATCCCTTGACGCCGCGCGTGTGCAGAGTTCGTAAGGCTTCCGGCAGCTCAGCCAGCGCAAATCCGGATTTAGCCCGCGCCGTGAAGTGCGTCAACCCGAAGTACACCGCGTCGGCGCCGGCTTCGACCGCAGCATGGAGCTGCGGCCAGTGGCCGGCGGGGCTTTTAACTTCGGGTTTGATTCGGGCCGATTTTGGGAGGGCCGATTTTGAGGGAGAATGAACCACGCCCCTCCATTCTCCCGCACTGGCGCGGCGGTACCATAAAAGCGATCCTTATGAAATTTGCCGCCATCATCGAATACACGCCAGACAAAGGAAAGATTGCCGAGTTCCGGCCTCCCCATCGCGAATACCTGATGGGTCTCAGGAAGGCCGGCAAGGCCGCCATGGCGGGGCCTTTCACCGATGACAGCGGCGGATTGCTAATCTACGAAGCACAAACCAAGGAAGAAGTGGAAGAGATGATCAAAGCCGATCCGTTTGGTGCCGGCGGCGTGTTTGTATCCTGGACTATTCGCCCTTGGAACCTGTTGTGGGTAAACTTTGATTTGATGCCGGCTTGAAAGTGTCCGTGTGATCAGGCTCAAACACGCGCTCTGTCTGGTGGTTGGCGGCATCGCGCTATCCGGCTGCCTGTACGCGTACCAGCGGCCCTGGCGGCTGTTTGAAAGCCTGGAGCGCTACGACGATATTCCCATCCCGCCCGATGGTCAGGATCCGGCGGAGTTCGTATTTGCCCGCTTGATGTACCCGTCGCTTCCCTACGCCAAGTTCGAATTCCGGGGGCGCAGGGACTGGAGAGAAGGCGGCACCAGCTGGACGGAAGACTATCCCCGAGCCGACCGGCATTTCATCACCGCGCTCCGGCGCCTGAGCCGCATCAACGCGCGCGGCCTGGAGCAGCCCGTGAATCCGGATGACGTGGACGACATCTACAATTGGCCCTGGATGTACACGGGCCTTACCGGCAATTGGGACCTGACCGATGAGCAAGCCGCGAAAATCCGGGAATTCCTGCTGCGCGGCGGCTTTTTGTACGCTGATGACTTCTGGGGACCTGACGAGTGGCACGGGTTCGAAGCCGGCATGAAGAAGATCTTTCCGAATCGCGAGATCGTTGAGGTTCCCAACGAAGACGCGCTGTTTCACACGGTCTATGATCTGGACGATCGCTTCCAGATTCTGGGCGAGTGGGGCTTGCGGCGCGGACCGCGCGACGGCGGAATCACACCCCAATGGTTGGGAGTCCGCGACGATCAGGGACGCCTCATGGTGGCGATCTCAGCCAACTCGGACATCGGTGATTCCTGGGAGTTCGCCGATCTGCCTGCCTACCCGGAGCGCTTTTCCGCGCTGGGGATCCGCATCGGCGTCAATTACGTGATGTATTCGATGACGCACTGATCCGGAGAAGCTTCGTACGACCAAGCCCAGGGCTCATAACTTGTCCGTCAGGGCCTTGACACGCAGATACCTCTTGTATAGAGTTTGTGACCGACTAGCAATTGCTTAGGGGTACAAGGCACAGAGGAGACAGTTATGGCTATTCTGAAGCTATCGGTTTCGCAATTTGCGGTTTTGTTGGTGATTGCCGGAGTAATGGCGCTCACTCCATCTCTGTCGGCCCAGTCGGCCGGAACAGGCGCACTGACGGGGACCGTAAGGGATCCCTCAGGAGCCTCGATTCCGGGTGCCACGGTAACCTTGGTCAGCACCGGCACCAATCAGACTAGAACTTCCACCACGGGTGAGGACGGCGGCTACAAGTTTGCGTTGTTACCCCCTGGAACATACCGGGTCAGATTCGGCGCCGTCGGGTTCAAGACCGCGGAAGTCTCGTCGATTACTGTCAATGTGACCGAGACTCCGGTACTTGACCGAGCCTTGGAAGTTGGATCACAGAGCGACCAAGTAACAGTTGAGGCACAAACGGAAGCGCTGCAAACATCCAGCTCGACGCTGGGAAGCACGGTCGGCACAAGGACCGTCACCGCCCTTCCCCTGAGCAGCCGCAATTACACGCAGATCCTGGCACTGTCGGCGGGCACCAATACCGGCGCCAACAACGCCACGGCGCTGGGCAAGGGCACGCAGAACATGAGCGTGAATGGCAATGATCCCGGCCAGAACAACTTCCAGATGGATGGCGTTAACATCACGAATTTCGCCAATAGCGGCAGCGCGAATGACGCCGGGCTTTATGCCGGAGTCGGTATCCCCAATCCGGACTCCATTCAGGAGTTCAAAGTCCAAACGTCCACCTACGACGCGAGCTACGGCCGGAACCCCGGCGCAAACGTCAACGTGCTCACGAAGTCCGGAACGAATCAATTTCACGGGACCGCGTTTGAGTTCCTGCGGAACACCGTCTTCAACGCGAATGATTTCTTCTACAATCGCAACAACCCGGCCAGCGCCACCACCAAGCAGGTTCTGAACCAGAATCAGTTCGGCGGGGTGC
>Ga0105245_10001132_pt1 | contig 24118 bp, 17 predicted proteins | sample KBSM54metaG_FD_81523 | JGI IMG/M metagenome (GOLD analysis project Ga0105245, IMG submission 81523) | Miscanthus rhizosphere microbial communities from Kellogg Biological Station, Michigan, USA - KBS M5-4 metaG | ecosystem: Host-associated > Plants > Roots > Rhizosphere > Soil | place...
GCCGCGGGATGACGGCCCGCGCGGCTGCGTGGTAGGACGACGAAGACTTTAGGGATACCGGCTGGTGACTTCCGCAGAATTAGCGCCGTTAACCGCCCGTCAAAGCGGCCCCGTGCAGGGCCGTGCCCGCGTGCCCGGCGACAAATCGATTTCTCATCGCGCTCTCATACTGGGGGCCCTGACGGTCGGCGAAACGACCGTCGGCGGCCTTTTGGAAGGCGAGGATGTCCTGCATACCGCCAACGCGATGCGGGCGCTTGGCGCTCATCTGGAGCGGACCGGCGAGCAGGCCTGGCGCATTCGCGGCGTCGGGGTGGCGGGCTTCGCCCAACCTGCGGGCCCGCTCGATTTTGGCAATTCCGGAACGGGCTGCCGGCTGACCATTGGAGCGGTGGCCGGCTCACCGGTAACCGTTGCCTTCGTCGGCGACGAGTCTCTGCGTAGCCGGCCGATGCGGCGCGTGCTCGACCCGCTGGAGAAAATGGGAGCGCGCGTGCTGGAGGTGGCCGACGGCGGGCGCCTCCCTCTGACAATCCGAGGTGCTGCCGATCCGATCCCGATCATTTACGAATCGCCGGTCGCTTCCGCGCAACTCAAGTCGGCCGTGTTGCTCGCCGGTCTTGCCGCGCCGGGCGAGACGACCGTCATCGAGGCGGAAGCAACCCGCGACCACACCGAGCGGTTGCTCAAGCACTTCGGTGCCAAGATCACCAGCAAGTCGCATGGCGAGCACGGACGCCGCATCGTGTTGAAGGGACAGCCTGAGCTTGAGCCAGCCAATGTCCTTGTGCCCGCAGATCCGTCTTCGGCGGCGTTCCCCCTCGTCGCGGCATTGCTCGCGCCCGGCTCCGAGCTTGTTCTCGAAGCGGTCATGACCAACCCTCTGCGAACCGGGTTACTGACGACGTTGCGCGAAATGGGAGCGAGTATTGAAGTCGTGGACAAACGCGACGGCGGCGGCGAGGAGATCGGCGATCTTCGCGTGCGTACGTCCACCCTAAAAGGCATCGATGTGCCGGCCGAGCGTGCACCATCCATGATCGACGAATACCCCCTCCTAGCCGTGGCTGCGTCGTTCGCGGAAGGCGTGACGCGAATGCGGGGTTTGCAAGAACTGCGTGTTAAAGAGTCCGATCGTCTTGCCGCGACTATCGACATGTTGCGTGCAAACGGCGTCGCCGCTGAAATCGAGGGCGACGATTTGATAGTTCAAGGCAAGGGCCGTCCCGCCGGCGGCGCCGAAGTGAAGACGCATATGGATCATCGAATTGCGATGTCGGCTCTGGTCATGGGTCTCGCCAGCGAAAATCCGGTGCGTGTCGACGACAGCGCCTTCATTGCGACTAGCTTTCCCGGCTTCGTCGAGCTTATGCGTTCGATCGGTGCGGATCTGACATGATCATCGCGATCGACGGGCCGGCGGCGTCGGGCAAAGGCACGCTCGGCAAAAGGCTCGCTGCTTACTATAACTTGCGACACCTGGACACCGGATTGATCTATCGCGCGGTTGCGAAAGCTCTCGTCGATCGTGGGCAGCGTCCGACCGATACCAAAGCTGCTGTGGCTGCCGCGAAAGCGCTCGATCCGTCGGGCTTTGACGAAGGCATGCTCAAGACTCACGCTATCGGGGAAGCAGCATCGATCGTATCCGCCATTCCGGAAGTCCGCGCCGCCTTGCTTGCGTTCCAGCGCGAGTTTGCCGCGGCCCCACCGGGAGCGGTTCTCGATGGCCGCGACATTGGCACCGTCATCAGCCCCAATGCCAACGTTAAAATTTTCGTCACCGCGAGCCCGGAAGTGCGCGCCCGCCGCCGCGCCGCCGAATATCGGGCGCAGGGGCGGAATATCGACGAATCCGAGGTGCTGGCGGATATCCTTAAGCGCGATGAGCGCGATCAAAGCCGCGCAGCGGCGCCCCTAAAGCGCGCGCCGGATGCGCACTTGCTCGATACAACGCATTTGGATATAGACGCGGCAATCCGGGCCGCCATCGACCTCGTCGAGGCCAGCCGGGCGGGCCGAGGGCGCGAGTAACGCCCCTCGCTGTTGGAGGACAAAGCCCCGCTCGAGCCTCAGCGTAAAGCGCGCCCGATCGAACCATCGTTCCGAAAGCACGGTTTTTGCGCCGGCCAGCCGGGATTCCGGAGGCCGCCGTTGGTCTGCGGGACCATCGGCCCGCGCATTTGGAACGCCATTCAAACCCGCCGGCGCGCCGCAAACAGGAGACTCCATGGCCACCGCTACAGCACCCTCGCGTGAAGACTTCGCCAAGATGCTCGACGAAGCGTTCGGAGGCGGAAACCTGCAGGAAGGTTCCGTCATCAAAGGCAAGGTCGTCGGCGTCGAAAAGGAATTTGCCGTCATCGATGTCGGTCTGAAGACCGAAGGTCGGGTCGCCTTGCGTGAATTCGCTGGCCCCGGACGGCAGGCTGATCTCAAGGTCGGCGATGAGGTTGAAGTCTATCTCGAGCGTGTCGAGAATGCGCTCGGCGAAGCGGTGCTGTCGCGCGACAAAGCGCGGCGCGAGGAAAGTTGGGGCAAGCTCGAGAAGGCATTCAACGCCAACGAGAAAGTGCAAGGCCTCATCTTCAATCAGGTCAAAGGCGGCTTCACGGTCGATCTCGACGGCGCGGTTGCGTTCCTACCGCGTTCGCAGGTCGACATCCGGCCAATTCGCGACGTCACGCCGCTGATGAGCGTGCCGCAGCAGTTCCAAATTCTGAAAATGGACCGCCGGCGCGGCAACATCGTTGTGTCACGCCGCACAGTGTTGGAAGAGACCCGTGCCGAGCAGCGGCAGGAGTTGGTGCAGAACCTCGAAGAAGGTCAGGTCATCGACGGCGTTGTGAAGAACATCACCGACTACGGTGCGTTCGTGGATCTCGGCGGCATCGACGGCCTGTTGCACGTAACCGACATCGCGTGGCGGCGCGTCAATCATCCGACCGAAGTGCTCAACATCGGCCAGCAGGTGAAAGTCAAGATCATCAAGATCAACCACGAGACGCATCGCATCTCGCTTGGCATGAAGCAGCTGCTGGACGATCCGTGGCAAGGAATCGAAGGCAAGTATCCGGTGGGCGCCCGCTTCAAGGGGCGCGTCACCAACATCACCGACTATGGCGCCTTTGTGGAGCTTGAGCCTGGCATCGAGGGGCTGATCCACGTGTCCGAGATGTCATGGACCAAAAAGAACGTCCATCCGGGCAAGATCGTCTCTACTTCTCAGGAAGTCGAAGTGCAGATTCTCGAGGTCGATCCGGTCAAGCGCCGTATTTCGCTCGGCCTCAAGCAGACCATGCGCAATCCGTGGGAAGTGTTCGTCGAGAAACATCCGCCGGGGTCGACGGTCGAAGGCGAAGTCAAGAACAAGACCGAATTCGGCCTGTTCCTCGGCCTTGATGGGGACGTCGACGGAATGGTCCACCTGTCCGATCTCGACTGGAAGCGCCCCGGCGAGCAGGTGATCGAGGAGTACAAGAAGGGCGACATCGTCAAGGCGCAGGTTCTCGACGTGGATGTCGAGAAGGAGCGCATATCGCTCGGCGTCAAGCAGCTCGCCGGCGATCCGATGGAATCTGCGGGCGATCTCAAGAAAGGGTCCGTTGTCACCTGTGAGGTCACCGAGGTGAAAGAGTCCGGAATCGACGTCAAGATCGTCGGCACCGATCTCGCCGCCTTCATCAAGCGTGCCGATCTTGCCCGCGAGCGTGGCGAACAGCGGCCGGAGCGATTCTCGGTCGGCCAGAAAGTGGATGCCCGCGTCACGCAGTTCGACCGCAAGACTCACAAGGTCGGCGTTTCCATCAAGGCGCTGGAGGTGGCAGAGGAGAAAGAGGCGATTGCCCAGTACGGCACGGCCGATTCAGGTGCTTCGCTTGGCGATATCCTCGGTGCGGCGCTCAAGCAGCGGGCCGGCGATAAGCCGGAAACCGAAACCGAAACCGAAAAGGCCGAAGAATAGGCCTTTATCTAGATCCCTAAAGAGACGGAAAACCCGGGGTGAACCCGGGTTTTTCACTTTAATGCCGCCAAAACTCGGCTACATCGTTGCGCGATGCGCGACATTGACCGGTTCAATCTGGTGACGATTTGACATATGTGATGTGGAGCCGGTGCGCGATTTGCTGCACTATCACGCGTGAACCAATGGAGCGAGACCATGTCGCTCGATGCCGATGCCATCGTTGATCGTCGCCGCATGCGGCGCAAGCTCACATTCTGGCGGGTGACTGCTGTCGTGGTGGCGCTGGTCGCAATCGGCGGTGGCGCCCTCTTGTTTGTTCCTGGCAGCCGTTTGATGCCGCCGGGCGCCTACATTTCGCGCATCAAGATTCAGGGCCTCATTCGCGGCAATCAGGACAGGATCGAGGCGCTTGAACGGCTTGGCCGATCGCGTGCGAGCGCGGTGATTGTCCATATCGACAGTCCGGGTGGCACCACGGCCGGCTCCGAACAGCTCTACGACGCGCTGCGCGACCTCCAGAGCAAAAAGCCGATGGTCGTGGTCGTTGACGGGCTTGCAGCTTCCGGCGCCTATATCGCAGCGCTTTCGGCCGATCATATTATAGCCAATGAAACATCGCTGGTTGGCTCGATCGGCGTCCTTTTCCAGTATCCGAATTTCACCGATGTACTCAAAACGATCGGCATCAAGGTGGAAGAGGTGAAATCATCGCCCTTGAAGGCGGCGCCGAACGGGTTTGAGCCGACAAGTCCGGAAGCCCGCGCCGCGATCGAAGCGATCGTGCTGGATTCCTATGCCTGGTTCAAAGATCTGGTGAAGAATCGGCGGAAAATGGACAACGGCCAGCTTACCCGCGTGGCCGATGGGCGTGTCTTTACTGGCCGGCAGGCGATCGGGCTCAAGCTGGTCGACGGGCTCGGCAACGAGAAAACTGCGCTGGCCTGGCTGGAAAAGGAAAGAAAGGTGCCCGCCAACACGCCGGTTCGCGACTATTCGCTGCGGCCACGCTTCGGCGAGCTTTCTTTCCTGCACGTCACGGCTTGGACATTCGAAGCTGTGGGGCTCAGCGCCATTGCGCACCGCATCGAAGAATGGGGCGCAGTGCAGGCGGTCGAGAGACTTAATCTTGACGGTCTCTTGGCGCTTTGGCACCCTCCATCCACCAATTGAGTACCACTTGACCGGGCAGGGCGGCGTCAATGATCAAGTCAGAGCTTGTCCAGCGAATTGCCTCCCAGAATCCTCACCTCTACCAACGCGACGTCGAAAATATCGTCAACGCCATTCTTGGCGAGATCACGAGCGCCATGGCCAAAGGCGACCGCGTCGAATTGCGTGGCTTCGGCGCCTTTTCGGTGAAGCACCGGCCGGCGCGAACCGGCCGGAATCCCCGGACCGGAGCTCATGTGGCTGTCGACAAGAAATCGGTGCCGTTCTTCAAGACCGGCAAGGAAATGCGTGAGCGGTTGAACAAGCCAGACTCGATTTAGGACCGGTTTTTCCGGTTTGTGAAAATGCTATGATTGTGGCCGGGCATGTCCCGGCCGTCGTTTTTTGACAAAGGACGTCACGATGTTCCGCAAAATCGTGTCGGCGGTGATCCTCGTGCCGTTGGCGGCGGTCATTATCATTTTCGCCGTGGCCAACCGGCAATCGGTGACGGTGTCATTCGACCCCTTTTCGACGACTAGCCCAGCATATGCGGTGACGCTGCCGCTTTTCGTTCTCATCGTCGTGCTTATCATTCTTGGTGTGCTGATTGGCGGCACCGTTGCCTGGGTCGGCCAAGCCCGGTGGCGCCGTGCTGCGCGCAGGCTTGATGCCGACGTGCGCTCACTGCATCAGGAACTTGATGCAATCCGCCGACGCTTCACACCGGAAACTCCGCGCACACCGGATCCCGCCCCGTATACGGTCATTCCGCCGCCACTTCCGTGACCGTCACGTTCCGCTTTGCGGCCGAGTGGATAAAACGGTAGAACGCGCCTCATAATGCCTCTGTCGATCAAAATCTGCGGCCTTAAGACCCCGCAAGCGCTTGATGTAGCGCTCGATTCCGGGGCCAACCTCGTTGGGTTCGTATTCTTTCCCCCAAGCCCTCGTCACATTGGCTTTGAGGCTGCGCGCACGCTCGGCCAGCGTGTGCAGGGCCGCGCAGTCAAAGTCGCGCTCACCGTGGACGCGAACGATGAGATGCTGCTCGACATCATCAACGCGCTCAATCCGGACATGTTGCAGTTGCACGGCAACGAAACGCCAGATCGCGTTGTCGCCGTGCGCACACGCTTTGGCTTGCCCGTCATGAAGGCTCTTGCGATCGCCGAGCGCAGGGACCTGTCGCCCATCCGCGAGTATGCGCAGTTTGTCGAGCGGCTGATATTCGATGCGCGACCGCCGAAGGACGCGACACGACCAGGTGGACTGGGCAGGGCGTTCGATTGGACTCTCCTCAAGAATATCAACGCCGGTGTTCCCTTTATGCTGTCGGGCGGCCTCGACGCCGACAATATAGCGGAGGCGCTGCGTATCACACGTGCGCAGGGTGTCGACGTGTCTTCTGGCGTCGAACGCAGGGCCGGCGAAAAGGATGCGGAGAAAATCCGTGCGTTTGTCCGCGCCGCCCGCGCGGCCGAAGCAGAGATCTTTTCACCGCCCCTCCAGCTTGGTGAGGGGTCGATCGTGCGCCCGGTCAAATAGGCACATGCAACCATGACCGTGCAGCAGCCAAACTCATTCCGTACCGGCCCCGACGAGCGAGGGCATTTCGGCATCTATGGCGGCCGATTCGTCGCCGAGACGCTGATGCCGCTGATCCTCGAGCTTGAAGCCGCGTACGCAAAGGCCAAAGCCGATCCGAAATTCCAGAAGGAGATGGATGGCCATCTTGCAAATTACGTGGGCCGGCCTTCGTCGCTCTATTTCGCCGAACGGCTCACGGAGCACTGCGGCGGGGCAAAAATCTATTTCAAGCGCGAGGATCTCAACCACACTGGCGCGCACAAGGTGAACAACGTGCTCGGCCAGATCATGCTGGCTTTGCGCATGGGCAAGACTCGCATCATCGCGGAAACCGGCGCCGGGATGCACGGGGTCGCGACTGCGACCTTGTGCGCCAAGTTCGGCCTGCCGTGCATCGTTTATATGGGCGCGGTTGACGTCGAGCGGCAGAAGCCGAACGTGCTGAGAATGAATATCCTCGGAGCAGAAGTCCGTCCGGTCGAATCCGGCGCACGCACGCTCAAGGATGCAATGAACGAAGCGCTGCGCGACTGGGTCACCAACGTCAGCGACACGTTCTATTGCATCGGCACGGTGGCGGGCCCACATCCCTATCCGGCGATGGTGCGCGATTTCCAGTCGATTATTGGCCGCGAAACCCGCGATCAGCTGCACGCCACCGAGGGCAGGCTGCCCGATTCGCTTGTTGCCTGCATCGGTGGCGGGTCAAACGCGATGGGTTTGTTTCACCCGTTTCTCGATGAGCGGTCAGTCGAGATCTACGGCGTCGAGGCGGCTGGCCATGGACTCAACGGCAAGCATGCGGCCTCGATTGCCGGCGGCAGACCCGGTGTGCTGCACGGCAATCGCACCTACTTGTTGATGAACGACGATGGCCAGATCGAAGAGGCGCACTCGATTTCGGCTGGTCTCGACTACCCCGGCATCGGTCCCGAGCACGCTTGGTTGCACGACATGGGCCGCGTGAAATTTCTTTCCGCGACAGACGACGAGGCGGTGGCGGCGTTTCAGCTTTGCAGCAAGCTCGAGGGCATCATTCCAGCACTCGAGGCCGCGCATGCCCTCGCCAAAGTGCCCGAGATCGCGGCGAAGAAGCCGAAAAGTCATCTGATGGTGGTGAACTTGTCCGGCCGCGGCGACAAGGATCTCGCGTCCGTTGAAGCTTATCTCGAAAGAAAGAATCGATGACCACCCGCATCGAGCGCCGCTTCGCCGCGTTGAAAAAGGAAGCCCGCGCAGCGCTGGTGACATTTACCATGGCGGGCGACCCCGACTATGCGACGTCGCTTGCGATTGCCAAGGAATTGCCAAAGGCCGGGGCTGATGTCATTGAGCTCGGCATGCCGTTCACTGATCCGATGGCGGACGGTCCGGCTATCCAGGCCGCGGGATTGCGGGCGCTTCAAGCGGGCCAGCGCGTCGGCGATACACTCAGGCTGGTGCGCGAATTTCGGAAGGGCGACGACGAAACACCCATCGTCCTTATGGGTTACTACAATCCCATTTATATTTACGGCGTCGACAAATTCCTCACCGATGCAAAGTCGGCGGGGGTAGACGGGCTTATTGTCGTGGATTTGCCGCCAGAAGAGGACGAGGAACTCTGCCTTCCCGCGCTTAAAGCGGGCCTCAATTTTATCCGTCTCGCCACCCCCACCACCGATGACAACCGTCTCCCGGCGGTGCTCAACAATACATCCGGATTTGTCTATTACGTTTCCATCACAGGAATTACCGGTGCCGCGGCACCGGATACTGGCAAGGTGACGGCCGCGGTTGCGCGCATCAAGCGCCATACCAAGCTTCCGGTTGCGGTCGGGTTTGGGGTCAGGACCGCTGAGCACGCCCGTGCCATCGCTGCTGGGGCCGATGGCGTGGTCGTAGGCTCAGCGCTCGTGGACGCGCTGCGCCAGAGCCTCGATAGAAACGGCAAGGCCGGTTCGGGCACGGTGAAAGCCGTAACAAATCTGGTTTCGACACTGGCGGAGGGCCTGCGGTCCGCCCGACGCGTGGCAGCGGAATGAACATTTGGCGCCGCAAGCGGTTATAATTTTGCCGAATCGTATTTATAGAAACGACCCATGAACTGGATCTCCAATCTCGTACGGCCGAAGATCCGCAGTTTCCTGCGACGCGAAACGCCTGAAAATCTTTGGATCAAGTGTCCGGAGACCGGGCAGCTCGTCTTTTACAAGGACGTCGAGGCCAACCAGTTCGTCATCCCAAGCTCGAACTACCACATGCGGATCAGCGCGCCGCAACGGCTTAACGCGATGTTCGATGGCGGCGAGTTTGAAGATGTTGCGCTACCCGAAGTGGCCCTCGATCCACTCAAGTTTCGTGATGAACGTCGTTACGCCGATCGGCTGAAAGATGCCCGCGCCAAAACAGGACTGCAGGATGCGGTGAAGGTTGGTATTGGCCGCCTTGAAGGGCAGATGGTGACGATCGCGGTCCAGGATTTCGATTTCATGGGTGGTTCGCTTGGCATGGCCGCCGGTGAAGCAGTGATCACGGGGCTTGAGACCGCGGTCCGCCGGCAGACGTCGTTCATCATGTTTGCGGCTTCGGGTGGAGCGCGTATGCAGGAAGGCATCCTGTCGCTGATGCAATTGCCACGCACGACCGTCGGCGTGCAGATGCTGCGCGAATCCCGCAAGCCTTATATTGTCGTGTTGACCAATCCTACCACTGGCGGTGTTACAGCTTCGTACGCAATGCTTGGCGATGTACAGCTCGCCGAGCCCGGGGCGTTGATCGGCTTCGCGGGCCCGCGCGTAATTGAGCAGACTATCCGCGAAAAATTACCTGACGGCTTCCAGCGCGCCGAATATCTCGCCGAACACGGCATGGTTGACATGGTCGTGCACCGGCACAAGTTGCGGCCCACGCTTGCCGAACTGTGCCGGCTATTGACGAGAGCGCCTGCACCCGGTGGCCAGCAGTATCGAGAACAACTACCCGTTCCGGCGCACGCCTGAGCGTTGACCTCATGCTCAATAATTTGTCATGGCCGCGCAGAGCCGGCCGAAGGACGGGATGCTTTCGCGCGCCCATAACCCAGCGACCTCGCTTAGCAAGGCGGGACTGTGGCACATATATCGGTATCACCGGGCCGGATGTGCCCCGATGACCACAAACGTATTGTCATGAATCAAATCGATTCCATTGTGTCTCGGATAATGGGGCTGCACCCCAAGCGTATCGATCTGTCGCTCGATCGCGTGCAACGCCTTCTTGGCGCGCTCGGCCATCCTGAGCGTAAGCTGCCGCCGGTCATTCACGTTGCCGGCACAAATGGCAAGGGATCGACAATCGCCTTTTTGCGAGGAATTCTGGAAGCCGCGGGGAGGAGCGTGCACACGTACACGTCGCCGCATCTTGTCCGCTTCAATGAACGCTTCCGCATTGGTGCGCGTGGCGAGGGGCATCTCGTCTCCGATGATGAACTTGCTGCAACCTTGCAGGAATGCGAACGAGCGAATGCAGGTGAGCCGATAACGGTGTTCGAACTAACGACTGCCGCCGGCCTTTCGATTTTTGCGCGTCATCCAGCGGATGTTCTTCTGCTTGAGGTGGGCCTTGGCGGGCGGCTCGATGCAACGAATGTCATCGACAAGCCTTTGGCATCGATCATCACGCGCGTTTCGGTCGATCACACTGACTTTCTTGGCGATTCACTGGAAAAAATTGCCGGCGAAAAGGCCGGAATACTCAAGCGGGGCGTTCCCGCCATTGTCGCTTCGCAGCATCGCGAAGTCCTCGCCGTGATCGAGCGGCAGGCCAGCAAGCTCGCCGCCCCGCTGAAAATTGCCGGCGAGGATTGGACCGCCACCGAGGAGCGGGGAAGGCTGGTCTACCAGGACGAGGCGGGCTTGCTCGATCTGCCGGCTCCGAGGCTCTACGGGCGGCACCAGTTTGAAAACGCCGGCCTGGCAATTGCCACTTTGCGGACAGTGAAGCCATTCGCGATTCCGGCTGCCGCATTCGAAGCCGGAATGACGAAGGCCGAATGGCCGGCGCGGCTGCAACGTCTAGGGCAGGGCCGGCTTGTCGACCTTGCTCCTGCCGGCAGCGAGTTGTGGCTCGACGGTGGACACAATCCGGATGGCGGCCGTGCCATTGCGGCGACGCTGGCCGATCTTGAGGAACGCGTATCGAGACCGTTGATCCTGGTGGTCGGCATGCTTGCCAGCAAGGATTGCGAGGGTTTCCTGAGAAACTTTGCCGGGCTTGCACGTCGATTGATCGCGGTGCCGGTGCCCGGCGCCGAAAAAGGCATGACGTCGGAAGCGGTAGCGGACGTTGCGCGTGCCATCGGCATTTCGGCAACAAGCCGTGACAATCTCGTCGAGGCGTTTGATGCGGCGCGCAAGCTTGATCTTGACCCACCACCGCGAATTTTGATTACCGGGTCCCTTTATCTGGCCGGCGACGTTCTTCGCGAGAACGGAACGCTCCCGCGATAGCGCTGCGCTGATGCAAAACGGCCGGCTTTCGGGCGGCCGTTCAGGAAAGTTTCTGTCTCGGCTTCAGACAGAACCGCTAATCCACTGATGCAGTTTCTGCTTCGGTGCGGCTCCGACCTGGCGCGAGGCGATCTCGCCGTTCTTGAACAACATCAGCGTCGGGATCGACATGATGCCGTACTTGGCGGCCGTGTTCGGGTTCTCGTCGACATTGAGCTTGACGATCTTGACCTTGTCGCCGAGCTGGCCCGCGATCTCTTCGAGCGCCGGTGCGATCATGCGGCAGGGGCCGCACCATTCCGCCCAGAAATCCACGACCACCGGTTCGGCAGACTTCAACACATCCGATTCAAAGCTAGCGTCCGACACTTTGCCGACGGCCATGGCAGCACCCTCTTGTCGTTGAATGGGGAGAATCGCCCCAAAAATTGTGAGGGCACGAACCTATGAACGAGGTTTGCTAGCGTCAAGGAGTCTCACGCGGAGGTGACGCAGACAGCGCCTCGTCCAGCACCTCGGTGGAAAGTTCCATGAGATCAGGGGCTTCAGTCCAAACTATAGCCGCGCGGACCGTCTTGTCAGGATACAGCCTTCTTAACACCGCACGATAAAGCGCGAGCTGGCGGACATAGGCCACGAATCGAGCCGGCTGATTTCGGCCGGTTTTGAAATCAGCGATCAGAACAGCGTCGTCGGTATCGGCCAGACGGTCGACTTGGCCGGATACGCGCATCAGTTCATCGCCGATCACGACCCTGCCGATGATCGGCACTTCGGCCCGGCTGTTGGGTCCGAACAGCTCGCGAAAGTGCTGATCATCGAGCACTTGCATGACTTCGTCGGAGATCGCCTTGCAAACTTCCGCCGTTAACTCGCCGCCTCTGCGCGCGAGATACTCCTGCGCTGTCTTGGCGCGGCGCTCGGCCGGAATATCCGGCAGCGACTGCATCAGCCGGTGGGTAAGCGAGCCGCGCAGCAATGCCGCCTTGATGCCGGCCAGTGGACGCACCGCGCTCTCCTCTATTGCGCTCGATGGCGTGATGCTGCGCACCGCCTGCTTATCCATCGCCGCATTGCGTGCGAGCCACGCCGGCAACGAAATTTTTGCTGCTGGTGTTTCATGCTTCGCAAGCCCGGCGCTCGGCATTTTTCCTTTGCGGTAGCGCAGCACTTCGTCACTGCCGACGTCGGCCGGTTCGTTCGCGCAATCGCCACGCAAGGCATCATCCACGAGCTGGTACCAACAGCCGTCAGGAATCTTGTTCGGGCCTTTCGACCCGCACACCACCAGCCGCTCGGCTGCGCGCGTCATTGCCACGTATAACAGCCGCCGGTATTCGTTGATCGCGGCACGCTCGGCAGCGGCACGCGAATCCTCCATCGTGCCGGTGTCATCCTGTTTGCGCTTGGCCCAAACGATCGCACCGTTGGACAGCGTCAGCAGCTTGGGGGGATGGGCGCCTTTCGGTTCGGTTGTGGTGTCCGCAAGGATCACGGTGTTGGCCTCAAGGCCCTTGGCGCCATGAACTGTCATCACACGCACCTCGTTGCGCGCCATCTCCATGTCGCGCCGCACCTCGCTCTGCGCCGCACGCAGCCAAGCGAGGAAGCCTTGCAATGATGCTGTCTCGCGGGCCTCATAGTCGAGCGCAAGGTTGAGGAATTCGTCGAGTGCGTCATTGGCTTCCGGTCCAAGCCGGGCAAGAAACTTCTTGCGGCCTTCACGCGGGCCAAGCACATCGGCAAAAAACGCGAACGGCGAACGTCGGCGCGCCGTCCCAGCGAGTTCGTCGACTTCTGCGTTGACGGCGCCAAACAGCACATCAGTTGCGTGAGCGCGCAGACTTCCGCGCAAGGACCCTTTACGATTCCAGGCGAGCTCGAACAATTGATCCTCGGTGAGACCGAACAGCGGGCTTTTGAGCACGCTGGCGAGCGCAAGATCGTCGTTGGGTAGCAGGAGACAGTCGGCAAGTGCCATTAGGTCCATCACCGCGATATGCTCGGTCAGGACCAGTCGGTCAGCGCCTGCAACCGGCACGCTCTCGTTCTTCAATGCGCGGATGATCGCCTCAAACAGCGGTCCGCGTTGGCGGACCAATACCAGCACGTCGCGTGCAGCCAGCCCGTTCGCGCACCACTGCTTTACATGCTTGGCGATTTTTTGCGCCAGCAGTACGCGCGGGCTTTTTTCACTCTCCGTGTCAAAAGGTGCATCCCAGCCTTCGATTTCCTTTTTTTCCGCCGGTTCGACCAGCGGCCACAGTTCGACCAGACCGGGCGCGGCGTCGGGCAGCGATTCGTGTTTTGGAATTCCGACCACGTCTGTGGTGACGCTTTCGTAAACTTCGCGTCCGCTGAATACCTGATCGACCGAGCCGAGCACTGCGGCACCGGATCGGAACGAGTGGTGAAAGCGCAGGAATTTCCAGCCCAAATCCGGCGTATCGAATTGTTGCGCGAACAGCCGCCGCATCACGTCGAAGGCCTCGGGCGCCGCACCCTGGAACGAAAAGATCGACTGTTTTTCATCGCCGACCGCAAACAGCGTGCGCCGGGTGTTGGGTCGGCTGCCGCCGGGCAGGAATTCGGCCGCCATAGTTCTAATGATCTCCCACTGCTTCGGACTGGTGTCCTGCGCCTCATCGATCAAGATGTGGTCGATGCCGAGGTCGAGCTTGTAGAGCACCCAGGCGGCCGAAACGTTCTTGAACAGTGCCAGCGTGTGGTCGATCAGGTCATCGTAGTCGAGCAGCGCGCGCCGCTCCTTTTCCATTTGGTAGCGGTCGATCACCTCCTTGGCGATGGTGACGAGTGCGCGCGTCCGCTCGCGGGCGTTAAGCGCGCGCTCGCGTTCAATCAGCGCACAGATACGTTCCTGTTCGGCCAGCAATCGCTCAAGCCATTCGGGGTACCGGTCAGCAAGCGCTCTGGTCAGCAGGCTTTTTCGCGGGGAAAGCTCGGCTGTGCAGAAGACGCGCAGATAGTGATCGATACGGTCGCGCCCGGATGCCGCGCGCGCGGCTGCAAGTGCATCGATGTTGTTCTTGTCGGATTTTGCGCCTTTCGAGAGAATCTCAATCAGTGCCGACCATTCGCCTTCCGGAATGAGCGAAGCTGAGAAAAAGTCCTGCTCGACCTGTTCAAGGCTATCGTCGGACGCAATCCCAAATGTCTCCGACAATTGCGCAATTGCCTGACCAATGTTGCCGGCTCTCCCGATCCAGGCACCGATTGCGTCGCGCGCCTTGATGGCGTCGCCGATCACCTCCTTGAAGGTGACATCGGCGGCTACGACGATGGCGATGCGGAGCGCTTTGCCGAGCGACCCCTCCGGCTCGGCCGCCCCCTGCAACAGGACCGCGAGGGTCAACTGATTGAGCAACTGCGCGGTCGATGGCTCGTCGAGGACGGTAAAACGCGCGGCGACATTGGCTTCGAACGGGAATTGGTGCAGCAGCCGCGTGCAGAAGGCGTGGAAGGTCTGCACCTTCAACCCGCCAGGTGTCTCCAGCGCCGAGGCAAACAGCCGCCGTGCCCGCGCACGTTCTCCGGCGTTGGGCATTTTGCCGGTGCTGAGCCTGACTTGCTCGTCCAGCGCGGCATCGTCGAGAGCGGTCCACACCGCCAGCCGCTTGAAAACCTCGTTCGCCATGTTGGCGGCCGCGGTCTTAGTGAAGGTGATGCAGAGAATCTTGGCCGGATCAACGCCGCGCAGCAGCAGATTGATCACGCGCTGCGCCAGCACATAGGTCTTGCCCGAGCCGGCATTGGCCGAGACGAAGGCGGAAACTTCCGGATTGGCGGCATCGATCTGGACGCCACGCACATGATCGGGGACGGTGCGGGTGGCGCTCATGAGAAGGGCAGGTCCTCTTCTACGCCGCCGGCGAGCGACCATTCCTTCACGCGGGCGAGGTGATCGTAGTCGCCGTAATGCGTCTTCCACATCGGGTGGACTAGCGAGAGATAGGGCTTTGTCTCGTCGTCGAAGGTCGCTGCCAGCTCCTTGAGCTTGGCGAGCGCGCGGTCAGCATGGGCATCCGGCGGATTGCCGTCTTTGAATTCGATTTCGTACGGTTTGCCTGGCTCGGCACCGCCCCTGAGCGTCACGTAAGCAATCTCTGAGACTGAGCCGCCGACGATCGGCCTGAAGCCGCCGCCGCGCAGGATTGCGCTCTCAAGTGGCAATTGTGGCGCTAATCCCGTACGCACCTGCTTTTCGGTGCGCGCCTGCCCAGTTTTGTAGTCGATGATGGCGTAGGTGCCGTCCTTGCGCAGCTCGATGCGGTCGGCGATGCCGGAGAGCGTGAATGCGCGCGTGCCGACAGGGAAAGTCAACTCTCCGCGGATTTCGGCATGCAACGTGGTGAGGCCGGTGCGCCGATCCATGTCCCATGCAGCAAACCAACGCGCGATACGTTCGAAGCGTGGCCACCAGAAGGCCCGTGCCTCCGGGTAGTCGTTGAGCGGCGCAAAGTGATGTTCGCCGAGCTTGAGCAGCTCCTTTAGCGGGTCGGCCGGCGGGTTGTTGGCGAACATTTCTGTGTAGTCGCCGATCGCGCCGTGGATGACGGTGCCACGATCGCGTGCACCAGGCGGAGTATCGACCGCGTCGAGCGGCTGTAGGCGCAAAACATGGCGGGCATAGATCGTATAGGGGTCGCGCAGCCAATCCTCGATGGCGGTGACCGACAGCTTGTTGGGCCGCGCAGCGCGCGGCGGCTTGGGCGCCGGACGCTCAGCGTGCCTTACCTCGGTCGGCGCATCGAGCGCGCGGGCAAGCGCGAGATACTCGTCACCGCGCGCGACGACTTTTTTCCAGCGCTCGCCGGCGAGTGCGGCGATTCGTTGCACAAAGCGGGAGGTAACAGTCGGGCCACCGGCCACCTTGGCCGCGCGTGAGAGGATGACGTCGCTCGCACCCAATGCCTGCGCGAAGTCATGTGCGGAGAGGCCGATACGGCGCTCGGGCGAATCAAGGCCGAGATCTCGGCGCATCGGGCGGCTCAGCCACGGGTCGTTGCGTGTCTCCGGCGGCCAGGTACCTTCGTTCAGCCCACCCAGCACGATTCGATCGACCGTCTGCAGGCGCGCCTCAAGCGGTCCATAGATATGCGCGCGCAACTCGCGGCTTTCGGGCCGGCGTACCGTGCGGTCCCCGATGGCAACCTCGAAAAGTTCGGCGTAATCCCCGCGTGTGACCGCAAGATTTGCGGCGGTCGGGCTATCGGTAAGCTGCTCGAGGGCGTCGGCAAGCACCGTACCGTCACGATTAGCGAAGGCAGCTGCCTCGCCGGTTTCGTCGGCGCTGAGGGCCGCGATCACGTCGCGGTGCCGCTGCGCGAATTCGGCGAGGGATTCTCGACTGAATTTCAATGTTTCGAGCGGTGCCAGTGCCGCAGCGATTTTTTCGACCAGCGAAGCCGCGGAGTCGAGTTCGTCATCACGGATCGATTTGCGCGGGTCGCTTGGATGTAAGTCATCATGCGTCGAGCGGAAGGTCTCAACCGCGTGGGCCAAGGCTTTTGTTCCGGCTCGCGGACGCGGTCCACGCAGCAGCGCTCGTTCAAGGGCGGCCACCGCTTGATCATGCGCGCCCTGCTGCTGCCCGAGCTGCAGTAACGGGTGCTTGAGCAGGGCAAGGAGCGGCACGGGCTCGATCCCGCCGAGCGCCACTTCCGCCGCCAGCCGTGCGAATAGACCGGCACCGGTGTCGACCAGGGCATCACCGCCCGAGTCATCGACCTTTACATCCCAGCGTGCGAGCGCCGCTACAACGCGGCGGGCGAGTGCGCGATCAGGGGTGATCAACGCGACCGTTTTGTCCTTTGTTTCCAGCACCTCGCGCATAGCCACCGCGATGGCAAGCGCTTCTTCTTCGGCATTGGCAGCCTCAATCAACGACAAGGTTTCAAGCGCGCGCGATGCGGCGGCATTGAAATCATTGTCGGCAAGACGCTCGCGCCAGCGCTCGGTGGTGGCCGCAGGGCGCAAGGCCTCCGACACCAGCGCATCGCAGCCTTCAGGTTTTGCAAGCTCTTGAACATCAGCGCGCGTGATGCCGATGCGGTCGAGCAGCGCATGCATGGCGAATTGCGGATGGCCGCTGGCGGCTAGGCCATCATGGCTGTTATCGTCCTCATTGCCAGCGATCAGCGCCCATGAAGCATCGTCGAGCGCCTTGTCTAGCCCGGGGAGCACGACGGCGCCATTTGGCAGCTTGGCGATGGTCGCAAGCAACTTGGCGGTTGCTGGCATCGAGCCGGTGGAACCCGCAGCGATGACCGGCGCGTCAGAGCCTGCAAGCCGTGTGGCCTCAGCCTCGATCAATTGGTCGCGGCGCTCGGCGGACTCAATGGCATCTTTTTCGGCGAGGATCTTGCGCCACGCAGGGTGCACGAATTTCAGGAACTTCAGCGACTGCTGCCAGTATTCATCGAGTTCGTCAGGGACCAGCTTGTCGAGATTGTCCCACGGCACTTGGCGCGTGATCATGTCGTCCATCAGCCGCGCCAGCGCGTCGGCAAGCGCCACGGCAGCCTCCGGTGTATTGGCAATGAGCGGCGCGCCTTTCTCGGGCGTGATAGCCGCAGCCCAGGTCGAGATCAGCTCCGCGAGGCTCAGCCGCCGCTCCAGCGTACCGAAGGTGGGTGAAAAGTTGAGGGCTGGACCAGCAAGCGCGCCGGTCGCGGCCTCGGCAAAAATGATCTCGTCCTCGTCCAGATCGCCGAGTGCGACGATGCGCGGCAAGATAGAAGCGTCGCCGTTGAGATGGTCGAGGAAGACGTCTCGCGCAAGCCGGCAGGCGCGCCGCGTCGGCAGATAAAGCGTCGCCTTTGCCAACGCCAACGGATCGCCTTCGGCCGGGAAGCCAGGCACGAGCGTGCCGTCGCGCAACGCGCCGATCAACGCCGGCAGGAATGGCGCTGAAGCGGGAATGGTAAGAACCTTGGGTCGACTCGGGCGCATTGGTTGAATCATACACGCATACACGCGCAGCTGATCAACCGGCGCTCGCTTTGATCGCGCCTTCCGCCTCATCGATGGCTGCTAATGTACCCACGTGCATCCACAAGCCGTCGAGCGGCAGTCCGAACAGACGCCCCTTTTTGGCGACGCGGTCGAATATCTCCGTAAGAGGGAACTCACTTTCGGGTGCCTCGACGAAAGGCGCCGGCTGCAGGATCGCCGCTCCCGCATAGACGAATGGCACGGTATCGTGCTCGCCGCGACGAGTTAGCCGCCCGTCGGCCGCCATGGCGAAGTCGCCGCGGCCGATGTAGCCGATGCTTCCTTTAGTCGGGGCGAGCAACAGAAGTGTGTCCATAGTCTCCGGGTCGAAAGCATCCGCCAAACGGGTCAGGTTCGGCTTGGCGCCATCGATCCAGATGGTGTCGGAGTTGATGTGAAAGAACGGCCCTTCACCAAGCTCAGGCAGCGCCTTTCTGACCCCGCCGCCCGTCCCGAGCAGCAGTCCGCGCTCATCGGAGATCGCAATCCGCGGCCGCGCTCGCTGAGCCAGGTGGCCGATGAGTTGTTCGGCGAAGTGGTGCACGTTGACGACGGCTTTTTCGACGCCGGCGTCGGCGAGACGATCGAGCACATGGTCAATGAGCGGTTTGCCCGCGATCCGCACGAGCGGCTTCGGCATGGTGTCGGTCAGCGGGCGCATGCGCGTGCCGAGGCCGGCGGCCAGCACCATGGCGCAAGGCGGCGTGCTTTCTCCGGAGGCGTTCATCTAGACCTTCAGCGCCGGCACATTGGCGCGGTACCAGGCGGCGAGGGGCGCTAGGTCCGGGTGAGCCAGCGATCGTTGCAGATAGTTCCAGACGCGCGGCATATGACGGAGATATTGCGGCTTGTGATCGCGGCGCTCGAGCCGCGCGAATATGCCAAGGATTTTTGAGGCGCGCTGCGCGGCGAGCGTCGCGTAGCCGCGCGCGAAGTCGGACGCCTCAAAGGGCCCTTTGCGCATGCGCGCACGCACGTAGCGGGACAGCAAGGCGATCTCCATCATTTCCGGTACGTCGACACGCGCGTCCTGCAGCAGCGATGCAAGATCGTACGCGGCCGGTCCCACCACTGCGTCCTGAAAGTCGAGCAATCCGACCCGCGCAACGCCCTCGCGCTCCGGCAGCCACAGCAGATTAGGCGAATGGAAGTCGCGCAGCACCCAGGTCTGCACGCCGCTCGTCAATGGCAGGAGCAGCTCCTGCCAGTGCGATCGAAAGGCGTTGCGCTTGATGTCGTTGATTTTGACACCGAGCTTGGGGAGATACCAGTCGAGTAGCAACTCGGCTTCGATCAGGAAAGCTTCCATGTCGTAGTGCGGCAATTGGTACTCGACACCAGGCTCGACCGGCACGACGGTTGGCGGTGTATCGCCGTGCAAATCGGCCAACAGGTCGGTCGCCGCCTCGTAGCGAGCTTCGATCGGTGCCGGCGGATCACCTTCGACAAAAAGCTCTTCGCCGAGGTCCTCGATCACCAGCAGTCCGGATTCGCGGTCGGCAGCGAAGATAGCCGGCGCGGAAAAACCGCGACCACGCAGCGCATGGGCCATCGCGAGGAAAGGCGTGACGTTGTCCGCAAGATGCGCGATTGCGCTGTAAGGCTTGCCATCGCGCACGGCCGGGCCATCCGGTCGCTTGGGAGAGTTCATGAAAATGTACGTGGCGCCATCGCGGGTGAGCCGCTCATAGCTGCGCGTGGAGGCATCGCCCTGGATGCGACGGCGCGTTGCGCGGCCGTAGCCGGTTCGATCGAGGAATCGACGCATTGCGACAATTCGTTCGACACGGGGGGCGAACCGGCCAAAACCGGTGATGCGTGCGTTGCGTGCGCTGGCGCCTTGCTGCGGCGCCAGGGTAAATGCGACGTCTAGTCGATCGGCCGGCAAGAGCGTACCGGCGCGGTCAGGCCATTCGACCACCAGTACCGCGCCTTCCGCCGCATCCTCGAGGCCAATTTCGGCAAGTTCGGCCGGGCTGGACAACCGGTAGAGATCGGCGTGGACGAGCGTAAAACGCGGCAGCACATAGCTTTGCGTGAGCGTAAAGGTCGGGCTTGGCACCTCGATGCTTTCGTCGTCGGCAAAGAAACGGATGAGAGCTCGGGCGAACGTCGTCTTGCCGGCGCCGAGATCGCCGGACAGCGTAATTACGTCACCGGGCTCGATCAATGCGGCGACATCCGCCATGAGGCGGTAAGTGCCCCCTTCGTCGGCCAAGGCCGCGTGGAAGTTGTAGTTGGTGGGTGCGGTGGGAAACATCGGATCATCCGATAGCGGATGTCGCTTTCTCACGCCAGAATCGCGTTCAATGCAATGAGTGGCTTACTGTTTCGCAAGGCCGGCGCGCTCAACGATTTCCTTCCAGACCGGCATTTCTCGGACCATACGTGCGTGCAGCTCATCCGGCCCCTCATATTTCACGAGGAAGCCGGCTTTGAGCATTTTCTTCCTCACATCCGGCTTCTGCAGGATCACACGTGTCTCTTCGCTCAGCCGCTTGATGATATCCGGCGGCGTGCCGGCCGGCGCGAGAAACATCTGTGAAGTTTCAACCACCGCATTCGGGACTCCCGCCTCCTGCAGCGTCGGAACATCGGGCAGGTCGACCCAGTGCTCGGCACCAGTCTGCGCAAGCGCCTTGAGCGTGCCGGAACTGATGTGGTTGATCAGCCCCGCTATACTGACTGAGGCGACATCGGTTGTCCCTTGCAGGGACGCCTGAAGTGAAGGCGCCGCCCCGCTATAGGGCACATGTGTCATGTCGATGCCGGCGCGCAGCTTCAACAATTCAACGGTGAGCTGTGAAACGCTGCCGAGTCCGGCGGTCGCATAAGTAATCTTGCCTGGATTGGCTTTTGCTTTTGCAATGAGATCCGCAATGCTGGTGATGCCCGAAGCGGGCCGAGTGATGATGGCATTGGGCGCCGCGCCAAGGTACGCGATCGGCGCAAAATCCTTGATCGGGTCGTAAGCAACTTTAGTGACGCTCGGATTGATCAACACAACGCCGGTCACAACTACCAGTGTGTGTCCGTCGGGCGCTGCCCTTGCACCTGCCGCAAGACCGATGTTGCCAACGGCGCCAGCCCGATTTTCGACGATGACGTTCTGCCCGAGCTTTGGCGCCAGCTCGGCCGCCAGCAGCCTGCCGAGCAGATCGTTTGGCCCGCCCGGCGGAAATGGAACGATGATCGTGATGGTATGGTCGGGCCAAGCGGCACGCGCAACGCTCGATTTGAGAACAGCGCCGGTGAGCACGAGGGCCGCACAGGCGCACGCTGCGATGCGCACGATCCCGGCACAATCGATTTTCATAGGATCCTCCCCGAGCCGGTATCCGGTTCATCGATCGGCAAATGTTAGTGGAGCAATTTCACCCGCGCCAGCGCGCGGATGCGATTGCGGTCATGCTGCGGTTCGCTTTGCCGTGTGCTTTACCGGAAATACGCAAGTGACTGTCGTTCCCTGGCCGGGCGCAGATTCGATCGAGACTGTACCGTCATGCAGTTCGACGAATGAGCGAACCAGAGAAAGCCCAAGTCCTGGCCCGCGATGCTGGGACCCTCGGGAGTCCGTTTCGAACCAGTCGAATACGCGATCCTTGGCTTCAGGCCCGATACCAGGGCCATGATCGGTCACGGTGAATACGACCGAACCCGCGCGTCGTTCCGCGACCAGGGTGACGGTATCGGCCGAAGGCGAGAAACCGACCGCATTTGAAAGCAGATTAAACAGGATCTGCCGTAGCCGGCGCTCGTCGGCGACGAAACTGCCTATATCCGCCGGCGCGCGAATATCGAGCGTGATCCGGTTCTTGGCCAATCGGTCCTGTACGCCTTCTGCCGCGGCTTCCATGCTGGCGCAGATATCAACGTCGGCGAGATTGAGCGTCATCGCGCCGGCGTCGATCGTCGCAAGATCCAGGATGTTGTTGATGAGCGCCAGCAATGCATTGGTCGAGGTGGTGATGTAGCCGAGATAGTCCGCCTGCTTTGCGTTAAGGTGCCCGAAGGCAGGATCACCGAGCAGGTTTGCGAAACCGATGATGTTCGTGAGCGGCGAGCGCAGCTCGTAGGAGACGTGATGCACGAAGTCGATCTTGATTGAGTCGGCGGTTTCTAGCGCTTCGTTGCGTTCGCGTAATGCACGCTCGACGTTCACCGTGTCAGTCATGTCCTGGAACGCAACCAGCGTCGCACCGTCGGGGAGCGGAACGGTGGCGAGCTCGATCATCGCGCCGTCGCGCCGCTCAATGCGAGCTGCGATCGGCTCACGATTGTCGATCGCGGTCACCGCGGCACGGAGATTTCGCCAAATGACATTGTCGTCGTGGAGCGCCTGGCACCAGGCCGTGATAGCTTCGACGTGGGGATGTTGCTCGAGCGCATCGTGCGAAAGCTTCCACATGCGTTGGAACGCCGGATTGTGCAGCCGGACCCGACCATCGCTTCCAAAAACTGCCACTGCCTCTGCCAGATGATCGAGTGTCTCGCTCTGAACCTTTATGAGCGCATCGTAGCGACGATGCATGTCGAGTCGCTCGGTCACGTCGTCATAGAGATAAGTCACGCCACCTTCCGGATTCGGCGTGGTGATAACGCGCAGGGTTCGTCCATCCGGCAAATGCCAGGTATGTTCTTTCGGCTCGACTGCGCGATAGGCCTCGTACAGCTCCTGCCGCCATTGGCGGAAATTCTGTTCCTCCGGCAATTTTCTCTTGTCACGGAGGATGTCGAGTAGGGCCGCGTCGGTCGGGGCCTGATCGAGGAAGCCCGCATCGAGTTCGAACAATGAGCGGAAGGCGGTGTTATAGAATGTCAGCTTGCGGTCGATATTGAATACGGCGACACCGGTCGCGAGTTGATCGAGCACACGACGATGCGCTTCGGTCATACGAACAAGCTCGCCGCGCAGGGTTTCTGCCTCGGTGCGGTCGATGGCTATACCCGCGCTGCCCGCCCCACTCGAGGCATCGATCACGTCAAACACGCGGCGCAGGCCTGCCGCGACCGCTGGAACGCGCCCAACGTATGTCGCACCGGTGGCGCGCGCGAGAGAGACTTCTGTTCGTGCGCTTTGATCAAGGAGCTCCAACTCGCGGGCGACGGCATCGGTGGGATTTTCAGCTTCGACCGCGCGGGCATAGGCAGAATTGACGAAGATTAGCCGTCCGGCCGCATCGCGAGCCCAGACCGGCGCCGACAGCGTATCGAGAAGCGATCGCATAATTTCGACATCGCCCAGCAGCTCGTCGTGACGCGCGGCAAGATCCAGCAGCTCCTGCTCGATTCCGCTGACGTCTCGCAGTCGGAGGATGGCGCGGCCGGCAATGACGCGTCCTTCGGCTTCGACGGGGCGGCCGGTGCGGCTGGTCACAGTCATCGCAAATCCGCGGCCGTCGCTACGCAGCGTATCAACGGCCTGTTCCATACGCTGCGCTGCCGAAGCCTCCAGCCAGGTCCCGAACGCGAGCACGCGCTCACGCGTGGCCGCAGGCACGAGCATTGCGGTATCACCGATGATCTCCGGATGTTCGGAAGCGGCAGGCCAAGTCACAAGGACCTGCGGCTCCGACAGCAGCAGCGCTTTGAGCCGATCGACATCAGCGCGCAACGATGCGACTTCATCGCGGGCATCGATCTCGGCACGGTCTGCGCTTCGGCGTATGCGAAACACGACCACGATTGTAAGCAATGTAAAGCCGAGCAGGGCGAGGACGAGCGTCAACGCCGTGATCTCCTGTTCCCGGAGGGTCGCCAGCGCGCGATGCATGGTGCCCACCAGCGTCGCGCCGAGCCTTGTCTCGGCGCGGACCGGCGCGCTGCACAGGTTCAAAAGACTTGCGAGGACGAAGGCGGCGAGGAATCCGCCTCGCCACGGACGAGAACGCAGCCTCTCGTTCGCCGCCCGGATTGGCTCCGGCATTCA
>Ga0105245_10001134_pt1 | contig 24093 bp, 18 predicted proteins | sample KBSM54metaG_FD_81523 | JGI IMG/M metagenome (GOLD analysis project Ga0105245, IMG submission 81523) | Miscanthus rhizosphere microbial communities from Kellogg Biological Station, Michigan, USA - KBS M5-4 metaG | ecosystem: Host-associated > Plants > Roots > Rhizosphere > Soil | place...
CGGATACTCCAACACCGGCGACGGTTTTGCGGTCGCATGGTTTGCAATCTTGGCCGGACTCCTGTTTTGCGTGACATTGGCATTCCTCACTCTCCGCCATTTTCACCGATGGCCGTTCTAGGCGTATGACGGGCTGCCCCGGTAGCAATTGGACGCGGACGAAAGCGCAGTTCTGGTTTTGCGGGCGAAGAGGCCGGGGGCGCTTTGATCAAGATGATAGCCGGTCGGAATCATTCGGCTGACCGCCAAGGTGAACGATCGGTCCAAGACTTCAGGGCGGTAGCTGCCCATCCCGTCGACTTGTCCGCGTGGCACACATTGCAGGCGTTCGGAATCTTCAAGGCGTCCGTCATCGCCGGAGTGACGAAATGAAAGGTGTGGCTCCGCACGTTCACGTCGGCGATGGTCTGTTGGATCTTCGGCATGTGGCAAGCGATGCACTCACTGCCTGGGCTGCCTACTTTGTGATGAGTATGCTGCTCGATGGTCAGTGCGTGCGGGCCGTTCGGCGAATTTGGGCCGTGACAATCGAGGCATAGAACATTGGCCGGCTTCACTAGCAGTGCGTCGTTATCGGTGCCGTGCGCGTCGTGGCAACTGAAGCAACTAACCCCGCGTGCGTACATAAGACTGGTTGAGAAGTCATTGCCTTGCATTCGATTCTTGTGGGCCGTCCCGTCGGCGAAATGTGTGAAGGTTGTCTCGCCGAGTTTGTGCTCCTCCAGTTTCCAGAAGTCGCTCAGGTGCTTGCCCATATCGAAGCCGACGGGCCAATCGTAGGCTTTGCCTGGTGAAGGGGCAGTCAGAGGTTGCCCTTGCGAATGGCACTGAATGCAGGTGTCAGTCGCATCAACATAATTGAGACGCAACGGATTGACTATGTTCGCCTGGGTTGGTTGCTTCGCATGATCGCTGCCAGGACCATGACATTTCTCGCATCCAACATTCCACTCGGTCACCTTTTTCGTAGCCACATCGTAATTGACGGAGTGACACCCATCGCATGTGGGTCCGGTGGGACGGTGCATATTGTCTTCGGGATAATATTTGGTCCACCAGTCTGTTCCAGGCTTGACATTGTAGGCGCGCCAGATTTTATTAGTTACATCCCACTGCGCAGGAAGCGGAAAGTAGTCGTCGCCGACCTTCGTGAAGTACCGCTGCTTCCATTTGCTCCCGTACACGAAGGCGATATCATCCTTGGTAAACGTGAGAAGCGGATCGGGTTTCGATAGGTCCGGGATAATGGCGTCGGGATGCTCTCTCGGATCGCGAACCACGTTCGCCATCCGAGTTTTCCTCCAACGCTCATAGATACTTGTGTGACAGGATTTGCAGGCGTCCGAACCTACATAGGACGCCGAAGTCGGAGATCCCGCCGGTGGGGTGGCTCGATTCGATACTGCGGCAACTTTAGGAAGATTCCTAATGAAAAGCACGAGGCGCCATGTGTCCTGATCTGGCAATTGCCAGGCCGGCATGGCGGTGTTTCGTATACCGTTGCGTATGAAGTGGAACAATTGCCCATCGGTCGCTTGCTTGACCTCCCGGCTTCGAAGGTCGAGAGGCTGAGGATATAGACCACCGCCCGATTCAGTCTTGCCGCTCCCATCGTAACCATGACAGACCTCGCATTTTTGCTTGTAGAGGTCCTGCCCCGCGAATACGTCTACTGCGCCGCTATCGGCTGTGAGCGGGTTCTTCATTCTTTTCGCCGATTCGGGAACGCTCACGTCCAACAACCACCGAGTCACGTTCTTTTCGATGGCCGGTGGATTTTGTCGGGCTGTCAAGCCGCCGGAAATAATGTAGCCGTAGAGGGCGATCGCAGCTAGAGCAAAAAGAGCGACTGCTATTACCGCTATTTTCCTGAAGGACATGCTCACCTCCATGCCTCTCTCATTTCACGAGAATTCCCCAAGTAATTTGGAACCTACCATTTACAGCGTCATCCTCGAAGGAGGGGTGATTCTTAAATTGATAATCGAAGCTTAGTCGGGAAAGGTGCCCAACGAGGAAAAAATAGCCGAAGTTGAACGCGCGGATGTTCATCCCAGTCACGGGATCGCCGTTGAACTGATTGTAGCGCGCATAGACGGTGTGAGCGCCCATCAGGCGATAACTCGCCAGCAGTTCTGCAGCAGAGGAATGAGCCCCGGAATGGAACGCGGGGAAAAACTCCGGCTCGATGCTCGCGGGGGTGGAAGGCATGTTTCCAGTCAGGGCTTCGCCACGCAGACCGAAACGTCCCATTGCGTATTGGAAATCGACTCCGAAGATCCGTTCGTTATCGTTACCCGAAAGTCCGGGAGGCAAGAGCTGTTTGCCGAGTTGAACCGAAGCTCCCACAGCCATTTTGTCTTTGTCGAAAATCTTGCGGATGCGTGCCATGTAATTTACCTGGCGATTACTGTCGTTGAAAAAGCGATTGCCATTAAACGCTCCCACGAAATATTGAAGATCCTTGAAGGCGGCAGCGGGAAGGAAGCCTAGGTCGCCTGAAAGCATGACCCCACGGTCGCGCTCGCCCGGAAACCAATAACCTGAGAAGATCGGCCGCTCGGGAGATTCACGCAGCCAACTGGATTGCTGAACATCGAAACCAAACGGCTTAATGAATTGCCCAACCCGAATCGTGGCGTGGTCAGTCAGGTAGTATTCCAGAAAGGCGTCATTAACGAGTTTTTCCGGGCTTCCCTCAACGGACTCTTGAAACTGGATCTCAACGCCAGCCCCAAGGCGCTCGTTGATTTTTCCTGCCCAGCGAGTCTCTATTCGGCTTAGCCGAAGATTGGGATTGAATGCCGCGCCGGAGCCCTCAACGGGAGCGACAGAATATCGGGTCTGGATGAAGTTCTCCGGCTTTGTGTTCAGGTCACTATCGTGCTCGTTACTGCCATTTTCGACACCAATGATCCGTGCGGTGAAGTCTTGGGCCGCGTCGGGATTTCCCCCACCGTCTTCTTTTGCTCCGGTCGTAACATCCGTCGCAGGCCCTTTTTCGGGCCGATGTAATGCCAGTATGTCAGTGGAAAGTGAGTCGACGGTCTTCTGAAGGACTGCGATGCTGCTCTTAGCTTCAGCAAGCTGTTTTTCTAGATCAGCAATGCGTTGATCTCGATCCTGCGCATCCGCAAAAACCGCGACAATACTCAGGACTAGCAAGATTACTACTTGTTTCATCGGCTCCTCCTTCATCGGTAAGAGAACGATAAAGAAGGACTTGTTTCATATGCGCTAGCGCCTTCATAGGCCAGTTTTGCCGAAAGTCGACAAGGCGCAGCGATTTGTGGCATCCAGACCGTCCAAGGCCAGCTTTACGATAGCGGTGTGCGCCTCTGCGCTTTTAGAGGTCCTCGTTGGATAAGTGTCGGCTGCAAGATCAATATCAACACCAAAATTTCACAAAGCGTTTACATCTCCGGCGAAGCAAAACACAGAGGATCGAAATCTTCCTTACGTCTAGCCGACTAACTTGCAGGAGGAGACAACTATGAGGAACTTTCTTAACGCCCTAAGGCTTTCTGCGAACCGACGTTCATTTATCAGGAAAGGATTTGTCGCGTTCGGCGCGACCACAGGTGGTTCCAGATTGCTCGCACGCTCAGAGGAACACAGCGGCACGCTCACCAAGGGGGACGCTGCGATTCTTAGATTCCTGGCCGCCGCCGAAATTCTCGAGACCGACTTTTGGGTGCAGTACAACGAACTTGGTGGAATCCAGGACAGCGAAGTGCCAGGCGGGAGTGGAAGTCCAATCTATACCGCCAAACTTCAAAATCTGGACTCCGACTTCCCCCAATACATCCACGACAATACCGAGGATGAGTTTACCCACGAAAATTTTATCAACGCGTATCTCGCCTCCAAGGGCGCAGACACCGTGAGCCTTGAAGCGTTTCGTGTTCTTCCGGGCAGTACGGCAACTGGCTCCAGCGGAAAGCCCCGGCTCACAAATCTTATGCAGCTCACGCTCGATACGAGTTGGTGGACTCGATACCGCAGCCGAGGACACAACCCGGACCTCGACCCTGGATTTACGTTCCCCCAGGCAATTCCGGGCCTGAATCAAGGGCAGTTTACGGCAATCCCGCGGACGGACGCCGATCTGACTCCTGACGCCCACATTCAAGCGATTGCAAACACCGCAGGATTTCATATGCCCACAATCGAGCAAGGCGGTAACAGCCTCTATCCATCGCTGGCGCAGAGGGTCACCCATCCGGAGGTATTGCGAATCTTGCTTAGTATTGGACCGACCGAGACGGCACATTTTCAGACTTGGCATGATAAGGCGGGCAACGCCGTCCCGCTGACTGACCCCACGAATGGATTGGTCTTTCCAGACCTTAATTCCCCTCCCTTCGGCGGAGAGGATTTCCAGACGAATTTGATCATGCCTGAGCCGTGCCCCTTCATAAGCCGAAGCCTCCCGGTGTGTTCCGTCATCCGTCCGATTGAAACAAAGGGCGCCGCGATGGGCGCGCTCGCTTTTCTCACGAACATGGGGCTCTTCATCGGGCAATCAAGGGCGTTCTTTGATCTCATGAAGGATCTTGCCGAGGACGCAGACGACGCTAATCGAGGTCAGTAGGCTGCTGTCGGCTCGTGTGAAATGCGACCGGCGGTGAACGCTTGCGACGGGAACGGACCGCCGCCAAACTCACCGCATCGGCACTGTTCCAGGCCAAGCGAGTGTTTCTTCCGCAGGCGGGCGATACAAAGGAGGTTTAATCGCCTTGGCGCACTACAGTTCAACGGCGCACATGCTTTTTGCAGGGAATGTTGCGGTTATCGTCGGCGTTCTCATCTGCGGAGGAAATAGCCCAAGCTCAAGATACCGCTCTTGCTCGGGCAGCCGTTGAAGTACAGATTCGCGACGTCAACTTGCGTCTCGACCGCTCCACGGTTTTAGAGATCAAGACATTGAGAGGGCTATTAGTGCCAACCCGCCGCGAATATCCAGTGACCTTCGATGACGTGAATTCCTTTACGACCCGGATCAACACAGCGGAAATTGGCATTTCCTTGAGAACACTGTCAGATCTCCTGAACCAGCGCGTTTTTGCCTATCCCGGTGCTCCATTAAAGAATATTGCACTCAACGCTGACCGAGGGCGGATTAAGCCAAAAGGCACAATGCACAAAGGGATCGATATCCCTTTCGAAATCGAAGGGACTCTCGAAGCGACTCAAAGCGGCTCCCTCCGTTTTCATGCAGATAAGATCTTCTCCGGACGCATACCGGGTCAAAGGGCTCTTGCATTTCTTCGGAGAAGATCTATCCAAGCTGGTTAATCTCAAAGGAGATCGCGGCGTGGCAATAGACGGCGACAACATTATTTTGTATCCGGACCGAATGCTACCCCCCGCGAATTGAAGGAAAAATAACTGGCGTGCATATCCAAGGGGATCGGGTCGTACTCCCGTTCGAATCAGGGACGGCCAGAACACTCATTCCGCCTTACAAAGCCAGCAGCTACCTCTATCATCGAGGAGGCGTTTTGCGATTTGGCAAGCTGACGATGAATGACACCGATTTAGAGATTGTTAGCGAGTCTCAAGTTAGCCCATTCGAATTCGCCTTCTCGAGTACAATCAATTCGATCCCGCTCTCGGCGGCGCCAAGCTGGGGCGAGGTGGCGGGGCTGGGTGACGGATTGACGGTCTGGTACGGGGCCGATTTCCAACAGGTCAACCACCTCCTGGCAACGTCTGAAGAGGCTATTGTTCCGCCGCAGGTGGAGGAGCGGGGGCGCGCCTACCGGCAGGTGCTTTCCCTGTTCTTGGCTCTGCGACAACCCTCACGCTATCTGGTGCGCGATTCCGCCGCGCTGTCTGCTCAGACCGACCGGTATCTGCGGGCTCTCTGTGCGAGCGGGGTCATCACCCAGCGGCTGCGCGACGCAGCCCTCGCCGAGTCCATCCAACCGCGGCCACGCGATGCTTCCCTTCGGGTGCCTGATTTTGTGGCGACTAAAGCATCCGACGCCATCCGGGTAAGGTTGCTCAACCTGCTGGACCTGCCGAATACCTACGCGCTCGACCGCCTGGACTTGACCGTACGGACTACTCTCGACCAAGCGGTGCAGCAATCCGTCACACGTTTTCTCTCGGGGCTGGTGGACGCGGACCAAGCTCGTAAGGCGGGTCTCGAAGGAGACCAACTACTATCCTCGGGCGATCCGGCGCAAGTGACTTACGCGTTCACACTTTACGAGCGAGGCAACGGCCACAATCTGCTGCGGGTCCAGACTGACAATTTCAATCAGCCGTTGAGCATCAACGACGGGACTAGACTCCAACTGGGATCCACTGCCAAGCTGAGGACTCTGATCAATTACCTGGAGATCATCCAGCAGTTGCATGGATAGTTTGCGGGGATGACGGCAGAACAACTGGCCCGAGTGACGGTGCTTCCTAGTGACCGGCTGACATCCTGGGCGGTCCAATACCTGCAGACGGCGCAGGACCACCGTCTCGAGACCATGCTCGGCTCCGCGCTCGATCGCACGTACTCAGGCGACCCCGCTGAGGCAGCCGGCAAGCCAGAGAAGAGAAAGATGCAGATGGCAAGCTGGCCGTGCAGATTCTGAAGGACCTGGCGCCGAAACTCATGCCATTGATCCAGAATGAAGTGACGGTCGCCGGAACCCGCTAGTCGTGCGGTACGCCGCGCGGGCGCCGTACGATTTAGCTTTCGTCTGAGATCCAGCCTGAAATCGGGCCACGCGGACTCCACGCCCCGGCAACAATTCCACATCTTTCTGGAAACGAGCTTGGGCTCCCGCGCGCGGTCTACTGGGCTATGCGAAGTTGTCTCGCGAAACAGGAGGGAACATCAAAGTCCTTATATAGCTCAACACCTCAAATGTGGTTAGACCTCAGGTTGCGTCCTCAAGAGAGATCCTCAAAACTGCGATAGCCATTGAAGCTACTGGGGAAGAGGTGATCCTGCCGATCAAATCGCCTAGGGAATACGGGCTGGACGATCCGAGCATGGTGACTCCGGGCCAGAACCCGAAGATGCGTGGATTTTTCGGCCTGGTCTCGGACTGCTAGGAATTACCCTAAGGGCTACCGAGCGTAGCGTGCCTCTATAGTTTGTCGCCTTATCCATGCAAGGCGCGGCAGGTTTATAATGGGGAAGTATCTTCATCGGCCCTGTTCGCCACACCAGCTAGTTGGGAGCTTTTTGCGGAAGAGCGGGCGACCGAAAACCGGCTTGTCCCAGAAAAACGGAGGCCAGGTGCAACTGATGAATTTTCGACTTATTTGTGTACTTACCTTGGCGGGAGTCGCCGGCGCGGTGAATTTGGCCGCCGCCCAGGCCGAGGAGGAAGCTTCGGCGATCGGAGCGAAGTGGCTCTCGCTCCTGGACGATCAAAAGTACGAAGAAAGCTGGAACCAAGCGGCTTCGACTTTCCGCAATCAGGTAAAACAGGACCAATGGGTGCTGGCCCTAAAGCGTTCTCGCGAGCCGATGGGGCCTATGGTTTCCCGAACCCCCGCGCATGTGGTTTTCGCCAAGACCCTGCGAGGAGCCCCGGATGGAGACTACGCGATCATCCATTTCACGACCTCGTTTAAGAATAAAACCGACGTAACAGAACGGCTCACCCTGGTTAAAGAAGATGGCAAATGGCAGGCGAACGCCTACGCCATCCACTGATGCGCGACCGTTTCAATTTCCCATATCAACGATTAGCTCTCGTCCCTTGACGGCGATCTTCGAGATTCGGATTACCAGAACGCCGTTGCGGGCAGGATAGCCGCTCACCGTGATGTCGTCACCGGCCTCCATGCTGGTCGCGCTCCACCCTTTGCGCGCCAAACGGTTCAGGCTAGTTAGTTCTCCTTGCCATTTCTGATTTTGGCCCTTGTCATCCTTGACATCGAACTCCACGACGCAATGAGGATTGGTGAAATGAAAATCCGTTACGGTGCCGTGCAGCGTGACCGTTGAATCCGGATCGAATGCCGCCCACCCGTGGTGAGCGCTCGCCGAACCCGGGAGCAGAAACAAGCCGGCGGCGGTAATCAACACAGCGGTCAAAAACGTGTTTCTCATTTTCCCTCCAGACCCTGTTGAATCAATCACTGACCCGCTCGGGCCGGCCCATCGTCAACCCACCGTTCGAGATCTCGAACATACCGTCGCCCGTTGAACGTATAAAAAGGTACGGTGACTACCAAGTAAGCCTTGCCCACCAGCGGTTTGCCATCTGCATCTTTCTCTTCTCTGGCTTGCGCGATCACCCAGACGTCAAAATTGCTCTTGGGGCTTTCCGCCGCCGGCGTGAAGAATCCAGTGGTACTAACGTTCCCAACCGTGTCCGTGTTAGTGTCCGCAGGCGCGTAAAACACTTCTATCGACCATGTGACATCGACGGGGCCCAGTTGCACATCGTCCGCCGTATGCCGCTTGCCATCCGGACCGCGCTGATAACCAATCGCCTCGAATTGCTGGTAGCCTCGGGGCCACCCCGGGCCGCCGAACGCGGCGAGAGTCGATTCAGGAGTCGCCTTGATATAGTCGATACGATCGTAGATCGCAAGCGCCCCCTCGATGGAAGAGTGGCGAAAGGCAACGTCACGCCTGCCGGACTGCGCGCCGGCGGATACGTCTACCTCTACCGCGATCTCCGTCGCGCTATGAGAAATAATGCGGCGGACGGTTACGTCCGGCCCAAAATTCACGTCCGCCGGTATCACCTCGCCCGGAAAATTGTCTCCGATCAGACGAATGCGCTGGCCTTGCGAGCCCGTCTTCAAGGCGGTTCCATCGATAACGAGCAGCCTTGCATCGTCTGGCACTGCCCGCTGGAGCTTCACATCGAAGCCGAACTCCTGGTACTGTCCCCAGAACCAACGGCCTTCCGCCCTGGATTGATCCGCTGCAAAACACATGACCTCGCGCACTTCGCTCGCCGGATCGTCGGGAGCGGCGCTCGCCGATACGCCGCCTTTGGAGCGGCCGCGCCAGGCATATCCGTCGTACAACGCGCTGCGACCCTCGCGCATCAGTGCCGACCCATCCTTTGCCGATCGGAGGTTCACACGCGTCTTGAACTCGTCGTCGGTGCCGGCGCCAGCGGCTTCAATCACCATTTCGCCGTAATACTTGCCGCGTCCATTCAAGGTAGCGGTCACCAGCCATCGGCCCACCAGGTTCTGCGCACGTGTGCGGTTGCTCCACCCAGTCCATCCGGGAGTAATCAAGGGGGCTGCCCGCGCGAAAAACGCCACGGCACCCTCGTGCGGCGGGATCTTATACCGCTCCGCATGTCCTTCGAGAAACTGTTTCCAATCCCCGGCGGTTCGCCGCCACGAAAGGGCACGGGCGAACGTATGGCACTTGGTGCAGGCGTCCACCAGCTCTTCGTTCGCAACATCGCTTTCATCGTGTATGCGGCGCTCGGCGTCATACATCACAGGCCTGGCTTCATCGGGAGCAAGTCCCAGATGGGTGCTGAGATATTTGACGATGGTTCGCGCCTCCGGCGGCGTGAGCGACATGCCCTTCACCAGAACCATTCGCCTCAGGACGTCCTGCCAACCCTCGGGCGTAGTCCGCGCGGTTGAAATGCGTTCGATATTCCCATGCCCGTCATTGGCGTGGCAGGCTCCGCACTTGGCGATCACCAGAGGATCGGTGACTGGGATGCCCGCTTCGTCGGGCGCTTCCGCCGCCGGCGCTCGCCGCGGTTGTTCCAAGGTTTGGCCGCGCGTCGTAGCGAACGACGCGGATAAAAAAGCGGCCAACGAAAGGGAGCAGAGCAGAAAGCCGCGTGAATCGCGCGACGCAGGAACGTTTTTCGCTAGGGCACGGTACGGGGCCACCACCGCTAAGGCACCACAATCAAGCCCGCGCCGGTCACATCGTTATTGATGTCCCAGGTCTTTTCAAACTTGAGAGTCGCCGCGTCGTAGACGTTGAACTCGAAACCCGCTCCATAAATGTACAGCTTCTTCCCGTCGCCCGACATCCCAAAGCTGAATCGCGAACGGCACTCGATTTCCTGCCTGGCCGTAATGCGGTCGCTCTTCATATCGAATGCCCAGAACTCGCACCGCTTGTTTCCGCCCTGGCCATTCGCGACCACCACGTAAGCCGAGTTCTTATCGGGAGCGACCTGAAGGCCGGACATCGCGGAGGGCGAGGGTCCAATGGGCGTGTATTCCATCTTGCGGCTGGTGAGATCGAAGCGCGCGATGCCGAACAGGTGGTTGTGCACCACTGGGTCCGACGAATTGAATACCGAGACGCGTTCTCCCGGCCCATCAATGTTATCGAGTAAGCCGCCAAAGCCGATTGCCTCCATACCGGGCAGGTCAGGTTTCGCCAGATCGATGCGGTCGACGACTTTGAAATTCGACGAGTCTACGATCACTACAGAGTCACGGAATTCGTACAAATACTTGCCGTCAGGGGAGATATCGAAGCCGCCGTTCCGGCCACCGAAGCCGCCGGCGATGGCGTTCTCATCTTCCTTCGCGACATCCGTCTCCTTGATAATCTTGCCCTGCTCCAGGTCGATGACCGTATACTTCGGCTTGCCGATTTCGTAGCGGTCCGCTTCTTTCACGATTTTGGTGGTGACGGTGTAGAAGAGCTTATTCGCCGGGTCCGCCACGCCACCGTTAAAGCGATAACGGCGCGGACCGTCGTTCAAAACGAAGTGGCGCAATACCTTACGCGAAGCGACATCGATCACCTCAATGCCGGAATGATCGTTGGTGGTGACGTAGATCTTCTTGCGGTCAGGCGATAAGCGGAGGCTGGTCGGCAGGCCGGTTTCCAGCATGATCCGGTCGACCACCTTGCCCTGGCCTTCATCGAAAACCAAAACCGAGTTTGGATACGCCCCGAAAAACAAGGTTCCGGCGCTCGCCGCCGACACGCAGGCAAGGATCAGTCCAAGCAGTCTCTTCATAGTTCCTTGTACTCCCAGATCAATCTCGACACCACGCTTCGCTATCGCATAGCCAGACCAAACCGCCTATGGGAAGACCAAATCCAGATTCCGCCAGTCCTTCGTGGCAGTCGCGCACTTGCTGGCCCAATCCGGTGAATTATTCAGATGATCGGGAACTTGTGCAGGCCAGAAGCAGGTGACGTAGCAATCATAGATGTCGCGCTCCACCGGCTGGCAGAGGCCCGCCGTGCCTCCCGAGGAATCCACTTCCCACCCCGGTGAAAAGGAAAGTGTGCATCCCATGGGGACGTGCGGGCGCTGTTGGGGGGTAGGCCTCCTGTTTTGCAGGGCCTCAACATCCTGATTGGGCGCGCTCACGAACTGCTCGATACGGCGCGCTTTCCGGTTCACTGGTCGCAAATGTTTCATATGGCTTTCCTCTCAGCGAAGGTTTCTAGGAACTGAGGATTCTGCGCATGGAGCGTTCCGAAGATGCGCAGACAGGTATCCGTCCATTCGCGGATCCAGTCGCAGTAATGGAGATTCGGGTGGCCGGTATCGCCGTAGCGCACATAGGCCTCGTGATGGCAGCCTCCGGCGCACAACGGGCGCGCCCAGCAGGTGCTGCACTCATATTTATTGTTCACGTGGCCGCGCGCCAGAAAGTCCTGTTGTTTTTTTCGGTCAATGCCGGTCGCAATGTTGCCCAGCGCATGCGTGTCGGAATCCACAAAGCGATGGCATGGTGCGATGTCGCCCGAGGGACCGACGCCCATGAGGCCAAGGCCTGCTCCGCAGGGTTGCGATTTGTTGACGCCCTGATACAGTTCGGCGATGGTGTCGCTCACATTCGTGAAGCCATGCATCTCACCGCGCAGGGCGTATTCAAGGTACTCCTCGGCAAGTTTCTGAAACTGGCCGAGGACCGTATCCATTCCCGGCGCGTTGATCGAATACAGTTGGTCCGGCGAGGAAGTCACCGGCGCGAACCCGACCTCATGAAATCCCAAGTCCTCTTTCAGGTGACGATAAATGCGGAGCACGTCGGTCACGCCGTTGGTCAGGGTTACGCGCGCCACAATGGGGCGGGTCTTATGCCCCTGGATGAGTGCCCGTACGCGCGGCTCGATCATGTCGTAGCTGCCCTTGCCGTTCGAGAAGACACGCAGCTTGTCGTGCAGATCCTTGGGGCCGTCCATGCTCACCGTAACCCCGATGCGATTGTCGGAAAGAAACTGGATGATCGCCGGGGTAAGTAAAGTTGCATTCGTCGTCAGGCTGAAATCGACCGATCGTCCCTCTCCTGCGGCGCGCTGATTCGCATACTCGACAACTTCCTTAAGCAGCGGGAAGTTCATTAGTGTTTCGCCGCCAAAGAAGGTGATGTGGATACTGCGGCGCCCGGTGGATTGCTCCAGCAGGAAATCCACCGACGACTTCGCGGTGTCGATATCCATGAACTTCGGCTTGCCTTCGGGCGTCGCCACTTTGTCGGCGCCAAACTCATAGCAGTATTGGCAGGACAGATTGCATTGATTGGTGAGGTTCATCACCAATGTCTGCAAGGGAAATACCGCAGGCGCTTCCTGCACCGGCTCGGGCTCGAAATCGGCCGCGAGTAGCGCGCGGGATCCCAATAGCTCGCCAATCAACTCCTCGGCGTCGGAGTCCGAAACGCCCGCCGCTGTCAGTTCATCGACCAGCTCCTCGTGGGTCGCCTCACCGCCGGCCATTCGGTCTATAACCAGCGCGGCGTAGTCATCCAACTCGAAAATCGCGCCCGCGGGGACCAGATACAGGAAGCGGCGTCCCCGCCCTTCAAATTCGTGAAATTCCCCGGCGCGATATGTGCGTGTCGCTTCGGCAATCATTACGGCGCCACCTCCGGCTGATCCCAACGGACATAGGAAGGAACGGTCACCACCAGATACGATTTGCCGACCAGTGGCTTGCCGTCCTTATCCATCTGGTTCTTCGCGGAAGCGACGATCCAAACATCGCCGTAGTTGTTGCGTGAGAATTTGCGCCGCGGATTCGGCCCGTCAAGCGACGGTGTGAAGAACCCATTCTGACTCAGGGAACCTATAAATTCCTTGTCATCGTCGCCATAGACCGAGAGGAACTCTTCCATGGAAAAGGTCGCATCAATGACGCCCAGTTCGACGTCGTCGGCGGTGTGGGCCTTCCCGTCAGCGCCGCGCTGGTAGCCGACCGCCTCAAACTGCTGGTAGCCCTTGGGATGCACATCGCTCCCCAAACGCGCGAGCGTCGATTCCGGTGTTACCACCAGGTAGTCCACGCGATCATAGACCGCGATCGCGCCCGACAGCACGGCGCGGCGGAACGAAATATCGCGCTTGCCCGATACCGCGTCGGCGGCGATATCCACATCGGCGACCAGCTCAACCGGACTATGTGAGACTAATGTGCGAACTTTCACGCCCGATCCGAAATCGAGATCGCCGGCCACCGCATCGGCGGGAAAGTTTTCACCCATCAGTTTTACACGACGATTTTGTGTGCCGGCCTTGAGGGCTGACACGTCGGCAGTGACCAGCAACGGATCAGCGCTGATGCGGGTCAGCTTCACATCGACGCCGAACTCCTGGTATTCTCCCCAGAACCAGCGGCCTTCAGCGGTGTTTTGGTCCGGCGAAAACCACAGCGCCTCGCGCATTTCGTGCGAGAGATCGTCGGGCGGGGCGTTGGCCGCCAGGGGTGTTCCTTTTGACCTCCCACGCCAGGCGTAACCCGCATAAACCAGTCCGCCGCCGGAACGTTCGAGTTCGGCTCCACCTTTGACTGACTGGAGCTTGATGTGTGTTGTGAACTCATCTTCCGCAGCACCCTGCGCGATCACAACTTCGCCGAAGAACTTGCCTTTGCCGGTGATGTGAGCCGATATCGCCCAGCGGCCGGCCAGCTTTGGGGCGCGCATGCGAGCCTGCCAGTTGGACCATTCCACTGTATGGAGGCCGTAGGATTTCCCCAGAAAATCCAGCGTGTCCTCGATCGGCAACTTCGCGCCGGGCGCCAGAACCGGAGGAGGCGTGCCAGGGGCCGGATTAGGAGCGCCCGCTCGGCGGAATGCAACGTCGGCTTGCGCGAAGAACGCGACGTGCATGTTCGTAAGTAATTTCCAGTCGTCGCGAGTGCGGTGCCAGGAGAATGCCTTGCCCAGCGCGTGGCAATACATACAGGTGCCTCGCACGGTTTCGTTCGGAATCTCTTCGTCGCGGATGCGGTGCTCCGCCATGTACATGACGGGCTTAGCCTCTTCGGGCGCGAGACCGTGATAAGTGCTGAGATATTTTAGGATGGCCCTGGCTTCCGTGGGCGCAAGCGATAAACCGTTCAAACGGACCATTCGTTTGATGGCTTCCTCCCACCCTTCCGGCGTGGCCCGCACGTAGGAGATGCGCGAAAGATTACCCTTCTCGTCCTTCTTGTGACAGGTTCCACACTTTTCAATCACCAGCGAGTCCTTAACAGGAATGCCTTCTTCGGCCGGTGTTGCCGCCGCCGCGCGAGTCTCCGCCGCCGGTGCGTCCTGTGCGAAAGCGACGTCCTTGAATGCCAGGACGAATGCCAAGGGGGCCAAGGCTAAGCCGACCGCAACACTTCTCAGCCGCCGCCGGCTCGGCGTGCGACTCCCCAGCGCAGGACGTCGTCGCGCTTCAATATTGGCTACGACAGGATTCGACTTCTCAGTGAGGCTAGTGGCAAGGTTAGATAATAGATACACGCGTGGCGTCCACCTGTCCAGAAATCACATCGACGGAGGGAAGCCTCAGGGATCACCACCCGCTCAGATATTAGTTTTGTTAAATTTCGTCCGACGCTGGACGCGGATGCCACGAGGCAAATTGCCTACGCGCCACGGGCACATAGGCACAGTTGAAGCAACAATTTTGCCATCAAAATAGCCCGCCTGTCAACGCATTTATCGTGTTTATCGTGCATTCTTGGGACCCGTCTAACCACGCCAGCCGAATTCTACGTATCGACCGGGAAACGAGCACCACAGGCAACCACCGCCACGTCAATGGTTTGGATTGTGTATAATTTCTATGGGCTTGCGCCATGTACGCGCGACTATTGGCACTGATTTGCCTGCTCTACGTGAGCATCTCCACCGGCCGGGCGCAGTTTCTCGGATCGGGCGACGTAGGAGTGTATCTAAAAGCGCAACGTGACGATTCGCCCGCCGCCGTGGGCGAGATGAAAACCGAGTTAGAGAAGCTGATGCAATCCGCGGGTGTCAGGATCCATTGGCGGGATACTCGAAAAGAAACCGGCGGAAACCACCAGGAATTGGTCGTGCTGGCATTGCGCGGGGTTTGTGATGCTCCTCACGAAACGCTTTCAAGTCCACAGATATTAAACCAACCAACCTCCCTAGGCTCAAGTGCAGTGGCCGACGGCCGGATTCTGCCGTTTAGCTATGTGGACTGCAGCGCATTGACTCATTTCATCGGGCATTCGGTCGCGAATATGCCCACTGCGTTGCGCGATTTTACATACGGCCGAGCCATGGCGCGATTGGCCGCGCACGAGTTGTATCACGTGCTAAGCCAGAGGAGCGATCACACTCAAACTGGAATTGGCAAGGCGCAGTTCGCGGTTTCCGATCTGCTTTCCGATCGCCTTGAATTTGAGGAGATCGTGGTTGCAAAAGATCGCCGCGCCCACAATGTTGACGTGATTGCGCCGGGCGTCGCCATCGAAATCGGCAACGAGAAATAGCGTCAACCGGCGGCCCTCAACTCAAACCCGCTCAACCGATATCGATATTCGGAAAAGCTGACGGATTGCCGGGCGCACCAGCGGATTCCCTGCTCCAGCGATTCGGCTTCTTTTTCCCACCACGGGCCGCCGAATCCCGACCGGTAGAAGTTTAGACATAGCTCGAGATGCCGCGCGAATCCTGCGGTAAGCCGCGCCTCGTAATGATTTAGCAGACTGGGGACATCTTCCCCCTCGCTTGCCGAACGGATGACCGCGGCGGCCAGGATCGCTTCCCTAATGGCGTGAGCAGTCCCGTCGCCGCAGATCGGATCAAACGCCATCGCAGTGGTTCCGCAGGCCAGCCACCCTGCTCCACATAGCGGTGAGAGGATCCGAGGATACGCCGGAAATTCACCGCAGCAGCTCCCTCTCCCGAGGATTTGCATCCGAACCAGCCGGCTTTCCGCCAGCAGCACGCCCGGAGGCTGGCCGACGGAGAGAAGCCATCCGGCGCCGGCTGTGTTTGGAATCAGAAACAACCACCCTTGCTCCAGAGCTTCAATCCAACACGCAGAGGAATCGGCGCCAGGCCGGAGGGTTACTTTCATCGCGGCGGCGGTGCGGGAGCCAAACCGTTGCTCAATCGTAGCAACCGGTATCGGGGGCGAGGAGAGTATGCTCCAATTCGACCGTGCACCATCGTCATCATCGTCAAAGTCTATGTGGCTGCCCAAGCTTTGCAACAGCTCTTCTTCAGAAACTACAGTGGCTGAATGTTCCAGCACGCGGGGCTCCGCATCCTTGCCCCAGGCCACGATCCGCTTACGGATACGATGCGAACCGCAGAATAACTCCGGCTCCTCAAAAACGTCTTGAATGAGAGAACGAGCCGCGTCGCTCAGCATTAGGACCGGCAGCCGCGCGCGGCCGGAACGCTGCACGGTCACCTTGACGCCACCTTTGCGAAGCAGATAGGCGCTGCCGTAAGCTGCAGCGCCTCCGCCCCGGATGACCGCTCCTGTCATGCGTCAGAAGGTGATTCGTCCGGTCACTTGCAAGGAACGCGGACCGCCCGATTCCTGCGCCTGAACGTTGGTGATGGTTCCGAACGCGGCGGTCCCGTAATTCAGATTCGGTACCGTGTAGTTCGGATGGTTGAAAACGTTGGACGCGGCCGCACCCAGTTGGAAGTGGACGCGTTCCGTAATGGCGAACGTTTTGAAAAGCGATAACGACACGGCGTCGGTCCCCGGTCCCACCACCGACCCGACTGGTGACGTGGGAGCGCGTCCAATATTATTCGCAGGTATCGCGAACGCCGCCTTGTTGATCCAGTTTGTAATGCTTTGGCTGGCCGGATAGAGCGGCTGTCCCGAAATCCAGTCTGCGCGGCCGTTGCCCTCCAGATTGGCAAAATTCGTGCCCATGGGGTCGGCCCCGGGGGCGATAACCGTCATGAACGGCCCGCTCTGGAACAGCATCACGCCGGAAAGCTGCCACCCGCCGACGATAGGATCCATCCATTTGCGCCCCTTCAGGAACATTCCCCTGCTGCCGAAGGGAAGCTCGTAAAGGAAGGTGCTCAATACTCGATTGCGGTGCGTGAACGCAACATTGCCGTAATCGGTGTTTAAGTTGTAAGGGTCCGTAACCGTGCCACCGGCCTGAGTGGCGAATGCCGTCGGATTGAACCCCTGTCCATTGGCGAGGTTCCGGGCGAAAGAGTAACTGGCGGAGAACTGGAGACCATGCGACATGCGCTTGTTCGCCGCAATCGTGAAGGCGTCGTAGTTGCTGCGTGCGCCCGTCGATTCCTGCGAAATGCGGGCGAACAGCGGGAACGGGGCTCCCGATTTGGCCGCGGCATAGCCCGCCGTGTTGGGTGGAAGCTGGTCCAAATTCTGCGTGTATCCCAGGTTCGTGCCGTGGTTGCCATCGTAGGAAACGCGCAGGCCGGTGCTGAAGCCGAGGTCGCGTTCTACCGTGAAGTTCCACTGCTGGACGTACGGATCGCGATAATTCACATCCGCCGAGAGACGGAAGTTCTGCGTGCCAGGCTGCGCCAGGCTTGCGGGATAAGGGTAGGGGAAGTTCAGCGCCGGCTGTCCATTGACAATCGAGTTGGTGAAGGTTCCCACGTCACTGGCAGAAACCGCCCAGCCGGCGCTGGTGAGCGTGCCGAGCATCGTTTCGATAAACCGGCCATAGCCGCCCCGAATGACAGTCTTACCGTCGGCCGTCGCACGCCAGGCGAATCCTATCCGCGGAGCGAAGCTGGTCTTTTGTGAAGTGTGCAACTGTTGCGGAATGCCCGCCTGCGTCGCGGTGATTATGGGAGTGGGAGCAATGGTCGCCGCAAACAGCGGGTGCGTCAGTCCGAATCCCGCATCTGGAACCGCAACCGCTCCCCGCACCGAGACGCCGTTGATGATCGAGTACTTATCGGGAAGGAACACCGCGATGTTATTCAAGCCGTCGGTGAACGGCGGATGATACTCCCAGCGAACTCCATAGTTGATGGTCAGCCGCGGAGTGATCTTCCAATCGTCTTGCGCATAGGTTGCCCAATGAATGGCGTGCCCGTTGGAATCCGGCGAATTGACCAGTCCGATGCCGGTCGTGTCCGGGACACCCAGTAGGAATGCGGCATAGGGGTTACCGATGATGGAATTCGAAACGGACCCATTGAAAGTGTACCGGCCCGCCCGGTCGGCCGCAAACACATTGCTGAAATAGGCCGAAAGCCTGCGGGCATCGCCGCCCACCTTCAACGTGTGGGCGCCGCGATTCCACGTCAGATTGTCCAATAATTGCACGGTCTTCGACCGGCTAACCGAGGAGGGTGCCGTAGCCGTTGTTTGGAATCCGGTAACGGTGAAGGTGGGAGTCACGTTGCCGGCCGGCGGATCCGGCAAGGGCACGCCGATCTTGTTGACAATATCCTTCGCATTGACGTCGGTGGTCGTTATAATACGCACGTCGCTGACGCCGAGGCGCAGTTCGTTGACTACGTGCGGCGTGATGACGAAGTTATGCGCTGCCGTCACCGAGTAATCCCGCTCAGGCGCATGCGACACCCCGTCGACCGGGACTACCGCCTGGGCACTGGTGGGCGGATTATCGACGGCCCTGTCCTTATACGTGCCCCGTATAAACGCTGTTTGCCGGGAGCTAATGGTGTGATCCATCCGCAAGTCGCCCTGGTTGCTGCTGATGGGCGTCGGAAGGTTAATCGAATAATTGTTGGCAATCGCGTTCGCTGGACCTGTATTGGGCAGCGGGAAAAGATACTGCAAGGCAGCAAGCGACACCGGCGAAATGCGGTTCATGGGAATCTGCTTCCCCTGGAAAGGGAGTCCGGAGAGCGGATCCTTGATGGCTCCCGAATAGGCGGATAGATCTCCGCTGCGGAGAGCGAGAGACGGAACACTCTGATTGATAAACTGCTGGCGCGGCAGTTGCAATCCCTCATAGCTCGCGAAGAAAAAGGTCTTGTCTTTGATCACCGGCCCACCGACGAACCCACCGTAGTTGTTCATGATGGTCTTGCTCTTGGTGGCGCTAAACGGATTGCGGGCGTTCATCGCGGTGTTTTGCAGGTTTTCGAAAACACCGCCATGCAACCCGTTGCTTCCGCTTTTTGAAACCGTGGTGATGTCACTGACGCCGCCGAATTCAGCGGCGTTGTTGATTTCACTCACGTGAATTTCGGCGATCGTGCCAAATGACGGAAATAACTCCGACGCAGCCGCGTTGCTGCGAACACTCATGGTGCTAATGCCGTCGATCGTGATCGATAGCATGCTGGGCTTGGAGCCGGCTACCGAGATGCTACCCGCGTTGTCTATTTGCACGCCGGCCTGGGTAGTCAGGGTCGAAATGGCGCTAGTGGAACCCAGAGCCCGCGAGCCAATCGCTACCGGAAGATCCATCAGTTCACGTCCTGTTTTCGTCTCCGCAATACTGGATACTTCCGTCGTGATCACTGCTTCCGTGGAAGCAGTGACGTTGACACTTTCCACCTGCGAAGCGATGCCCAGAGACCCGTCAACGCGTACGGTTTGTCGCGACAGCAGGCTCAGGTTGTTGACGTTTGAGACTTGAAATCCCGGCGCCTGCATGGTGATTTTATACGTTCCGGGGTCGATATTGATTAATACGTAGTTGCCTTCCTTGTCAGAAACCGTGGATCGGGTCGCGGACGTCCCGATATTTGTCAGCGTGATCACGCAATCGGGTACTACGCCACCCGAGGAATCGTGCACCGTTCCGACGAACGATCCGAACGTGGACTGCGCGACGGCGGCGGACACACACCAGAGAGCCATCATCGCCGCGACCCAGAACATACTCGCTCTCCTGGTCTGCTTCAAACTTGCCGGTTCGGTTTTCTCGGAGTGAAAAAATCTGGAATATGTCATTTTCGATACAACCCACCCTTTCAAGGCATGTTATTTGGGTCTGCATCACGCGCATCACCCAGGCACATAGGCAGACAGGTAGATCAGCGCACTTAACGGTGTGGTTGCCCGAACGATGGGCTAAAAGATATCGGCGGGTACAAAGCCGGATGCCCCCTGAAGACGGTCAGAGGAACAACGAGTCTACCCAACCTAACATCAAACCAGTAGAGCGTCAATTCAAATTCGTTATCGCCCCAATAAGCGACGCACTGATTCTTGTGCCCATGCCCTTTTGGCGTCCAGCATCCCCAGGCAAGACGATTTTTTTCTTGCGACGGAAGAAAACTTGATCCAATTTCAGGTTTCCCTGTATTATTATGATGTTTGGCCTGACTTGTCCACGATGCTGCGCGTTTCCGCCAGTCCGGATCGCGTGGTCGGGTCGTTCTTTGTGAGACTTCCCACACGCAAAAGGGGACATTCAATGCCAAGACTTCGACACGGAGCATGCGTCACAAGCATCCTTCTTCTGGCCGGAAACACATCCGCACAGGCTCCAATTTCCAGCGAATGGAATCCGAAGGCGGCTGCAGCCTATCTTGACCAGCGATTCACCTGGTGGATGAACTGGCCCAAGTCCGCACGCGATCACGGAACGTTTTGTATCTCCTGCCACACCGCCGCGCCCTACGGGCTGGGCCGTCCGGCGTTGCGACGTGTCCTGGCCGAGCAATCCGTCTCGCCGGTAGAACAGAAGTTGCTGGACAATGTCATCAAGCGCGTTCGAATGTGGAAAGAAGTCGAACCGTTCTATACCGATCAGACGTCAGGACTTCCGAAGACCTCGGAGTCGCGTGGAACCGAGTCGATTCTTGACGCGCTAATCCTAGTCTGGCACGATGAGCCTTCCGGCAAGTTGAGTCCCGATACTCGCCTGGCTCTCGATAATATGAGCGCGCTGCAATTGAAGTCCGGCGAGATGAGCGGGGCGTGGGCCTGGTTGCAGTTTCACAATGCTCCCTGGGAGGGCGACTCGCAATTCTACGGGACGGCGCTCGCTGCAATCGCCATCGGCACCGCCTCGGAAGACTATAAGTCCGAGCCCGGAATTCAGTCCGGCCTCAAGCTGCTGCGCGCTTACTTGCAGAAAAATATGGATGTGCAAACTCCGGTGGATCGCGCGGTCTTGTTGTGGGCGTCCGCCAAGATTCCCGGACTTCTCACGGAAGCTCAGCAGAAACTGATTATTGAACAGACGCTGGCCAGGCAGCAGGACGACGGCGGCTTCAGCATGGCTTCACTGGTAGGCGCCTGGAAGCGCAAGGATAATACTCCTCTCGACTACAAAAGCGATGGCTATGCCACGGGCTTGGTCGCTTTCGCTCTGGAGCAAGCCGGAGCGCCGCAGGCTCAACTGGCATTGAAACGCGCCATCACGTGGCTGGGTCAGAATCAGGACCAGAAAGACGGCCGCTGGCCGGCTTCTTCGCTGAACAAGCAGCGGGAGTTGTCGTCGGATCCAGGACTGTTCATGAGCGATGCGGCAACTGCCTACGCGGTGCTGGCACTTGAAAACGCTAAGTAGCTCTCAACCGCGAATAGGTTCCGTTCGCGTCAGTGGAGATGAAAGCGTACTTCCAATTTTGCGCGATTGCGGCTAAGCTGGAACTACTGCGACCCCGTTGTCCCCTCCTTCGCAGGATTCCAAGCGTTAGAAATGAGCAGACCATGCGCGTTGCTGGCAGACGAAATTTAATACTTTTTCTCAATTGTGCAATTTTGGCGGGGACCTGCCGGGCAGCCGATCTGCGAAACGAAGCGGGTTCAGGCTCGGTCCCCTTCGTAATTGAAGCCCGGGAGAACGTCAGTGAGCGCTTCCCGGGCGCTCCGCGGCTACAATCCTTCGCGTGGGCGCAGTGGGATGGCAAGTGGATCTTTATCGCCGGCCGTACTTCCGGTTATCACGGCGTAGGCGGCAAAGAAGCCGACTTCCCGCGTGCCTTCGCCAACACCAAAATATGGGTGGTCGATCCGTCAGGCCCGGGTCCGGCGCGAACCTTCAGCTTCCCCGTGTCGGACTTGCCCGCCGCACTGGGCGCGGTAAAGGATCAGTGGATGTCGAGCAATCCCCTGTTTTTCCAGGATAAAGACACACTGTATCTGGCGGGCGGCTACGGGCAGAACGCAGCCGGTGACTGGGTAACGCATCCTATTCTTTCCTCGGTTGACCTGCCTTCCCTGGTGGCGGGTGTAATTCAGGGACGCGACTCATTTTCCAACTCGATCGCATCCGTGACGAGCCCCCTAGTCCAGAGCACCGGCGGCGACTTGCTGAAACTGGATGACGGCATGTTTTATATCGTAGGTGGTCATGTATTCACCGGCACTTATCGCGAGTTTGAAACCGCCAACGAAAAAAATACGCCGAAGGTTTCGCAGACGTATCTCGGGGAGATTCGCAAGTTGAGCGTAAAGCGCGACGGGCACGGGCGGCTTGCCGTGTCACTCGTCGAGCGCTTCCGGGACCCGGAATTCGCGCGCCGCGATTTGAATGCCGGGTTCACCATTTTGCCTGACGGCCATTCGCTGGGCGCTGCTGCCTATGGCGGCGTATTTACCCAGGACCAGCTCGCCTTCGCCAAGCCAATCTATTGGAACCGCGGTGAAGCTCCCAAAATTGATGACGGATTCGAACAAAAAATGAGCGCGTATGCATGCGCTAAACTTCTGCTTTTCGACCCGGATTCGCGGACTATGTACACCACCTTTTTCGGCGGCATCAGCCGCTGGACGTGGGACTATGCTAAAAGCCACTTCGACTTAGCCCCTCGCAAGGGCGACAAGTCCGAGCCCTCGTACTTCGACGGGCTGGCATGGATCGATCACATCACAACACTGATTCGGAGCCCGCACCAGACGGTGGAAGCCGTTCAACCGTCCAGCCGGCTGGCGGCTTATTTAGGTACGAACGCTGCATTTCTCCCAATCGGGCTCAAGAGAATCCGCGACGATGCCGACGTGTTCGACGTTCAGCCCCTTCGTGGCAGGCGGGTATTGGCGGGATATCTGTATGGCGGAATTCGCGCCTTCCCGCGCGAGTTTCCCTATCTCGACGATTCACCGCTATACAATGCGGGCAACGTACCCACCATGACCAGCGACATGATCATCGCGGTGTATATTACGGTGCCGCCAGCGAACTAGCAGCTTCCGCCACCAGAGCGGCGCGTACCAGTTCCACGGGGCGGCCGCCGCCGTCAACTCGCGGGAAGCTCTCGCAAGCCCGCGCGATGAACCCGGTCATGTTGGCAACCGCGAAACTGATACCGTGCAAATTGCGTTCGCGAGGCAGACCCGGAAGCGAGCGCGGATAGCCCGAGGCATAGAACGCGAATCCGCCGTCGGCCGGCTCACAGCGATAGCGGTTTCGCGGGCAATCCCAATCCAGGCCCACGCTGAAAATCCCCGGCAGACTGCCGGGAAAACAGGGTTGCCCCTCGGCCTCCCGCGCGGCCACCAGGAGGACACCTTCGCGATGCGCCCGTGCGATCAGGGCTTCAAAGCGCGCCGCGTGATCCGGATTGCGCGTGCCCAGGCTTAGGTTGACGACATCCATCCGCTGATCGATGGCCCATTCGATGGCTTGAATCAGACGGTCGATGTGGGTACGCAAGGTGGAGTGAAAAAGTTTGACCGCGAAGTACTGTGGCTCGTGCGCCTTCTCTTGAATCGCGGCCATGACGGCCGTGCCATGTCCCAGGACGTCGGAATAAGAGTCGGGTTCGATCTCGCCCCCTTCACCGATCGAGACGCCGCCGGCAATGCCGTTGATGTGCGGGTGACGCGGGTTCACGCCGCTATCGATGACGGCGACACGTACGTTTCGCCCCTCCTGCAAGGGGAACAGAAGACTGTGGTCTTCGTCAAATTTCGAGGGCGCCTGCAAAGTCATAGGATATTTTCGCCTTGCCACCCTCCAGGGTGATGACCGCATCGGCAATTTCAGCAAGTGCGGGACGATGCGTGATGACAATAAGTGTGCA
>Ga0105245_10001136_pt1 | contig 24076 bp, 25 predicted proteins | sample KBSM54metaG_FD_81523 | JGI IMG/M metagenome (GOLD analysis project Ga0105245, IMG submission 81523) | Miscanthus rhizosphere microbial communities from Kellogg Biological Station, Michigan, USA - KBS M5-4 metaG | ecosystem: Host-associated > Plants > Roots > Rhizosphere > Soil | place...
CAGCTCGCCGGCGCCAGGAAGAGAAGAAATCCAGTCAGGACCTGGGGTTGCCGGGATGTCTGCACGACACTGTGAAACGTACCGCCAAGAATTTGGCGCATGCCGAGTTGAGGACCAGCCGGTTTTGGAAAACGCAGCAGAACCAACGTGGACGCCACCACCGCGAAGGCGATCATCATCCCTAATGTCCGGAACGGCAAGCGGGCCGCTGACCACATGACGGCCATCGCTCCCAAAGCGCCGCCGCCCAGGTTCGCCACATTGATCCAGCCGCCCACCTTTCCACGCTCCGTATCCGGAACGAATTCCGAGATCCACCCGTTGACGGCATTGCCCTGAAGCACAATCGTCAATTCAGCGAGCAGCACAAGAGCGGTGAATAACGATAACCGGGCAGGGGAGAAAAACAACAGAGCGGCCCCTAGGCTCGCGGCGGAAGCGATCGCGAAGGAGAATGCGTATGTACGGCGCGTAAAGCACACATCGACGATGGGCGTCATCAGAAAAGCCCAAAACGTGGGCGACGCCGCAACAGCGCTTACGGTCGCAATGCGATCTACACGGACGCCGGCCTTGCTCAGCAAGAACGGCAGGGCCGTTATGACAAAACCGGCGACCAGACCGAAGGTTAGCGTGCCCATGCCGATTAGCCAGGAGGGTGGAGGTGTTTGTGAACCTGTAGCAACTTGCACAAGCGATGAGCCTCCCGGGCCGAAGTCTGCACCCTAATTTCTTGGTTGAGCCCAGTATACGACCTTGGTGAAGGCGAAATCGGCGGGAAGGTAACGCCCGGGATCGTTACCGATAATGTGACACAACGGACTTTGTGGAACAACGGGATTATCCTGCCGCTTCCACTGAGAGATCCTGAGGGTCTGCAATCCACTTCCGTTCAGTTGGACTTGAAGTCGGCAAACCGTCGAAGCGATCCGTCTTCCACCGCCGGTCATCAAACCACATCAGGATGCGAGTATAGCCAAGTGCCAGCTTTTGTTCCCTTTGTGAGAGATCGGCCCTGTTAATCCGCCCGACGTACAAGGGCTGTAAGACGCGAAACATACCTATCGTAGTGGTAAGGCATTTCGCAAGAGCCTATCAGGCGGTTTCCTTATTTGCGGCGAAAGCAGTGGGTGGTAACCTCCTGCTGAGTGATGGTACCCACCGATGTTTAGTACCGATCAGCGAAGGAAGGCAACAGGGAAAGACTACCGGGGACGTAAAATCTACTCGTCTCCACGCCTGCGTCAGGAGCTCCCGCGCCCTGTTTTACCTGTTTTACAAGGAATACTGAATGGAGACCGAGATGCCTAGTGGACACCCGCAAGTTTTCGAGGGGACCGTCCCGGCTCCGCCGCTTTCCGATCTTGCGCAGCCCTCGTTGTGTGCATTGTCCCTCAAGAATTTAACGGTTAGGTTCCATCGAACATCTTGAAACAACGTATTACAGTCCGAAATTACATCCAAGGAGTATCTGATGCAAACTAGACTGACCATGGCCGCGGCCGTTCTTGCGATGGCCGCTATGCCCCTTCTGGCCCAGAACGGGAACGGAAACGGGGCACCGAACGGCGCTCACTACGAGCTAGGCATCATAGGAGTGTCCGATCCTAAGACACAACCCCTCACCGGCAGCAACCGCCACACGATTTTTGTAGGGCTCGGAGTCAATAAGAAGGGCGGGGACATCGTCACGAACATCTTCCTGACTCAGGGTCCGTTCACCGTATGCGACGGCAACGGCTTCGATCCCGCCTATGCTTGCGACGGCAGCACAGTCGCTGCGGCTGGCGCTGTTTTCCAGCTCCCATGCGACACATTGACCGACACCTGCCTGACAGGAACGTCGCAGGCGTATACGATCTGGGCGCGAGCGCTGGGCAAGCCGGGCGGTAACGCCATCGTCACGACCTGCGCGACTGACTTGACGAATACCGTCATCTGCAACACCGACAACCCTGTCCTTCTCATGCGGGGGAGCGGCCAGCAGAAATTCAAGAACGTCACCTCGGAGTTGACCACCATTTCCACCACCCTGGGAACCATTTCGCTCTTTCAGGACGGCTTCCTCAATTTCTTCTGGCAATACGATAACTTCGGGCTGAAGCTGGCACAGGTTCGCTTTTACCCGCAGTGAAACGGAATCTAAGCCGGGAGGTGTTCTTCCTCTCTGCACTGTTGTCGCTGCCCGCGTTCGCCGGAGCCGAAGCTCCGAAGGCAGTCTTCCCGGACCCAGGTTTCGACTTCGGCAGAGCGATGGACGGAACTGTGGTGGAGCACGATTTCTTACTCAGGAACGAAGGCTCCGCCGCCTTGAAGATCGTAAAGGCAGGCATGACCTCGCCGCTATTGGTAACTCGCATGCCACGCGAGCTTGCCCCGGGCGGCGAGGGCATGATCCACTTTAAGCTCGACACTACGGCTCTCAGCGGCCCCTTTAAGGGACATATCACAGTATTCCTAAACGATCCGAGCCTCCCGGAAGCTGACTTGAGCTTCGAAGGCGTGGTGATCCCGCCGGTGGAGGTTTCGCCTCTGCCCGCCTTTTTCGTTTCAGGCCTACGCGGCAAAGAGGCCTCTGCATCCATCGAAATCATCAATCATGAACAGGAGCCGCTGCGCATTCTCAAAGTCGAGCATGCGAACGAGAGATTCGCGACGAAGTTGGAAACGATTGAGACCGGCCAGCGCTACAGGTTGACTTTGAATCTCAAGCCTGATGGTCCAGGCGGGCGAAAGTCGGAGCCGATCACTGTCACCACCTCCAGCCGAGCGCAACCCACCTTCGAGATCAGCGCAAACACTTTTCTTCACGAGCGCATCTACTCGTTCCCTGATTCTGTGGACCTTGGGGCCATTCCAATGTCGCAAATCCGGAAAAATCCCGGCATTCTGGACACGCTCATCCAGACATTGATGGTCTATCAAGATGGCGGCTCTGATTTTCGCGCTACCTTGCGCACGGATTTGCCGATGCTGACCCTGAAATGGGAACGCGGACCCCAAGGTGATCGGTACCAGGCGACAATCTCCCTCGATCCTGATAAAGTGAAACCCGGCTCCTTCAATGGCTCACTACTCATTGACACCAATGACCCCGCGTTCCCCAAACTGACCGTACGGATTTCGAGTCAAGTCTTGGACCAATGAGGTGAGTTGCTCAGCACCTTGTGGCTTGGAACAGTTAATCTCACGGCCCCGCGTGGAGCTCTGCGCGGGATAAACTCACTTTGCAAAGACAGCACCCGAGTGACCGCGTAGGACGAAGCTATACAATTCGCGGCCTCTCGAGTGCCGATAATGGTGGTTATCGGGACAACTCTTTCGCGCTTTTGACTTCGGCCCGTCGGCGAATGTCGCCCAGGGAACACCCCCAAACAGCCTTATTTGCCCGACATCATTTCTACAAAACGGGTGAAGTTGTTGAAAATGCCACAGGGATCAGCCTGAACATCCGTGTTCTTCTTGTTGTCGTTCCATGGCGTCTTGAGCCGCTTGACAAGTGCGGAGGTCGGCTCTTATTCGCCAATGAGCCAGATTGAAGTCTGAGTCTAGGGCTGAATTGTCAACAAGTGCGACGAGGGCTCGGAGGGACGCATAAAGAGTCTTGCCGGCTGCCTGATGCTCCTGCCAATACGCATCGTATTCTGCGCACCGCCTAAACAAGTTCACGTCTCCTCGCCGTAGCTGGAGGCTCCGCCTTTTTTCCGATGATGTCAAGCGGCCGGGCCTCTCGTGTTTCCGTTCCAAGGTGTATCATTGGCGCACGAAGCCCGCGCGGACAGGAGGACTCGAGAGTGATACTCACCGATGCCGCGATCACAAACGCTTTGAATCAAACGGTGCAACAGATTAGGGAGGGGAATTTAGAACAGGCGCAGGCTGGCCTTGCGGTCCTCGAATTTCATCGGCTTATGCGTCCGACGGAAGACTCCAGAGAATTCGGACCTGAACGGCTGCATGAGACTGGAGTTCACATCTCGCAGTGCATCGCCGCCCTGGGGCTCGGAGATGCCGAAAACGCCCTGGCTGAAGCGGAAGCTGCGGTTGCGCGGTGGGGCCAAGAAGGCGGAGAAGTTCGGACGCCGAAAATTCAGGCGTGATCCGCGATCGGTTGGTACAGCGGCCGCGGGCATGGGACTGTTTTGAGTCAGTTTGCACATGTTGCGTCAACTTCCGCATTTCTGGCGAGGTACATGTCCACGTCACGTAACGTCGGGCCGCACGCTGTCTGGGGTTGTTCACAATGCAATCGAGTGGTTTGAATCGGATCACTGGCTGGGCGCACGGCCAGGTCCGGATACGGTGTTCGAGATTGGCGTTGTGTCGGGCGGCCGATGGCGGGTGAGGTATGGCGAGGTGAAACGCTGGCACCAAATCCACCCTGGCCTTGGGGTAACCCGCTAGAATTCCACACACGGGCGACTCTTGTCAGCCCTGTAGAGAATGGTTGGGAATTATACAAGTGCGGAAGGGGGCACTTGCGGCCTAGAAGAGGCCCTCTAATCCTAGCCCCCAATGTGCTGAAACACTCTGGCCGCGGTTTGTATCGAGCTTCTAGGGGAGGTTGTAACCCCATGCCCGACACTGTTCATATCCACGAAGATGATCTCGAACTGTACAGCGCCGGACACCTGGAGCCGGAGCGTGTTCCCGCGTTAGAAGCGCACTTGTCCGGTTGCCAGGATTGCCAGGACAGAGTACAGCAGTGCATCGTGCCGCGACTAGAGGCTATTCGTAAGCCCCACCACGGGGAGGACCTCCACAGCCTTTCATCTCATTCTCAACGTGGCAAACCCCGTTAGCCAGGTTCCCTTACAGCCAATCAGTCTGGAAGGATTAAACACTGCTCGACTGACTCTTACAGCACACCTGGCTTCTTCGCAGAAATCAACACGCAGTTTCGTCCGCCCCTGCTTACAGGAATCGGCGGCGGCTGGAGAGTGCCAGAAGTGCGCACACTTACAGAGTGGCGCGATTATGGAAGCCATGAAGATTGAAGTGAGCGAAGCGGAGATTGACCTAATCGTGGGAGCGTTGGAGCACTACTTCGCCTACGCCCGCACAACAAATCGGGACGGATCTAGATACCAGGACCTTGCTGAACGGCTGAAGGGGAACCCCACAGCGAGCGCGCCGCGTCCCAACGCGACTCCGAAGAAGAAGCAATAAACCAGGCCGCTGGACAGACGACTTAACTTTCCTGGGTATACCGTACCCATTCCTAAGCTTGACGGTCAGGATAACAACCGATAATGCTCCTTATCAGGCAAGTAGAGTGCATTGCTTTCCTGGCCCCCGTCAAGACGTGAAGTTCATCAAGTAGTACATCCCGTGTTGTTCTGCGTGTTTGCGCCTGTCGAGAAGGCTGATCAGCTCCGATGTCGCCCACGGTGCTGCCGCTGCAACTCCAGCCAGCGCAGAAGCAATACTGAGGCTCCCGAGGGAGAGGAAGGGAGTGATACCGAGCGTTACAGCTCCGGCAACGGCGGACTTGATTGAGCTTTTGAAAAACGTTGCCCACGCATCTCGAAGCTCCGTCTCGACCTCCATTTTTTCGCGCCACACTTCGGTGTTGACCAGCTCTGACACCTGCCTATCGAAATCGTGCGATCCAGGAAGCTCCGAAACTTGCTTCACAAGCTTGCGAATCGTATAGCTGAACATATCGAAAAGCTGGCGATGCCTTTCCTTGTATTCGACGATTTCAAGCTCGCTGCGCCGCTCCAATTCGTGGTCCGAGACGATCGCATTTATCACCTGAATGGCTATCGGGTTAAGCGACAAATTCGAATTGGTAGGAATTCCCGTCGCTTCTGTCGAGTCGTGGGCGACTCGATACTTTTCGCTCACCAGCGAATGGATGTAGCGTTTACCCGTGATTGGGACGGCGTCAATCAAATATGCAGCCATCAGGAACTTATTGAGCAAAAGGGCGTGTGCGAGCGTCTCGTCATGGGGATGTAACGCCAGTGATGCTCCTCTGCCGAGATCCGCGTCGGCATTTGTGATTCGCCACGTATATATACGCTCTGCCTCCGGAATACGCGCAATGATAGAAGCAAAGGTAGCCCGCTTGGCATCGATGGCAGCTGAGTGAATGATTGCCTCGGCCATAGCGTTATCCGGCTCGTAGTACTGAAACCGAAAGCCCACTTCCTGTAGACGCTTGGAAATCAAAATGTAATTCGGGAGGCCGTTCACGTCGCGGAACTCTACAGTCCTCGACGGGACAAGATACATTATTTTGTCGTACAGCAAAAGCATTCGTTTGAAGTCATTCTTGGAGAACCATCCCATGCCATCGCACATTAGGGCGGAAAGAGAGGGACAATCGATCGTGAGTTGCGGCATCACAATTTGGCTCTTTCGGGTATTCTAGCCGACCTACAGCGAGGCTGTAGGATCCACGACAGCCTACAAGGCTACTGGTTCACCGGTGCATACACCTTCGCTCGGGCGCTTTAGGATGAGATTTTGGACTCCGTTAATGTTCGTTATCGGCCAGCTTACAAGTTGTCCCGCAGATCGTTGTTGGCCACAGCCACCAGGGCCGCGCTAAGGAAACGGCCCCACAGCGTGAGTCCTAGTTGTATTGGACCCGACGAAATTTGCGCCCTACGATGGCTCGCCCCTCGGCCGCTGTAGAGCAAAGCTATTGGCGTGCACCCGACATAATGGGCGGCAAACAAATTTGAAACAGACAACCTTGCCCAGGTGCCGTCGACAGATGAATATCTCCACCGTGTATTCGAACGGCCCATTGGGCAATCGAGAGCCCAAGCCCCGCTCCGCCAACCTCGCGCGAGCGGGATTCGTCGACGCGATAAAAGCGATCGAAGATTCTCTCGGCGTGTTCCGGTGCGATCCCCGGGCCGTTATCGCCGACCTCCAGGCCGATCATTCCTCCGGGTTGGTCACGCACTGTCACGGAAATTGCACCGCCGGCCGGCGAGTATTTGACCGCGTTATGGATGATATTCACTACCGCTTGCCTCAGAAACACTCGATCACCGGTAATACGGAGCCGCTGGTCTCCTTCCACCGTGATTTGCTGAGCCTTATCTTCGATAAGCACGTCGAACAGCCCCGCTGCTTCGCGCGCCAGATCGATTACCGAAAAACTGGTAGGCCGTAACTGGATGCGGCCTGCGTCCGCCCGCGAGATCGTGAGCAGGCTGTCAACCAGCGCCGTCAAGCGATTCACTTCTTCCAGCATGCTACCGATGGTGTCGCGATAATCCTCGCGGCTACCGTCCTTTTGAAGCGCAACCTCGCCGACGCTACGTATGGAAGTCAACGGCGTACGCAGTTCATGCGAGGCGTCCGAGGTGAAGCGGCGCAGTTGATCGAAAGACTGCTCTAGCCTCGCCAGCAGGCCGTTAAAGACCCGTGCCAGGTGTCCGAGCTCATCGCTCACTTCGCCGGCGGGCAGGCGCTCGTCGAGACGATCAGAGGTAATTTGCTCGGCATGGCACGCCATTTCTTCGAGTGGCGCCAATACGCGCCGGGCTAGCATATAGCCGGCGAGGCCGGCAAGAGCCAATACGATAGGAACCGCCAACAAGGAAGCGAAGGCCAGTTCGTCGAAGCGCGACCAAATGGGTTCGGCGCTATAGGCCAGCCGGATCACCAAAGGTTGGCCGCTTAGAATATGCCGCCGGCTGACTAAGCGAACCCGCGTTCCATCCGCAATTCGAGCCGAGCGGACGGAGTAGCCCTCTTCTCCTTCGCCAGGAAACAGCGCTCCGCCGAGTGCCTGCCCGCGCAATCGTTCATTGCGATAGAGAACCCTCCCGGAGGATGTCCGTACCTCCACGAGTCTTTCCAGCACTTGCCTCGATTCGGGATGATTGTGGTAATCCTCGCGGAGAAGCAGATTCCCGGCTGAGTCAAAATACAGCAGGCCTTCGATGGTTTCGATGTCTTGGATCGCATAGTGATCGAGTTGGCTCCGCAGTTGCAGAAAGAGAAAGGAGCCGGTGAGGCCCCCAAAAAGCAAAAGGACGCCTGCGAACACGCCGACGTACCACAACGTCAATCGCGTCCGGATGCTTTGAGGTGGGAACCGCATTATTCCTAAGCTTCCTCTCTTATAGCGTTCGCTCATCTGCCGTTGCAAGTGGCGGGTTCGAGAATGGCTTTCTGACGGTCAATGTCAGTAAAACTTCAGAGAATCTTAAGGCACAAACAAGCGCCTTCGATGTTACAACCGAGTCGTGCTAAAGCTGCCCTCTCTTTCAGTGTATTTCGCCGCACTAGCGGTGCTGGCGCCGGCGATCAACGCCAAGAACAAAAAACCTTCCGCGCCTGCCCCGAAAGATGAAATCGAGGTTGTCGGGCACATCCCTTTAACGGATGGACCCGTGACCCGCTTCCTCACTACTCAGCACTTCAGTAGCTACTATCTTTACGCGGAACACGGCACCGGCGGCAAAGTCACCCTAATCGATGTCTCTAAAACCGGGCACCCGTTGATTCTTGGGGATGTATCCTACGCATCCGGAAGCAGGGCCGAGAGCCTTACGGCGGTCGCCGGCACTGCTGCGCTGGTGACCAGTGCGCCGTCCGCCGCGGCACCCGTGCCGCCGCCGCAAGCCATCAGAATCATGGATTTCTCAGACCCGCGAAATCCCAAGATCGCCCGTGAATTCACCGGTGTCACGGCCATGAATAGAGACGACCGGGGTCTCACTTTCCTGGCCAACAGCGACGGGATCTGGATACTGCGCCAGCACCTGGCTGAAGATCCTGAGCTAGACAAAGCATACGCAAACTATGTCTTGTACGGCTCCAGCATGTATCCACCAGCCCGCTAGTCAATCCGGTCCGCCGCGTACGACAAAGCCAACGCCGCGCACGGTGTGAACCAGCTTTTGCTCGAACTGATCGTCGATCTTCCGGCGCAAACGTGCGACATGGACGTCGATTACGTTATCCAAGGGGCTATGGCGGCCCGCTTCTTTCCAGACATCGCGCGTCAGCATTTCGCGCGATACAACATGGCTCTGATGACGCAGCAGGTACTCCAGAAGCTCGAATTCACGCGCGGTCAGGTCCAGAGCTTCACCGCCTCGTGTGACGGTGCGCCCGACCACGTCCACCTCCAAGTCCGCCACTCGCAGCTTGGGACTCGGGTCCGGAACGATTCCCCGCCGGCAAAGCGCCCTGACACGAGCGAGCAGTTCCGGAAAAGCAAAAGGCTTTACCAGGTAATCATCGGCTCCTGTATCCAGGCCGCGAACTCGATCTTCAATGGCATCCCGGGCCGTTAGCATCAGGACCGGCGTTTTGAATCCATGCTGCCGCAGCGTCGTCAGGATCTCAAATCCGTTTCTTCCCGGCAGCATGACATCCAGGACCAGCAAGTCGAAGGTCTCCGTCTGGGCTAAATAGAATCCTTCCTCACCCGTATGCGCGAGCGCGACTTCGTACTGTTCCGCTTGCAGACCTTCCCGCAACGCGTGACCTAGTTTCTGTTCGTCCTCGATGACCAGAATCCGCATAGCCTTCTTTTAACTTTATATGCGAGACAGCCGTCCGTGAATACTGAAGACTCTATGAAGAAAATGTGACGCACCTGTCAGAAAAACTTCAGTAAGTCTTCAGTAGCGTTGAAGGACGCCTCCAGTTATAGCTAGTTTGTACGCCTTGAAAGGAACTGCACCCGTGCTCGATCTTGGCCCGGCGAAAAAGGTCACGATTCATCTGAATGAAGACACCAGTTCGGGCAGCGACTTCTTGAGCCGCGAGATTCTCTCACTGCTCTTAAAGCGAGGCGTCGCCGGCGCCAACCTGCTGCGACCAGAAGCCGGCTTCGGGTCGCATCACCGCATGCACACGCATGAAGGAGGAAGCGACACGGCCCAACACATGCCGCTTCGCATTGAGTTTATCGATACGGAACAAAACATCAGCGCCCTCTTGCCTCTGCTACAAGAGCTTGTAACAGACGGCCTGATCGAAGCCCAGGATACGGTGATCCTGAAGGTCTCTCCTGGAACAGCTCGATGAATGTTCGGAGTTCGTTCATCGCATGGGCCGTGTTTTGCGGCAACGCTTGGGCGCAGAATCCGTCGGCTGTGTCTCTCGCTGATGCGCAGCAAATCGCCTTGCGGAATCACCCGAGAATCGCCTCGGCGGCATTGGCGGCGGAAGCCGGCGGATTCGCCACCAAACAGGTTCGTTCAGCTTACTATCCCACGTTGTCCGGCAATATATCGGGTGTTGGCTCGGAACACAATTCGACGCTCTCGGCCGGCGCACTAACCACTTCGAGTATCTTCAGCCGTGCCGCCACTGGGTTCAGCGCAACCCAGTTGGTGACCGACTTTGGACGTACCGCTAGCCTGGAACAAAGCGCCAAACTGCGCAATGCCGCGCAAAATCAAAATGTAACTAACATCCGCGCCCAAGTGCTGATCGAGGTGCAGCAGACTTACTATCAGGCGCTGGCTTCGGAGTCGGTTCTCAAGGTTGCGCAGGCGACGCTAGACCTACGCCGCCTGACGCTTCGCCAAGTCACCGCCCTCGCGCAAAGCGCCCTGCGGTCAACACTGGACGTGAGTTTTGCGCAGGTGAACGTCTCCGAGGCCGAACTCGATCTTTTCCGGGCCGAAAACGACGCCCGCGCCAGTCATGTGCGTTTGTCCGCCGCCATGGGTTACGATCGCGACCAGCCGTTTTCGTTAACCGATGAGCAACTGCCGCCGCCGGTTGATCCGGATGTGGACACGTTGATCGCACAGGCCGTGAGCGCTCGCCCGGACCTCACGGCACTACAGCTTAATCGCGAAGCGCTGGACCGTTCCGCCGAGGCCGAGAAGCGACTACACAATCCCACCATCGTCGCCGCCGCCGCTGCCGGGGTCGCGCCCGTTCGCGACGAGCGGCTGCCGGAAACCTATAGCGCCGCGGGCGTAAACGTGAACATCCCGGTGCTCAACGGCGGCCTGTTCAAGGCACGGCGGCAAGAGGCCGAGTCGCACGCGGCCGCGGCGGCCAAAGATGTTCAAGACCTGTCGCTGCAGATTGCCCGCGATGTGCGAGTCGCCTGGCTCGATGCTACGGACGCTTTTCGAAGGCTGGATGTCACCGCACGCCTGGTGGCCGAGGCCAATGAAGCGCTGCGTCTAGCTCAGGCTCGCTACGACAATGCCCTCGGCAGCATAGTCGAATTAAACCAGGCGCAGTTGAACCAAACATCGGCCGAAATCGCGGCTGCATCCGCCAAATATGAGTACCTAAGCCGGCGGGCAGCTCTGAACTACGCAACGGGAGTCTTACGGTGAGCCACTCGATACGAAATTATTCACAAGGCCTTCTGCTTATGACCGCCATCGCCGGTGCCTTAACCGTCACCTCGTGCGCTCACAGCGGCGACGCGCAAAGTTCGCCAGTGGCGGCGGCCGTACAAACGGTAGCCGTAGTCAAAGCCGCGCGCTCCGATCTGACAAGTGACTTGATCCTGACGGCGGAATTTGAGCCGTTCCAGGAAATCGACGTCATGGCAAAGGTCTCTGGATTCATCCGCGAAATGAAGGTGGATATTGGCGATCGCGTTCGCGAAGGTCAACTGCTCGCCACCCTGGAAATCCCGGAAATGCAGGACGACCTCACCCGTGCTGCAGCCGCCATTGAGGAAGCCAACGCCGAACTGGCCACCGCGCGCGATGAATTGCAACGCGTCGAATCCGCTCATCAGATGGCGCATTTGTCGTATACGCGCATCCAAGACGTTTCGAAACGCGAGCCTGGACTCGTCCCGCAACAAGAGGTAGACGAAGTGCACTCTCGCGACCTTGTAGCCGAGGCGCAGGTTTCCGGCGCCAAGTCGCACATCATCGCCTACGAGCAGCGTATCCATGTCGCTCAGGCCGAGCAAGCGCGTTTCACAACCGTCTACAAGTACGCCGTTATTACCGCGCCCTTCGCCGGAGTGGTTACCAAACGCTACGCAAACATCGGATCGTTGATTCAAGCTGGCACCGCTTCGCAGACGCAGGCGATGCCGGTGATCCGTCTGTCGGAGAATGGCCGCCTCCGGCTGGCGTTGCCGGTGCCTGAATCCGCCGTGCCGCAGATCCATCTGGGGGAAACGGTGAACGTCAAAGTGTCCGCACTGAATCGATGGTTTCCCGGACGCGTCGCTCGCTTCGAGGATAAGGTCGATCAGTCCACTCGAACCATGAAGACGGAAGTCGACGTTCCTAACCCCACCTTGCTGCTGGTGCCTGGTATGTACGCCGAAGTGGACCTCACCACCGAACAACGAAAGAACGTGCTTTCGGTCCCGATGGAGGCGGTCGAGGGCTCTGGAGCTTCCGCTAGCGTCTACGTTGTTCAGCCTTCCGGCGCGATCCAAATTGTACCGGTCCGCCTGGGAATCGAGAATGCGCAACGGATCGAAGTTCGCGCTGGGGACTTGCGCGAAGGCGATGACGTGGTCGTCGGCTCGCGGGCTGGACTGAAAGCCGGCGGCAAAGTTCAGCCCAAGGTCATCACTTTGGCTGCCGATTCAGCGCCGAAATCTTAGGGAGCACCCATGTCCCGTTTCGCCATTCGCACTCCCTATCTCATCATCGTCGCCTGTCTGATCATCGCCATCCTTGGCGGAGTCAGCGTGCTTCAAATGCCCGTCGACATGTTTCCGTCGATGAACATTCCGGTAGTTGTCGTCGCCACGTTTTACGCCGGAATGCCTCCCGAGCAGATCGAGGGCGATATCACGTATCACCTAGAACGATTCTTCACCTTCGCCAGCGGCATCGACCATATCGAATCGCGGTCATTAAACGGCGTGAGCATCATTCGCGTCTACTTTCAGTCCAACACCAACGCGGATATCGACGCAGCCACCATCGCTAACCTAGCCGTCTCCGATATGAAGGATTTGCCGCCCGGCACGTTACCGCCGGTAGTGCTGAAATCCGACGCATCCAGTCTCCCGGTATGTCTGGTCACCATGAACGGCGACGGCATGACCGATGGCAACCTGAAAGACATCGCGCAGAATTTCGTTCGCAATCAATTAGCGAGCGTGCCCGGCGCGTCCATTCCACAGCCCTTTGGGGGGCCTTGGCGTCAAATTCAATTTTATGTGGACCCGCTGAAGCTGGAGGCCCGGCAGATTAGCCCCATGGATGTGGTGAGATCGCTGGGTCAAGCCAACGTCATTCTGCCCGCGGGCGACGTGCAGATCGGAAATCTGGATTACAACATCTACTCCAACGCGCAGTTCAATCTCAAGAGTGCCAATCAGTATCCCGTCAAGATGAACGGCGAGAATCCGGTGTTGATGTCGGATATCGGGCAGCTCACCGATGCTCACGCGCTGCAGTACAACGTCGTGCATGTGAACGGACAGCGTTCAGTCTATCTCCCGGTGATGAAGCAGGGCGGCGATTCGAATACCATCGCGGTGGTCGACGGTGTCCGCAAGACCGTCACGCATCTGGTGGATGTTCCACCGGCCATGAAGACCGATGTGGTATTCGATCAGTCGCGCTTCGTACGTACCGCCATCGAAACCCTGTTGGACGAAGGAGGCATCGGGCTGTTTCTCACCTGCTTGATGATCCTGATCTTCCTGGGCAGTCTGCGCGCCACCGTAGCGGTATTTTTCTCCATTCCGCTGTCGATCTGTGCGACTTTCTTCGTCCTGCAAATGGGAGGGTCGTCCATCAACAGCATGGTACTCGGCGGGCTGGCGCTAGCCCTATCGCGCCTGATCGACAACTCCGTAGTGGTTCTGGAAAACATCTATCGCCATCTTGAAATGGGGCAGCCTCCACCAGTCGCCGCCGAAACTGGAGGCAAGGAAGTCGCTCTGCCGGTGCTCGCGTCGACGCTCACGACGGCGGTCGTTTTCTTCCCAGTAACGCTGCTAGCAGGGGTGAGCAAGTTTCTTTTTTCCGCGATGGCCTTGGCCGTCGTGATTTCTCTTTTCGCCTCGTACATCGTTGCCATGACAGTGGTGCCGCTCTTCTGCGCCCGCTTTCTGAAGCTGCAAACTCCGGAACACCTCGGCGAGTCTGACGCTGCCGAAGCCCGCACGCTGCAAGGCAACCAGCCCGGCTGGGGAGCGCGCTTCAATGCGGCCTTCAACGCCGCTTTCCATCGCATGTTGGGAGCATACGAAGTCCTGGTTAAACAAGTCCTTCGCATCCCCGCAACTGTGTTGGTAGTGTTCTTTCTGGCCTTTGCAGCCAGTCTCCTGCTATATACGCAACTTGGTTTTTCCTACTTTCCGCAGACCGACGCCGGCCAGTTTGTGATCACCTTTAAGTCGCCCTCCGGAACTAAGCTTACCGTGACCGAAAAAGAAGTCGCCAAACTGGAAACCCTTATCAAGGAAATCGTCCGGCCAGAGGACCTCGGTACTATCGTCGACAACATTGGCGTCGACAACGGCTTCTCGGCTGTCTACACCTCCAACGCCGCCATGCACACTGGCTTTATTCAGATAGGATTACGCCCGGAACATCGTGTCGGCAGCTATGAGTACATTCGCCAGATTAAGAAGCGCATGGCTGGAGAGATGCCGGAACTCACGCCCTTCTTTTCGACGGGCAGCTTAGTGGACGCGGTCGTGAGTATGGGCGCGCCCGCTCCGATCGATGTGCAGGTGGTGGGCGCCAACCTCGAAACTGATAACCGTGTCGCGCAAGATATCGCAAGCAAGCTACAGTTGTCGCCGGCGATTGCCGATGTCTTTATGCCGCAGGATCTTGACTATCCATCGCTACGTGTTGACGTCGACCGCCTCCATGCCGCCAAGCTCGGTCTTACCGAGCGCGAGGTGCTCACCAATGTCATCACGTCGCTGACGTCCAACCAGATGATCGCCCCCAATCTGTGGATCGACCCGCGCAACGGAAATAATTATTTCTTAACCGTCCAATACCCTGAGACCCAGATTCGATCAATTCAGGATTTACGATCCATTCCGCTGCACGCCGATGGCGTCGCGCGGCCGACCCGCCTGGACATGATCGCGAACATCGAACGCATCAAAGCGCCTACGGAAGTGGACCACTACCAAATCCGTCGCAAGCTCGACATCTATGCGCGCCCCGCCAGCGAAAATCTCGGCGCCGCAGCCGACTACGTCCGCAACGTGATCGCGCACGAAGATATTCCAGGCAACGTAAATGTGGCCGTCAGGGGAAGTGCGGAGGCCATGAACGCCTCGTTCAGAAGCTTTGCACTCGGCCTCACGCTCTCTGTGGTCCTGCTGTACCTGATTTTGGTTGCTCAGTTCAGGTCATTCATGGACCCATTCCTCATTCTCCTCGCGCTGCCGCCCGCGATCTCAGGTGTGTTGATCGCCCTGGTGCTGACGGCGACAACCCTGAACGTCATGTCGCTGATGGGAGTGGTGATGCTGGCCGGAATCTCGATGTCCAATAGCATCCTGATTGTCGAATTCGCTCACCATCTCAAGATGGAGGGCAGAAGCGTGAGCGAGGCCATCATCGAATCCTGCCGCGTACGCTTGCGCCCTATCCTGATGACCTCGCTTGCCACGATCATCGGGCTGATGCCGATGGCGATGAAACTCGGTGAGGGTAGTGAATCCTACGCGCCTTTAGCTCGCGCCTTGATCGGAGGTCTGCTTACGTCGGTGCTTTTTACTGTGTTTCTGGTGCCGGCGGGATTCTCCCTCGCCTACCGCAATCGGCCTGCGAGGTAGTGCGGAGGAGCAATACATTCGTTTCCGATAATGCTGCACATCGGGCACATGTACGGTTTGCGCGTTACACGGCTACGTGGCAGATCTGTTCGCCAAAGCGCTTGTCGCCCTTCGGAAACTCGGTTCGCACAATTGAGCTGAAAGCGCGTGGCTGGCGAAGCGAGGAACATTTCGACCGGTGGCCGGATTAAAGTAAACTGTGGATGGAACGATGGGAACGCAGAAACTGCCGGTGGTTTTGCTTTGGCTGAGCGCTAATGGTGGAGGATGGATGATGAACAAGGCGATTGCTACAGGTCTCGCAGTGCTCGTGACGGGTGGTCTCCTCATGGCTCAGCCGCGCCGCCAACTGAGTGGCGAAGGGATCGCCTCGGCGCACGTGATGGGGAAGTGGGTTAAAACCGACAAAGAATCGTATACGCTCGGAGGAGAGATCTTTCAGGGCGGGAAGTGGATCGATATTATTTACGGACGTCCACTGCTGCGTGGACGAGAAGCGTTCCCGGGCACAGGAGCGGAGTACGGAAAGGTCACGTATGCTGGGGCTCCGGTTTGGCGTGCCGGAGCGAATGCATCGACGCGACTGAAGACTGAAGTGCCGCTAGCGATTGGGGGCAAGACGGTGCCGGCGGGTGAGTATAGCTTGTTTATTGAGCTGAAATCCCCTAAAGAATGGACGCTGATTGTTTCAAACTGGGCGGCGGCGCAGAAGTTCAATGAAGCGAGTAAAGACGCGCTCTATGGAGCGTTTGAATATACACCGGATAAGGACGTGACGCGGGCAACCATGAAAGTCGAAACGATGCCGTTCCGGATGGAGCAGTTGACATGGGAGTTCCTGGATGTGACAGATGCTGGCGGACGCATGGCGGTGCTGTGGGACAAAAACATGGCTTCTATTCCGTTTAATATCGTTCAGTAAGGCCCGTTCATCAGCCGCGTCCAAGCGACGACTCAGCAGAGTCGTCATCACGGGCTGAGCGGGTCCGACCGGTAGTGGCCCTCGAAACTTTTCCGCGACACGATGTTCATGCGATCTCTGTTTCGGCAATCCCAGAGTCACATGGGCACGCAAGGGAGTTCTTTCCTTCTTCTTAACTTCCCTCTTACTTTCCCTTTGCAAGGGTCAAAGATATTTGCCCCGCATGATTTGAGGTGTGAAAAAGCGCATGGGCAAACAATCTAATTCTCGAGACCGTGCCAAAGAAAGGTGTTTCAACTGGCGTCAGCCAATCTTCCTCGGGACTGTTTTCTACGAGATGGTTCAATGCTTGAAATCCTCGCTCAATCAGATCTTTGCTGTAATCGACGTCATAATGCTGACCCTTATCGATCTGACCTATCGTCGTGTTGCTTACATCGGTTGGTATGCCTAAAAACTGACCGAACAGGTTGATCGTTTCCCCAATGTGACGATAAATGAAACCGATCGATGCCGTGTTTTCGTTCAACCTCAGGCTCGCGTTTTCTTCACTGACTCTGCCGAGTGAAAAGGAGCTGGTAAATTGGTTTTGCTTCAACATTTCCGAAAGAAGTTGCTTTTGCATAATTCCACCCATCAGCTTAAAGGATCGCAAACGAATGCTTGCAGACCGGACGTGAGCACTCCAATAGTAACAACGACCCCCGGGCCTCGAAAAACGACAGAACCCGCGCAACGTCGCAGTGTTTAGGCAAAGGTCGCCCAGCCCTTTCGTAGCTCCGCGCCATATGTGAGGCGAGTCACCCGGCCGGTAAGTCGGCAACCGTCGAAATGGCTTCTAGCTGCGTACGGATTGCATTGATTGAAGGCCTTTTCGGCTTGATGTTCTCCCTCCTTCAGAGGTAATGTTCTCATGACATAGCTTCCGATAATGCCCAATAACAGGAGCCTGGATGACCGAATTGATTAGCCTTGAAAAGATAGCGCAGTGGCAGAAGTTGAAGACGCTAGTACTCGATAGCGTCTCCTCGCCGATCACGAAGCGTGTGTACAACATGGCCCTGGATGAGTTTATGGGATGGGTTCCAGCAGGCTCGGCGGCCGGGCTTCACCAAGGCCACCGTGAGCGCGTGGCGGGTATCCCTAGAAGACCGTCGCCTCGGGTCATCCTCCATCATTATTAGAATGTCGACGATCCGCAAGCTCGCGGCCGAGGCGGCGGACAACGGAATGCTGGCACCAGAGCTGGCAGCCGGCATAAGTCGCGTGAAGAGCGCGAAGACGCAAGGCATCCGCGTTGGGAACTGGCTATCGCTCCGGCAGGCACAGGCTCTGCTCAGCGCGCCGGACATAACGACGGTCAGAGGGCTGCGAGACCGGGCCATCCTTGCCGTGCTCCTAGGCTGCGGGCTCCGACGTTCTGAAGTGGCGGCGCTCACTTTCACCCATATGCAGCAACGCGATGGCCGGTGGTGCATTGTCGACCTGGTTGGTAAGCACGGCCGGGTCCGCACTGCGCCGATGCCAACCTGGGTCAAAGTAGCCATCGACGCTTGGGCCAATCCCGCAGGTGTAACGCAAGGTCACATTTTCCGATCTGTGAATCGCGCCGATCGCGTCATAGGCGAAGGCCTCGGTGAGAAAGTCGTATGGCAACTCATCAAGCCTTACGCCAAAGCAGCCGGGGTCCCCGGTATCGCGCCTCACGATCTGCGCCGGACGTGCGCCAAATTATCCCGCGCCGGTGGCGGCGAGCTTGAGCAGATTCAACTCCTCTTGGGTCATGCGTCGGTTCAGACGACGGAGCGGTATCTGGGCACGAAGCAGGATCTGGTTCACGCACCAAATGATGCGATTAAGCTAAGGGTAGCGGTTTAACTGATCCTTCATTGAGTGAGTTGTCTGATCTGCGCGAACATAGAATAATGACGCCGCGACCATTGGTGACTCTGCAGTTTTGTTGCGTCGTCGTTCCTCTGAGTTCGTGTGCCAGACAGCCCAAGCCGCCAGTCGAGGATCTGAGTGGGCGCGAGAATCTGTCCTCGTTCACTCTCGGACAGGTGCGTGGGACGCGGGATGGCGACCGCCTTGACGCGGAGGCCGAATTTGCGGATCGATCCTCAAAGCTCACGGTAAAGATGACTTTCACTATTGGGGCTCCCACCAAGCTGAAGTTGGGGCGTTGGCAGTGGATGCACGACGTTGGTTTAACAAGCGGAACAGTGACGGAGCGATCGGTCATGTTCCTCGGCGGTCAAGACGGGCCGCCTAGCATAGGAGGCAGGTTCGACCTGCTTGACCCCGCCGGGGAAGCGAAATATCGCATCACCATTCCGGCGACGGAACTAAAGATAAAGTTGCCGTTCGATAAGGACTGGATCAATCGCTGATCAGATATGAATCGAGAGAAGGCGGTCTTGCCTATGCCTTCGGATCTTCGCCTTTTCTTCGCAGCCGTGCTAGAATTGAGGTCGGCCAGCCAAAAGGCTGGCCACTAGAGCAACAAGGTCAGGGCGCAGGAACGGCCTGGCGGGTGAAGTTAGGGTCCGGTCGACGAGCGAAACACCGCGCGTGTATTATTCAAGTTGACTCCGCGATTTAGAAGTCGCACCCTTTGGATCGAGGAAACTGGCGAAATGAAAAGACACACTGCGCTCGGCGTGGAGGAGGGTTTTTTTGACGATGCCCCGCGCGACGCATCCCGCGTTAAGCGTCAGATTGTCACGGAATATTTTGATTACTACATGCGAGTGATGGTGCGGGAGGGGAAGAACGCTGGTCACGTCGATTTGTTTGCGGGTACGGGGATTTATGGCAACGGCGAGGAGGCAAGCCCGGTGATTATAAGCAACCAGGTTGCGTCCGAACCAAGGCTGCGAGATGGCGTAAAACTCTCGGTTCAACGAGGGCGATTCTGTAAACTTTGGAAAGTTGAAAACGAACATCGATGCAGTCTCGGGCATCGCAAACGTCGCGCACCCTCCCCGAGTCACACGTCTCATAGTCTCGGACGCGTTCATCCCACGGCTTTCCGGAATGCGAACACCCAGTTTCATCTTTGCCGACCCCTGTGGCTACAAGGGTCTTTCCCTTCGCCTCATAACAGCGGCTTTGCGACCGTTTGGCAACGACTGCATCTTTTTTTTTAACTATAACCGCATCAATATGAAGATCAGCTATGAGGTCATGGATGAGTCAATCAATGACTTTTTCGAGAAGGCGCGTGCAGACAAAATCAGGGCCCTCATCGCGAAGCATGTCAGTCCGCAGGAACGAGAAGAAATTATTCTGAAAGCAGTAGGGCAGGCACTCAAGGAAGACGCAGGCGCTTATTCGCAGACGTTCGGTTTTCGAACGCGGGAAGGTGGTGGAACCAGTCATCGGAATCAGGCAATCCGACTGTGCCCATTTTTGTGCCCACCCCCCGCATAGAAGCGTTGTGCGGAGTTGCTAGCGCTTCGCCGTTGCTTTTGCAGTCTTTGATAACTAGCAACAATGCGCAAGGGTGGACGACCGTTGAGCCCATTGCTAACTCTTAGACAGTACGTTAGTTCCTGGCTACGAACCAGAAGGTCGCACGTTCGAGTCGCGCCGGGCGCACCATAAAAACCAATAAGTTAGAAGAAAAAATGAGTGACTGACACAAGGCCGTCAGTCACCCGTGGATTTTCTTAATATTTCCATACACTCCGGGAACGGCTCCGGCCACGCGTCGATAAGGGCTTCCTTCTCTGATAAAGTCACGGACGAAGTCTAGCACAGGCGCGGACCTCTTTGGCGAACAAAAGGAGAAAATAATATCCTGCCGATTGTGGAACCGGATCGCCGCTGACCGAAGAAGACTTGACCCGCCGCCGCAACGAACTGGCCCGTCTGCATCCGTCGAGCGTGCAGAAGCTTTACGGTGAAGCCTGGCACGACTGCAGTCGATGGAGAACAGCCGCCCAAAGCAGCCTCGATACAAATTCTGGTTCAGCTTTGGTGGAGCTTCTTTTGGACAACGATGGAATCACACATGACAATTACTTCCTGTACCTGATCATGAACTTGCCGACATCTGCGCACCCTCCCATGTCAGACGCTTGGCACTATATCGAAATACAATGGATCATCGACGAAAATATAGACCGTTTTGAGCGGGAAGAGAGATGGAATGAGTTGGCAAAGTGGTCTTGGTTCCAAAAGCGGTTGGAACTGTCGGCGGCTGGCTTTATGAAGTCATTCAGGGAAAGTGGGCCTGAGGCGTTGCGGGAAATGGAGCGGCGACACGAGCCACGAATACGATGGGGCTTGCCTTGATCATCAAAACCCTGGAGCGACGGTACGCGTACTCGCGAGGCCGCTAAGCGCGACGACGCGCGGTTCCAGGAATTGGCGAATAAGTTGAAAACTGGTGCTACGGTGCCGAAGAAGAAGCGCAAAGCGTGGAACTGAGTCGGCGACAGGGAGGGAAACCGGCACCCTTATCTGACAGATATCGGCAAATTCTGCGTTTTATTTATGGCTTGAACTTATTGACTACATTCCGATGTCAGGGTAGGGTTAATACCATCGATAAGGGTAAGGCATCAGGGCAGTTCGGAGGAGTGCCGCTGGTGCCTCTAAAAAGTAAGAAGAAGGGTGACTCCGGTCGGAGGTTCGGAGCCACCCTTCGGGCCGCTGGAAAACCCGTGCAGCGGTTGTCCAGTCGTCCCTGGGGACCCGCGCTATCCGTTCGTGGGGGTCCGCTGTCAGGTAGATGGAACGGACAAGAAAACGTTTCACCCAGCAGCCTTGGAGCCTTCCTACCCGCTGTAATGCCGCCCGATCTGTACCTGTCGTAACGCCGCCCGATCCGTGCAGCCAGGTGCCAGAGCTTATGGCACGCTCGGTTCCGCCTGTGCATTTTTTGCTCGGGCGACTGCCGCCCTAGACCTTTGTTGATGGCAAAGATCGTTGCAATATAGCTCTCCTCTGAGCAGTCTGAAGAAGTTCAACTCTTGCTTACATTGCAAACAGAGTCTTTGGATAATCGGCTTAAGGATCAATGTTTTCATTTTTGTTGCTCCGGCGGATTGTCCGCTGGAAACAAACTATCAACAACGGTTCGCTGAAACTATCCGTCTTCGGTCCTATTCTCAGGTACGCCCTAAGACTCTAAACCACCATCGTGGGTACTGGTACGCTGACCGTGAGTGACACGAAGATTCCCGGACCAGCGAATGCCAGGGCCGAAGGTGTGAGGGACCGCGGCCAGGACGCGGAAACATCTAAAATTAGAGAGCGATGAGTAAGAAACAGTACTTCTGCCCCGTGCGTGGGTGCGGTCAAGTCGCCAGGTTCGTGAAGTTCGAATACGAAGAGGCTGGTATCCCTCATGGCATGACGTTGGGCCAGTTACCAAAGACGAAGAATGGCTCCCCACTGCCCCCAGGTGGGCGTTTGGCGCAATGTATTAGTCGAATGCCCCACTCACGGCCGGGCGTTGGCCGCTAATACTCGTGAACTGTTTTATGGACCGGGCGTCAGGGGCAAGCGGGACGAGAAAAAGGGCCGATCCGAAGACCGGCCCTTGAACGGCCCTAGAGTTACTGGTAGTCTTTCCGGTGAAACGTTTTCCTGCGGCAACATCAATTTCTTGCAGATCAGGGCGAGTACAGGATTTTGGAACTCGGACACATGGCGGGATGGATTGTCGGCTCGACTTTACTGGCAGCCGGCGCCCTGCTTATTGGTTATGCCCTTGGACTCAGGGCTGGCGCCCGGAGGTCCAACTTGGCTAAGGATCTACGCCTTTCGGCACAGGAACAACGAATCGCCCGGCTAGAAAAGTCCCTGACCATTGAGCCCGCCACCGTGCAAACCGAGGTTCACACGGACACCGGGGAATAGCTTAATCGAGCGTCTAAAGCGCTTCGGCCAGTCCCGCCAGGTATGCACAGGGCGAATGAGCGGATACGTGACGCGAGGTACGCCGATAGCCGGGGAGATCACCCTAGCTATAGACGATTGGCACCCTAGTGGCTTGAGTCTTAACATCTCGCGTGGCAAGCTATCGTTAGAACTCCACAGTACATTTGTAGTCCGCGATTCCCGCTGCCTATGCCAGGCGCGAAAAGGAAGCGCTTAAACGATCCCTGTGCGAAGAGATTGAGCGATGCTTTAGAAGGCCTAATGACAATGCTTGCACCCGCCGATAGCCGAACCATGAGAATCGTGTCGATACTGGCGTTAAGCGCCCTTTTCGCCGGCGCCGTGCCGACGAAGACCGGGGATTACTACAAACTACCCGGCATCGAACGGATTGGAAAGAATTTGTACCAATCCGCGAAAGCGGTCATTGAAACGCGCGCCTGTCTTCACCTGCCGGTTGACGACGAAGATGCGCTGTTGAAGTATCTGGGACCCGAACAGTACGAAATCGTATGGGAAGACCGCTCGACTTGCGAGGTCCAGAAGGTCACCTTAGGGGAAACGCTTCCGATTTAAGCCTTTCTGTACTTGCGATCGGCCATGCCACTCGGCGGTGCCTGCGTTGCTGGCGTCGCAGGGTCCAGCAAAGATTACAGGTTGTTCAAATCTTTGATGCGCTGCTTGACCATGTCCGTGATAAATTCGACTTCCACCGGCGCGTATCCCGCCGCTCGAAAACAATCGCGGAGCTGTTCGTCGGAGAGTTGCGCGAGCAATTGACCCAGCCATTTGGCATGCGCCCGTGGAATATGCTTGGCAATGTCTTGCATATGGGTGCGCTCGGCATAGTAGGGAATATCGACGGAGGATAGAAAGAATGGCCTGCTGCTCAAGAAAAAATCCACATGATCGGGCGCCACTTTTTGAATGAACTTGGCTCCGCTGAAGTCGCCAAGATTGTTCTTGGACCGGGTCATGGCATTTCCACTTTGGCCAAAAGTTGCGCCCAGGTCGCTGACCACATAACGCTCGCCTTCGCCCTTCACGTCGTAAATCGCATTGTTGAGCTGTTTCAAATCCCAATTGTTGATCAGCATCATCATAACCCGCAGTCCGTCCAGCTCCTTCGTTCCGACAAAGGGGTTCTTGAACCAGCTCCAATTTGCACTTTTCTTTTCCCCCTTCAGCTTGCGCTCCAGACGTGCACCCTGGACGATGCCGTCCGCTGAAACGAACTTGCCCCCTCGCTCAAGCTTGGGCAGGTTTTCCACCCGCAACTGTGGAAGGTAGTAATCTTCATCGGTAAAGTAGCCCGCCGCCCAAAGGAGGCGCGAGGCGGCCGTTTCGGATTTGGCCTCCTCGCCGAGCTTGACTTTCCAGCGCACCCCTTGCTCATCGACCACTACGAATTTTGGCGAAGTTCCCTCCTTATCTTCTTCGACAAACGTGAACTTTCCGGAGGGCTCATGCTCCATTCCGCCTGCGCCGTAGAACAAATTCAGAGAAGCGACTTCGCCCCGGTCGTTCCATAACGCCGAGAGCGGAACAGTCGTATTTTCAAGGGTTCCACC
>Ga0105245_10001139_pt1 | contig 24026 bp, 21 predicted proteins | sample KBSM54metaG_FD_81523 | JGI IMG/M metagenome (GOLD analysis project Ga0105245, IMG submission 81523) | Miscanthus rhizosphere microbial communities from Kellogg Biological Station, Michigan, USA - KBS M5-4 metaG | ecosystem: Host-associated > Plants > Roots > Rhizosphere > Soil | place...
ATTGGACGAGCGACTCCGACCATCCAGATGCCATCATTGCCGCTCTCAAGGATCAACTGGGACTAGATCTGCAACTAAGAACAGCTCGGACGGAGATGCTGGTCGTCGATCATGTGGAGCGGGTACGCAGCAACTAAGCTGTGCGCTGCGACGCATTAGCCTTGGGGTGCTCGCGGTCGGGCAGCTAAACAGACTGATTGCTGACGGCTGATTGCTGACGGCTGATTGCTAATGGCTGGGGTTAATGGTCGGGACAGGCAGATTTGAATGGGCGCGAGTCAGCTCGCGCGGCCGCCCCTCGCACGCTTTTATTTGCGCGTCTCCGCTGCGCTTCGCCGCGATGGGCCTTGGGGTGCTCGCGGTCGGGCAGTTCACGAAACGGCCGTGAGTGCGGTTTGAATAACTGTGTTTTCGCAGGATAAATAATGGTCGGGACGGGCAGATTTGAACTGCCGACCCCTCGCACCCCAAGCGAGTGCTCTACCAGGCTGAGCCACGTCCCGACGACAGAAGAAGCCCGCTGTGCAAGAAAAAGGGGTGATCACAGCGGAAAGTTCGCTTTGATTATAACATTGGCGGATTGAGCAGGATGAACGTCCGCGCCAAACAGCGCAATACCCTGAACGAAAGTTGCGGGGTTGATTTGATAAACAATCCAACCCCGAAAAGGGGCAGCTATTTGTATAAGTGCAATCCTGAAGCGCAAAAAATATAGCTCGCGATCAAATGATTTTTGGAAATAGGGCAGTGCTGCCTCTACGGTGACTCAAACGCGGGTATTTTCAGGCTGGCATGATACGGAAATCGTTTTACTCCTGGCTTTCTTCCACGCTTTCGCCTCGATAGATACTGCAATTTTATGCAGCCCGCCTCTCTCAGCTACTGCAATATATTTTGCCTCATGGGTTCAGCAGTCGGGTAGAATTGGCGGCAACGCAAGACGCTTGATTGAGCCCTCAACATGCCAGATATTTCGAAAGCAGGCGCTGCCGCGTCTGATCCCGGGTCATTGACGGGCAAGGTAGTCGGTCGATTTGCGATTCAGAAACCGCTGGGTGTCGGCGGCATGGGCCAGGTCTACCTGGCTGAGGACACCACTCTGCAACGCGTAGTCGCCATCAAGCGGATGGCGCCGGGTTTGCAGGAAAACGATCGCGACCGCAAGCGCCTGTTGAAAGAAGCGCAGCGAGCTTCCGCACTCAACCATCCCAACATTGCCAGCATTTATGACGTGATTGAAGACCGCGACGAGCTTTTGCTGGTAATGGAATACGTTGAAGGCGCCACGTTGCGCGCTGCAACGCATGAGCGGCCCGATGTTCCGGCGTTCCTGAACATTGCTATCCAGTGCGCGGACGGACTTGCCGCAGCCCACCAGAAAGAGATTGTCCACGGAGACATCAAGCCGGAAAACCTGATGCTGACTCCGGCAGGGCGGGTAAAAATTCTGGACTTTGGCGTTGCGCGCCGGCCTACTCTCGCCGCCGACAATGATTCGCCCACGGCGAGCCTGGCCACTATGACTGGCTCGCTGAGCGGCACGCCGGCTTACATGGCGCCAGAGGTGCTCACGCAAAAGCCCTACGATGGCCGCGCAGATATTTTCTCTCTTGGCCTGGTGTTTTACGAAATGCTGGGTGGGCCGCAACCATTCCAGACCGATAGCTTTATTGCCACCGTGGCGCGCGTGCTGCATGATGACATTCCGCCGTTGAACACCATCACGGCAAAAATTCCTCCGGAGTTGGACGCGATCATCCAACACATGCTGGCTAAAGATCCGGCGGCGCGTTACGCGACTGCAGAAGATGTTGCGGCGGACCTGCGAGCCGTGCGGCGCGGCGATCAGCCATCGGTCGCGGCATTGAAGGGAGGCAAGACAAAGCCGCGAATCGGCAACCGCGCTATGTTGATTGCCGGAGCGGTGATGATTCTCTTGCTGGCGGCTATTCCACTGCGGCACACCATCGCAAGATGGGTAGGCGCGGGCGCGACAGCGGGAAAACCAACGTTTGGCATTTCTGGTCCGCCCACACTGCAAACGCTTGCTGTGCTGCCTGTGACCACCGCTGCCGCTGATCCCCAACTTGCCGCGCTGGGCAACGGACTTGGCGAAACGCTCACTGCAAAAATGACGCGCCTGGGCATTGACCACTCTTTGCAGGTGGTTTCATCCAGCGAACTGCGGGCGCGGCACGTAACCAAAATGGAAGAAGCGCGCCAGGAATTTGGCGCGACCATGGGATTGCAAATCAGCCTGCAGAGATCGGCTGACCTGGTGCGCGTGGCTTATACATTGGCTGACGCAAAGACCGGACGCACGCTGGGCGGAAACACCATGGATGTTCCTGTTAGCGATCCGTTTGCGCTGGAAGACCAGGTTTCGGGCGGCGTGGCTACTGCGTTGGGACTGGAGCTGAGACCGGAAGAGCGGCGCGAGCTGGCGTCGCACGGCACCGGCTTGCCTGATGCTTACAACTATTTTCTGCAAGGCCGCGGCTATCTGGAAAAAGGTCCGGAGAGTATGGATAGCGCGATTACTCTGTTTACGCGTGCGCTGGAGCTCGATCCTAACTACGGATTGGCTGAGGCCGAGCTGGGGACCGCTTACTGGTCAAAATATGAGTCAGGCAAGGACAAGAAATTTATCCCCAAGGCGCGTCAGGCGTGCTCCAAAGCGGTTGAGCTCGGTAATGCCGGCGCTTCTGGACACGTTTGCCTGGGCGTGCTGGAAAACGGCGCGGGCAACTATGAGAAAGCCGTAGACGAATTCACGCGCGCTATCCAACTCGATCCCAGCAGTGACGGCGCTTACACGGGCATGGCATCGGCTTATGAGAAGCTGGGCAAGCTCAATGAAGCGGAAAAAATTTATCAGCAGGTCATCAATCTCCGTCCTCGATATTGGAAAGGGTATAACCAGTTGGGCATTTTTTATTGCCGGCAGTCGCAATATGACAAATGCGCAGCCATGTTCCAGAAGGTGGCAGAGCTTACGCCGGACAGTTTCCGCGGCTACGCGAACATGGGCGCGGCGTATCTGGCCGACGGCAAATATGCCGAGGCGATTCAGCCTCTGAACGAGTCTCTGCGAATCCGCGCGACACCAGGAACCTATACAAACCTTGGTACAGCATATTTTCATCTGCGGAACTTCCCCGACGCGGCCAAGGCTTACGCTGAAGCCACCCGCCTGAATGATCGTGACTATCTTTTGTGGGGCAATCTTGGCGAAGCGCAAAACTTCGCCGGCAATCGTCAGGAAGCTGAGGCAGCCTATCGAAAGGGCATCGCTCTGGCGGAAGAGGCGCTCAAGATTAATCCGCACGAACCGGAACTGCTGAAGAACCTGGCAAATTATCACGTAATGCTGGGAGAGCGTCCTCCGGCGCTCAAGTATCTGGACCAGGCGCTGGCGTATGGCAAATCAGACAAGGAGATTCTTTTCAGCGCGGCATTGGTTTACAACCGGCTGGGAGAGACAGGAACAGCGCTGGAATGGCTGAGCAAGGCACTGCAGGCCGGATACTCACTTACTACTGTGCGCGAATCTCCTGATCTGGACAACCTTCACAGTAATCCTCGCTATCAGGCGCTGGCGCAAGGAAAGCAGGAGTAAACCATTACGTTGAACATCGATTTCTCAGGGCGAAACCTAAAATCTGTCGCGTAGAAGCACAAGCGGACCCAATTCGCGTTAAACATTTTAAGGAGAGCAAAGATGACGAAACATAGAGCCCATAAAGAACATAGAGCTATGACAGCCAATCCAACGGTTGACTTATGCGCCGGTGGAACAGCCAGCGCCGGTTCAACCACCATTACTTTCACCAACCATCGTCCGAATGCATGCACCATCACCGGACTGGGAAGTCTGCTGAGCTGCGGTAATTCATTCAGCGTTCCCGCCAAGGCCAATGGGGTAAATGGCTCCATCACTTGTAGTATTTTGCCGACGGCAACCGCTGGTACATACCCCTATCAATCAAGTTGCTGTGATGACCAAACGAATCCTTCAATCGTTTATCAATAGATTTTTCCGATACAACGGAAACAAAAGCGGCCATTCGTGGCCGCTGATTTTTGATGAATAGCATGGTGCTTATTTAGGCGGCGGGACAAACTCTTTGGGCAGCTGCGCTCCCGCGCCAAAGAAATATTGCTGCATCTGTTCGACGAGGAATTGCTGCGCCTCAGGCTTCCACGGCTGCAGGCGATATTCGTTGAGCAGCATCTTGGAATGCTCCGCCCACATCTTCCAGGCTTCAGCGCTTACGTTTTCATAGATCTTCTGCCCCAGTTCGGTATCGAAAGGGGGTTCATCCAGGCCGGGGAGTTCGCGTCCCAGCTTTGCGCATTTGACCATACGAGGCATTGGTACATTGTAACAAGAGGAGGAGTATCGGGGAGCGATCGGGAGTAATTGGGTGTACCTGAAATCCCAAGGTTTGCCATGCAGAAAAATCCGGCCCGAGTTTTGCCCAGGCCGGATGTGGGTTTGACGCCCGTTACTGTACGTTTAGCGTTGCAGTTGTCGAGTGACTCAAGCTGCCGCTGACGCCAGTGATGGTTATGGTACGTGTGCCCCTGCTTGCATTGCGGGCCGCCGTGACCGTGAGTGTCGACGTTCCCGATCCGGTGATGGACGTGGGGCTAAAGGTTGCTGTCACGCGTGAGCCCAGTCCGTTGACGCTCAGGCTTACCGTGCCGGTGAATCCATTGACCGCGCCGATCGTCACCGTGTAGCTTCCCGAGCTTCCTCGGGACAAGGTACGGCTGGTGGGCGAAACGGAAATCGTAAAGTCCGGCGGGTTCACTGGATTTACTACCAGCCTGACGGTGGTGGAGTGGCTTAGAGTGCCGCTCGTCCCGGTGATAGTCAGCGTGTAAGTGCCAGCCGGAGTGGTGCTGCTGGTGCTCACGGACATGGTTGAAGAGCCTGAGCCGGTGACTGAAGTTGGGTTGAAGCTGGCGCTGGCACCGCTGGGCAGGCCGCTGACGCTGAAGCTAACAGTTCCCGTGAATCCGCCCAGCGCAGCAACAGTCGCCGTGTATGAAGTGCCCCCGCCCTGCGTGACCGTCTGCGATGCCGGTGATGCCGTAATCGAGAAGTCAGGCCCTGTGGCGGCCGGTGGCGGCAGCACGCAATTATTCGCGGCATTCGAAAATTCCAGCTGGATGGTATACGCGGTGCCGTTGGCGGTGTACGTTCCCTGCTGACCGTTGCAGATGTCGCCAATTTCGCCATTGACCATGTCATACCAGGCCAGCGGCGGCGCAAAGGTGGTTGCGATGCCTACGTCCGCGTCGGTCATGGCTTCGACCAATTCGTGGCTGGTCACGGAGGTGTAGTTACCGAATACCCCGGCGTTGCCGCATCCGCCGGTCGAGCAAAGGCCGCTCTGCATGTCCGGCATTACACCGTACAGAACATTTTTCCCGCCCAACAGACTCGACGTAGTGCCGTGATAGGCGCAGAAGCCGCCCGCCTGGCAGCTATTGCTGCCGCCTTGTGTGATCGTCTTTCCGGGAGGGAAGAAGATCATATAAAGGGTGTTCGGATTGCCTGCGGCGTCAAGCACCGGCGCCGGCAGGTGTCCCCCGGTGATCTGGGCCAGAAGTTCTGACTGGATCTGCGCATCGGTGATGGTGGAGCCGTTATTGCCGGCCGAAGGAACAATCTGGAACAGCCCGCCGAACGTGCCGTTCCCGAACGTTTGACCGGTGCCTCCGGAAACGGGCGTGTTGTACTGTTGCAGCAAACTGACGAGTCCGCTGTTGCTGCCAGTGATGTCGCCGTAGAACTGGCCCATGGTGGGCGAGGTGGTTCCGGCGACTTGAGCGTTGTAGGAGCCGCTTCCGTACAGCACCTGCACCACCTGGACGTTCGAAATAATCGGTCCACCGAAGTAGCTCAGGTGCGCGCCGGCAGGGGCAGCCGGAGCGATGGCGGCAGCATTAGGATCGAGCACCGGAACGATGTGCAACCGCTGGACAGGCGCGATTGGCAGCGCCTGCTGGGCTGAATTTGCCGACTGTTGTGTTGCTGCATCTGTTCCGCCAGTGGGACCAATGGGGGATACCTGTGCCAGGGCGGACAGTGCGATTAAGAGCAGCAGAGTTGCTGCACAAAGAAACATCCACGCGGGGTGACGTGTACGCTTGAACATTCATGATCTCCTAAAGCCGTAAATTCTGAAAAGAAATGAGGCCGAATCTTGCCGCGAATATGAATGTATGAATCCCTGCGCGATAAGCAGTGTATCTGCTGGAGTTTACTACGAGCAGCACGAGAGGAAGCAGTTTTTTTCGGCAATCCTTAGGCCTGCGGCGGGGATCTGAACCAGATTCACCACGGAAGAAAGAGATCGATTGTGGCGATTTCTGAAATGCCGCTTGCTGAAGTGACCCCCTAGCTAAGGACTCGGGGTTACAGAAACAGTTGGCTCCATCGTCAACGCATCATTAAATCGATTGAAATAGTTAAACAGGCCAATCGCGGCCAGCAGCTCAATAATCTCGCCTTCATCAAAGTGCTGGCGCAGCTCCCCAAAGAGCTTGTCATTGACGGTGTGTGCGTCGTGGGTCACGCGTTCCGCCAGCCGTAGCGCGGCCTTTTCTTTGTCAGTGAAATCTGTGCGGTTTTCGAAGTTAGCCAAGTCGTTGATCTGTTCGTCTGTCCAACCGTGCCGTCTTGCCAAGACGGTGTGTGACGCCAGTCAATACTCGCAGCGGTTGATCTGCGTCGTCCGCACGATCACCAACTCTTTCAGTTTAGTGGGGACGGTGCCGGTTTCCATCACGGCGCGGAAATGCGCCACCATGGTCCGCATGATTTCCGGTCGATGCGCCACGGTGCGGAACATGTTGGGAATGTTGCCGCGGGTCTTCATGAAGTGGTCGTAAACTTCGGCGACCTCAGGAGGGGCAGCTGCACGATCAATGCGTGAAATTCTTGGCATGCGGGTACCCTGGGCAGGCGAGCGGGAACTCGCCTGCCGCAAAGATGGAGTTATTTGCCGAAGGCTTTAATTGCTGCTGCTTCATCGTCTTTAATATCAAAGACGGTATAGAGCTTGGTGATCTGTAGCAGGTCGTGGACTTTCTTGGTGAGGTTGAGCAGCTTCAGTTCGCCACCTTCACGCCGGACAGCGGTAAACGCGCTCACCAGCTCGCCAATGCCGGAGCTGTCAATATATGTGACGTCGCCCAGGTTAAGCAGGATTTTCTTGCTGCCTTTGCCGATCAGGTCACGAATGGTGTCACGCAATACCACGCTGCCTTCACCCAGAGTGATGCGACCGCTCATATCCACCACTGCGACGCCGTCCACTTGCCGATTCGTTGCTTTCATGCTCACTGTGCTTCCTCCTCCTTGGCATTCGCCGCGTTGCGGCCTGTATGCTTGATAAGTGTTACTTCCGTCCCTGGATTCGTGTTCCGGATTTTTACTTCATCCATAAACGCGCGAATCAAAAATATCCCGCGCCCTGAACCTTTCATCAGGTTTTCCGGCGCCAGCGGGTCCGGCAGCGACTCCGGATCCAGCCCCTTGCCCTGGTCGGTGATGGTGATTACCAGCGAGTCGCCGGTAGTTTCATACGCCACCACAAACCTTTTTCCCGGATCATAGGCATTGCCGTGCAACACCGCGTTTACGGCTGCCTCACGCACTGCCATGGCTACCTGATATTGCTCGTCTTCGGCCAATCCCGCGCCGGCGGCAACCTCTGAAGCTTTTTGTTCCACCTGATTAACGCTTTCCAGGGTTGATTCCAGCGTGTATGAGACCCGGTTTGTCATGGGACGATTCACTAGGTGTTGTCTTAAAGCCGATACTGAGCACACGGGCCAATGGGGCGAAACATTTAGTGTGCCTATGCGGGCAGGGGATTGTCAAACAGCGTACCGTCGATAAATCGATTTGCGCAGCTCACGCCACAGGCGCAAACTGCAGCACCATCAGTGCCTGGTCGTCTAACCGAGGCGAGCCGGAGCGGAAGTTTAAGACCTCTTGCAGGCACTTGTCCACCAGCTCACGCGAGGGCATTTGATGGCACGCGCCCAGCAGCTTTGCCAGCGACGCGCTGCCAAACTCGACGCCATCAGGGCTTTCAGACTCTGAAATGCCGTCGGTATAAATTACCAGGCTGTCGCCCGGGGCCGTGCGCAGTGTAGTGCTTGTGAATTTCTGGTCACAGAAGAGCCCAATCGGGACGGTGGCAGCTTCAATCGCCGCAACACCGTGCCCTGCCACATGAAACGGCGCGGGATGGCCGCCATTGCATATCTCCACGTTGCCAAACTCGTCCGCCCGGCCCACGATGAGCGTGGCATACTGCGTTGGCAGCGTGCTTTCGCAAAAGAGCCGATTGGCGCGTTCTACTAACTGCTCCAGCGGCAGCCCCGTGGGAATCAGAACGCGGAACAGCGCATGCAGGTTTGACATGAGCATGGCCGCGGCCACGCCTTTGCCGGAAACGTCGCCCACCATGAAGTAAAGGTCCTTGCCGTGCTGCACCAGGTCACAATAGTCGCCACTGACCTGCCCGGCGGGCTCATAGTGATAAGCCACTTTCCATCCGGCAGCGCTGAAGTCGCGTTTGGGCAGCAGCCCGGCCTGGATCCGCGCCGCCAGCAGCAGGTCTTGCTCCAAAGCTCGCTGTTCGGTGGGATTCAGGCAGTCCAGGCAGAGCTGCGTCAAAGGATCGGCAAACAGGCGCTCCGGCTCCACGGTCCCGGCGCAATGCTCGCAGACGCCGTAATTGCCGTGGTCCACGCGTTCCAGCGCATGGTCAACCTGCTCCAGCAGGTGGAGAAGGTTCGCGGTCTGCGTTTTGGACACCGCAGTCTCAAGCTTTTGCCGCCGGACCATCAACTGGTCGCGCAGCATATGCATGTCTGTAACCTGGATTGCCATGGGGGAAAACTCCTTCCTGTAACAGATCATTTATGCAGTGCCGGGATTCAGATTTTTCAGCCCTAACCGCCAGCATGTATCTTCTTCTGGGCATCATAAGGGCCGACTGTCGGGAGAAACCATCCGGCTCTTGCTCTGAAATTCTTGTTCTTAAAAATGCGCCCTGAAAAATATTTGTTGCAAATGTGCTTAGCTATGGTCAGGGCCAACCACATTGGGTATTCTGCAAGTTAGGGAAAACATGCGGGAAGAGATCGCACTTTCGAGCATTTTGGGCGCGTCCGTCTATGACAGCAGCGGCGCGTTTGCCGGACACGTACGTGAAGTGGCCATCTTTCCCCAGGAAGATCCGAACCGCATTTCTGATTTCATCGTAAAAACCCGTGAAGGCGACCGGCTGCTGCCTTCGCGCCAGGTCAAGACCGTGATCGGCTCGGCCATCCAGGTGAACGGTTCAGCCCATGACTGGCAGCCGCTTTCCAGCTCTGAAGGCATGCTGCTGCTGGAGCGTGACCTGCTTGACCAGCAGATCATTGACGTTTCAGGGCGCAAAGTGGTCCGCGTGAATGACGTTGATCTGCTGCGTGAGCAACTCAATGGCACGCTCAAGCTCAAGGTTGGCCGGGTCGATATCGGCTTGCGCGGGGCTATCCGGCGGCTGCTCAAGGGCATGGCTCCGAGCCGCGCAGTGGAAGCGCTGGCCATGCGCATGCCGGAAAAGTCCATTCCCTGGGAAGCCGTGGACCTGATTGAAACCGATCCTTCGCGCCGCGTGCATCTGCGCCTGGCTTATGAGCGGCTTTCCAAGCTGCATCCGGCGGACATTGCCGACATTCTGGAAGAGCTGGCCCCGGCTGAGCGCGAATCCGTCTTCGGATCGTTGAATGAAGAAGTGGCCGCTGAAGCGCTGGAAGAGATCGATCCTAAAATGCAGATCGAGCTCATGCGGTCTATTGATTCTGATAAGGCTGCCGACATTGTGGAAGAAATGGATCCCGATGCCGCCGCCGACCTGCTGGGCGACCTGCCCCAGGAAACGTCAGAAGAAATTCTGGAAGAGATGGAGCCGGAAGAGCGGCAGGAAGTTTCAGAGCTGCTGGCCTTCCATGAAAATACAGCCGCCGGCCGCATGACCACAGACTATATATCTCTCTCAGCCGAGCATACCGTGGGTGATGCCATTGATCGCCTCCGCAGCTTTGAAGGCCCGGTAGAAACCGTAAGTACCATTTATCTTGTGGACTCGCAGGAAAAGCTGGTCGGCTCCGTGCCGCTGGTATCGCTGGTGCTGGCTCCGGGCGGCGCTCGACTGGGAACGCTCACGCCGGAACACGTGATCTATGTGGAAGCCAGCGCGTCAGATAAAGATGTAGCGGAGATGTTTGATAAATACAACCTGCTCACGCTGCCCGTAGTGGACGAAGAACAACGCCTGGCGGGAATCATTACCGCTGACGACGTGATCAGTTTGCTGCGGGACAGGATTTAAAAGCCTTTCCTTACTCATCTCGTGCTGGCCTTGAACAATTCCAAAGTTTTTTCGGTAATGAATCGATCCGCGAAGCAAAGCAATCCAACAAAGCAAGAAGCGCCGGCATTTGCCGTTCGTCAATCAGCGGGAGGATTGGAAACATGCAGGTAGTCAACCTTGCGCAGAAGTTTGCCGCCTTTCAGGATTATTTCAGTCCAAAGATCGTGGGCGAGCTGAATAACTTTCAGGTAAAGCTGGTCAAGGTGCAGGGCGAATTCATGTGGCACCACCATGATACGGAAGACGAAATGTTTATGGTGACGAAGGGCAAACTGCACATGAAGTGGCGCGACGCAGAAGGCCGCGAGCATGACGATCCGATTCGTCCGGGCGAGTTCATCATTATCCCGCACGGCACAGAGCACATGCCTTATACGCTGGAGGAAACTCACGTCATCCTGTTTGAGCCGGCGAGCACGCTCAACACCGGCAACATACAGAATGAGCGCACCGTAGCCGATTTGCAGAAAATATGAGCAACCGTCAGACTCCTCTTCATCGATGAAAAAACGCCTTGCGCTGATTACCTGGAGCGGCCTTCCCCACGGCGCTGAGAGCGAGCGGCTGATGTTGCCGTATCTGGCGGCGACTAGAGTCGAGACAGAAATTGTTGACTGGCGATCCAGCGGCTGTGATTTCAGCCAGTTTGATCTGATCGTCCTGCGCTCCTGCTGGGACTACCACCTGAGAGTGGCTGAGTTTATTGACTGGTTGCGGCGCACGACGAGCGGCGTTCCTGTGTTGAACCATGTAAAAACCGTACTGTGGAACCATAACAAGTTTTACCTGCGAGAAGTCGAGGCGATGGGTATTGAGATCGCGCCGACACTTTTTGTCAACGGCAGCGGCCCGATTGCCTCATCAGGATGGCTGGAGATCCGGAGCTGGAGAAAATGCGTGGTAAAGCCCGCAGTGTCGGCATCAGCCCATAGGACGTGGCTGTTTGATAGCGTGGCAATTCCGGAGGAAGAAGAGCTGAAGAGCAGCATGGAAGGCGAGCCATTTCTCATCCAGCAGTTCATTCCCGATGTTGAGACGCAGGGTGAAATTTCGTTCATCTATATTGAGGGCGCATATAGCCATGCTGTGCTCAAGCAGCCCGCCGCAGGAGATTTCCGTGTACAGAAGGAACACGGCGGTTCAGCGGAATTGTTTTATCCCGATTCAGCTCTTCTGGCTCAGGCGAACGAGATTGCGGCGAGAGTGGCCCAGGTGCGTGACTCGCTCTATTGCCGGATCGATGCCGTTGCCAGAAACGGGAAGCTCGTGCTGATGGAACTGGAGTTGATCGAGCCGGAGTTATTTCTGGGGTTGGCAGAAGGTGCGGCGGAGAGGTTTGCGGATGCGATCGCCAGACGCGTTAAGTAGAAGCAAGCTTTTACCGCGGATTAACGCCGATCAACGCGGATCAAAAGAATGCACAATTAAGATGTATCCGCGCTCAACGGTAGAGTTCTTTCCCGATCACCCGATCTCTTCCGATTAGTGTGCTCAGTGGTTAGATTCTTTCCTGCTCTTCTCCGCGCCTCCGCGTCTCTGCGGTGAAAGATTTGGCTCTTTCCTGATCCGCGCTCATCCGCGAAAATCCGCGGTAGTCATTTTGCTTATTCGCGAAGCTCATACCCTGCCGCTTTAATTCCCTCAACCACTTTCTCACGTGTCCGTGTAACTTCCTCGGCGGTCAGCGTGCGATCGTCCGCCCCCAAGGTCAGTCGGAAAGACACGCTCTTTTTATCCGGCGGCAGCGGGAAGATCAGCAGGAACTGGAGCGAGACCAGGCTATCTCCGGCAGACTGACGCAGTTTGTTTTCCAGATCGGCCACCAGCGTATGCGCGGGCGCGACGATCGAAAGATCGAAGCTGCTGGTGGGGAAGCGGCGCAGCGGGCGATACGGCGCACGCTGCGACGGCAGCGCTTGTAGCGCGTCAAGATCAAGATCGAGAATGGCCGCGCGGCCTCGATCAAGCAAGCCAGGATGCAGCTCGTAAAGATCACCCACGCGCTGCCCGCCGACTTCAACATGCGCGGCGCGCTCAGGATGCATGATCTTGCCATGCGCCTTCGCAGGCACGATCTTTGCTCCCAACGCGACATACTGGACCACGCGCTTCATCTCCATCAGGTTCGCGCCATTGGTTTCACGGCCATAAATTGCAGCTATCAAGTGCGTACGTTCTTTCGGTGCACCGTCAGCGCCTTTGCCGTAAGCGCGTCCAATTTCGAACAAACGAAAGTCGGTGAAGTAGCGGCTGTTGTCCGCCAGGTTGCGGCGAATCCCCGGCAGCAACGCAGGACGCATATATTTCTGGTCGGCAATGATGGGATTCGCCACCTGCAATAGCTTGTCTGTCGAGTAGCCGAACATGGCGGCATCAGCATCCGAGATGAATGAGTAGTTGGAAACCTCGGTGAATCCTTGCCCCACCATGGCGGCGCGAATCGCGCGGTGCTGTTCATGGTCCAGATTGCGCGGAGTGGGCGCGGCCAGTACTGCAGGCGCCTGCGGAACAATGGAAGCGTAGCCGACCATCCGCCCAATTTCTTCCACCAGATCCTCGGGGATCGAAATATCTTTGGTCGCGCGCCAGCTTGGGACTGTAAGCAGAAGCTTGCGCTGATCAACCACCTCAACGCCGAAGACCAGCGACTTGAAGATGTTGATTACTTCATCCGTAGAAAGCTTGCGGCCAAGCTTGCGCTCGGCCCAGTCGATATCGAGCTGGATTTTGGGCGGCATTGACTTGCGCGCATAAACGTCAATGGGCGGCGCGGCCTGGCAACCGGGCGAAATCTGCTTCAGCAACTCAACGGCGCGGGCCAGCGCGCGAACGGTGTTTTCCGGGTCCTGGCCTTTTTCAAAACGCATGGAAGCATCCGTGCGCAACTTGAGCCGCGACGATGATTTGCGTACAGGGGCCGCAGGAAAGTTTGCCGCTTCCAGGACGATACGCTTGGTAGTGCCGCGAATCGCCGTGTCATTGCCGCCGATGATTCCTGCAATGCCCACAGGCTTGTTTGCGTCGGCGATCACAATGTCTTCAGGGCTGAGCGAATACTTTTCGCTGTTCAAAGCAAGGATCGACTCACCTTTGCGCGCAGCACGGACAACAATCGTATCGCCCAGCAATTCGGCGTCATAAGCATGCATGGGCTGGCCGAGTTCGCATAGAACGTAGTTCGTCACGTCAACAAGATTGTTGATCGGATTCACGCCCAGCGAATTGAGGCGATATTGCATCCATAGCGGTGAAGGCGCGACCTTTACGTTTTCTACACGCTGTCCGCTGAAGCGCGCGCAGAGAGCGGCATCATCAATCGTGATGGAAAGGTCGCCTTTGCTTGCCGCTGCGGGCAAATCTTCAACGGGATCGGCAACACTAAGCCCGGCGATCGCAGCAACTTCGCGCGCCATGCCCAGATGTCCCCAGAGATCGGGACGATTGGTAAGAGACTTGTTGTCAATCTCAATAATGGAGTCGGGTTCGGAGTTTTCCGCGCGCGCAACGGCCGCAACGCTTGCGCCGGGGAACGCGCCGGGATCGTGCACGCCTTCACACTCGGCGGTTTTCATGGTGATCTGCTGGGCGAGCGTGGTCACGTCCATTTTCAGGCCGGGGACAAGCTCGCGTAGCCATGTGTAAGAAAACTTCATAGTCTAAAACTGGTTCAGGAAACGCAGATCGCCGCTCTGCAACAGGCGGATATCGTCAATGGCATAGCGCATCATGGCCAGGCGCGTCAGGCCCAGGCCAAAAGCAAATCCGTTCCACTCCTGCGGATCAAGCCCGCAATTGCTGATCACGTTGGGATGCACCAGCCCGCACGGCAGCAGTTCCACCCATCCGCTCTGCTTGCACACGGCGCAGCCGTTGCCGCCACAGATCAGGCATTGGATATCGAGCTCAAAGCCGGGTTCCACAAAAGGGAAGTAACCGGGCCGCAGCCGCACCGTCACTTTGCAGCCAAAGACTGAGCTGAGCAGAGTCTGCATGAAATAAATCAGGTGGCTCACGGAAACATCGCGGTCCACCATCATGCCCTCGACCTGATAGAACGTGTGCTCGTGCGAAGCGTCCACTTCTTCATTGCGGAAAACGCGGCCCGGCGCGATCATGCGCATGGGCGCGCCGTATTTCTGCAACGCCCGCACCTGCACGGGTGACGTATGGGTGCGCAGCAGGTGGCCATCGGTCATCCAGAAAGTGTCCTGCATATCGCGCGCCGGATGGTCGGCAGGAATATTCAGCGCGTCAAAGTTGTAATAGTCGGTTTCGACCTCTGGCCCATCGAGCACGCGGAATCCCATCGACGTGAAGAGCTGCTCAATCTCGTCCTGCACCTGCGTTACAGGATGAATGTGCCCCGGCGCAATGCCTTGCGGCGGGACAGTGAGGTCAATCCATTCAGCCTTAAAGCGCTGGTCAGATTCCGATCCTTCAAGCGACGCTTTGCGATCTTCGAAGGATTTTTCCAGCGTGGCCTTGGCTTCATTGAGTAGCTGGCCTGCCTTGGCGCGATCTTCCGGCGCCATCGCGCCAAACGTTTTGCTGATCCCGGCGAGCTCGCCTTTGCGTCCGAGAACGGCGACACGGACCTTCTCCAGATCGGCCAGCGTGGCGGCGGAGTTGATATCGCCCAGGGCCGATTGGGTGAGGTCTTTGATGGTTTGGATTGGATTCGTCAAATGTTGTGTGCGCTCGCGAATGGATAATCCTAAAATATAGATGGGCAAGCAAGCAGGGTCAAATTGAAGGATCGCGTGTATCTAAGTCAGCTTGGGGTTTCTTCTCCAGCGGCCACTATTCCTTGTTGATTATCAGTGTTAATCACTTTTTTTAACTTGGCTAAAGCCAACTCCTCTCAAAATCACGCGACTTTGCAAGATTTAGGTAGGAGGTGCTAACGTATCGTGTCCGCATCTCACATCCCTACGATGCGACTCGGCCCAATTTCCTCGGCCCCACAACTTGCATGTCTTCGAGCAGTGTGAGTTTGTCTGTTTAACATCGAAAGGAGAGTTTATGTTTAGTCGAACACTTGTTACGCTCGTGTTAGCTTGGTCGTTTTTGTTGTCACCAATGCACCAGTCAAGAGCAGCTGTTTACGAAAAGACCTATTACTTCATTTGTAAACACTCCAGCGAGGGCTTTAGCGGTCTCACAGGGCCGTCGAGATTGACATATGCGTTGGCTCAACCGGACGAGGTAAGCCATCTAAAAGCGCATGTAGACCATAAAGGCTATACGAGCATCATCACAAACCAGTAGCATATAGGCCCTTTCAATCCAGTCAGCGGTCGAAAGGGCTTATCAATCTCACGCGGCACTCACTTTCAGGCACACTTCTTTGCTACTCTAGAATACATCTCCCGCGACTGTTGAATTTAGAAACGCGACTGCAGCCGAACGCAATTAGCGCTACCCAACACGCAGAGCAGGTTTAGCACGCGAGGCATGCTAAAATAAAGCCTGCAGCTGCGTTCCCGCCGCGTAAGCCGGAATCCCCTTCGCAGTTCCTAGTAAAACTAATGATTTCAGTCAGTAACGTGTCCATGCGCTACGGCGCAAAAATATTGTTCGATGAGGTCTCAACGGCGTTTACGCCGGGGAAGCGCTATGGCCTTACCGGTCCCAACGGCGCGGGCAAGACCACCTTTATGAATCTGCTTTCCGGCGAGCTTGAGCCGCAGAAGGGCAGCGTGGTCCGCCCTAAAAAGCTCAGCGTGCTCAGCCAGGACCAGTTTGCCTTTGATGCGTATCGCGTGATCGATACCGTCATCATGGGGAACAAGCGCCTGTGGGCCGCGATGGAAGAGCGCAACCACATTTATGAAAAGCCCGAGATGTCCAATGAAGACGGCATGCGCCTTGGCGAACTTGAGGGCGTGGTCGGGGAAGAAGACGGATACTCAGCCGAAAGTGACGCGGCCATCCTGCTGCAGGGGCTTGACATTCCGGATACCGCGCATGAGCGCAAGATGGGCGAGCTGCCCAGCGGACAGAAAATGCGCGTGCTGCTGGCGCAGGCGCTCTTTGGCCATCCGCAAGCGCTGCTGCTGGACGAGCCCACGAACCATCTTGATCTTGATTCGATCCACTGGCTGCAGGATTTTCTCAACCGCTATGACGGCGTGCTGATCACCATTTCGCATGATCGCCATTTCCTGAACAGCATCTGCACGCACATTGCCGATATTGATTACGAAACCATCATCACTTATACCGGCGGATACGATGACATGGTGATGACCAAGACGCAGGTGCGCTCGCAGATTGAAGCGCAGAACGCGCAGCGCGAGAAAAAGATCGCGCAGTTGAATGAGTTTATCCAGCGCTTTGCCGCCGGCACGCGCAGCAGCCAGGTGCAGTCGCGCAGAAAAGAAGTTGAGCGGTTGCAGGTCACGGAACTGGCACGGTCCAACATCGCGCGCCCGTTCATCAAGTTTGAAATGAACCGGCCTTCCGGCAAGCACATTCTTGAGATAGAAGGCGTCACCAAGTCTTATGGCGATAATCACGTCATACAGGACTTTACCGCCAGCGTAACGCGTGGAGAAAAAATCGCGCTCATGGGGCGCAACGGCGCAGGCAAGACAACCCTGCTTAACGCGCTGCTGGCCAACTCGCCCAACACGCCGGAATCTGAGCTGCGCCAGACGTCAGGTTATGCCGGACCATTTATTGATGGCGGCAAGACCACGTGGGGACACGAAGCTGCCATCGGCTATTTTCCGCAGGACCATCGCAGCCTGATTGAAAAGGGCAGCACCATTCTGGACTGGATCTTCCAGTGGGACCCTTCGGTTTCGAACGAAGAAATCCGCGGGCTGCTGGGGCAGATGCTCTTTGTCCGCGACGAAGCCACCAAAAAGACTGACGTGCTTTCCGGCGGCGAGGCCGCGCGCATCCTCTTCTGCAAGCTCATGCTGCAAAAGCCGAACGTGCTGGTGCTGGACGAACCCACAAACCACCTTGATCTTGAATCCATCAACGCGTTGAACATCGCGCTACAGCGCTATCAGGGCACGGTGTTCCTGGTGACGCACGACCACGATCTCATTGACGAAGTGGCCACTCGCATCTGGCACTTTGACAATCATAAGCTCGAAGATTTCAAGGGGACGTATGCGGAGTACCAGACCGTACAGGTTTAGTTAGCTGGAGATCCTTCGACTCCCCTTCGGCAGCCTCAGGGTCGCTCAGGATTTCGGCAGGAGGCTCCCGCTTCTCACCCCATCAAGCGAAAACCACGCTTGCTGGGGACCCCGCTTCGCTCACGCCTCCTGTGCGCCTCAACTTCAAGGGCACATACGAGGAATATCAGGCAGCACAGCAGCAGATGGCCGTCAGCAAATAGTTCAACCGGCGAATGTGACTGACCTGAGGCGCACGCTCTTATCACTGCTTGCGCGTCCCTGATGGCCAGTAAATCTGCCAGCCATTTTCCTGCGCGACTTTTTCCAGGTCGGGATTGGGATTCACGGCAAAAGCGTGCCGCGCAATCTCCAACATATCTGCGTCATGGATTGAATTGCCAAAGCATGCGTCCACCTGCTTCTTGACGACTTCATGAATCGCAGTGGCTTTACCCGGACCGCTGGGCACGCGAATCAGCCGATCGGTAGCCCGTTCATCTTCAATATGGACGCTGGCGGCCAGCACGCGCCGCCGCGGTATGCCAAATCGCTTTACACCTTCACGTACTACCCAGTCATTGGTGGATGAGACGGCCCAGACCTCGCAACCTTGGGACTCGAGTTCGCGCGTGAGCCGCAGCATCTCCGGGAAAATACGCTTTTCCACGATGCTTGAGAAAAACTCTTCCGCCGCTTCTTCCAGCATCTGCAAGGAGTTTCCCGCATTGATGGTGACCATCTCGCCGCACATCACGGTTTCATCCACCTTGCCCTGCTTGTAGTCGGCATAGCGGGCGGCAGCACGCTCGGCCACACCGTGCGGAAACATGCCGCGATCAATCTGCCAGTAAAAAAAATCGGCGCCGGAGTCACCGCTCCACAATGTGCCGTCACAATCAAACACGGCAACCCGCGGGCGCAAGGCCAGAACGGAGTCAGCAAATTTCTGGCTGGCGGAAGCCTCGGTCCTCAAATGGCGGTACCTGCGCGAAGTTTTTCGAAATCTTCCGGCGTGTCCACATTGGCCACCACCAGCGGATCATTCACCGGGAAATAGCGGATGTGCTGCTGGTTCGCGTGCTCAACTTCTCGTGCGGAACTGCCGACGGGCGCGCGCAGGAAGGCCTCAATCATTTCACGTCCAATGGCAAATGGATGACCATGCTTGCCGCCGAACTCCGGCACTACCGCCCAGATGTTGTCATCGCTTGAGAGAAATGCCGCCTTGATCTGCTCAATGGTTTCCACTTCCGCCGGTGGACGATCCACCAGCGTAACGATCGCGGCGTCGCGTCCGCGATTGAGGACATCCTGCAAGCCCACAAGCAGGGAACTGAATTGGCCCTGCTGTGGATTTGGATTCACCGTCAGAAACGCTGCCTGTGAATCTGCAATTGGCTCCAGGCTAGGCGCGTTCGCGCCCGCTACCACAATCACCAGTTCCGTCGCCGGTTGCAGCGCGCGTATTGCGGCGGAAAGGAATGTGCCGTCGCGCCAGGGCAGCAGCGCCTTGTCGCGACCCATGCGTGACGATGCGCCGGCAGCCAGAATGACGCCCGCAAATGATGGTGAAAGAGGCATAGCTAACTATAACCCGTCCGGGGAAGCCCATTCCGTATGAATTTCTGAACTGTTTCGAGCGAGTTTTGCTGACGTTACGGTCAGGGGAACTAACCCAGTAAAGCCACGCCAGAATGACCTGAGGGATATCTCCATAAACCACCTCGTCTCGTCGTCATCCTTTTTGAAGGATGGCGGCGCGTTATCCGGAACGAATAATGCTCCGTTGAATTTCACGGGAGTGTTTCCTGGAAAACGCGTGTAAGGACTCAATGCATTTGTAAGTTCAAAAATTCTGTCCCCTTCCAGTTCCCACCTGCCTTGCCACTCATGCACTCCAACAAGGGTGACTGAGCATCTCTTGATCACCATGCTCTGTCGTGGGGTAAAGCTAATCTCCCATGTGAACTTATCGCCGCAATGCACTTGAGGGCATGTGAAATCAACTTCCAAGTATCGCCCTCCCATCCTTCGCCAGCGTGGAACGTTACGGACAAACAGAGCTGTCACAGCTGTTATGACTATGAGCAGTATGCCGCCTCCAATCGCCCACACTCCTAATTTTGCCAGCCAAAAGAACTCAGGAGAGAAGATTACAGCGCAAAAACCCGCCGCAAGTCCCACCAAGACGATGATGAACCCAGCAGCCGCCAATGGGGAGCGAGAGGTGCGCTTTAAATGAACCTGCATAGTGGTCCCGAAGCCTGGGGGCTTCATGCCCGCGATCCATGTTTATCAGCGTTAATCAGCGGTGATGTTCTGCTTCAAGATCTCCGCTGCCTTCGCGCTCTTCATGTGTGGCAGCGGCGTGGCGGAGTTGCGGCGGATGGCGATCAGCTCGGCCACAATCGCTACGGCAATTTCTTCCGGCGTAATAGCGCCGATATCGATACCAACCGGTGCATAGACGCGGGCCAGTTTGTCGGCGGCGATGCCTTCTTTTTCCAGCTCTTTGTAGATGGCGATGGTCTTGCGCTGCGAGCCGATCATGCCGATATAGCGCGCCGGAGTCTCGGCGGCCCAGCGCAGCACGCGCATATCGTCACGATGGCCGCGAGTCACAATCACGATGTAAGAGGCATCGTTCGGCGCAAGTTGCGCGGTGACGCGCTCATACTCGTCGGCATAAATATCGCGGGCATCCGGGAAGCGCTCGCGGTTGGCGTAGCTCTCGCGGTCGTCTGTGACCACCACGTCAAAACCGGCAAGACGCGCGACCTTATATAGGCTCCAGGCTACGTGTCCCGCGCCAAAAATATAAAGCGTTGAGACGGCCAGAACGGGCTCGACAAAAACTTCCAGCGTGCCGCCGCAAACCAGGCCGGTATCGTATTTGGGATTGTTGTTCAGGTCGAAGTGCAGCGTTTGCGGCTTCTCGGTCTTCATCGCTTCGCGCGCCGCTTCCCAGACTTCGGCTTCCACGCAGCCGCCGCCAATAGTCCCAACGATAGTGCCGTCATCGCGCACCAGCATCTTGGCCGACTCAAACGAGGGAATCGAGCCGCGCACGTTGATGATGGTCGCCAGCGCTCCGCGACGGCCTTCCCGCCGCAGCCGGATTATCTCTTCATAGATGTCCACAGGGATATTCTAGCGGATAACCCAAAATGCACCGCGGAGGCGCGGAGACGCGGAGAAATAAAATTGATGATTCAGCGTTAGATATATGTGCTTCTCAAGGATCATCAGGACCCTGAGTGCCCCTGGAAACGAAAGAATAAGCTGTTAGATTCGATCTTGACAAAAGCGAATAAAAAACGATATAATGAGACGGAAACAGGACTTATCCGGCCCAGGCCGGGATGCGAGACGGTCTTTGACAATTAGCACTCAGTAGTCAGCCATCAGCATTCAGCAAAGGATGGTTTCCCGCCCCATGGTTAGCGTTAATTAGTTGGTAAATTTCCAACTTGGCGAAGTCAAAAAAATTGAACGCGATTGAGGGTAGAAAAGAGACCCAAAAGGGGCTTCGACCGCTCGGTCGACCGTCCGGTCGAATTGGGGTTAGACCTTTGTTTGCAACAAATGTCTCGATAGGGGGGTGGGGTAGGCAAAAAGTTGATCAATGAGTAAACAAAAACGACGTGTTTTTTCGGCGTTGATAAGGTGGCGTCAGGCGAATAGCTTTACAGTGCGCAAAGGCTGAGTTCAAGAAAAAGCATGAGAAGGCGGGGTATTGTGAGAACTCCCTGATGCAGTATGAATAGAAGAAAAAATCCTCGGGGTCCTTCGACTTCGCGCTCGAGGGTCTCGGTTTGGAAAAGGCGTGTGCGGCGCTACGCTCAGGATGACAGAGATAAACATTTTGCTTGAATATAAGTTCATGGTGTTGTGAAGCTATTTCTGAGAGGCCACACTAGATCCCCAGCGCCGTCGGATGCTTTGGCTGGTACAGCCCGAGTTCGCCGCCGTCGGGCAGGTGAATCGACGTGCTCAAGCCCCATGGGGCTTCAGTGACCACGCCGCATTGAACGCCTTTATCAGAAAGCTCTTGAATCGTGGCTTTCAGATCGTCACACATTAGATACAGTTCGTGATGCGGTTTTTCGTTTGCTTCAGTCGGATGTGCGGCGAGCTCTGCGGGCGGCGCGGCGAAGATCAGCCAGCCGTGTCCGGCGTCGACCGACTTGAGACCGAGCACATCGCGCAGAAAAGCCCGGACCTTGTCTGCGTCTGGTGAATAGAGGATGGCGTGGAGGCCTGTGATCATGGGAAGAATCTACCACGGCCACGCAAAGGCACGCAGGGATTTGGTAAATGAGTAATTTGGTAATTTGGTAAATTGAAGGGCGGGTTGTGCGTCGGCTTTAAATTACTCATTTACCAAATTACCCAATTACCAAATTTTTCTCGCCCTCGCCCAAGGAGAGTCCCTGATGAAAGCTGTTCGCTTCCATGAATTCGGCGGTCCTGAAGTCCTGAAATATGAAGATGTGCCGGACATCAAGCCGCGCAAAGACCAGGTGCTGGTGCGAGTAAAGGCATGCGCGCTGAACCATCTGGACTTGTTCATCCGCAAGGGGCTGCCCGGAGTGAAGCTGCCGCACATTAATGGCAGTGACGTTTCCGGCGATATTGCCGAGGTGGGCGAGTACATTACCGATCTCAAGGCAGGCCAGCGCGTATTGCTTGTGCCCATGACGTTTTGCGGCGTCTGCCCCAAATGCACTGAAGGCCAGCAGAATTTCTGCCCGCAATTCAGCGTGCTGGGCTATTTGAATGACGGCGGCAATTGCGAATATATTGCCGTGCCGCGCGTGAGCGTCCTGCCGATTCCTGAAGAGTTGACCTATGACGAAGCCGCGGCCATGCCGTTGGTTTCAGTTACCGCATGGCACATGCTGGTAAGCCGATGCGGCATCAAGCCGGCGGACACAGTGCTGGTGCTGGGCGGCGGATCTGGCATCGGTAGCATCGCCATACAGGTCTGCAAAATGTTTGGCGCTACGTGCATTGCAACCGCAGGCGATGAGAACAAGCTTGATCAGTGCAAAGACCTGGGCGCCGACCACGTAATCAACCATTACAAACAGAAGATCGGCGACGAGGTAAAGAAGATTACGAATCGCCAGATGTGCGACATTGTATTTGAGCATGTTGGCAAAGCTACGTGGCAGGAAAGCATGAAGTCGCTCAAACCGGGAGGCAAGCTGGTGACTTGCGGCGCTACCACCGGCCCTGAAGCCAGTTTCGATATCAGGTTTTTATTTGCGCGCCAGCTTTCATTTCTTGGATCGTTCATGGGCACGATGGGCGACTTTCACGAGGTGATGAAGCATATCTTTGCCGGCAAGATTAAGCCTGTTGTCGATAAGAGCTTTCCGCTGCGTGAAGCCGCGGCGGCGCATGAGCGGCTGGAAAAGAGCGAGCAGTTCGGCAAGGTGATTTTGAATCCGTAGTCGCTTACTTACAGTTGACTGAAGGTTGAGGTTGAGAGCAGGCTGAAATAAGGATGAATGCGGACCACGTAGCGGTGTTTTCCGCGCTGGATCTTGCGCGGATGCTCTTTGGCGTGCTGATTGTTGCAGCCGGAGCGGTGAGCTGCCTGTTCTTTGCCATCCGGCGTAAGCAAAGAGAGTATTCATTGCTGTATTTCGGCCTGGGCGCAATATTGTACGGCGTACGGCTTTTCATCAACGGTTCGTCAGACTATATGCACGGACGGTGGGACCGGATTACAGAAGTGATCTCGCTGGTCATTCCCATCCCGCTGCTTCTCTTTTTTACCGCGACAATGGCAAAGCGCTGGAGAAAAATCGCCCTATGGTCAATTGGGATTTTCTTTGTGATAGCCGCGGTCGGCATGGCAGAGCTGTTTTTGGTCCACAGCGAACGTGCCACGCAGACAGTCATTCACGTCATCGCCATAGTTGTTATTCCTGTTCTGATGGTCTTGTTATTTGTCGGCGGTCGCTCCGCCACGCGTGAGCAGAAAATTCTCCGGGCGGGCTTTTTTGTTTTCCTGGTGTTCGTCGTGCATACCAACCTGGGGAACATGGGTGTGATCGCTCATGGCCCAGACCTTGAATTTATTGGCTTTGTGACTTTCCTGGGCTGTCTGGGATACGTGGCTGCGGCCCGCACACAGCGGAATGAGGAACAGCTGCTTACGTTGAACAAAGAACTGGAAATCGCGCGCGGTATTCAGGCGGGGTTGCTGCCGGAAAAGGGCTTTTCCGTCGCCGGGCTCACGACCGCCAGCCGCTATGTTCCCGCTACTTCTGTGGCCGGTGATTTTTATGATTTCCTGCCTAAAGATGGCGGCTTGGGCGTTTTGATCGCCGATGTTTCCGGACATGGCGTGCCGGCGGCACTCTCTGCTTCCATGGTCAAGGTGGCCATCCGCGCGCAAAGAGATTGGGCGGACAAACCCGCACAG
>Ga0105245_10001143_pt1 | contig 24006 bp, 18 predicted proteins | sample KBSM54metaG_FD_81523 | JGI IMG/M metagenome (GOLD analysis project Ga0105245, IMG submission 81523) | Miscanthus rhizosphere microbial communities from Kellogg Biological Station, Michigan, USA - KBS M5-4 metaG | ecosystem: Host-associated > Plants > Roots > Rhizosphere > Soil | place...
GCCTCGCGGACCAGGCCGAGGTCGAAGTTCTGCAGGTAGCGGAGGCCGCCGTGGACCATCTTCGAGGAGCGGCTGGAGGTGCCGACGGCGTAGTCGCCGCGCTCCAGCAGGGCGACCGAGTAGCCGCGCGAGGCGGCGTCGAGGGCGACCCCGGCGCCGGTGATGCCGCCGCCGATCACCACCACCTCGAAGTGCCTGCCGGCGATCTCCTCGATGGCCCGCGCCCGCGTCAGCATCAGCCGAGGTAGGTCGTGGTCCGGTCGGCGCCGGGGCGCTCGGGGGCGGGCTTCTCCTGGCGCGGGTGGCCGAGGTGGAGGAGGCCGACGAAGCGCTCCTCCTCGGGCAGGCCGACGGCGGCGCGCCCCTCCTCGCTGCGCAAGATGCCGGGCGTGCGCCAGTAACCGGCGTAGCCGCGGGCGTGGGCGGCGAGCAGCACGATGTAGGAGGCGGCGGCGGTCGCGTGCAGGTCCTCCTCCTCTTCGACCGGGTCGCCGCCGAGGACGCAGGAGACGACGACGAGCGTCGGCGCCCGGTCGAGCTTGACGGCGCCCTCCGGCCCGGCGACCTCCTTCAGCCGCCGCAGCGTCTCCGGCCCGATCACCCGGAAGCGCCACGGCACCGTCAGGTTGTGGTTCGGCGCCCAGCTCGCCAGCTCCACCAGCACCTCGATCTCCTCCCGCGGCAACGGCTCCGGCGCGAAGGCCTTGTGCGTGCGGCGAGTGCGAATCGCGGTCTCGACGTCCATGCGCCGAGGGTATAGCTAGAACACCTTGAGCCCGACCATCAGTCCGATCAGGGTGAGGGTGCTGGTCGCGTTGATGCCGACCAGGACGAAGAAGCCGTGACTCATCGTTTGGCGCAGTTCCTTCATGTCGCCCTCGATGCGATCTAACCGCTTATCTACTTGGTCGAAGCGCTTGTCGACAAGTTCGAAGCGCTTGTCGACTTGGTCGAAGCGCTTGTCGACCTCGTCGAAGCGCCGATTGACGCTCTCCTTGAACTCGTCGAGGCGTCCGTCGGTCCAGCTCTCCCTTGCCATCACAACCATGATCCTAACGTAATTCTTTGTCTGTAACGAAACAAGACGCGAATGCAAAATTAGGGTGCCGCCTCTGCGGCAAATGTGTGACTTAGAGCCCGTAGCGCCAGCGCATCCAGCCCTTGCGGCCGGCGAGGCCGAGGGCGAAGAGGACGCAGCCGGCGAGCAGGCCGAGGACGACCGCGCCGGCGGTGCTGCTGCCGTTTTCGGTGCTTTCGGAGGCGGGCTCGCCGGTGGCTTCTTCCGGCGAGGAAGAGGGAGGCAGGGGGACGGATCCGGGCGACCCTCCCTGGACCTGCCCACCGGTGGATCCGCCTGGGGACTTCGTCCCCTTGCCGCCCTTGCCGGACGGCGCTGGACTTCCGGGCGCGGAACCTCCCGGCGCACCAGGTTCGACGCCGAATTTTTCGAAGATTTCGGCAGGAGATTCCCCCGTGGACGGGGAGGCGCTTGCCGGAGGGACGCTTGCGGGCGGGACGCCGCCGGTCGATTTCGAGGTTCCCGTGCTCGACGGGCTGGGCTTCGGAGCGCGCGGCGGCGCGGAGATCGGGAGGTGTTGGCCGGCGAGGGGGATGATCGCGTTCGAAGTGACCCAGACTCGGGACACGTCTTCGTTCGCGGCCTTGAGGAAGTAGCCGTCTTCGGCCTGCAGATCGAGCATGTAGGCGAAGGAGCTCTTGCCCGAACCGAAAGCGCCGGGGTCTTTGCCGGCGGCGAGCAGGCCTTCGCAGGTCCAGGCGGTGGACTGCGCGTTGGCGGCGAGGTTGTCGCCGGGCGCGAAGCCGCCGTTCGGGCGCTTTGCCTTGCGCAGGTAGTCGAGGGCGCTGTCGCTCGTCTCCGAACCTGGCGTCAGCACCTGCAGCACGGCGCCGGTGATCTCGGCGGTGCTCGGGTCCCCCGGTTCGTTCCCCCAGCCGCCGTCCTTGCCCTGCACCTTGCGCAGCCACGCGACCGTTCCGGCCGTCGAACCGCCCGCGTCCGCCGCCCGCAGCGCCAGTACCGCATAGGCGCTGGTCGCCGGCCAGCCCTGGTAGGAACCGCTCTGGCGCCGCTGCGAGAGCAGCCGTTCGACCAGGTCTTCGCCGCCGAAGCTGCGTGGGTCGACGCCTGAGGCCTCGAGGGCGAGGATCGTGCGGGCGACGTCGCCGGCGTCGTTGACTTCGTCGATGTGCGAGCGGAGGAAATCGACCGGGGATTTGCCGGTGTTCGTCACGTCGAGCGGGTTGCGGCCGACGGCGGCCAGCGCCAGCATCGCCCAGGAGGTCATTTCCACCCCGGCTTCACGGCCGGAATCGGCGGCGAAGCCTCCGCTCGAGCGCTGCTGGGTCTCCAGCCAATCGGCGGCGCGGGTGACCGGAGAGGCGTGAGCGGGGGCCGGCGCGAGCGCGACCAGGGCCAGGGCGAGCGCCAGGAGCAGCGCCGCGATCCCGCCGCTGCGCAGCGCGCCGCCGAAGCGGCGATCGGTGCCGTCCGGCGCGTCCGGGGCCCGGCCCCGCCGCCACTCGAACCGCTCGCGGAACCGCACCAGCATCCGCACCATCGCCGGTCCGGCGATCAGCGCCAGGACGACGTTGGCAGAGAAGTGGGCGATTTCGAACGGGACCGCGCGCCCCTCGAGCACCCAGAACCTCTTCCAGGACAGATCTCCCCCGTAAGTCGCCATTTCCGAGAAGTTCATCAGAGCGCCAAAGAAAATAGCTGCAAAACCGCAGGTAGCGGCGAGGGTCAGCCGGCCGGCGTTGCGGATGCCGAGGGCGACGGTGGCGCCAAGCACGCCGCAAAGGCCCCAGGCCGCCATCTGCCAGGGAGTCCACGGTCCCTGGCCGAAGAAGAGGTTCGAGACCAGGGCGGTGAAGGCGCCGACGGCGAAGCCCGGAGCGCCGCCCAGCGCGTATCCGGCGAAGACGACGATGTCGGTGGTCGGCTTCATGTTGGGGAAGGCGGCGAAGGCGATACGGCCGACGATCGCCAGTGCAGCCAGGGCGGCGACGAGGGCGACCACCTGCGAGGGCGGCCGCGAGCGCTCGTACCAGACGAAGCCGGCGAGGAGCACCAGGCCGAGGATGAGGAAGCTCGCCAGGTGCCAGCTCATCCCGCCTCCCCTCTCAACGCCGCCGCGCCCTGCTCCGGGGTCACGACCCCCGGCAGGTCGAGCACCCGCGCGACCTCGGTGGCGAAGTACCAGCCGCCGGAGAGGATCTCCGCCATCGGCCCGTCGGCGATGACGACGCCGTCGCCGAGCAACACGACCCGCTCGGCGAACTCGGAGGCGAACTCGACGTCGTGGGTGGCGACGACGACAGCCGTGCCGCGTGTCGACTTTGTCTCGCTATGCGAGAGGAAGTCGACACTGCCCGCGAGGCGCTCGATCAGGGCGACGAGATCCTCCTTGCGCGCCCGGTCCATGCCGCGGGTCGGCTCGTCGAGGGCGACAACGCCCGGTGGCTGCTCGCCCTCCATTCGTCCCGCCAGGGCGATCGCCAGCGCCAAGCGCTGCCGCTCGCCGCCGGAGAGGTCGCGCGGGTCGGCGTCGATCGCGTGCTCCAGGCCAACGGTGCGCAGGGCGGCAAGTCCCTGCTCTCCCGGCAGCTCGTCCCCGACCCGCTCCCGCACCAGGTAGTCGCCGGGGTTCTGGGTGAGCAAGGCGATCGAGTCGACGGCGATCTTCCCGGCGGCCGGCTCGTGCAGGCCGGCGGCCGTGCGGAGGAAGGTGCTCTTACCCGCGCCGTTGCGTCCCATCAGGGCGACGCATTCGCCTGGGCGCAGCTGAAGGTCGATACCGCGGAGCACGTCCTTCGTCTCCTCCCCCTGGTCCAGCTCCACCCAAAGCCCCTTCGCACTCATCACCGGCTCGGTGGGACGGGGATCGTGCACCCTCCTACTTGCTTGGTGAGGAGGGTGCGCGACCCCCGTCCCTCGCAGCGCTTGTTTCGCATCGCGCACGCCGATCGGCAGCGGGTCGATATCGGCGAGGGAGAAGAGACGAGCGGCCGGGGTGGTCAGCGCGTGGTCATGCTCTCGCGCCCACGCGAGGAAGTCCGCCGGCGCCCCGTCGAATCCGACAGTCCCAGCCCCCATCGCCACCGCCCGATCCGCCGCCGCGAGGCACCGCTCCAGCCGGTGTTCGGCCAACAGCACCGCCACCCCCCACTCCTCGTTGAGGCGGCGCAGGAGCCAGATCAGCTCGTCGCCGGCGACCGGGTCGAGCTGGGAGGTCGGCTCGTCGAGGAGGATCAGGCGGGGGCGGGTGACGAGGGCGGCGGCGAGGGCGACCCGCTGCAGCTCGCCGCCGGAGAGGGTGTCGGTGGCGCGGTCGAGCAGGTGCGGGATCGCCAGGGCCAGGGCGACCTCCTCGACCGCCCGCGCCCGGTCGGTCGGGGCGTCGCCGCGCATCTCCAGCGACAGCTCGATCTCGGCCGCGACCGTGGTCGAGACGACCTGCGTCTCGGGATCCTGGGCCAGGTAGCCGACAGCGGCCGCGAGCTCGCCGGGGCCGGTCGCAACGGCGTCGAGGTCGGCGACTCGCACCTCGCCTTCGATCTCGCCGCCGTGGAAGTGCGGGACGAGGCCGCAGGCGGCCTTCAGCAGCGTCGACTTGCCCGAGGCCGAGCGGCCGGCGAGGAGGACGAACTCGCCCGGCGCGACCTCCAGCGAGACGTCCTCCAACGCCCGCGTGGATGCGTGCGGGTAGGCGTAGCACAGCCCTTCGACCGCAAGCGCCGGCGCCGCCCCTCGCCTGATCGCCAGCTCAGACACCCGCCACCTCCCGCCGACGGGACGATCCGTCGCCTCCCCTCTGCCGACGGGACGATTTGTCCCGCCAGGTTGGACTGTTCGGCCCATCGGCATTTGCGATGCGACTTTTCGGCCCGTGGCGCAGGGGGGCAAGGCCGCTGAGGAGGACCACTGCGGCCACGGCGATCGTGGCCGGGCCCAGGCCGATCTCTATTGACGGGTAGGTCTGGAAGTCGTCGGCGCCGAGGAGCTTGCCGGCGATCGCCGTGGCGAGGACCACCGCGGCGGCGGCGTAGAAGCGGCGGTCGTAGCGCGAGCGGGCGCGGCGGTTGCGGGCGCGAGGCCTGTCGAGGCTGTAGCCGCGCAGCTCCAGGGTGGCGGCGACGTCGACGGCGCGGTCGAGGGAGCCGGCGAGCAGGCGCCGCACCAGCGGCGCCTTGCCGACCGCGGCGGCGCCGGGGCCGCGCAGCGCGGCGGCGTCGCGCAGCCGCCCCGCGTCGGCGGCAGCGACCGGGACCAGGCGCGAGACCAGCGTCGCCGTCAGCGCCGAGCGCCCGGCCAGCGGCCGCAGCGCGCGCAGTACCCGGTCGGGGTCGACGCAGGCCGAGTAGACGGCGAAGGCGACGATGCTCGCCACGGCGACGAGGCCGTAGGAGGCGCCGGCGACGATCGCCTCGAGGGTGACGTCGACCCGCCCCAGCAGCGGCCAGTCGCCGAGCCGCGCGATGACGGTCTCGCCGCGGCTGTTCACCAGGGCGTTGACCACGACCATCAGCAGCGCCAGCGACAGGCCCAAACGCAGCCCCGCGCGCACAGCGCTGCGGGCGCCGGCGAGGAGCCCGGCGGAGGTCGCCGCCACTCCCGCCGCAACCAGGACCAGCGGGTTCAGGTAGAGGAAGGCGACCGCGACGATCGCGCCCAGGTAGGCGACGGCCGCGCCCGGAGAGGCCAGCTGCAGCGGCCGGCGGCGCGGCATGTAGGCGAACGGCGACCTCATCGGCCCTCCACCGGCAGCGGCGTCGTCTTCCCACCTTCGATCGCCACCGCGTAATGGTCGCGCAGATGCTCGGTGTCGAGGGCGTCGGCGGCGGCGCGCACGGCCGCAGCCGTGCCGCCGGTGACGAGCCAGACGGGCGGCCCGCCGTAGCGGCTCGTCGCCGCGACCAGGCCGGCGTCGGGACCGAGGCGCCGCGCCGCATTCCCGCCTTCGTCGAGCGCCACGAGTTCGTCCCCTCGAAAGTCTGCATAGACCCCGCTTTCAGCCGGTCCCTCTTCGATCAGGTGCGCCGCCGGATCGTCCCGCAGACGATCCCAGGGGCCGACCAGGACCCGGATCGCGCCCTTCGGGGATCCGGAGGCGAGCTCCACGCCTTCGCCTTCCAGCGCCGCCTGAGTCTCAGCGCAGGCGGCGCCCCACGCGACTCGTGGTTCCTTTTGCACCGCATAGGTGCGAAAGGAACCACGCTTCGCGCCGGCGCATTCGACCACCACGGGATGGCGCTTCCCCCCGACCCCGTCGGCGAACGGCGCCGGCCAGGAACCGACCACCGCGGGAACGTGGTTCGTCGCCGACCAGTCGCGGTAGTCCCACCAGATCCGCTCGCCGCCCTGGACGTCGACGTCGGCCGCCCCGACGGGCGACTCGGTCCCGTCCATATAGAAGAACCAGTCGTAGGGATCGCCGTCGCGTTCGCCCTCCGCGACCCCGTCGATCGAGTGGACGAAGCCGCCGCCGTAGCGGGTCTCGATCTCGGCGCTGCCTTCCAGCAGCCGCATCACGGTGTCGGATTCCTTCGCCCCCAGCGAGCGCTGCAGCACCGGCACCGTCCCGTATTCCCGGGTCACCGTCAGCTCCACCGAGCCGACGTCGGAGCCGGGACCGAGCCCGCAGCCGGCGGCCGCGAGCGCCGCTAGAAGCAGCGCGATCGCGACCGCCGTGCCGCGGAGCCCGGTCATTCGGTCCCGCGCACCGTCACTTCGGGCACTTGCTCCCGATGCAGACGGGGACGCGCGCCGAGGGGATCTCCCCCGCCGCCTGCGCGATCAGCCGCGACGGCTTGCTCAGCGTCACCGTGGTGCGGCCGTCGGCACCGGTCGGGGCGCTCGCGCCGGTCACCTTCACGCCCTTCGCCGGCTTCGACTTCCCTTTTTCGTCGTAGGAGAAGACGCGCACCGTGAAAGGCATCCCTGCCTTCGCCTTGTTCGGCCCTTCCAGCACCAGCTCGTCCGGGTAGGGGAACGAGGGCGCCAGGTCCCAGAGCACTTCGTCGCCCGGATGGATGATCGCCGCGTCCCCGCCCACGGAGAGCGAGGCGTGGTTGATCTTCAGGTACCAGGACGACTTGCCCTTGGCGACGCTCGAACCGATCCCGCAGAGGGCGAGGCCGAAGTCGAAGCTGTCGCTGATCGACAGCGGGCTCAGCGCCGGCACCGACTTCGAGGCGTGGGCGAGCAGCCCCATCGCGGTGTTGCCCTTGATCGTGACCGGGTCGCCGCTGCCGCCGGAGCCCTTGCCGAAGCATTCGGCCTTGGGGCTGGTCTTGACCGTGGTGGTCGCGGTCGCGATCGGCTGTTCGGCGAGCACCTTGCCGCCGGCGCCGACCACGCGCAGCTCGGCCTTGAAGCCCTTGGCCGAAGCGGCCGCGGCAAAGGCCAGGGTTATGGAGATAGCCAGCAGGCATACGGCCGCCAGCCGGAACGAGGTACTTCTTGGCATTTACGCCACCCTTTCCTCGAGGGTTGTCTTGGCTTGGCCGGGGACAGGTCTCCTGGCTTCCGGGATCAGGGAGGACGCGCCTTCCCGGGGGCTCTGTGTCGCCTCCAGTGGCTGACGCGCGATGGCGCCTGCGAACTCCTCCACCCGGTCACAGTGGCGGGACCACGCCGGACTTGCACCGGACTTCCCTTGACCACCGACCGATATGTACGCGGCGAGTCTATCCCGCAGGTGGGGTGTCTGAGTTTTCCCGTCATATATGCGGGGAAAAGTCAGATACGTCTCGCGATGGGTGTCGGACGAGGGCGTCAACGTATGCGCCGATGAGCCGCGCGCACCGCACTCCGGGCCGCCACACCCACTGGCGCATCGCCCGCCACCGCCACCGGCTGCTGCGAGCTGGCGGGCTGGCGGCGCTGCTGGCGGTGGTCGGGCCCGGCGTCCTCGCCGGCCTCTCCGACGACGACCCGGCCGGGATCACCACCTACTCGATCCTCGGCGCCCGCTACGGCTACGAGCTGCTCTGGGTCTTGCTGCTCTCGACCGCGGCGCTGATCGTCTTCCACGAGGTCGGGGTGCGGCTCGGCATCGTCACCGGCAAGGGGCTGCTGACCCTGGTCCGCGAGCGCTACGGCCCTCGCGCCGCGGCGGTGGTGATGGCGGCGCTGGCGATCGCCAACACCGGCACGCTCTGCGCCGAGTTCGCCGGCGTCGCGGCGGCGATGGAACTGCTGACCGGCACCAGCCGCTACCTCAGCGTGCCGCTGGCGGCGATCGTCATCTCCGCCCTGGTGCTGCGGGAGAACTTCCACCGGGTCGAGCACCTGCTGCTCCTGCTCAGCTCCGTCTTCGTCGCCTACGTCGTCGCGGGGATCGCCGCCCACCCCGACTGGGGCGCGGCCGCCCGCGGCCTCGTCGTCCCCAGCATCCCGCTCAACCGCGACGCGCTGCTGGTGGCGGTGGCGACGGTGGGGACGACGCTCGCCCCCTGGGGCCTCGCCTTCATCCAGTCCTACGCGGTGGACAAGCGCCTGCACGTCAAGGACCTGAAATACGAGCGCGTCGACGTCATCACCGGCGCGGTACTGACGGGGGTGATCGGGTTCTTCGTCGTCATCGCCTGCGCGGCGACGCTGCACGTGCAGGGGATCGAAATCAACGACGCCGGCGACGCGGCCCGGGCGCTGGAACCGTTCGTCGGCGCCGCCGCGGCCACCCTCTTCGGCCTCGGCTTCCTCGGGGCGGCGCTGCTGGCGGCGGCGATCGTCCCCCTCTCCACCGCCTACTCGTTCTCCGAGACCCTCGGCCGCCGCGCCGACCTCGACGACAGCTTCGCCGAGGCGCGCACCTTCTACCTCAGCTTCGCCGTCGTCATCACCGTCGCCGCCTGCCTGGTGCTGATCCCCGGCGCGCCGCTGGTCGAAATCCTCTTCCTCACCCAGGCGCTGAACGCGGTCCTGCTGCTGGTCCTGCTGCCGTTCATCCGCTCGCTGGCGAAGGACCGCGAGCTGATGGGCGAGAACGCCCTCGGCCGCTTCGACCGGGCGACGACGGCGATCGCCCTGGCGGTCGTGGCGGCGAGCGTGCTGGCGCTGGGGGTGCTCGCGGTCTTCTAGTACGCGTCGTAGCCGACGCTGCGCCAGGGGTTGTTCTGGGTTCCGGGCACGGTGATCACCGACCGCGTCGCCCGCTGCGTTCCCTCGGGACCGGGCCACTCCGCCTCGACGTCGGTGGTGCCCTGCTTCAGCCGCTCGGAGTAGCTGCCGGAGACCACGGCGGCGGCGAGCGCCTGCACCCCGGGCTTGATCTCCTCGGGGTCCTCCGAGAAGAACTCGACGACCATGCTGTGGCGGCCCGGGTAGCAGACGACCAGCTGGTCGGAGTCGAAGTAGATCTCGAGCGGAGCGGCTTCCAGCTTCATCGGCTCCAGGTTGAGAGTCGGACCGACCGCGCCCTCGTCGGCCCTCACCTCCGCCCAGCCGGCAGCGATGGCGTCGTGCGCCTCCGCTTCAAGGAGATCTTGAATTTCGCGGACTAGCTCGGACATCCCCTACCGGTTATACACGCGGCAGCAGTTGGATGCCCGTAGTTGTACGTCCAGCAGCAAATCCAAGCCCACATTGCTCCTTCGCGATCAGACGCCAAGCGCCAAGTCCAGCACCAGCATGACCGCCGCCCCAGCGGCGAGACCGATGCTGGGGCCGAGCCGGCGGCGGCGGTCGGCATAGGCCTGGGGCAGCATCTCGGCGGCAATCAGGCTCAGCATCGCGCCGGCGGCGAAAGCGAAGGAGAAGGGCAGCAGCGCGCTCACCTGTTCGACCGCCAGGTAGGCGGCGACCGCGCCGACCGGCTGCGGCGCGCTCGTCCCCACCGCAGCCCAGAACTGCCGCGCCCGCCCGAAGCCGGCCACCTCCATCGGAATCGCCACGCTCGTCCCCTCCGGGACGTTCTGGATCGCGATCGCGACGATCACGAACAGCCCCAGCCCCGCCCGGTCGGAGGCGTACGCGGTCCCCACCGCCAGGCCCTCGGGCAGGCTGTGTACGAAGAGCACCGCGAAGACCAGCGCCGAGGTCCGCGCCCCCGGCCCATGCCGCCCCATGAAAGCCGCCTCCGGCCGCAACCGCCGCCGCGCCACCCCCAACAGCACCCCGCCCACCAACAACCCCCCGAGCACCTCCCACACCGACCCTTCTTCAGCCGCCGGAATCAGCAGCCCGAAGATCGAAGCGACCCCCATCACCCCGGCCGCGATCCCGAGCAGGAACGGCGTCAGCGCAGCGGCACGGTCCCCGAGGAACCAAACCGGGATCGCGCCGAGGCCGGTGGCGAGCGCGGTCCCGCAGGCGGCCAGGAAGAGGATCAGCAGGTCCGGCATGTGGCCCGGACGCTAACGAGGGCTACCGATCCCCAACCCCAGAAGCACCCTCCTCCCACCGATCGAAGGGGTTGCAACGGAGCGAATAATTGAAGTCTCGGTAGTGCGCGAGAGATTTTGCCAGGATGCCGGCGACATTGGTACGCACGCGGTATCGCGACCTTTGCCGCCCAGTGGCCGCAGCAACGGATCGGAGGAGCGTTGAAAGCAGGGAAGCGCGGAGGAGTCTTCTTGATCTGGGTCTTGATCTGTTTTGCCCTGCCCACCACCGCCTCGGCCGCCGAATGCACCGACACCTGGGTCGGCCCGGCCGAAAGCACCTGGCAGACCGCGTCCAATTGGTCCGCAGGCCATGTCCCCGGGGCAACCGACGTCGCCTGCATCGGCTCCGGCAAGACCGCCAAATCCAGCACCGGGACCAATCAGGCCGCGGTCGTCCAGGGCGAAGGCAGCGTGATCGTCTCGGGAGGCTCGCTCGAACTGAAACGTCCAGCGAGCGAAGGCGAATCGACCATTCCCGTCCTGACGATCAGCGGGCTGGGCAAACTGACCGGGCCGGGCAAGCTCCGCATCACCAAAACGCTCAACTGGAACAGCGGCCAGATGGCGGGGACCGGCACCACGGTCGTCGCACCAGGCGCGAGTGGGTCGATGTCCGGGGTCAACCTGAACGAACGGACGCTCGTCAACGAAGGGGCGCTCTCGCTGCCGAGCAGCTACCTCTCCCTTAACAACGGCTCGAGGCTCGAAAACGGCGGGACCTTCACCGTCAACACCGAAGGCAGCGAACTCGGGGTCTCCCACAGCACCGGAGCCGCGCCTTTGATCCTCAATACCGGCACGATCCGCAAGACCTCCGGCAGCGGCGAAACGAAGATCAAGGTAGGTCTCGAAAACCGTGGCACGGTGAACGCGGAAACCGGCGCTCTTGTGTTCCCGACTTCGGAACCGATGACGCTCACCTCCGGCAGCGTGCTCGAAGGGTCGGTCAAGCTGGCCGGGCCCTCCGTCACCGCGCACAGCTTCACCATGCCCAGCGGCACGCTCACGCTCGCCGGCGGCACCCTCGCGGTCGAAGCCGGCAGCACCGCCGCGATCTCAGGCCTGACCATGACCAGCGGGACCGTGCAGGGAGCGGGCACGCTCACCGCCTCCGGAGCCCTCAGCTGGACCGGAGGCACGATGAGCGGAGCAGGCACGACGATCTTCCTCTCCTCGCTCGCCGGCGCGATGTCCAACGCCCACCTGAGCGAACGAACCCTCGTCAACAAAGGGAGCATCTCGCTCCCCAGCGGCTTCTTCTCGCTGTCCAACGGCTCGAAAATCGAAAACAGCGGCACCTTCACCGTCGACACCGAAGGCACGGAAGGGATCGTCCACACGACGGGAGCCGCCCCGACCATCGTCAACACCGGCATCATCCGCAAGGGGTCGGGCACCGGCGAAACCAAGATCAAGGTGGGGCTGGAAAATCTGGGTGCCCTGATCGCCGAAACGGGCTCCATCCTCTTCCCCACGGTTGAACCGGTCTCCCTCGGCGCAGAAAGCGCCCTCATGGGCAGCATCACGCTCCAGGGACCTGCGGTCACCGCCCAGAGCTTCACCATGCCCAGCGGCACCCTCGCCCTCCAAGGCGGGTCACTTTCCGTCGAAGCCGGCTATACCGCTACCGCCGCCAGTTTCACCCAAACCGGCGGCACCCTGAAAGGGGCGGGCTCGCTGAATGTGTCGAGCACCCTCACTTGGAGCGGCGGCTCGATGGCGGGCACCGGCTCGACGGCGATCCTCGCCAGCGGGACCGGGACGCTTGCAAACGTCTCGATCGACGAACGGACGTTGATCAACGACGGCTCGCTCTCTCTGAGCGGTACCTACCTGATGATGAGGGAAACGGCGATCCTCGAAAACACGGGCACGCTCACGGTCAATGTGGAAGGCGAAGAAACGGGAATCACCCACCCCTACGCCGAACCGGGCGCGCTCCTCATCAACAGCGGCACCATTCGCAAGACCGCTGGAAGTGGATTCACCAGGATCCGGGCCAACCTCGCGAACCTCGGCACGATCAGAGCCGAATCCGGCACGCTGGCCTTCTCCGAATCCCAGACGGCCCTGCTCTTCAGCGGCAGCGCCCTGACGGGTTCGGTGGAGTTTCAAGGCCCGAACATCATCGCCGGCGACGTCGTCTCCAGCGGCGGGACGCTGACCATCGGGTCCATGAGCCCGCTGGAAATTGCGAGCGGCTCCACCGTTCAAGCCTCAGAACTCGCCTTGAACGGCGCGGTGGAAGGGGACGGCAACCTCGAAGTCACCGGCAGCCTCGCCTGGGAAGGCAGCAAGATGAGCGGCAGCGGCCGGACGGTGCTTGCCGCGGGCGCGTCGGGTTCGGTCTCGGAAGGCAAACTGCAGGAACGAACCTTCGTCAACGAAGGGGCGATGACGCTGCCGACGAGGTACCTGCAGCTGCGCGAAGCCGCCACCTTCGAAAACCAGGGCAGCTTCGACGCCAACACCGAGGGCTCGGAACTGGGGATCGTCGAAGGCGGCGCCGGTCCGGAAACGCTCTTCCTCAACACCGGCGTCTTCCAGAAGACCGCGGGCACCGGGGTTACCGAGGTCGAAGCGCCTTTCAACAACAGCGGCGTGATCCGCGAACAGAGCGGCCATCTCGAAATCACCGATCCGGTCAAAACCGCGAAGACCAACAAGTTCAGCAAAAGCAGCTGCAGTGGCGATCCGATCGAATGCGCCACCGGCGACTTCACCGAGAGTCAGATCGACCTCGCGATCGGCGGCCTGGGAGTCGGGCTCGGCCTCACCCGCACCTACAGCGCCCAGGCAGCCGCGACGGCTACCTCGCCCGGGGCCTTCGGCTACGGCTGGAGCGGTTCCTTCGGCGACCACCTGAGGATCGAAGAAGGCGCGGCAAAGGTCACCGTGGTTCGGGGCGACGGCAGCACGGTCCCCTTCACGCACACCAGCGGCACCGCCTACGCCGGTCCGGCCTGGTCGCAGGAAACCCTCTCCGGCAGCCCCGAAGCGGGCTTCACCTTCACCGCCCTCGATCGAACCGAGTACAGCTTCTCGGGGACCGGTCGCCTTGAAGCGATCGGCGACCGCAACGGCAACGAAACGACCCTCTCCTACGACGAAGCGGGACGGCTCAAATCGGTCACGGATCCCTCGAGCCGCCAGATCGCCTTCGCCTACAACGCCGGCGGTCAGGTGGAAACCGCCACCGACCCGATGGGCCATGTCGTCAAATACGGATACGAAGGCGGCAACCTCACCGCGGTGACGATGCCGGGGGAAGCCGGCCCTCGCTGGCAGTTCAAATACGACGGCTCCCACCGGATCACGCAGATCACCGACGGCCGCGGCGGCAAAACGACCAACGAATACGACGGCGAAAGCCGCGTCGTCTCCCAGACCGACCCGGCCGGGCGCACGCTCACCTTCGAATACGAGGCCTTCCACACGACCGTGACCAACAAAGCCACCGGCGCGGTCACCGACAAGTGGTTCACCTCGAACAACGAGCCGTTCGAGATCACCTACGGCTACGGCACCCCGCAGGCGAGCACCACCACCTTCGCCTACAACGCCGCCGGTCGGCTGGTCCGCGAAACCGACGGCAACGGCCATGCGACCACCTTCGGCTACGACGAAGCCGGCAACCGGACCAGCGAAAAAGATGCCCTGGGTCACGAAACCAGATGGACCTACAACGCCTCCCACGAAGTGACCTCGACCACGACCCCCGGCGGCGAGACGACGACGATCGAACGCGACGGCGACGGCAACGTCGAAAGCATCTCCCGCCCCGCTCCCGGCGAAACGACCCAGACCCTTTCCTTCGTCCACGACGAACACGGCCAGCTCGAAAGCCTGACCGATCCGCTGGGGCACACCTGGACCTACGGCTACGACGCCTACGGCGACCGCACCAGCGAAACCGATCCGCTCGGCGACGAACAGACCACCACCTACGACGCCGACTCGCGCGTCGTCTCCGTCACCTCGCCCCGCGGCAACCTCGAAGGTGCCGAACCCGCGCAGTACACGACGAGCGTCGAACGCGACGCCCAAGGCCGGCCGGTGAAAGCCACCGACCCCCTCGGCCACGCCACCGAATACGCCTACGACGGCAACGGCAACCTCGCCTCGCTCACCGACGCCAAGGGCCACACGACGAAATATGCCTACAACGCCGACGACGAACGGACCGAAGTCGAAAAGCCAAACGGCGCCGTTCTCGAAACCGCCTACGACGGTGCCGGCCAGATCAGTTCCCAGACCGACGCCAACGGACACACGACCACCTACGTCCGCAACCTCCTCGAGCAGCCGGTCGAAGTGATCGACCCGCTCGGGCGCGAAACGACCGAGAGCTTCGACGACGCCGGCAATCCGATCGCAGTCATCGATGCCGCCGGCCGGGAAACCGACCTCTCCTACGACGCCGCCAACCGCCTCACTGCCGTCGCTTACTCCGAAGAAGCAACCCCGGACGCAAGCTACGAATACAACGCCGACGGGGCCCTGATAGCGATGAGCGACGGCAGCGACGAATCGAGGTTTGCCTATGACCAGCTCGGCCGCCTCACCGAAAGCGAAAACGGCCACGGCGAACTTGTCGAATACGGCTACGACCTCGCCGACGAGCAGACCGCGGTCGTCTACCCGAACGGCAAAGCAGTCACCCGCGGCTACGACAAAGCTGGGCGCCTGGAAAGCCTGACCGACTGGCTCGGTGGGAATACCAGCTTCGGCTACGACGCCGACTCAAACCTGACCGGCATCGCCTTCCCCACCGCGAGTGGCAACGTGGACGAATACGCCTATGACCGCGCCTCGCGGATGAGTACGGCCACCTTCAAGAAGGGGTCGGAAGCCCTCGCTTCACTCAGCTACGTCCGCGATGCGCTCGGCCAGGTCGAAGAAGAAGCCCGCAGCGGGCTCCCCGGCTCCGAAGAAGTCAGCTACGGCTACGACCAGAACAACCGCTTGGTGGAAGCAGGGCCGGCGAGCTTCGAATACGACGCCGCCGACAACCTGACGAAAGGCAACGGCTCCACCAACACCTACGACGCCGCCAGCCAGCTTGAAACCGGCACCGGCATCACCTACAGCTACGACAAACTCGGCGAGCGGATCAAATCAACGCCGACCAGCGGCCCTGCCACCACCTACGGCTACGACCAGACCGGCAACCTGACCTCGGTCTCCCGACCCAAAGAAGGCGAAATTCCGGCCATCGCCGAGACGATGACCTACGACGCCGCCGGCCTGCTCGCCTCCAAGACGAACGGCTTGGCTACCCAGCACCTCAGCTGGGATCAGAGCGCCAAACTGCCACTGCTCCTGTCGGACGGGGAAAACAGCTACCTCTACGGTCCTGACGGCCTACCGGCCGAGCAGATCTCGGCATCCGAAGAACCGACCTATCTCCATCACGACCAGCTCGGCAGCACGCGGATGCTGACCGGCGCGACGGGCAAAGCCAGCGCCACCTTCAGCTATGCGCCCTATGGCGAGCTAGAAGGCAAGACCGGCACGGCGACGACGCCGCTGGGCTTCGCAGGCCAATACACGAATACTGAAACTGGACTGCAGTACCTGCGAGCGAGGTTCTACGACCCGGCGACCGGGCAGTTCCTGAGCCGAGATCCGTTCGAAGACCTGACGCATCAGCCCTATTCCTATGCGCTTGAGAACCCGACGAATCGGGTTGACCCGAGTGGCCTAGCCGGAGAACTGGTCGCCGGTGGATGTGTCGTCGGAGAGGTCGCCGATCCTCTCGGCGGATGCGTCCCCGGTGCAGCCGCCGGGGGCGCCGCCGAAGTCGTGAAACTTGGGGGTGCAGCCGTCCTCTCGTGGCTCGCTTCTGAACTGGATGAAAGCGAAGAAAGCTCGTCCGCGGATGAAGGTGAATCCTCGGAATCGTGCCGCGGGACTGAGATCGGCGATGCAAGGCAGGCGATGGATCACGCTGGGCAGTTCTGGAATCAGGTACTTATCGCTACCAATGGTGGCCCGCCTAGTGGCCCGCGTGGGCGTGCGCTGCTCGCCGTGATTTTGATACTTATCGACGTCATGCGTCACCCAGGTTAAAGATGATGAGATCCCAAAAGAAGCAGAAGAAGGAACTCGCTGAGGCTACTCGCCGAAGTCTGCGACTTGTTGCCGAAGGGCGAAATGAAGAGGCCTACGATTTTCTTGAGCAGGCGGTTCAGCGTTTTCCAGAAGACCCCGCAATTCGCTTGCAATACGCGACGACCCTTCTAGCTATTCGCCCCAACGAGGCGGTTTCCGAGGTTATTAAGGCAATCGACCTGGACCCGAACGAACCCATGCGACTGACCGGTGCAGCAGGCATTCTGTTCAAGATGGGAGATGTTGAGACGGCACGGTTGTATGCAACGCGCGCTAAGGAGCTGGCGCCGCCTGACTTCTCGTTCATGCCATACCTGATCAATCTCGACGCTCATTTCGCGGCTCTCGAAGGAAAAGATGATCAGGCCGAGGAGGGTTTTCGCGACGCGGTAGAGCAAGAACCAGATGGGGAGATATTTGCGGTTGACCTCGCCCAATTCCTTGCCAAACGCGGTCGTCAACCAGAGGCTCTGGAAATTATTGACACGACGCTGCCGCTGACGAAACGAAAAGAGCCCCTGGAACGCCTGCGTAGTGAACTCCTCGGCCAGTCTGACGCTCAAACCTAGGCTTAAACGCTGAAGACCAGGGATCTGGAGCGGATGCACGTCAGGATGGCGGGGATGCAGCAAGTTCATAGCGCTCGGTTTCACTCGAATGAGAATTAGAGGTAGAAAGCGCAGAAGGCACGTTGCGGCGGCTAGCCACCAGGGCCTAAGGCTCCTGGCTGAAAGGCGGCGCCAAGAGGCCTATGAGTTCCTTGCGGGAGCTGTACAGCAGTTTCCGGATGAGCCTGAAATCAGATTGCACTACGCGACGAGTCTCTTGGCGGTTCGTCCTGCGGACGTTGTGAACGAGGCTATTAAGGCCATTGAATTAGGTCCGGACGAACCTATCCGACTAACCCGTGGGGCAAGTCTCTTGTTCAGCATGGGAGAAATCCAGACCGCACGGACATATGCGATGCGGGCGAAAGAGTTGACTGATCCTGAATTTTCCTTCTATCCAGAGTTAATTAATCTCGACGGGCACTTTGCGGCTCTCGATGGAAAGAATGAGCTGGCCGAGGAGGGCTTCCGCCGGGCCTTGGAGCAGGAACCAGATGGTGAAACGTTTGCGGTTGACCTCGCCAAGTTCCTTTCAGAGCGAGGCAGGCAAACAGAAGCCCTGGAAGTCATCGCTGAGGCGCTGGAGCAAACGGAGCGGAGGGAGCCTCTGGAGCGACTGCGCAGTGAACTTCTCGACCAACCTGGCACTCAAACTGAGGAGTAGCAGCAATATCGAAACCCACCTTCTCAATCGTCGGGGCGATCGGCTAGCGACGGGATAAGCAAGTACCGGTCATCGCCGAGACGATGACCTACGACGCCACCGGCCTGCTCGCCTCCAAGGCCAGCGGCTAGGCGACCCGGCACCTGAGCTGGGATCGGAGCGCGACAGCTATCTCTACGGGCCCGATGATCGGCCAGTTGAGCAGATTTCAGCAAAACCACCGGCAAGATTATGAGCGCACGACGAGGGGCACCGTAAATAATGCACTCCATAAGCTCAGATTCGAACGATTCGTTGGTCATCACCCTCGCTGAGGGAGATATAAGCCACCGAACTGCTTTTCACGCCGTTATCGATTGCGACGGGCAGGGTGAAGTCATCGGTGTTGAGATTTTGGACTTCAGGCAACAAACGGGTGCTTCAATTCCGCAGTCGGCTCATGGAAGCCTGCCCGATTGGAACTACGATGACGAGAGCGATGCTTTCTATGTGCGTATTTCAGATGGAAATGCGCCCAGACAGGAAAAGGTCAAAGGAACAGCTGCTTTAAACGCAGACAACCTTTTACTTGAGTTGATGATGCACCGGTAAGGCCACTTAGCATCGACCCGTTGAGAAGATGATCGTAGCTGCAATTGCTGTTGTCAGCGGCATAGTTCTACTCCTTGTCATGCAAGGCCGCATACAAACTACGGTGATTGCACGGCCTATGCGCGTAACCCCTGCTCGGGTATCCATAGCTCTCATTGTGGTTGTGCTCACTGCCGTCCTTTTGCGTTGGGGCTAACCATGCCGCGAATCGAGCGGATGTGGGTCCTAGAGTCACGCATCGCCATCGCGATTGCGGTGTCCATCGCCATCTTGGTCGGTGTCGCTTGGGCGGCCCTCTTCGTGCTGTCGATGCCGTATATACGTGGTGGCGAATCAGAGCGCTTGCGGAACGCGGCAAGAGGCAGAGGGAGTCCAAGTCTTCTTGTCTAGGACTCTTCGCTAGGTAGACAAAGCAAGGCAAGAGTTAAATTGGCGGGTAAGCATGGCCCACCCAGCACACAAACAGGACATTGACGGCCTGATTGCTGCCCTGAACCGTAGGAAGGTGCAGAAGTGCTGGACGAGGACCTAAAGCACGTCGAGCACGGCAAGAAGGTGGATCAGATGCGCAACCGGATGGCGGCGGAAGCAGCAACTTCTTGACAAATCCTTCTCATGGCCGCAATCCAACAAGCACCCTGGTCACTTCGCTCCTATGCGGGGCTACTTGTCGTGACGGCGATTCTGGTTGCTCTTGCGACGGGCGGTAGCCAAAGCTGGGCAAACGTTCTCTGGGCTGCCGCGATTGGGATCGCTGCCTGCAGGAGAAGCCGGGGCTTCTGGTGGTTCCTCGTAGCGGGGAATGTCGTTACTCTCCTCGTCCCTCTTCTTTTCACCGTTTCGTGGCTTTCGATCCCTCTCAGCCTTATTGCGCTGGCCCTGCTACTCGCACCTGAATCGCGGCGGTACGTGTTCGAGCGCGACTCGCAACCGAGCCAAGTTTCGGACCGCTGATCACGTAGGTATTCAACCCGCCATCCAGCTCTTCGCCTCCTCTACATCAGCCGAGCCGCAGATTGCGGCCCCCCTGCTTGCGTGTCAGGTCCCCACCGGAAACAACCGGGCACAACCGGACGGCGCCCCGCAACAGCAAGCCAAATCGCGCTTCCGCTCTGGAGACCAGCCGATCTCTCCTCCTTGTAATCCGTCTGCAGGTCCCTCTCAGATTGTCGCTTAGTCGACCCCCAGACATCTGTCCAATGACTCAGATCTGGGACTAGGGTGCTACCGCTTCAAATGCCTCACCCGGTGTGGGGTCTCGTTCGATTCGACTAGATCTGGAGGGAGAAAATGATGAGCAGGGGAATTCGCCGGCAGGCGCCGGCGTTGGTTGTCGGAGCTGTGGCTTTGGTGACAGCGTTGGGCGGCACCGTGTATGCGGCGGGGAAGATCAACGGGCACTCGATCAAGGTGAAATCGCTGCCGGGGAACCGGCTGGCGATCGGGTCGGTGCCGGGGAACCGGTTGAAGCCGGGGACGATCCCGTCGACGCAGCTGGCGCCGGGCTCGATCCAGGGCGACCGGCTGGCGCCGGGGTCGGTGACCGGGGTGCAGGTGGACGTCTCCACGCTCGGGCAGGTGCCCTCGGCCGCCTTCGCCGACAAAGCCGAGTCGGCGAAGGACGCGGAAACGGCGCTGAAGGCCGCCACCGCCGAAAACGCCGAAAGGGTGAACGGCTACGAAGCCGGCTGCAAGCCGAGCACGGTGCCGTTCGCGGGCGCTTGCTGGCAGACGTCGGCAAACGGTACGGCGATGACGCCGGCGAACGCCGCATCGTCTTGCGCTAACGAAGGCGGCGAACTTCCCGACCCGCTGCTGCTGGCAGCGTTCTCGCAGCAGCCTGGGATCACGATTGCGACGGGCGATGAGTGGACGAACACCATCACGAACGTTTCTGGTCCTGATCTCTACGCCGTAGTGACTGTTTCTCCGTCAGCCACGGTTAGCTCCGAAGTCGCGACCAAAACCAAAAAATTCCGCTGCGTCATCCCGCTCCTCGGCTGACGCACGCTCGATCGAAGTGCGGGGCGGCAACTCGGCCGCCCCGCTCGTCGCCCTCTCTATCCTCGGGCGCCCGATGCGCCGCCACCCCATCGCCCTCCTCTCCCTACTGGCGCTGCTCGCCCTCGCGCCCGCTGCCGCCGCCGCGCCGCGCACTCACGCTCCCGCCGGCTCCTACCAAGCCATGCGCGTCCTCCGCTACTGGACGCCTGCCCGGATGGCCTCGGCCCGGCCGCTCGACCTCGTCGCCGACCGCGACGGCGACACCAGCCTCCGTCCCGGCCGCCCCTCCCCCACCGCGGCGGCCAGCTTCCTCACCGTCGCCACCCCCGAAGAACCGCCCTACTCGGTCGAGGGCCGCGTCTTCGTCAAACAGGGCAACCTGCGCGGCTACTGCTCCGGGACGGCGATCGACAGCCCAACCCGGCAGCTGGTGCTGACCGCCGGCCACTGCGTCAACAACGGCCACGCGGACGGGCACACGGTCTGGTCCCAGTACCTCGAGTTCGTCCCCGCCTTCACCGCCGGCAAGGCGCCCTTCGGGGCCTTCGTCGCCAAGCGCGACGCCGTCTACGCGCCGAAACCGTGGACCAAGCACGGCAACCCCGACTTCGACATCGGCGCCTTCCTCACCCACCCGAACAAGCGCGGGCTGAACGTCGCCGACGCGGTCGGGGGCGGGGCGACGATCGCCCTCGGCCTCTCGCGCCACCAGAGCTTCCGCACCTTCGGCTACCCCGGCAACGTCAAGCGGCTGCAGGGCTGCAACTCCCCCGACACCGGCGACGACCGGCTCAGCTTCCCCTTCCCCGGCCCGCCGACGCTGGGGATCCGCTGCCACTGGGCCCCCGGCGCCAGCGGCGGCGGCTGGCTGATCGGCGACGGCACCCAGATCAACGGCCTCAACTCCTACCTCCACCTGGGCAACACCTCCCACACCTACGGCCCGTACTTCTCGCAGCAAACGATCGGGGACCTGGTCGAAGGGTTGTAGGGGGAGAGTTCGGGCCGCCCGCGCCTTATAGAGGCGTGCGGAGCTGGCTTCGAGACTTCGGCTTTCCCCTATTGGTCCTAGTGGACCTCGCCGGCTCCGCCTGCGTGGCTGCGAACACGCGGATTCCCACACCAATCCCCGCCTTCGCCCTGCAGGCGAGCCCGGTCTATCGGCTGGAGGTCGGCGCGGCCTGTTTTGTCGTCGTCTACCTCGCAGCGATGGCGTTCTTCCTGGCTTTGGACGGCAGAGGGTTCGCGGAGTTCGGGACGCGAGGGCTAAAGGCCGCGCAGATCATCCGGGCAGCCGATGGCGATGATCAGGTGACTCTGGCGGAGCAGATCGAGGTCAATCGAAACCTGGAAAGGGAGCTGGAAGACGTCAAGGCTGACCTTCAGAGCGCTATCGACGACATAAATAGACAGGAGGATCGTCTGCTAGAACTGGAAGCGCAGACGATAAGTTAACCCCATGGAAGATCGAAAGCACATCCGGAAGGGCCTCTCTCCGAGGACGCTGAGAGTTCTCTCGCCCGAGTATCAGCGGGAAAGCGAAGAAAGACGTCGAGAACGGAGAGAAAGCCGCGAAAAAATGGAATTTCACCTGGCGCGGGCCAAACGGCTCCGCGACAGCCTCGAGCTCTAGCCCGTCTGGGCCTCGAGCAGGCGGCGGTAGAAGCGGTAGTCGCGGCGTTCGGGGCGCAGGTTGCAGGCGAGCGCGAGGTGGTGGCGGGCGCGGCGCTTCTGGCCGGTCTTGCTGAGGGCGCGGCCGAGGCAGAAGTGGGCGTAGTCGTCGACCGGGTGGGTCTCGACGACGGCCTCGAACTCGACCGCGGCGGGGGCGAAGCGGCCGGCGCGGAAGTAGGCGCGGCCGAGCGCCTCGCGGATCGAGCTCTTCTCCGGGGCGCGGCGGGCGGCCTCGGCCAGCGGCCCGGTCGCGTGCTCGAAGTCGCCGTCCTCGAGCAGCTCAAGGCCGCGGCGATAGAGCGTGTAGGTGGGCTCGGAATTCACCTCGGCGGGCATCGATCAAGTGTTGCAGGCGGGAAAAACGGGAAAGTCGTGTCGCCTTATGCAGCCGTATGGGCGCATAAGGCGACACGCTCAACCGTCCGCCCGCAGGGCGAGGCGAAAGACCAGCCGGGGGCTGCCGGCATCGCGGCCGGGGAGGCGGCGGAAGCCGAGCGATTCGTAGAGGCGGTGGGCGATGTGCTGGTGCGGGCGGCTCCAGAGGACGACCGCGTCGGCACCGGCGGCGCGGGCGGCGGCCAAGCAGCCCTCGGCGAGGGCGCGGCCGATTCCGCGGCCCCGGGACAGCGCGGCGACGGCGAGGCGCGAGAGCTCCGCCTCCCCTTCCTGCGGGACCTCCCGCCCAGCCCCGGGCGGGTAGAAGACGACCGCCCCCACCACCTTTCCGCCCTCTACGGCGACGAGCGGGTGCCCGATCCTGGCCGCCTCCCTGACGTCGGCCAACACGTATGGAGCGGCCCGTTCGCCGGGCCCCGGGCCGCAGTAGGCCTCGGTCCAGAGCTCGGCGATCTGCTCCCCGTCGCCCTCCCGAGCCTGCCTGACCGACACTTTCACCCTGCTAATGTAGGTAATCGAGTTTCGGCAGCCGCATTCCTGCGCCGGCTCGACTTTTTGCTTATGAGTACGCCTACTGCGAAGAAATGGAACTGCGATCAGTGCGGGGTGACGGTCAGCCGCGCCGGCGGCGAGAAGGTCGAGCTGCCCGACAGCTGGAAGGCCACCAAGGAGGGCACCTTCTGCCTGCTATGCCGCCGTGAGCGCGCCGCCCAGGCCGCCCTCGCCGAGGCCCCCGACAACTGCGGCCTCGAGGATCGCGCCAAGCTCCGCCGCGCCGCCCTGGTCGAGTTCGAGGTCCGCCGCCGCCCCAACCACGGCAACGGCGAGATCGCCAAAGCCTGCCGCTCCTCCGTCGCCGCCGTCGTCGCGGCGCGCAAACGCCTGAAGATCCCGGCGCCGCAGTAGCGGCGCCCCGCTAGGCCCGCGTCTCCTCCGCCAGGAAGCGCAGCAGTCCCTCCATCCCGTGATCCCCGTGCGCGCGGCGCTGGCGGTCGGCGCCGTTGCCGTCGGCGAGGATGCGCTCGATCTCTTCGAGGGCACCCGTGCCGCCGAGCTGCTCGGCGTAGGGACGGGCCTCCGCGAGGGTGCCGCGGGCGACCTCGGGGGCGGAGGCGGCGGTGCTCTCGTCGACCATCAGGCGGGCCTCGAGGCCGTAGCGCTCGGCCTGGAAGTAGGACTCCTCGATCGCCTCGCGGGTGAGGCCGGGGGCGCCGGGGCGGTCGATCTCCTTCGCCGCCAGGGCCTGGATCAGGGCGGCGACGGCGGCGTTCTGCTCGGGCCGGGGCTGCACGTCCATCCCCCGCACCTCGACGGTGCCGAGGTTGGGGTGCGGGCGCACGTCCCACCAGATGTAGGTGTAGTCGGGGGCGCCGGCGGCGACGATCAGCTGGTCGGCGACGCGGAGGAAGTCCTCGTAGTCACGGAAGGCGCGGGGCAGCTCAAAGCGCGGGTAGCTGCGGACGGCGGCGGCGCGGGCGCTGGCGAGGCCGGTGTCGGCGCCGTCGCGGAAGGGCGAGTTGGCGGTCAGCGCCGCCAGCAGCGGCA
>Ga0105245_10001145_pt1 | contig 23967 bp, 22 predicted proteins | sample KBSM54metaG_FD_81523 | JGI IMG/M metagenome (GOLD analysis project Ga0105245, IMG submission 81523) | Miscanthus rhizosphere microbial communities from Kellogg Biological Station, Michigan, USA - KBS M5-4 metaG | ecosystem: Host-associated > Plants > Roots > Rhizosphere > Soil | place...
CGTCCCGAGAGGCCTCGCGCAAGCGCTACTCCATGGCTACCCGGATCTTGCCCTTGCGAGTCACGGGCTCTTGCGGCGCCGCCTCGTCCAGAAGCACCGGTAGGTTCGGCCCGAAGTTGTACACAGTTCCCGGCAGCACGAGTCGCGCATTGGCCGCCTTGGCGGCGGCGATGCTGCTCTCGAGCATCGGCAAGGCAAGTCCACGCCAGTTCTTGTAGCCCGGCGGATTGGCGGCGTGCACGACGACGCTCGCTCCAGCCGCGGCAGCGACCACATCGCTCGGGTTCAGCGCATCCCCTTGCCACCATTCGACGGCACCGAGGGCGGCGAACGTCTTCTTCGCCCGTTCCGGATCACGGTTCAGTGCGCGAACTCGAAAGCCAGCGGCGAGGAGCGCGCGGGCGGTTTCGCTGCCAATGCCACCGGTTGCGCCAATGATGAGTGCAATGCGTTCCATCTGAATCTCTCCTGGTTTCTCGCGGTAATCCCCGCTCACCCCGAGAACATGCGCTCGAGCCTCAACAAACGAAATTGCTCAAATACCAATAGCTGCTATACATTTTTGTATAATGAAGACCGACCCGGGTTGGGAGCTTTACCGGACGTTCCTCACGGTGGTGCGCGAGCGCAGTCTTTCGGGCGCCGCGCGCTCGCTCGCTTTGACGCAGCCCACGATCGGTCGACACATCGACGCACTGGAGCAGGCGCTCGGTGCGGCCCTGTTCACCCGGTCGCAGTCAGGCCTCGCAGCCACCGCAGAAGCGTTATCCCTGGTGCCATATGCCGAGGCGATGGCCAATGCCGCGAGCGCATTCTTGCGCGCGGCTTCGGGTGAACAGCAAGAAGAGCGCGGGGCGGTGCGCATTACCGCCAGCGAAATGGTCGGCTCGGAGGTGCTGCCCGCCGTGCTCACGTCATTTCGCGAACAGCATCCCCGAATCGACGTGGAGCTCGTGCTCTCGAACCGGTCGGAAGACATCTTGAGACGCCAAGCCGATATTGCGGTGCGCATGGTCAAGCCGACACAGGCTTCGCTCATCGCACGCAAACTCGGGCAATTACGGCTCGCTCTGCACGCGGCGCCCCGCTACTTGGCCGCGCACGGCACCCCGCGCACCGCGGCTGATCTCCGCACGCATTCCCTGATCGGCTTCGATCGCGCGTCCTCGGTTCCGGCGTTCCCCGCGAGCGACCTGCGCATCACGCGTGACCTCTTTGCTTTTCGCTGTGACAGCGACATCGGTCAATATGCGGCGCTCCGCGCTGGGTTCGGCGTCGGTGTGTGTCAGGTCGCGCTCGGCAAGCGCGACGGTTTGGTCCCGCTCTTACCCGGCTTTCTCGAGTTCACGCTCGGGGTTTGGCTCGTGATGCACCGAGATCTCAAATCCACGCGGCGCGTACGGCTGATGTTCGAGCACCTCGCGGCCCATCTCAAAGCGTACATCGCGAGCGAGCTCTGAAGGACCCCACTCCCTGACGCCCTGATGCGGCCGGCGCCCACGCCGGGGTTGCGAGGATGCGCAGAGCGGCCGCTTATTCCGGCATTTTCTGGCCATCCGGATTTTCTTGCGCGCGGGGTCCGGGCTCCGGCAACTATTGAGGTCGAGTGCCCAGTCAGCCCGAAAGGCGTCCCGGACGAGTCATCGCGCTGCCGCGTGCCCCGGCGAGCGACGCGGAGCTCGTGAGCGCCGTCGCACGCGGCGATCAGCACGCACTCTCTCGGGTATGGGAGCGCTACGTCGCGGACGTGCGGCTGGCAATCCGAACTTCCCTCGGTCCGGATTCGGCCCTCGATGATCTGGTGCAAGAGGTATTTCTCGCCTTCTTTCGCAACGCGTCTCGCATCGAAAATCCGCAGGCCTTGCGGGCTTACTTGATCGGCATCGCGATCCGCTCGACGGCATTCGAGATCCGAACACGCAAGCGTCGCTCACGTTGGTTGCGTTTGACGCTCACCGGCGCGCTGCCGGAAGCGAGCACGGAATCTCCCGAGGCACCGCGGGACGCGCTCTCGGTCTTGAGGCGAGTGCTCGAGCGCGTGCCCGAGCGGCCGAGAATGGCGTTCGAGCTGCGTTACGTGATGGCGCTCTCGCCGGCCGAGGTCGCCGTGGCGCTCGATGTATCCGAGGCCAAGGCGCGTCGCGCGATCACCGAAGCACGCGAGCGCGTCTTCGACTTGGCTAAGCGAGAGCCGTCGCTCGCGCCGTACATTCGCTCACTGCCGGAGGATCAGTCGTGAACGACGAAATCACCGCACAGCGGCTAGGCGCGCTACTCCGCGAAGGCAGCGCACTGCCGAGCCCGGACACCGCGCGCGATCCGGAACTCGCCCGCCTGCTCGATCGCGTTTCTGAGCTGGAAAGCCCAGCAATCGTGCGTTCGAGGCGCTGGCTGTGGCCGGCACTCGCAGCGGCCGCGCTGGTCGTCATCGGGCTCGGCGCCGTGCGGCACTTCGCGCGCCACGATCTCAGCTACGAAGTGCGAGGCACGGCTCGAATCGAGGATCGCAGCGTATCGGCCGAGCCCGGTGAAGCGGTCGAGGTACGGTTTTCCGAGGGCTCGCGCTTCGCGCTTTCACCCGGCGCGCGCTTGCGCATCGAAGGCTCCTCGCCCGATGGTTCGAGGCTTTCGCTGCTCGGCGGAGAAGTGCAGGCGAGCGTCGTGCATCGAGCACAGGCGCACTGGTCCGTGGCAGCCGGGCCATTCGAGATCCTCGTGGTTGGTACGCGCTTCAACGCGCGCTGGGATCGTTCGCGTCAGCGCCTCGCGGTGGAGCTGCAGCAAGGCGCCGTCGAAGTGAATGGCGGTGGGCTCAGCGCGCCGGTCGCGCTCCGCGCCGGGCAGCGGCTCGAGGCGGGCACCGCGGTTGACGACTGGCGCATCACGTCTTTGTCTTCGAAACCCGAAGAGCCTTTGCCGCCGACGACGACGAGCGCGGTGCCCTCCGCGCTGCCTGCGCTGTCCGCCGCCGCACCCGAGCCACCCGATCGCACTCCTGCGCCCGCTCCATCGACGGCACCCGCCGCAGAGACCTCGTGGGCCGTAGCGATGAGCCGCAGTGACTTTCAGGGCATCGTCGAACAGGCGCAAAACATGGGGTTTGAGCGTTGTTATGCCAGCTGCAGCCCGGCAAACTTGCGCATCCTCGCAGACGCGGCGCGCTACACCGGAAAGTTCGACCTCGCCGAAGGCAGCCTGCTGGCGCTGCGCGGTCGTTCGCCGGAACAGGCAGCGGCCGCAAACTTCTTTCTCGGACGCCTCGCCGAGTCGCGCGGGCGGAGCGCACAGGCGTTACAAATGTACGAGCGCTACCTGAGCACCCCCCAGACCGATTACCGTGAAGAAGCCATGGCGGGACGCTTGCGCCTCTTGCTCGGCTCGCACAGCACGGAGGCTGCGCGACAAGCAGCAGACAGCTATCTAAAGAACTTCCCGAACGGGGTGCACGCCGCCACCGCACGCCGCGTGCTCGAGAGCCCTCCGAGCCCATGATTCGACGCCGCTCACGACTGCACGCGCTGTGCGCTGGCCTCGCGTTCACCCTGCTTGCCGGCCAAGCCGCGGCCCAGCGCATCGTGCTGCTCCGCCCGCAGTCGAGCGATCCCGCCATTCTCTCGGCATTTGCGCACCTGCAAGGCGAGCTCGCGGTGCAAGACTTCGAAGTCATCGTCGTCGACGTGAGCAGCAACGAAACCGCGCCGGATGACTTGGAGCAAGCCGCCGAGCGAGCGCACGCGGTCGCCGCGATTTCGTTGTTGCGCTCGAAGGACAGCGCGAGCGCCGAAATCTGGATCAGCGATCGCGTCACCGGCAAGACCTCGCGCCGGACCATCAGCACACCGCCGCGCTCGGAAGGGCCCACCGTGCTCGCCGTTCGCGCGGTGGATTTGCTACGCGCGAGCCTGCGCGAGTTCGGTCCCGAACCAAAACCGCCTCCCGATATCCGTGGCGCCGAACCAGCGCGCGCCCCCGCACACGTGCTGGCCTGGGCCGGAGCAAAACCGGAACCCGCTCGGGGCTTAGCGCTCGAAGCGGGCGTCGCGATGCAAGTCAGCGGCGCTGGCTTCCGCCCCGCGTACGGTCCCGCGATCGCCGTGGGTTACGATCCGACGCATCGGATCGCGCTTCGCCTTGCCGTTCAAGGGCCGATTTGGGGCGCACGCCACGCCGCGGAAAACGCCTCGGTGACCGTGCTTCAAGAGCAGATCTTCGCCGAGTTCGGCTGGCGTTTTTGGTCGACCCCAACGCTTTCTGCTTTGGCGCTCGGGGACGTTGGCGTGCATCACCTTTCGGCACAAGGCGAAGCCAGCGCGCCGTACGTCGCCAAGAACGACGCGGCGTGGACGGCGCTGGCTGGCGTCGGGCTCGGCGCCGCTTGGCACGTCGGATCGGCGGCTTCACTCTCACTGCGGGCGCGCTCACTCACTCTCGTGCCGAGGCCCGTCGTCAACGTGGGCGCCGAGCACGCCGCCTTCGGGCGCCCATTGTTCAACCTCACCGCGGGGCTCGATGTCTCGTTCTGACGAAAATCTTTGCGCGCGTGCCCGCGCCCGCGGCAACTATCCACGGTACGAAGTCGCACTGCTGCTCGCGCTCCTCACGCCCGCCTGTGGCGATGTCCAAGTGGACGCGACGGCGCGTGCGGCGGAGAACGCTGGCGGAGCTGCGCCACTCAATCAATTCACCGAAACCTTCGATCTGTTGGATGCCAATCTGTGGAGCTGCGAATACGATTGCCCGACCGTTTCCGGCGGCGCGGCCCATTTCTCACTTTTGCCCGGTATTCAGCCGGAAAACCAAGGTTCTTGGTCCAAAATTGACTACAAGCCACAGCACTTCACCGAAGGCAGCTTCAGTGTCAGTTTTGCGCTCGGGCCGCGCCCCGCACAGTCAGTCTTTTGGGGTGTCGCGTTGTGGGATCCGGGGCCGAACCCCGATGAGAGTCAGTACAACGAAATCAATTTCGGATACACCACGGACGGCGCCAACACCAACACTCAACTCGAGCTGCTGAGCGCGCGCCTCGGCCAGAAGCTCACCCATGAATTGGACGCCGGCGCCGACCTGTACGACGGCGCATTTCACATCGGCAAACTCACTTTCGACTCGGCGCACGTGGCGCTCGACATCGACGGCAAGCGACTCGACACCATTACCGATCCCCGTTTCATTCCCACGGCACCGCTAACGCTCATCTTGGGAACCCGCCTCGTGACCGCGCCCGTGCTGACGAGTCGCTTCGATCAAGTCATCGATAGTTGCGGCATCGAATGGTAAACGCGCGCCTTCCCTCTTCTCGCGGAGAAAATCAATGACACCGATGGTTCGTCTCTACGTTCGTGGCGGCAGCGTGCTCGCGTGCCTGCTGCCCCTGTGCTGCAGCACCAACAGCGATCAGCAATCGCTCCCGCAAAACACGGTCGGCGGCTCCGCCTCGGCTGGCGACGCGAGCAGTGGCGGCAGCGCGAGCGGTGGGCCTTCGAGTGGGGGCAACGCCGCGAGCGGCGGAACGCTAGGAATCGCGGGCAACACCGCGAGCGGCGGAACGCTAGGAATCGCGGGTAACACCGCCGGAGGGGCCACCACCGGAGGGAATTCGAGCGGCGGTGACGCGAGTGGCGGCACTGCCAGCGCCGGCGCGTCAGCGGGCGGCTCAAGTGGGGGTGCGGCGGTTGCGGGCAGTGGCGGAGGCGGGATCGGCGGCGGCACGGGCAACACGTTCACCGAACCCTTCGACACCTTCGACAAGAACGTGTGGAGTTGCGAATACACCTGCCCCACGGTTTCGGGAGGCTTCGCGCAGTTCAATCTGCTTGCAGGCATCGCGCCCAACAACACCGGCTCATGGTCGAAGATCCGCTACAAACCGCGGCGTTTCACGGCCGGAAAGTTCAGCGTGCGCTTCTCGCTCGGCGCGCGCCCTTCACACGCCGTGTGGTGGGGCGTCGCACTCTGGGATGACGGACCGAGTGCCGACCAATTCAACGAGATCAACTTTGGCTACACCACCGATGAAAGCTTCACCAATACCCAGCTACTGTTCGAAAGCACCAAACGCGGCCAAGGCGTCTCCCTCAAGATAGACGCGGGAGTCGACCTCTACGACGGCAGCTATCACGTAGGTCAACTCGAATACGACTCCAGCCACGTGGCGTTCTATTTCGACGGCAAGCTGATGAAAACGATCACGGACACGAGCGTCATCCCGACGGACGCGATGGATCTCATCATCGGTCCAAGGCTCGTCACAGGAGCCGCTCCCCTTTCGGCGGACTTCACCGAGAGCGCGGATTGGGCGGAGATTCAATGGTGAGAGCGCGTATCACGGCGCTGTCTCACCCTGGAGGATAGCGTCTGAGCGCGGCTCTGAATGCCGTTTGCGCCGGGAATCGGCTCACGAATTTTCAGACCAATTTTCAGACGAACCGCGAAATTCACGAGCCGAAAAATCCCGAGAGAAATCATTCCCAGCAAGCGCCGGTTCGGGCTGGAATCACTGACGACATTTGCTAGCTTGTGATGATGCGGAAGCTCCCGGCTTTCTCGGCAGCGTGCGTCGTCATCTCGCTCGCCCTGTTCTCGGCGTGCGGCTCGGATTCGGGCGGCACTGCGTCAGGCGGCGCCGGTTCCGGCCAAGGAGGGTCCGGCCCGAGCGTGGGCGGCAATGCCGGTACGGCTGGTTCCTCGGCGAACGGTGGAAGCCATGGCGGCCAAGCAGGTGCGCCAGCGACGGGCGGCACCTCGTCGGGCGACAGCGGTGCGGCGGGAGAGGCCGGCACCGCTGGCACGAGCCTCGAGCCACCCGGGAAAACAGCGCTCCAGCCCTTGCCCGTCGACGGGTTTTATCCTCGTGTCCTCAAACGAGCGAACGGCACGATCGTCGCTTCCGTCGTGGCGGGGCAGAAGAGCGGAAACCTCGGCGGCACCATCCTCGAAAGCACCGACGACGGACTGACGTTTCAGGTCATCGGTCACATCGACGAACCGCTCGCGAGTGGTGGCCTGTGCTGCGGAACGCTCTACGAGCTACCCCACGCACTCGGCGCGCTGCCCGCAGGAACGCTGCTGTGGTCCGCCTCCGTGGGTAGTAACCAAAAGACAGAACCGATGAAGCTCCCCGTTTGGAGTAGCGCCGACGGCGGAAGAACCTGGTCGCCGCTTTCGACGATCATCGGCCCGTTCACGGATTCAACGCATCGCAGCGTTTGGGAGCCCGAGTTCTCGCTCCTCGACGACGGCACGCTGGTCTGCCATTTCTCGGACGAGACCGATCCGAAACACAGTCAGAAGCTCGTCGCCGTGCGCACGACGGATGGGAAAATCTGGAGCGCCCCGAAGGATACCGTTGCGCTCAGCACGTTTGGCTATCGCCCCGGCATGGCAGTCGTCCGGCGGGCGCCTTCCGGCGTGTTCTTCATGTCCTATGAAGTCTGCGGCGTGCCTGGCGACAGTTGCGCTGCGCACGTGCGCACTTCGCCCGATGGTTGGGATTGGGGCACCGCGACGGACATCGGCGATCGCCCGGTCACCGTGGATGGCAAGCACTTCCTGCACGCGCCGACCATCATGTGGAGCGACGCACCGAGTCAGCTCGGTCGTCTTTTTCTGGTTGGCCAGGTCGCCACGGACACGGATGGCAATCCTGCCGCGGAAAATGGCAATTTCGTGATGGTCAACGCGCAAGGGGGAAAGCAGTTTTGGTACGGCATCGAAGCGCCGGTGCTCGTCAACCCCGCGCCCTACGATAACTTCTGTCCGAACTACAGCTCTCCGCTCGTTGCATTGGATGGCGGGCGCGTCGGCCTCGAACTGGCCTCGCGCTGGGACGGGAAAATTTGCCGAACCTACTTCGCGAGGGGGCCACTCCTGGGAAGCGGTGACGCGACCGGCATCATCGACGGCGAGGTGTATCACCTGGTGAACGTCACGAGCGGCCTGTGTCTCGAGGTCGTGGGCGACTCGACGCAGGCGCACGCCTTGGTCGAACAGACCACGTGTGCCACGAGCGCGCTCCAAGATTGGGCCATCTCCGCCGCAGCGAACGGAGCATTTAGTATCAAAGCGCAGAACAGCGTCAAATGCCTCGCGCCCGCCGGTTCCGAGAAGAACGGCACCTTGATCGAACAGAACGATTGCGACGGCAGCGCCGCTCAATCGTGGAATTTCCGCGCAGTTGGTCCCGGCTACTTCGAGTTGGTCGAAGACGGCGGCGCGTGTCTCGACAATCCAGCCGCCTCCACCAAACCGGGCACGAACTTTCAGCTCTGGACCTGTAACGATCTTTCGCCGCAAATTTGGCACTTGGAGCTGCAGAAATAACCAAGTGCTCCGAGAGCGCGCTTCAACTCAAATGCTCAAACACCAAACTTCGTCGTTCGTTTCACTGATCCTGCTGTCCGCCGGGCTGATGCTCTTCGCGAGTTGCTCGAGCGATCCAGCGACACCATCGGCTCCCAGCGGCGGAGCTGGCAGTGGCGCGATTGGCGGCGGAGGAGCCACGGCGTCCGGCGGAACAGCTACGGTCATTCAGGGCGGCTCGCAGAGCGGCGGCGCGGGCAGCAGCAGCGGCGGCAGCGGTGCTTTGGGCGGTGCCCCTTCAGCTGACGGCGGCGAAGGCGGAAGTGATGTCACGCCCATTGCGCGGCCCGGTTTTCGAGGCCCGCTCAATTCCGGACCAGACCCGTTTCTGACGTTTTACTCGGGCAATTATTACCTGGGCACCACGCAGGGTGGTTCTTTGAAACTGTGGCGCGCGCCCACGCTGGGTGGGTTACTGACGGCCGACGCGGTCACGGTTTGGACTGATACCGATACGACGCGCAATCAGCAGATCTGGGCCCCTTCGTTCTACCTCTTCGATGGCCACTGGTACCTCTACTACACCGCGGACGACGGCATCGACGATCATCACCGATTGCAGGTGATCGAATCGGACGGCACGGACCCACTCGGCCCCTATCACTACAAAGCCAAGCTCGTGCCGCCCGGAGCCGAAAACTATTGGGCCATCGATCCGGTCATCCTGATCCAAACCGGCAAGAAATACATGGTCTGGAGCGGCGCCGGCAGCGAAGGGCACAACGTGCTCTACGTCGCGCCGATGAGCAACGCGTGGACCATCTCGGGAGCACGTGTGTACCTGGCCGCGGCGGGCGGCTGTCCGGAAGTGCGCGAAGCACCGGCCATCCTCCAACACGACGGAACGACTTTCCTCAGCTACTCCACCTGCGATACCGGCAAGCCGGACTACCAACTCTGGATGCTGCGCCTCGCGAGCGGCGCGGACCCGCTCGTGGCGAAGAACTGGCAGCAAGTCTCCGGAGCAGTGTTCGCCCGGAACGACGCGGGCGGCGTCTTTGGCCCCGGGTCGAACGGCTTTTTCAAGAGTCCCGACGGCAGCGAGGATTGGCTCGTTTATCACGGCAAAAACACCGCAACGGTCACCTACGGCCGCCGGACCACGCGCGCCGGCAAGATCCGTTGGCAGGCGGATGGGACGCCCGATTTCGGGATGCCAGCAAACGTGACTGACACGCTCACGCTGCCCGCGGGCGATCCGGGGGACAGCCCCTTCCTTCTCGATGACAGCGCCGCCGTGCAGCCAGGCGGCGACGCATCCATCGCGTTCGATAGCGCGTGGCACTCGGAGAACGATTGCGGCAATCAGTGCTCAGCGGGCAACGATCACATCGCCACTCAAACGGATGCCACCGCCACCATCGCCTTCACCGGCACCCGCGTGGCGCTGCTCTCGGTGCACGATGTCGATCGCGGCATCGCCGCCTTTTCCCTGGACGGCGGCGCTGAAAAGACCAGCGATTACTACCTCTCGCCCGGCCAGGGCTCGCAGATCGATTACATCAGCCCGCGCCTGCCATCTGGCGCGCATCAGCTGAAGGTGCGCGTGACTGGGAAGAAGAACGCCGCTTCCTCGGGCACAGCCATCAGCGTCGACCGCGTGGAAGTCGATACGCGCTAGCCGAGGTCAAAACGCATGCGATGGCTCGAAGCTCGTCAGAGCACGCGAGCCATCGCCGACTCAAGCCAATCAGATCCCGAGCTGGGTGCACGCGTCACGCGTGGCGCCCACGGGCGTTTGCCCGCGACCGGTCGCGACGACTGCGCCGCCTTGTGTGCAGACGAACGTGTGTTCGATGCGCCCGGCGATTTTGCCGATGCCCGGCTTCACGGCGCGGGCGGGGCCAGCCTTGGCCCAGAGCTTGAGGCTTGCCTCGGAGGAGGGGGCACGGACAGGGGCAACGCGGGTGTCGAAATAGTCAGCCATCAGTAGTTCTCCTTGCCCGGCCGTGTGCGAGCGAAGCGCGAAGCTTACTCTAGTTTGATCAAAAACGCTCGCGCGGCGCCGATCGGACGCTCCAAACAGGCTCGAAGCCGCGCCTCGCATCGGGACAGATCGAGACAATGGCCGTTAGCCGCAATCCGCGCTTCCCCGCCCGCCAAAGTCATGGATAGCTGCTGAGCCCCGTCACATGAATCCGCGCGCCATCCCCGAAGCCCAAGATCTAGCCCGATTTGCGACGCAAACCCTGGAGCGCCTGGCACTCGCCGCCGAGCGATCCGAACTGCCTTCGACAGAAGAACGCGCTTGGCTCGAGAGTGGCGCGCGTCGCGTGCGTGAAGCGCTGGCCTTGACGGAAACGGCGCTGCTCGATGCAGCGGCCCTGCCGGAATTGAGCGCCGGACGGAAAATCGATCTGGAATCCGTCCTCACCGCGTGGAGCGAAGCGGTGGAAGCGGTGTTCGATGGCGTCGTGGCCAACGTCTCGGCCAACGGCCCGCTCGTCGAAGCGCTGTTTCCCCATCAGAAATTCTCGGCGCTCCGTCGCGGAGGCGCGCAAGCGCAAAACTTTTGGGTCGAATTCGAGCGGCGCGCTGAATCCGGCTACGTCAGGCGCTTGTGCGGTGCGCCGGAATACGCGTTTCTGCCGCCATTGATTGAAGCGGCGCGAGCGGCCGAGGCAGCGGTGCGCGAACGCCAGAAGCCACCCAAGCTGCCCGAGGCGAAAGCGGAAAAGCTGCGCGAGCAAGTGAGCGCGACGCTCGAACCCCTCGAGCTGGCCTTGCGCCAGACGCGCTCGTTGGTCGAAGCGGCGTTTGCTTCCGCTCCTGCGCTGATTGGCGAACTCGGCCTGGACGCGAAGCCCAAGCGCCGAGCCGCCCCGCGTGAGGCGGCCAAAGTGGACGAGAAAATCGCCGAAAATTGAGCGTTGCGCCGCCCGCGCCGGCGGCGATTTTCTGATCGAAGCGCGCGCCGTGCGCCACTCACCGGCGAGTGGCTTCGCCACCGCTTTCGATCGCGCCATGCCTCAGATTCGTTTTGGACATCGGGCTTACACGCGCAGCGCGTGGCTTTCGCTCGCCGTGGGCAGCATCGCGCTTGCCTGCGGTTCGACGAGCGATGCTCCGGGTGCGGCCAGCGCAGGCGGCGCTGCCGTTGGTGGTGCCGTAGCCAGCGGCGGCCAGCCGAGCCTGCACGGTGGAAATGGCGGATCCAACGCGACGGGGCCGAACGCCGGCGGATCGAGCTCAGGGCAAGCGAGTTTTGGGGGATCGGCCGGCGCAGGCGGCGCGGCAGGCGCCGCCCCGTTATTGCAACGCCCGCGACGCACGGCGGACGAAGTGTTGCTGGTGTCGAACAGCCAGAGCGCGATCTCACAGGCCATCGCCGCCGACTACGCCCAGAAGCGTGCCATCAAAAATACTCTCTCGATCACCTGCGCTGACTCCGCGCAGAATAGCGACCAAGAGACGATCGCATTCGCCGACTACACGAAAGCCATTGCCACGCCGATCCGCGCCTATCTGGCGGCACACCCGCAGATCGATTTCGTGGTGCTGACCAAAGGCATCCCGATCCGCATCGCTGGCGCCGACACCGGCTGCTGCGAAAACGACGACGACGGCAAAAACAAGCCCTCGGTCGACAGCTATCTCGCAGCCATCGATTATCCGGAACGCGCCGATGCGGTGAAGATCGGAATCACCGGCTCGGGCACTGTCGGCCACGGTTACTTGAATCGCTATTGGAACGCGAACGAGGCCTTCTCTCATGCGAAATTCGGTGGCTACCTGGTCACCCGTTTGGACGGCCTCACCGAGGCAGATGCCCTGTCGCTCGTGACGCGCGCGCTCAGCGCGGAACGAACGCAGCCCGCGCACGACGTCCTGCTCGATGTTCAGCCGGGGTTCGGCCTTGCCGACAAAACCATCGAACCCGATGCCGTGACCAGCACGGTGACGGACGAATGGAGTTACGGCAAGTGGAACGCTGACCTACTCCACGCGCACGATCTGTTGACCGCTTCGGACATCACCACGGAGTTGGATCTCACGGACCAATTCATCGGTGGGCGAGCGGATCTCACGGGCTATTTTTCGTGGGGCAGCAACGACGGATCCAGTTTCAGCGACGAAAAGTACGGCTCACTCGCGTTTGCGCCTGGCTCACTCGCCGACACCGCCGTCTCCACGAGCGCGCGCACCTTTTTGCCCACCTCGGGCGGCCAATCATTACTGACCGTGCTCATCGCTCACGGCCTCACCGCCGGCAAAGGCTACGTGGGCGAACCGCTCCTGCAAGGCATTGCCTCGCCGACCATCGCGCTCGACCGCTACTATTCCGGCTATTCCATGGCCGAAAGCCTGTACGCGGCTTCACGCTTCACCGGTTGGGAAGACATCGTCGTGGGTGATCCGCTGTGTACTCCGTACGCCGCAGGCCCCGGCATCGTGACTCCGGTTCTGGCCAGCCAATTCGACGAAGCGTCGGCTGACCCCCGCACTGAAGATTGCGCCGAGGGCGGTCAGGACGTGGGCAATCTGAGTGATGGGGCGTACACGGCCTACAAAGCTCTACCGCTCAGCGGCGCAACGCACTTCGAAGCGCGCGTCGCCAGCCCCAATGCCGGCGGCAGCATCGAAATCCATCTCGATAGCGTGAGCGGCACCCTGCTTGGAAACTGCGCGGTGCCCACGACCGGTGACTACCAAGCGTGGTCCACCGCGCACTGCGACGTGAGCCAAACGACCGGCAGCCACGACGTGTACCTCGTGTACAAGGACGGCGGCGCAGGCCTGTTCAATATCGAGTGGTTCGCTTTTCGCTCGAATCAATGAGCGGCGTCGCGCGACCGTGATTCACGCCCAGCCAGTCCTCGAGATTGCGGGCGACCGCTACTTGGCCCAGGGATCTTCGATTTCACTCGCGCCGAGGCGTTTCGGGGAAGAGTGAGTTCGCAATGCTCGCTTTTGTCGAGCCTCGACGCGGGCGCTGCTCGCCGGCTTGAGGGGAGCGGCGCTCACCGACGCTTTCGACGGTGAGCTCGACGATAAAGGAGCGATCATTCCGCGGGTCTCGACCGGCGCAATGCTTCGGTTAGGCTGCGGATCACGCGGAGCGACTGGAGACGCAGCAACGACTGGAGACGTTGCAGCGATTGGAGCAGCCGCTGCGGGTGAACTGCGGTGCCGTGCAAGCACCAGAGTGAGCGCGAGGGAAGCGGCTACAGCGAGCCCAACGACGACGAGCTTCGGCCAGATCGCTGTTGCTGCGGGAACGGCGTCGCCAAACGTGAAGTCGAGCTCCGCTGAACTCGGTGTGTCGCGCTTCGCGGGGAGCGCCACGGGCGGCTCAGCGACGAGGCGAGCCGTCGAACCGGTGGTGACGGCGAGGCTTTGTCCGTCGAAAGGACAGAACGCGCTAGTTTGGGGGAAATAACGACCGCAAGCGGTGCACGCAACTGCGGCTAAATTCTGCACCGCCGCAGCGGTAGGGAACTGGAGCAACGTCTGCTTCGCCGTGGGCACGTGATCGTGAAAGTAGCATGACCCTTTGCCGGCGAACATGCTCCCTTGCGAGAGCATCAGGACCACACGCTAGATTTGTCTCACTGATCCACACGCGCACCGCTCGGCGTTGCGGTTCATCCAAACAACTCGGGGTGGCGATAGGTGTGCCGGCTCGGGAGCGCAGACTACTGCGCCTCACAAACATACGGTTGCGCCGCGGTGCACGACCGAGACTGCCATTTCCCGTTGAAAAACAGCCCGGCGCAGCTACGTAGCGATGAGGTTTGCGGGTGCGACGAAGCCCAATTGGAATACAGGCCGCCCACAGGCGTGCCCGTGGGCCCTCCGCTCCAGAACGAGGTACTGTCTTCCCATTGCCAATCGCCGTTGAGCTTGATGTCGTTCGCGCCGGTGTACAGCAAGTCCGACGGGAGCAATGTCGAGGAAATCATGCCGAGCGCGGTGGCGGTATCCAAGATCCACGTGTTCTCCGCGGCGTCATCGATCCGTGTCAGGCTCAAGCCACCGCCGACGCACACGGCCAGCGCGTCGGCGCGAGTCGTCCCGGTGCTGCAGAACCAATAGGCGTGGGCGCCGAAGCTTTCGCACGTGCAGCCCGCTGCCGCATTGCAGCTCCCGCTTCCACCACTCCCACCGGCACCCGCATTGCCACTCACGCCGCCAGACGAGCCACCCGCACCCGCGTTGCCGCTCACGCCGCCAGACGAGCCACCCGCACCCGCGTTGCCACTCATGCCGCCAGACGCGCCGTTCGCGGTGCCGCCGCGCCCCGAATCACCCGCAGCGCCCGCGTTGCCACTCACGCCACCGTCGCCCCCGGAGGCTTGCGTGCCGGAGCCGCTCGCGCCGCTCGACCCGAGAGAGCCACCCAGGTTGCCCCCCGCAGTGCCACCGAGTGAGACGGGCTCGGAACTCAAGGGATCGTAACCAACGCGACAATTCGCCGTGACCAAGCCGAGGAGCGGTAACGCCAGCGCTAAAGGGCGCGCTCGACACAATGGGAACCGGCCGTTCATGACCGCACGACTCAATGTTAGCGCTTCGAGCCCTCGCGGTCATTGCTCCTCGGATGCGACGGGCACCATTGCCCCCGCGCCCGAAATCTACATGTGGGGGCATGGTGCAACGACACCCACTCGCCGTGTCGATACGACACCAATCCCCATCATTTGCGAACCGCCGTGATTGGAACGACGAACGTCACGGCTGAGCCATTGCCGGGAAAGCGCGTGCTTCGAGCAACTCCGAGAATGCAGCCCCCGAGCGCCGACTGTGAAATCCCTGGAGGTGACAGCTCCGCGGATTGCACCTGCCCGGAGCCATCGATCTTGAAGCGAATCGACAGCTGCGGCGCACTTCCGACGTCATCCGGATTGGCCCGAAAACAACTGGCCACTCGCCCTTGCTGGTGTTGAAAAGCGCCGGAGAGGCCACCCGGTCCGGGAGAAACGGCGCTGGCTTTCACGTTTGGCGAGGGCACTCCTCCCGTGACTTCGGCGGCAGCCGTTGGTGGAGTCCCTTCGAGTGGGCCCGAGGCGCTCGGCGTGGGTGGTGCCTGGCTCGCAGTAGGAACGCCCACCTGTTTCTCGATCAACAAGAACCGCGGCGCGGCTTCTTCGCGCGAAGCGCGGAAGCCGAAAAACACAGCGAGCCCGCCGAGCAGAGCGATGAGTCCCACCCCCGCGAGAATGAGGGGCAGCTTCGTTTTCGCGGGGGCACTGCTCGCCTGCGTCGCTGGTTCTGGACCGACGACAGCGCGCGCCACTTCCGATGCGCGCTCGTCGGCTTCAGCCTGCCCCTCGCGAGCCATCGCCAGTAGCGCACGTGACGGTAGCGCATGGATAGTCGCCTGCGGATCGCGCGGGGCAACCTTGTGCCGGATCGTGACGCTTGGCCGAAGTGCCGGGTCGTCGGCGTCGGGCGGCGGGGGGATCGAGCTCAGTGAGGCCTTGACGCCCGCAACGGCGCGCCACGCTTTGTCGCGCGCGGCGAGCGGTTCCACTTCGAGGTATTCGGCCATCTCCTGGGAGTTGAAATCGCTCTGGATGGTGATGGCGAGATCGTGAATCGCCCGCGTTTCGGGCCAGGTGCGCGCGCCACGCAGCGCTTCGGCAAAGTCAGCCGCACTCGCGAAGCGCGCATCCGGGTTTTTGTCGAGCGCCCGGGCGACAATCGCGGAAAGATTCGCGTCGACTTCCTCGCGCACCGTGTGGAGCGGCGGCGGCACGTGCTTGAGCACGCGGTGCAAAGTTTCACTCGGGGAGTCGCCCTTGAAGGGATTTTTTCCCGAGAGCAATTGGTAAAGCACTGCGGCGCAGCCGTAGAGGTCGCTGCGCGGGCTCGCAGGAATCCCTTGTAACGTCTCTGGCGCCGTATACGAGAGCGTTCCGCGGAACGTGCCGTCTTGAGTTTTGAACTCGTCGTCGGCCATGCGCGCGATGCCAAAGTCATGAAGTTTCACGTGACCTTGGTTGTCGATCAAGATATTCGCAGGCGAGATATCGCGATGAACGATGCCCAAGGGGGTTCCGTCGGGGCGTTTGAGCGCGTGCGCGAAATCGAGGGCATCGAGGATGGGGAGCAGGACTTCGACCGCGTGCGCCACTTTCATGCTGCCGCGCGTATGGCGCACGAAGCGCGACCAAGCCCCGAGGTGGAACCCGTGCACGTACTCGAGCACCATCACGTAGTCGGCGCCGGCCTCACCGAAATCGAGCACACCGACGATCGACGGATGTTCCAGGTTCGACAAGATGCGCGCTTCACGCACGAAGAGCTGCACGATGCCTTTGCTATCGTTGCCTTCCGGAATCACGGTCTTGATCACGACCGGCTTGGAGAAACCCGCCGCGCCCTCGAGGCGCCCGAGGTAGATGATCCCCATCCCGCCGCGCGCCAGCGGCGCGACGATACGGTATCGACCGAGCACGACGCTACCGAGTACGGCTCTGCTAGAGGTGTCGAGCATCAGTTCGACCCGCGCCTCAAATAGTACTGCGTGCCGCGCTGCGGATTCTCGAACCGAATGGCCAGCGCCCGCACGCCCGCCGATGACTGGACTTGGCCGGAAAACCGGTGCTGGGGATCCTGCCCGAGCTCTTGTCCATCGACCGAAACCGTCCAACCCGGCAGGGCAGTGCCAGCAACGGAGACGGCGGAGCCAGGGGCGAAGCTGCCGTCGGCCGGGGCGGTGATGCTCGCGGTCGGCGCGGCGTTGTCGAACTGGACGATGACGGTCGTGTCCGGGGATCGCGCTCCGCCGGTTTCGAACCACAAATCGTGTGAGCCTTCGCGCAGCGCACCCGGGGCAAAACTGAAGCTCGGCGTCGACGCCGAGAAACGCTGCACGCTCCCTGCCGAGCGAACGGACAAGGCAAACGCGCTCCCGGCCGGGGCGTTGGGCCAGCGCACCGACATCTGTGGCAGCAAGTTCTGGTAGAGCACGGTGTAACGACGGCCGTCGGTGTCGATGCGCGTTGCCGGCGGGCTGCTCGGCAAGCGCCGGTTACCCGCGTCGTGCAAGACGGTGACCGTCCCTTCGGCGACTGCCTTATCGGTGCCTGCGCAAAACAGACGATAGCGATTCGACCCGGCCGGGAACGACGCGTGGACAGTGGCTTCGCCAATCGTGTCCGACTTGTGCCCTTGGCCCAGCTGGAGCAGCGCGGTTCCCGAGCACTTCCCGGTGGAAAATCCGATCGCCGTGGGGGGACGAGGGTCGTGAATGACCAACGATTGCCCCGCAGCTGCCGCAAAATCGATCCGCTCGGGACCCCGATTTTGCGTTCGGGCTGCGCTGTCTTTAGGAACGCCGGCGTCTGCGTCGGCGGTTGCCTCGGTCGAAGGCTCGGCCGGAACAGGCAGGCTCGATCCGGGCGGCGCGGGCGGGGCACTCGAGACCGAGGCTGGCGTAGGCGGAGACCGCTCGATGATCGCGCGCCCAATGCCGATTTCGAGCGATTCCCCCGCGTGCACGGCGGGCGAACCGTCGAGCTCCGCGGCTCCGATGAGCACCGAGAAGCGTGTTCCTCGCTCCGTTTTGCTCAGGCGCAAGCGCGTGCCGGCATGCACTTGCGCAACGCCGAGCCCGATATCGAGCTGCATCGGTTCCGCGCCGACCACGAGCTCGGCTTGACCGGACTGAAGATCCAAACCCTGCGCGTTCGCTCCCGGCGGTTTGGCCAGAAAACGGATCAGCGTGTCACTGTCGAGCGAGAGCGCGCTGTGATCGCTGAGCCGAAGGCGAGCACTGCTACGTTGGCCGGTGCGAATCCCATCGCCCACGCGAAACTCGCTCTTGACCGGCGCTGACTGCCACGCGCCCACGCTCGCCGAGTGATCGCGGTCGACGTTGCCATCACGTGTTTCGAGCTCACCGAGGATATCTTTCGACGATTTGCACGCCGAGAGAATCGTCCACACGAGGAGCAAACACAGCAGGCGAAATCGCGTGTTCATCGCCCACGGCTCAAATCGGCGTTGACGATGACCACGCCATGCTCGTCCACGTGTGCTTTGCGGCGTTGCGCCGAAAAGCCCGGGGCTTCGATCACGACTTCGTAGTCGCCCGGTGGGACATCGATCTGAAAGAATCCTTCTGCGTCGGTCGTCGTTTCGCCCCCGCCCGGCTCGACCCGCACTTTGGCCGAGAGAGCTTTACCGGTAAACGAACGAACCAGTCCCCGGACTTGTCCAGCCGGCAGCGCCGTTTGGGATTGGATATCGAGCTCGAGAGTCGATCCGGATTTCAAATCCAACTCGCGCTCGACGTCTTGTCGCCCTTCGCTATGGATGAACAAGTGGGCGTGTCCGCTCGGCGCGTTTTGCAGCCGGTAGCGACCAGGGCCGCTCGACTGCAGCGGAAGCCTTTGATCACCAACACTCAGTTCGACTTTTGCATTTTCGAGCGGCTGCTTCCGCTCGTCCGTCAGGCTGAGTTCGAGTGTGGTTTCCGGCGGTAAATCTTTGATCAGTTGTCCGGGCGGCGGCTCGGGCGGCGGCTCGGGCGGAAGCGGTGGCGCGCTGCTCGAAGCTTCTTCGCCCGTCGAACCAAAGCGATAACGAAGGCCCAAGGAAGCGACGAAGCGCGGCTCGACGGGTGCGAGCGGCGCGGTTGGCGCGCTCGAGGGGCGCCCACTCAGCAACACATCGAGCAAGATTTCGGCGCTGAAACGCGACTGGCCGAGGGTTTGCCGCACGCCCGTCGTCACGCGAATGGGCGATTCACTCACGCTCGGTGCGCCGCTGCCGACCAAAAGATCGGCGCTGGCCTCGCCGAACCACTCCGTATGGTCCCAGTGATAACTCCCCCCTAGACCCGCCAACACGGCGTCGAAATCGCTCGCGCCCAACGCAATGCGATCACCGCGGCGCATTGCGGCGACGTTGCCGGCCGCGCCGGCGCTTCGATCGACCCGAAACCCGGCAACGCCCGCGAACTCGAAGCGGCCCTTTGGGTACGAAGCCAAAAGGCGAGTATCGAGCCCCACGGCGCCGAACGAGGCGCCAACATCCTTGCCGCCTGGAGTCCAAGCGGTGAGGTCGAGGCCCACGCGGACTTTGCCGAGTTCGGTGCTGGCGCGGGTCGTGAGTTCGGGATGAAGTTGCCAACCGTCGTCGATACCGCCCGCATCTCGCGTGTGCCGATCGTAGCGGCCGTCGGCGAGTAGCCCCACAGCCAGCCAACGAGTCGCGTACGCCGAAAGCGCGAGGCGTGCACTCAGGCGCTCGTGAGAGCCATCACCGGCGCTCTGCGGCTCCGTGTACCCGAACCCGAGCGTGCTGGCCGCGGCAACCTCTGCGGCTTGACCCGGTGCAGCGAGGGGAACATGCCCCAGCGCAGGCAACGCGCGATCGCCGTTCGCCGGCTGTTGAGCGAACACGGGGCGTGGCGCGCACAGCGCGAACGCCATCGGCCAACTCGCGAACCCGAAGCGCCGCCGAAACCGAGGCGGGCGCAACGGGTGAGAAACGCTCGTGCGGGTCCGCGAGCGGAGAAAGAAGAAGAGAGCACTCATGGCGATTGGCGAGCTAAGACGAGCCGGGCTTCTTGATCTCCTTCCGAGCGTGTGGAGTTCTGCGATCGGCCCAACTCAGATACGACCAAAGTCGGGCACTTCTTCAACTCTCAATCTAGCTGAATGGCAGGGGTTCGGGAAAAGGAACGGCGACCGGCCGGTTGGCACGTCCGTTCGCGTGCAGCAACCCACGCGGCCGCAAACAGGTCGAGCATGTGCGACGGAGTGCGCAATCGAGCTTTTGTGCTCCCCGGAGCCGCGGCCGAGCTGCCATCCGCGAACTGTCCTAAATCAGCGCGCTGATCGGGAATCGGCGCTCTCCGGCCGCGCTTGGCACGCCACGCGACACTTCAATTGTTGCTGCACATGAACGACTGGGTATGCGCCTGTTGCGAACAAGAGGCGGCAGTGATGAGCACGCAAGGCGTACCGCAGGGCACGAACGTGCAGTTCGCATCTTGCATGGCTTGCAGGTCTATTTTCGCTTCTGCGGTACTGGTACTCAAACCATTGACCAGAACATCACAACTGCACGCATCCGGCAAAACCGAGCTCTTCGAACACTGTTTGAGTGAGCCCTGATCGCAGAGGCGAGCCTTGGCCAGGTCTGCGAGGTACGTGCTCTTCAGTGAATCGCAGGATGAAGTGCCGCTCGTTCCGGCGCTTCCGGCCGAGTCGCCACCGCCTCCAGAACCACCACTCGCTCCTCCGGTGTTGTCGCCGGAGCTGCCGCTGATCCCGACGTCACCACCGGTGGTCGAACCGCCGCCGTTGCCCGGCGCTCCCGCCACGGGTCCTGTTCCGCCCTGCGCGCCACCGGAACTCGAGGTGCCGCCATTCGCAGTGCCACCGTTCGCACTGCCACCGCTCGTACTGCCGCCACTCACTCCGCCGCCGCCCGTCGAGGTCGTCCCACCGCTCGCCCCCGCGCTGCTGGCGGCGGCGCCAGCGTTTCCACGGCCAGCGCTCCCGAAACCCGCATCACCTGCAACCCCACCGGAGCCCGGAGCTGCCGTGAAGCTACTGCCGCAGGCCGCACAGGTAACGAGCGCGATTAGCCCTAAGCTTGTGGTGTTTCTCATCGGGATTCCGAGAGCAATAGGCCCGGTGCCCGCAAGGGCGTTAAGGATCAATTAGGGCTTGGAGCAGCCGACCTGAGTCGTACACTCAGCCGAGCTCATGAGAGAGCATGCCGCGGCGGTGCCAGCGCACGAACTCCAAGTACAGCCCGCATTCGCGCAACCGGTGCTCGTCACATTGATCGTGCACGCGTCGGCCGTGCCCTTGCACGTGCCCGACCACTTGCAGCCAGGTGCCCTCGCGCACAGGTCCGCAGTCGAATGCGCGTCGCACGCAGGGGGTGAACCGTTGCAAGCGGCATTCCAAGTGCAGCCTGAGCTTTCGCACGAGGTCGAGACGACGATTGCATCGCACGCCGTGGCGGTGCCCGCGCACTTCGTGCCATTCCACGCGCAGCCGGCCACTTTGCCGCAGTCCGCCGAGGTCGTTTCCTTAGTGCATGCCGTAGGCGTACCGGAACAGGTGTCGGTCGCGACGCAGCCTTTGTCGGTCGCGCATTCTTTCACTGTCAGTGTGGTGCACGCCTTCGCGGTTCCGCCGCAAACGGCCCCCGCACCAGCAGATCCCGCGACGCTGGTACTCCCGCCGGTGTCTGCTCCTGCTGCTCCCGCGCCGCCGGTACTATTGGTGCCACCGCTACTCTGACCGGCCTGCGCTGAGCTGCCCCCGTTACCGGTCGAATCAGTACCACCGTTTTCGCTGGCACCTGCAGCGCCTGGAGCCCCGGCGGCGCCAATGCCGGCGGAGCCTCCCGTCGAGGAGGTGCTCGGCCCGTCGCTAGAGCCGCAGCTGACCGAAGCCACCAATGCACAAGGAATGAGCCAAACAAAATGCTTCATATTGGAGTCTGTGGTGAAGTCCCAGATGATTTATGAAGCGTGGAGCCAGCAAAAGAAGGCAGAGCAAGCGTCGCCGCCCGCTCCGCCTCCGTTGCTAGCTCGCCGAACTTACGGGACCGCCGAACAGCCCGGCTGGGCGAGGCACTCGACCGAGCTCAGCGTCGAACACTTGGCCGCGGTGCCCGAGCACGCTGTCCAGGTGCAGCCAGCGCCGGTACAGGCAATACTCGTCGTGTTCGCGTCGCACGCAGTCGGCGAGCCCGTGCACGAGCTGCCGGCCCACTTGCAGCCGGGGACCTTGACGCAGGTCTCGGTCGTCACGCGACTATCGCAGGTTGCGGGTTGACCAGAACAGGCGGGCGTCCACGTGCAGCCGGAATTATCGCAGGAGGTAGAGGTTGCCAGTGAGCCGCACGCGATCGGCGTACCGCCGCAGGAAGTCGTATAGATGCAGCCGGCAATCTTCCCGCATTCAGTCGAGTTGGCCGCGGTGTTGCAGAGCTTGGGTGTCCCTGCACAGCTGTCAGTAGATACGCAGCCCTTCGCGCCGCTACACGCCTGCGCCGACAAACTGGAACAAGCCGTCGCTGTGCCTCCGCAGACCGGACCAGTACCACCGGTGCCGCCAATACCGCCGCTGCCAGCCGTCGCGCCGCCGCTCCCAGCCGTCGCGCCGCCGCTGCCTGCCGCTGCGCCGCCACTGCCTGCCGTCGCGCCGCCACTGCCCGCCGTCGCGCCACCACTGCCCGCCGTCGCGCCGCCGCTGCCCGCCGTCGCGCCGCCGCTGCCCGCCGCTGCGCCGCCACTGCCGGCCGTCGCGCCACCGCTAGAGGTTCCGGCGGTGCTCATCTCGCCCGCAGCGCCACCTTCCGCTGGCGCGCCCGCTACTGCATCCGAGCCACCAGAGCTGCTTCCGCCGCTGTCGCTACCGCCGGCGGCCGAACCGCCGTTGCCCGCAGACATGCCGCTGGATCCAGACGAGTTTTGACCGGCTTCGCCGCCAGCGCTGGTGCCGCCGCTGCCGGCAACGCTCGTGGTGGGCGTGCTGTCGCTCGAACTACAACTGACGCTCGCGAAGAGCGCACAGGGGACTAAAAGCAACCAAGATTTTTTCATTCTGCTCCGTGATGTGTTGAAAGACCAAACCCTGAAAATAAAGGCAAATTGTCGCCCCCAGCGCGAACCGAGAGTCGCGTGGTTCGAGCATCTCGAGATCGGCGCGCACTCAAGTCATACTGGCGATGAGTCGCATCACCTCGGCGCCCAGCACCGTCGCGACGCCACCAACCAACACGATGAACAAGATCCGAGCCGCCCAACGGCGTGCGCGCGACGGCGTAGGCAGCGCGACTGGCGGGACGGACAACGGCGTCGTGATCGAGTACCTCGGCGGCGCATCCCAAAAAAGATCCTCGGGCGCGACGCCCGTTGCGGCGGGTCGGGGCAAAGGCTCGGAACCAAAGTCGCGCAGCCATTCCGATGGAGTCGGAACGAGTGGCGTAATCCGCCGCTCCGCCGCGACATCGATATCGTGTTCCCCTGACTGCGCGGTGGAGCTCTGATTAGGACTCGAGGCAGATGCTCCGGACAGATTTCTCATCGCTGACTCCCTTGCTCGCGCAATCGCTTCGTGTGGCGCGATGAGTCTGTGGCGAAGCGATCTGAATCTTATGAATTCGCCCCCAGCCTAAGATCGGTAGGAAAGCAAGGAGATACGGGCCTGTACGGCCATGTCGGTGCGCGGGTGTGCGGCAGCCAGGTCGCGCCGGAAAAAAGCACCGCGGGCTCACTGATGATTAAGAAAAATCGACCGCGGACGCCCACACATCTTGGCGTTCGAGTCAGGAGTACCGATGTCGAAGATCCGAAATCTGTGTCTCGTCATATCCGCGGCGACCTGTTTTGCGGTGGCGTGCGGCTCAGGGAGCAACACTCCTTTCAGTGCGGCGCCTGCGGCGGGCGCCGCCGGCTTCGGGAACCCGGACGGCGGCCCTGATGCGACGGGGGACGGCACCAGCGGTAGCGGTGGCGACGGCACGAGCGGCAACGGCGTCGGTGGCGATGCCACCAACGGCGGCGGTAACTCCAGCGGCGGTGACGGCACGAGCGGCAACGGCACTGGCGCAAACTCCAGCGGCGGTGGCGGCACGAGCGGCAACGGCACTGGCGGCAACTCCAGCGGTGGCGCGAGCTCCGGCGGC
>Ga0105245_10001147_pt1 | contig 23949 bp, 21 predicted proteins | sample KBSM54metaG_FD_81523 | JGI IMG/M metagenome (GOLD analysis project Ga0105245, IMG submission 81523) | Miscanthus rhizosphere microbial communities from Kellogg Biological Station, Michigan, USA - KBS M5-4 metaG | ecosystem: Host-associated > Plants > Roots > Rhizosphere > Soil | place...
AGGCCGAGGAACACCGGGATCTGCAGGAACATCGGCAGGCAACCCATCAGCGGGTTGGCCTTCTCCGTCTTGTAGAGCTCCATGAGCTCTTTCTGCATCGTCTCCCGGTCGCCCTTGTGCTTGGCCTGGAGTTCCTTGATCTTCGGCTGCAGGGCCTGCATCGCGCGCTGGGACTTGATCTGCTTCACGAAGATCGGGAACAGAACGATCCGGACCGTGATCACCAGGAAGACGATCGCGAGGATCCAGTCCCAGTTGGTGCCGAGGATCGCCTTGCCGGGGAGGATCGCGTCCCACAGCGTGTGCCACTTCAGCAAGATCCAGGAGATCGCGGTGTAGATAAAGTCCATCACTTCGCGGCTCCAGATGCGTCAGGGTCGGCCAGTACGGCGCGGGCGGGCGGTACCGGGTCGTAGCCGCCGGGGTGGAACGGGTGACAGCGCAGCAACCGCCAGAGCGCCAGGGCCAGGCCGCGCACGGGCCCGTGCACCCCAACCGCCTCCAGCGCGTACGCGCTGCACGACGGATGGAAGCGGCAGCGCGCCGGAATCACCGGGCTGATGAAACGACGGTACCCGCGGATCGGCGCCGCGATGATCCGGCCGCCGAGCGTCGCGGGTTCGGGAATGCTCACCGCTTCCTCCCGGTGGTCGCACGGGCCAGCGCGCCGTCGAGGTCGGAGCCGAGTTCGGCATACGATCGCCCGGCCGCCACCGGCAGCGCGCGTACCACAAGCATGGCACCGGGTGGCAGGGTGTCGATGCGCGCGCGGACCAGGTGCCGGAGCCGGCGCTTGACCCGATTGCGCACGACCGCCCCACCCACGGCCTTGGAAACGACGAAACCGGCTCGCGGTGGAGCCGGCGACACCGCCGGCTCCGCGGGAGCCGGCACCTGATCCAAATGGACGACGAGAGCACCGCGCGCCGCTCGCCGACCGCCCCGGATGGTGGCGGCGAAGTCGCTGCGCCGACGCAGCCGGTGCGTCGCCGCCAACATCAGAGAATCCGGGCGGTCAGGCGGACAGACGCCCGCGGCCCCGGGCCCGGCGGTTGTTGATGATCGCGCGACCGGCCCGGGTACGCATGCGCAGCCGGAAGCCGTGGGTCTTGGCCCGGCGACGGTTGTTGGGCTGGAAGGTGCGCTTGCTCACGTGAGACTCCGAGGTATGTCGTGGTGCCAGTCGTCGGGCCCGCCCGCGACGGCGGGCAGGCAAATGCGCCGCGCCGGCACAGCGCAGCCGTTCCAGGGTACGCACCCGACCCGGTAAGGGTCAAAACGAGCGTCGACGAATCTCGACTCATCCCTCAACCTGTGAACGACGGTTGAGGGCTGTGGACAACGCTGTTAGCGTCGCCGGTTGCGCGGACGCATCGATGGTCCGGGCAGCAGTTTCCTTGGGGGGCGAACCGGCGGGCACCGCGAACCTGTCACGTCGGTCGCACGGCGTGGTGTTTCCGCACCACAGCCGCTTGTCGTCGGGGTCGGGGCGAATCCGGTCCAGTTTGTCCAGGCGGGGACAGACCGTTGGCGGCGGGTCACTCGTTGATACACAGGTTGTGGATAACTTGTGGACAGCGATCCCGCGGGTCGCCGGCCGCGAACAGCGAGGGGGGAACGCGCGTGGGGGACGCGAACGACCTGGCGACCGTATGGGACGCCGCCACGGACGAACTTGCCGACGGCATCGTGTCGGCTCAGCAGCGCGCCTACCTCCGGCTGACCCGGCTGCGGGCGATCGTCGAGGACACCGCGCTGCTCTCGGTGCCCGACGCCTTCACCCGGGACCAGATCGAGTCACGCCTGCGCCCGGCGATCACCGACGCCCTCTCGCGCCGGCTCGGCCGGCCGATACAGGTGGCGGTCACCGTGCGCCCGGCCGAGGATGCGCCGACGGTGCCGGCCGCCCGAAGCGGCGACCGGTTGTTCGACGACCCGGCCGGACCGCTCGAGCCCGTCGCGGTGGGGGACAAGGCGGCCGAGCCGGCCGGCGCGGTCGCCGAGGAGGGAATGCTCGACCTCGACGGCATCGAGCGCGGGCGGCGCGGCGGGGCACCGGAGCCCGAGGGCCGCACGTACGAGACGGTCCGCGACGGCCGTGACTCCGCGTACGACGGCTACGAGACCGCCGGCTCGGGCGGGTGGGGCCCGACGGCCAGCAGCGCCGCGGCGGTCGCGGCCCGCGCTCAGCTCGACGAGTCGGTGGCGCCGCCGGCACAACGCCCGATGGGCGCCGGCACGGGACGCGAGGAGCGCCGCCCGCCCGGCACCGACTCGGGCGGCAACCGGCTCAACCCGAAGTACACGTTCGAGACGTTCGTCATCGGCTCGTCCAACCGGTTCGCGCACGCGGCGTCCGTGGCGGTCGCCGAGTCGCCGGCCAAGGCGTACAACCCGCTGTTCATCTACGGCGGCTCCGGGCTCGGTAAGACGCACCTGCTGCACGCGATCGGTCAGTACGCCACCCAGCTCGGTCACGTGCGGCACGTCCGCTACGTCTCGACCGAGGAGTTCACCAACGACTTCATCAACTCGCTGCGCGACGACAAGACCAGTGCGTTCCAGCGCCGCTACCGCGACGTCGACATCCTGCTGATCGACGACATCCAGTTCCTGGAGAACCGCGAGCGGACGCAGGAGGAGTTCTTCCACACGTTCAACACGCTGCACAACGCCAACAAGCAGATCGTGATCAGCTCCGACCGCAAACCGAAGGATCTGGCGACGCTGGAGGACCGGCTGCGGACCCGGTTCGAGTGGGGCCTGCTCGCCGACATCCAGCCGCCGGACCTGGAGACCCGCATCGCGATCCTGCAGAAGAAGGCCGCCCAGGAGCGGCTGTTCGCGCCGCCCGACGTGCTGGAGTTCATCGCGTCGCGGATCGCCAACTCGATCCGCGAACTGGAGGGCGCGCTCATCCGGGTGACGGCGTTCGCGAACCTCACCCGTTCGCCGGTGCAACTGGCGCTGGCCGAGGAGGTCCTGCGGGACTTCATCCCGGACGGCTCCGGACCGGAGATCAACGCCGACCAGATCATGGCGTCGACCGCCGAGTATTTCGGGGTGAGCCTCGACGACCTGCGCGGCCATTCCCGGTCGCGGGTGCTCGTCAACGCGCGTCAGGTCGCGATGTACCTCTGCCGTGAGCTGACCGACCTGTCGCTGCCGCGGATCGGGCAGGCCTTCGGCGGACGGGACCACACGACGGTGATGCACGCCGACCGCAAGATCCGGCAACAGATGGCGGAGCGGCGGTCGCTGTACAACCAGATCGCCGAGCTCACGAACCGCATCAAGCAGACGACCTGAGCGCGGGCTGGGCGGGCTTGGCGGCCGCAGGTTGGGGCTGGCGGGCTGGCGCGCTGGCTGCGGGCGGGCAAAACAGTCCAAAAGCCGCTTCTTGTTCGTCTTTCCCGAGATCTTGGAGAGTTAGGCACCCTATGCGGTGCACAGCTTTCCAAGATCTTCGTTTCAAGGGGTGGTTGACCGGCCCGAGTGATCTACGCAGGTCCGAAAACCGCCAGAAACGGCCCCGTCGTCAGGGAGCGTGTCTCACTACCAACACGCAGCGGATCACCGGCACATCGCGTCAGCGGCACGCCACCCCGACCTCGCGCCTCGGCGCGCGCCGCCGGTCGACACCCGCCGCCACCACCCGCCGCCGGCGACGCGACCCGCCGCCGGCGACGCGACCCGCCGCGCGACCCGCCGCGCGACCCGCCGACCCACCCGATCCGAACCCCCTGACGAGCCCGGTCGGCGACCGATCCCGAACGATCCCGAACGATCCCGCGACTCTCGATCGGCGTGCCACGTGCCAATCCCGTGCCGCTCGGCACGTACCGCGAACGGCTGAGTACCCGGCGTCCACGATCGCGACCTGCGCAGATGAACCGGATCCCCTTCGATCGACCCCACCTCTCCACACCCTGTGGATATCGCTTGGGGACAACGCTGTGGACGTACCCGCCGGGTAGCCGTCAGGCGAACTCCCTGTGACGCCGCAGCCGTGGATATCCCTTGTGGACACAAGGGATATGCGGTGGATCGCTGGTGGACAGGCTGTTGACGAGGCCTGTGGAAAACTCGAGCTGTGGACAGCGGCCCACCCGCCCACATCCGTCGTCAACATGGCATCCACCCGGCCATCAACGGAGTGACCTGCATCAACAGGCGTTGTCCACAGCATCCACAGGACCGATGATGACGATGTTTTGATCTCTCAAGAAAAGAAAAACAAATCATCAGTGGGTGGAAAAGTCCCGCTCGGCCCCTTGACGCCCGCGCAGACCCCTGGAGTGCCAAAGCTGGGGTCCGGTACACGAATCCCCGACGGACGTCCTAAGGTGGTTGCTTCCGGGCCGGTTGCCTCGCCGTGTTCCCAAGCGTTGAGCGATCGAAACCCGAGATCCCATTCCCAGAGCAATTCCCCAACCCCGCCGTGACGAGTGACGCGGAGGATCCGCGATGAAGTTCCGAGTCGAGCGCGACGCACTGGCCGACGCGGTCGCGTGGACGGCCAAGAGCCTGCCCAGCCGTCCATCCGTGCCGGTGCTGGCGGGCGTGCTGCTGCGCGTGTCCGACAACCGGCTGCAGGTGTCCGGTTTCGACTACGAGGTGTCCAGCCAGGTCACAGTCGAGGTCCAGGCCGACGCCGACGGTGCCGCCCTGGTCTCCGGTCGGCTGCTCGCCGAGATCACAAAGTCGCTGCGCGCGTTGCCGATCGACGTGGCCGCCGTGGGTTCGCATGTGGAGCTCACCTGCGGTAGCGCCCGGTTCACGCTGCCGACGATGCCGGTCGAGGACTACCCGGCGCTGCCCGACATGCCGGCCACGGCCGGCACCGTCGAAGCGGCGGCGTTCGCCTCGGCGGTCGGGCAGGTCGCCATCGCCGCCGGCCGCGACGACACGCTGCCGGTGCTCACCGGCGTGCGGCTGGAGCTGTCCGGCACCACGCTCACCATGCTCGCCACCGACCGGTACCGGCTCGCGATCCGCGACCTGGAGTGGCGCCCGGACGACCCCGAGTCCAACTTCGCCGCGCTGGTGCCCGCGCGCACCCTGAACGACACGGCGAAGACACTCGGCCCGCTTGGCGGCACAGTCACCGTCGCGCTGTCCCGGGGCGGCATCGGCGAGGGCATGATCGGGTTCGCGGCCGGCACCCGGCGTACCACGTCCCGGTTGCTGGACGGGGAATTCCCGAAGGTCCGGGCCCTCCTCCCGGACACCCACAACGCGCAGGCGCGGGTGCCGGTCTCGGCGCTCAACGAGGTCGTGAAGCGGGTCGCCCTCGTGGCGGAGCGGGCCACGCCGGTGCGGCTGTCCTTCGGCGACGACGGCCTGGTGGTCGAGGCCGGCGGCACCGAGGACGCCCGGGCCAGCGAGGCGATGGACTGCGAGTACACCGGCGAGCCCATGACCATCGCGTTCAACCACCAGTACCTCCTCGACGGCCTGGCGGCGCTCGACGGCCCGGTGGCCGTCCTGTCGTTCACCGATCCGAAGAAGCCGGCAATCATCGCTCCGGCGGGAGAAGATGGGCAGGTGTCGTCGAGCTACCGGTATCTGATCATGCCGGTACGAATCGGCGGCTGAGCCGGCCACTGGATGACCTTGGCCGGCGCAGGGGGCGCCGGCGTAGCAGGTGCGCCGGTACGCAGGAGGAGGAGCACCATGCAGCTTGGTCTGGTCGGCCTCGGCAGGATGGGCGGCAACATGCGCGAACGACTGCGCGCCGCCGGTCACGAGGTCATCGGTTACTCAACGGATCCGAAGGTCGCCGACGTCAGCAGCCTGGCCGAGATGGTCAACAAGCTGTCGGACTCGCCGCGCGTCGTCTGGATCATGGTGCCGGTGGCCGCGACCGAGAGCCTGGTCGACGAGGTGGGTGCGCTGCTGTCGGCCGGCGACATCATCGTCGACGGCGGGAACTCGAAGTTCGACTACGACAAGCCGCGGGCCGAGCGGCTCGGCGCGAAGGGCGTCGGGTACATCGACTGTGGCGTGTCCGGCGGCATCTGGGGGCGCGAGTACGGGTACGCGCTGATGGTCGGCGGCGAAACGGCCGACGTCGAGAAGGTCCAGCCGATCTTCGACGCGCTCAAGCCGGCCGGCGACTTCGGGTTCGTGCACGCCGGCGGGCACGGCGCCGGTCACTACTCGAAGATGGTGCACAACGGCATCGAGTACGGCCTGATGCACGCCTTCGCCGAGGGCTACGAGCTCATGAAGGCCTCCGAGCTGATCGACGACGTGCCCGGCGTCATCAAGTCGTGGCGGGAGGGCTCCGTCGTCAAGTCGTGGCTGCTCGACCTGCTGGACAAGGCGCTGGACGAGGATCCGGAACTGGCCAAGATCCGCGCCTACGCCGACGACACCGGCGAGGGCCGGTGGACGGTCAACGAGGCGATCCGGCTCGCGGTGCCGATGAACGTCATCGCCGCGTCGGTGTTCGCCCGTTTCGCCTCGCGCCAGGACGACTCGCCGGCGATCAAGGCGATCGCCGCGCTGCGGAAGCAGTTCGGCGGCCACGCCGTCAAGTCGGCATAACGGCAGACGGTATAGATGTACGTTCGCCGGCTCGAGCTGGTCGACTTCCGCAGCTACCCGCGCGTTCTCGTCGACTTCGAGCCGGGCCCGGCCGTCCTGGTCGGGCCGAACGGGGTGGGAAAGACGAACCTGGTGGAGGCGCTGGGGTACCTCGCTACCCTGGCGTCGCACCGGGTCGCCACCGACGCGCCGCTGGTTCGGGCGAAAGCGCAACGCGCCGTCATCCGCGCCGAAATCGTCCACAGTGGACGCGAGCTGCTCGTCGAGTTGCAGATCGAGCCCGGTAAGGCGAACAAGGCGCGGCTCGGCCGGGCGCCGGCCACCCGTCCGCGCGACATCCTCGGCGCGCTGAAGCTTGTCCTGTTCGCGCCGGAGGACATCGCGTTGGTGCGCGGCGATCCCGACGGTCGCCGCCGTTTCATCGACGAGCTGCTCGTCGCCCGGCAGCCGAGGCTCGCCGCCGTGCGGGCCGACTACGAGCGGGTTCTCAAACAGCGCAACGCCTTGCTGCGCACCGCCTACCTGACCAAGCGGGTCCGCGGCAGCGGTGCCGATCTGTCCACATTGGACGTCTGGGACGCACACCTCGCGCAGCACGGCGCCAAGCTGTGGGCGGCCCGGCTGGAGCTGACCAAGGCGCTGGCCCCGCTGGTGACCACCGCCTACGAAGCCGTGGCCCCCGGTCGTGGCGCGGCGCAACTGTCCTATGTGTCGAAGACCGCGTCAACCGACGAAGAGGACCTCGAGAAGGCGCTCGCCGCCGCACTCAAGGAGAACCGACAGTCCGAAGTGGAGCGTGGCGTGACGCTCGTCGGTCCGCACCGTGACGATCTGTCGCTGCTGCTCGGCGAGCTGCCCGCGAAGGGCTACGCCAGCCACGGCGAGTCGTGGTCGCTCGCGCTGGCGCTGCGCCTGGCCGCGTACGAACTGCTGCGAGCCGACGGTGCGGAGCCGGTCCTCGTCCTCGATGATGTCTTCGCGGAGCTCGACACCGGCCGCCGCGAGCGGCTCGCGGACCTGGTGTCGGGAGCCGAGCAGGTGCTCGTCACCTGCGCGGTCGACGACGACGTGCCGGGTCGCCTGCGCGGGGCGCGGTACGCGGTACGAGACGGTGAGGTGCGACGTGGCTGACGAGAAGGACGGCGGCGGGGACAAGCCGGCCGGCATGGAGAACCTGGCCGGTCCCGAACTCGCGCGGGCCGCGCTCGACGCGGCGCTCGCCCGGCGCCGGGTCCCGCCGCGCCGGAGCACCGTCGGCGACGGCGCGGGCGGCAGCGGTCGTCGGCTGCGCGGTTACTCCGGCCCCGGGCCGGACCCGCGCGACCCGCAGCCGTTCGGCGCTTTGCTGGCCAAGCTCGTCAAGACCCGCGGCTGGCAGAAGCCGGCGGCCGAGGCGCGGGTGTTCGGCGAGTGGGAGAAGGTCGTCGGGCCCGAGGTGGCCGCGCACAGCCGGCCGGTCAAGCTCGAAGACGGCGAGCTGACCGTGGAGGCGGAGTCCACCGCGTGGGCGACCCAGCTGCGGCTGCTCGCCGCCAAGCTGATCAAGCGGATCGCCGGCGAGGTCGGCGACGGCATCGTGAAAAGGCTGCACATCCACGGGCCCGCGGCGCCGTCGTGGAGTCGCGGTCCGCGGCGCGTGCGCGGCCGCGGTCCCCGCGACACCTACGGCTGACGCCGGAAGCCGACGCGGTGAGCCGACGCGGTGAGCCCGCGCCGCCGTGCCCAGGAGCCGATCAGAAGTCGGCGTACACCGCGAAGCCGCGGTCGGCGCACCGCCGGTAGAACGCGGCCAGCACGGTCAGCTCGGTGAGCGTGAAGCTCCACTGCGGCGGCTCGCCGGACTCGTCGCGCAGCGCGTCGAGCCGGCCGTCGAGCCAGCGCAGCTGCTGCTCGGCCAGCCGGGTGCCCTCGAGCGCCTTGCGCAGCACCGCGCTGACCGACTCGAAGGTGACCTCCTCGCCGTGGTCGCGGTGGCCGGTCAGGAACCGCTCGAGCCCGCCGGCGACCCAGGCGCACTGGTCCGGGTCGATCACCGGGTCCTCGTCCTCGGCGGCCGCGTCGGTGGCATAGAGCACGCCGTCGAGGCCGAGCAGCAGGTCGACCAGTTCGCTGTAGCCGGTGGCCCGCACGGTTCCGGTCTTGGCGATATGGTCGGCCAGCGCCGCCGCCGGCCCCGCCGTCGTGGGGCTGCGGTCGGCGAGGGCCTCGAAGTCGACGAACTCGGCCGGCGCGACGGGATCGTAGAAGCGGCCCGTCCGCGGCCACTGCACCGCGACGTTGTCCAGGCCCATCGCGTCCTCATTTCCCTTTCGTGCGAGTTATCCCGTTCGGGGGCCGGTGCCCCTCCACCGGGCGCGGAATCTACGCTAAGCGCGGCGGTTTGGCGAGCACCACGGCGTCGGCGGACCGGTGGGTGCGCAACGCTTCACCGGCGGGTCGGCCGCCCAGGACGCGTAGGGGGAGTTGCGAACGGCCCTTTTCTCGCCCCTACGGGCGCCACAGGTACCCGCGTGACCCATTCTGTCGTCCGAACACAGTAAGATTGACGCAGCACTCCAGCACGCGTGCGCGTCGCGATCGCCACCACGGGGTTCCGGTCCGGGCCGTCGTCCGGCGGTTCCGCGCGCCCGCCCGACCCTGTCCGCCGCCCTGGCGGGCAAGAAAGCGATCGAGAGTGGCAGCGCCGAAGCAGCAGAACGAGTACAACGCCTCCGCGATCACCGCGTTGGAGGGCCTGGAAGCCGTCCGCAAGCGTCCGGGTATGTACATCGGTTCCACCGGCGAGCGCGGCCTGCACCACCTGGTGTGGGAGGTCGTCGACAACGCGGTCGACGAGGCGCTGGCCGGCTTCTGCGACGCCATCGAGGTCACGATCATGCCCGACAACGCGGTGCGGGTGATCGACAACGGCCGCGGCATCCCCGTCGACATCAACCCCAAGACCAAGAAGACCGGTCTGGAGATGGCGCTGACCATGCTCCACGCCGGTGGCAAGTTCGAGGGCAAGGCCTACCAGGTCTCCGGCGGCCTGCACGGCGTCGGCATCTCGGTGGTCAACGCGCTGTCCACCCGGATCGAGGTCGAGGTCAAGAAGGACGGCCACGTCTGGCGGCAGACCTACGTCAACGGCAAGCCGACGGCGCCGTTGGCGAAGGGCGAGACCACCCGGCAGACCGGCACCTCGGTCACGTTCTGGCCCGACGCAGGGATCTTCGAGACCACCGTCTACAACTTCGAGACGATCTACCGCCGCATCCAGGAGTACGCGTTCCTCAACCGTGGCCTGACCATCGCGCTGCGCGACGAAAGGCCCGACGCGAACGAGGAGAAGCGGGAGGTCACCTTCTGCTACAAGGGCGGCATCGCCGACTTCGTGCGCCACCTCAACCAGACCAAGTCCCCGATCCACAAGTCGGTGATCGAGTTCGGCGGGGAAGCCGACGGCATGTCGGTCGAGGTGGCGATGCAGTGGAACGAGTCGTACGGCGAGAGCGTGTACACGTTCGCCAACACGATCAACACACACGAGGGCGGCACTCACGAGGAGGGCTTCCGCACCTCCCTGACGAGTGTCGTGAACAAGTACGGCGCCGACAAGAAGATCCTCAAGGGCGACGAGAAGCTGTCCGGTGAGGACATCCGGGAGGGCCTGGCCGCGATCGTCTCGGTGAAGCTGCAGAACCCGCAGTTCGAGGGCCAGACCAAGACCAAGCTCGGCAACACCGACATGCGCAGCTTCGTCCAGAAGATGTGCAACGAGTGGTTGGCCGACTGGCTGGAGCGCAACCCGTCCGAGTCGAAGACCATCATCGTCAAGGCGTCGCAGGCGGCGCGGGCCCGGATCGCCGCGGCGCAGGCCCGCAAGCTGGCCCGTCGCAAGTCGCTGCTGGAGTCCGGCTCGATGCCGGGCAAGCTGGCCGACTGCCAGTCCACCGACCCGCGCGTCTCGGAACTGTTCATCGTCGAGGGTGACTCGGCCGGCGGCTCGGCCAAGCAGGGCCGTGACCCGGTGACCCAGGCCATCCTGCCGATCCGCGGCAAGATCCTGAACGTCGAGAAGGCGCGCATCGACCGCGTGCTCAAGAACAACGAGGTCCAGTCGCTGATCACCGCGCTCGGCACCGGCATCCACGACGAGTTCGACATCGCCAAGCTGCGCTATCACAAGATCATCCTGATGGCCGACGCCGACGTCGACGGCCAGCACATCCAGACCCTGCTGCTGACGCTGCTGTTCCGCTTCATGCGTCCGCTGGTGGAGCTCGGGCACGTCTACCTGGCCGCGCCGCCGCTGTACAAGATCAAGTGGAACAAGAAGGGCGACGACGCGCAGTACGCCTACTCCGATCGCGAGCGCGACGGGCTGATCCGGTTGCGGCAGGAGAAGAAGCCGAACGCCAAGCCCGACGACATCCAGCGGTTCAAGGGTCTCGGCGAGATGAACTACCCGGAGCTGTGGGAAACCACCATGAACCCGGCCACCCGCACCCTTCGCCAGGTCAACCTCGACGACGCTGCAACCGCCGACGAGCTCTTCAGCGTCCTGATGGGGGAGGACGTCGAGGCCCGGCGGTCATTCATCCAGCGCAATGCGAAGGACGTGCGTTTCCTGGACATCTAGCGAGCGAGGAGTGAGCTTGCGAGCCCCGCAGCGAGCGCATCCGGCTCTGAGTCCCCGCCCAGGCACCGACCGATCACGTAAGGAATCTCTGTGACCACACCCGATGGCGCGCTGCCCGATGACGCGTCTCGCCCTGAGGATGCTCAGTCGGAAGATGCTCAGTCGGATCCCATGAGCGGCCCGGTCGGCGCCGGCGCCGGCGAGACCCCCGGCTCGGCCGGCCTGCCCGGCCCGGCCGGCGGCACCGACGACGGCACCGGCAGCCGCATCGAGCCCGTCGGCATCGAGGTCGAGATGCAGCGCTCGTACCTCGACTACGCGATGAGCGTGATCGTCGGCCGGGCGCTGCCCGACGTGCGCGACGGCCTCAAGCCCGTCCATCGCAAGATCCTGTATGCCATGTTCGACTCCGGCTACCGGCCGGACCGCGGCTACGTGAAGTGCTCCCGGGTCGTCGGTGACGTGATGGGTCAGTTCCACCCGCACGGCGACTCCTCGATCTACGACGCGCTCGTGCGCATGGCGCAGCCGTGGTCGCTGCGCTACCCGCTGATCGACGGCAACGGCAACTTCGGCTCGCCGGGCAACGACCCACCGGCCGCGATGCGGTACTGCGTCACCGGAGACACGCTGGTGCGCACCGTCGACGGCACGGTACGCCTCGCCGGGATCGTCCCCGGCGCCGAGCCGAACTCGACGCACGACATCGACCTGAAGGTCCTCGACCGGCACGGCGACCCGGTGCGGGCGAGCAGGTTCTTCCACTCCGGCGACCACCCGACGCTGCGGCTGCGCACCCGCGACGGCTTCGAGCTGACCGGCACGCACAACCATCCGGTGCTGGTGGCCCAGGGCCGCGCGCTGGTGTGGCGGCTGCTCGAAGACGTGCGCCCGGGCGACCGGGTGGTGCTGCGTCGCTCGGCTCCGGCCGAGCTCGGCACCCCGGCGGGGGGCGAGGTCGAGGCGGCCGTCGTGGCGGGCGCCATCGCCGGCGCCGGCTGGATCGCCGGCGACCGGGCCGGCTTCGCCAGCGCCGACGCCGAGTTCTTCGCCCACGTGGTGGCGTCCTACGACGTCGGCGTGGGCGGCGAGCGGACGGTCAGCGAGCGCGCCGGCCTGGCCGGCTCCGCCGGCGTCGTCCGAGAGTTGGACGTCCGCGGCTACGCCGGCCCCGCCGACCGGGTACCGGAGCCGCTCTGGGCCGCGGTGCCGGCGGTCAAGCGCGCCTATCTGGCCGCGCTGTTCGAGGCCGGCGGCCGGTGCGTGGTTTCACGTGAACCCACGTCGCGTGAAACGGTGCGGGTCAGCTTCCGCACCCGGGTGCTGGCCCTGGCCCGCGGTGTCCAGCAGTTGCTGCTGGAGTTCGGCGTGGTCGCCCGGCTGGACCGGCACGCCAGCACCGCGTTCGAGGTGGTGATCGAGGGCGGCCGCGAGGCCCGCGCGTTCGCCGTCGCCGTCGGATTCGACGGCCGCAAGCAGCGCCTTCTCTCGTCGGCGATCGTTCGCATGCCGGCGCCCGACGGCGCCGGCGGCGAATTCCATCTGGCCGAGGTGGCCGGCCTGACCGACGCCGGCGTCCGGCCGGTGTACAGCGTGCGGGTCGACACCGACGACCACTCGTTCATCACCAACGGGTTCGTCAGCCACAACACCGAGTCGCGGCTGGACCCGCTTGCGATGGAGATGCTGCGCGACATCGACGAGGACACCGTCGACTTCCAGCCCAACTACGACGGGCGCGCGCAGGAGCCCACGATCCTGCCCTCGCGGATCCCGAACCTGCTGGTCAACGGGTCCGAGGGCATCGCGGTCGGCATGGCCACCAAGATCCCGCCGCACAACCTGCGCGAGATCGCCGAGGCCGTGCAGTGGTGCCTGACCCACCCGGAGACCAGCGAGGCGGAGACGCTCGACGAGCTGCTGAAGATCGTCAAGGGCCCGGACTTCCCGACGCACGGCCTGATCGTCGGACGGCAGGCGATCGAGGACGCGTACCGCACCGGCCGCGGCTCGATCCGGATGCGCGCGGTGGTCGAGGTCGAGGAGGACAAGCGGGGACGCGCGACCCTCGTCGTCACGGAGCTGCCGTACCAGGTCAACCCGGACAACCTGGCCGAGCGCATCGCCGAGCTGGTCAAGGACGGCAAGCTCGCCGGCATCGCCGACATCCGCGACGAGTCGTCCGGCCGCACCGGCATGCGGATCGTGATCGTGCTCAAGCGCGACGCCGTTGCCAAGGTCGTGCTGAACAACCTGTACAAGCACACCCAGCTGCAGGAGACGTTCGGCGCGAACATGCTGGCGCTCGTCGACGGCGTGCCGCGCACGTTGAACCTCGCCCAGTTCGTGCGGTACTACGTGGCCCACCAGATCGAGGTCATCGTCCGGCGCACGCAGTACCGGCTGCGGAAGGCCGAGGAGCGGGCCCACATCCTGCGCGGGCTGGTCAAGGCGCTGGACGCGCTCGACGAGGTCATCGCGTTGATCCGCCGCTCGCCGACGGTCGAGGAGGCCCGCGGCGGGCTGATCCAGTTGCTGGACATCGACGAGATCCAGGCGACCGCCATTCTGGACATGCAGCTGCGGCGGCTGGCGGCTCTCGAACGCCAGAAGATCATCGACGAGCTGGCGAAGATCGAGATCGAGATCGCCGATCTGCAGGACATCCTGGCCAAGCCCGAGCGGCAGCGGAAGATCATCTCCGACGAGCTGGCCGAGATCGTCGCCAAGTGGGGCGACGAGCGGCGGACCCAGATCATCCCGTTCGACGGCGAGGTGTCCATGGAGGACCTCGTCGCCCGGGAGGACGTGGTCGTCACGATCACGCGCACCGGGTACGCCAAGCGCACCAAGGTCGACCTGTACCGCTCGCAGAAGCGGGGCGGCAAGGGCGTCTCCGGTGCGACCCTGCGCCAGGACGACATCGTGAGTCACTTTTTCGTCACCTCGACCCACGACTGGATGCTCTTCTTCACCAACAAGGGTCGGGTGTACCGCGCTAAGGCGTACGAGTTGCCCGAGGCCAGCCGGGTCGCGAAGGGCCAGCACGTCGCCAACCTGCTGGCGTTCCAGCCCGAGGAGCACATCGCCCAGGTCATTCAGATCAACAACTACGAGGTGGCCCCGTACCTGGTGCTCGCCACCAAGAACGGCCTGGTCAAGAAGACCAGGCTGGAGGAGTTCGACTCCAATCGATCTGGCGGGATCATCGCGATCAACTTGCGCGACGATGATGAACTGGTCGGAGCGGCCCTTGTCGGTCCGGAAGACGACCTTCTGTTGGTGAGCAAGCACGCGCAGGCGATCCGCTTTACCGCCAACGACGACGTCCTCCGGCCGATGGGCCGGGCCACCTCCGGGGTCATCGGGATGCGGTTCACCGATGGTGACGAACTGCTCTCGATGGAGGTGGTCCGTGACGGTATGGACGTGCTGGTCGCTACGGACGGTGGATTCGCGAAAAGAACTCCGATCGAGGAGTATCCGGTGCAAGGACGCGGTGGCAAGGGGGTACTGACCGCTAAAATCACGTCCCGCCGGGGTGGCCTCGTCGGAGCGGTCGTCATCAACCCAGATGACGAACTGTTCGCGATCACGTCGAACGGTGGTGTCATCAGGACGCCGGTCAAGCCTGTACGCCGCACCAGAGACCGGAACACAATGGGGGTCAAGCTCATGGACCTGCCCTCGGGCGTGACTCTCATCGCGATTGCCCGCAATGCCGATGAGCCGGACGAACAGGACTAGTCGATGACGGAAACTCAGGCGGCCGCCGCACGTGCGGCCGCAGCCGCGGCGGGTGAGGCGGGCAACGCCGATGGGGAGCCACCCACCGCGGCGCACGGGTCGGGCCCCGGCGGCGCGTCGGGGGCGGCGTCCGGTGGGCCGCCTGGGTCCGGTGGAAGGTTGAACTTGTCCAAGCCTGAGGACGAGCCAGGCGGCCCGGGTGGCGGCCCGGCCCGGCCGAACGCCCCGGTGCGCGGCAGCGCGCGACCGCCGTCCGCCGGCGGTCCCGGTAGCCCGGGCGGGCCCGGGGGTCCTGGCGGGCCGCCCGGCCCGGGCCCGATGGCGCCGTCGGTCGCCGGGCCGGTGTTCTTCCCACCGCCCCCCGCCGGGGCGGCCGGTTCTGTCGGGCCGACGTCCGGCCCACCCGGGCCGACGTCCGGCCCGCCGCGTCCGGTGTCCGGGCCGTCCGCCGGCCGGGCATCGGTGGTCGGCCGGGCCGCTGTGGGGGATGCCACCGGCTCCGCTCCCGCGTACACCCGCGCACCCGGCATGGCTCCGCCGCCGGACGTGCTGGTGCCGTCACAGGGCGGTGACACGCAGGGCACCCAGGCGCTGCCCGTCGGAATCGCGGCGGCACGCGCGGCGGCCGCGCCGTCGGTCGCCAGGGGCGCGGCGAGCGTGTCCGCTCCGCCCGGGGCACCCGGCGGTGTCGTCGGCGACCGCGAGACCACCGGCCCGATCACCGGTGCCTCCCGGGTCACCGAGGCCGTGCGGGCGGCCCGTGCCACAGTCGCATCGGCGGCCGGCCGCACCAGCGGTGGCACCCGCCGGGCCCGGCTGCACATCAAGCGGATCGACCCGTGGTCGATGATGAAGTTCTCGTTCGCCGTGTCCCTCGTGCTGTTCTTCGTGGCCGTGGTGGCGACCTCGGTGCTGTACCTGGCCCTGGACGCGATGGGCGTGTTCGACGAGGTCAACAAGGCGCTCGCGGAACTGATCGGCAGCACCGGCGGCTCCGGCAACGGCTTCAAGATCACGGCGAAGGGTGTGGTCGGCGGCTCGGCCCTGCTGGGCGCCGTCAACGTCGTGCTGTTCACCGCGCTGGCGACGCTCGGGGCGTTCATCTACAACGTCTGCGCCGACCTGGTCGGCGGCATCGAGCTCACCCTGGCCGAGAAGGACTGACGCACCTCCCGAGATCTTGGACTTCTGTCGCTGCGAGGGCACCCGCAGGAGTCCAAGATCCGCAGGGCTTCGGAGCGGGATACCGGTTTGGGTGGGGCGGGGAGCGTACGGTAACCTTCGTTGTCGCGCCGAGAAGTGCTTCGGGGCTATAGCTCAGTCGGTTAGAGCGCAGAGCTGATAACTCTGAGGTCGCTGGTTCGATTCCAGCTAGCCCCACCACCCACGAACACGATGAGGGAGCCCATCCGCATGGTGAAGAAGCTGCTGATTCTGCTCGGCGTCCTCGGTGTGGCCGCCGTGGTCGTCCGCAAGGTCCGCGCGGCCAACGAGGAGCGCGCCCTGTGGCACGAGGCGACCACGGCACCCGACCTTCGGTAGTAGCTCACTCCTTGGCAATCTTGGACGCCCGGTGGCCCGGCGCGGAGATGGGCTGGCCGCTCCGTGCGGGTTGAGCGATCATTGACGGGTGGCAGTGTGCGCGTCGGAATCGGTGGGCGCGCCACAGCCAAGCAGGGGGCGTAGCTCAACTGGCAGAGCACTGCCTTTGCAAGGCAGGGGTTAGGGGTTCAAGTCCCCTCGTCTCCACCGGGCATCACTCGGGTAGCTCCAGCTCCGAGTGTCGCCGAGCGGTTCCGAGGAGCCGGCGATTTGAGCTGCACAGTCAGTCATTGATCGAATGCGTGAGAACGACCTCGCGTCCTGTCAGTACTCGGCCATCCCCGCGACGACGTCGCCAGGGTGTACGGGCTGCGCTTTGGGGTGTCGACGACGAGTGGCCGCGCCGCCCACCCGACGCGGAAGACGTCGCGTGCTCTGCTGGATCGGCATCCGCGACAGGTCCGCGAGCGCAACGACGTTCGCCATCTGGACATGCTCGCCTTCGCGCTCGGCCGCATCGAGCGGTCTGCGATCGAGAAGGTGCTGGCGCAACCCCGGGCGGCCTGACCATCCGTCTCAAGAGCGAGGCCCGCACACCTCGTCGACGTCATGATGTTCCTGACATCGAGCGCCGGCCGGATGGAGCGACATGAGCTACGAGGTGACCGCCAAGGAGGAAGTGGCCCGCCCGACCGCCGTCGTGGCCGCGACCACCACGTGGGAGGAGTTTCCGACACTGTGGTCGACGCTCCTCGACGAGGTGTGGGCCTGCCTGCGTGCCAACGGGATCACCCGTGGCTGCCGCAACATCATGTTCTACCGGGACAGCGTGCCGCACGTCGAGGTCGGTGTCGAGTTGACGAAGTCGTGCGAGCTCACCGGCCGGGTGGTCGCCTCGGAACTCCCGGCCGGAGAGGTGGCCATGACCGTCCACTATGGATCGTATGCTGGTCTCGGGCACGCGCATCAGGCTGTGCATGACTGGTCGACCAGTCAGGGACGGCCGCTCGCCGGGCCACGGTGGGAAGTCTACGGACCGCACGACGACGACCCGGCAAACGTGTGGACGGAGATCTATTACCTCCTGGCGTGAGTCGAGGTAGTGTCCACAGTGGACAAGCACACGATCTCCGGCGGTACCCGCTACGGTGTCGATGTGCGACACGAGGTGTACATGTCCGCCGATGTGGAAGCGGACGGCCCGATTCCGGGCCCGTACTCCATGCTCAGCTTCGGCCTCGCCGTGGCCGGCCGGCGCACCGGCGATGAGCCGTTTCGTCCACAGGACCCCGAGGCCGAGACGTTCTACCGCGAGCTCAAGCCGATCAGCCCCGACTTCGTACCGGCCGCGTTGAACGTGAGCGGCCTCGACCGCGCGGCGCTCGAGCGCGACGGCGCCGATCCGGCCCAGGCGATGGCCGACCTGTCGCTGTGGATAACGGAGGTCTGCGGTCCACAGGGCCGCCCGATCCTGGTCGCCTACCCGCTCGGCTTCGACTGGATGTTCCTGTACTGGTATCTCATCCGCTTCGCCGGCACGTCGCCGTTCGGCCACTCGGGTTGCCTCGACATGAAGACCATGTACGCGGTGAAGGCCGACGCACCGGTGGGCCGCGCGGTCAAGCGGCAGATGCCCCGGCACCTGCTGTCGAACCGCCGGCACACCCACCACGCCCTCGACGACGCGATCGAGCAGGCCGAGCTGTTCGTGAATCTCAACCGCTGGAACGGGATCGACATGACAGCCAGCGGCCCGGCGACTACCGTCGAGTGATGGGTTCCGCGCTTGCCTCCCTGCTCGGTCTGGTATTTACCGGCATCGCCCTGTACGGCTTCTACTGGGTGATCCGGCTCGCGGTGCGCGACGGCATGCTCGAAGCCGACCGCCGCCGGTCCCGCGCGATCCCGAGCCAGCCGCCCCAATCGAGCCAGCCGGGCCAGCCGGCCCAAGCAGTCCAGCCGGCCCAAGCAGTCCAGCCGGCCCAAGCAGTCCAGCCGGCCCAGCCGGCCAAGCCCACTCAGCCGACGGTCGGCGCCGACTCCTCGGACTGACTCCGGCCCAGTAGCACGTTTTCCACAGCCGACCACGCCGTCGACGTCAACAGATACAGACCGGCCGCGAGCGGCACGAACAGCGCAGGCACCACGGACAGGTACGGCAGCGCCAACGTCCACGTCGGCGATCCCGCGGCCTGTGCGCGGCGCGCGACCACCGTGGCGACGGCCGCGAGCGCGCCGGTCAGGGCGAGTAGCGGCCAGCCCGCCGCCAGCCCGTGCGCGGCGAGCGGATGGCCGAACACCTCGGCGGCCAGCAGCGTCCCGGAGTCGAGAGAGAACACCCGGTACAGCACCATGAACGCCGGCGCCTGCAGCAATGCCGGTGTCACCGTGGCCAGCGGGCTGGTCCCGGCGTCGCGGTAGAGCGCTGCGAACTCGGCCTGGAAGCGCAGGGGATCGGAGCCGTGCCTGGTGCGCAGGTCGGCGAGCTTCGCGGCGAGGCCGGCCTGGGCGCGCTGGGCGCGGGCCCGCCGGCGGGAGAGCGGCACCAGTGCGAGGCGCACCAGCGCGGTCAGCATCACGATCGCGACGGCGACCGCGGCGCCACCGTCGAGCGGTGACAGGGCTGTGGACAACCAGGAAAGCAGGTCGTACGCGACGCCAGCGGCGCCGTCGAGCAGGGGAATGGACACGGCGAGCCTCCGAGAACTGTCTACTGTGGACACAGCGGAGGGCCGCGTGGCAGACGCGGTTGTGGATAGGGGTTCTGCTACGCGGCCGGGTTCGCCGAGGGCGCGCGGGGCCGCGGCCGGCCGGCCGCGTCGGGGTCACAGAGTCGCGGGACGCCGCAGCCGGTGTCGACGGCACCGGCCCCGACGGCGACCGGCGCGACCGCGGTGCCACCGAGCGCGGCGGCCCGCAGCAGGGCGCCGGCTGCCAGCACGGCCAGCACGGCGATTGCGGCGACAGCGGTGAGGGACAGCACGTCGGTCGGCGTCGTAGAGAACGGCGTGGCGAGGAACAGCCACACGCCGGACCAGATGGTGCTCAATGCGGGGAGCACGCAGCCAGGATAACCGGCTGCGGCATGATGGTCCGATGCTCGGCAAGTTGTCCACAGAGCCCGCGCGCGAGCGCGCGGACCTCCTCGCGCCGCCGGTCGTCGCGGCGCTCGCCTCCTTCCCCGTCGACGATGTACTGATTGCCCCGATCGACCCCGACCTCGCGGACACGGCGGCGTTCTGCGCTGCGTACGACGTCACGATGGAGGAGTCGGCGAACTGCGTGGTGGTCGCCGGCAAGCGCGAGGGCGTGACCCGCTACGCCGCCTGCGTCATCCTGGCCACCACCCGCGCCGACGTGAACGGTGTGGTCCGACGGCGGCTCGACGTCCGGAAGGCGAGCTTCGCGCCGATGGCCGAAGCGGTGGAGTTGACCGGGATGGAATACGGCGGCATCACCCCGGTCGGCCTGCCGGAAGGCTGGCCGGTCTGGATCGACGCCCGGGTTGCGGCCACGGATCGGGTGATCATCGGCAGCGGCATCCGGGGCAGCAAGATCGAACTGCCCGGCGCGGCGCTCGCCCAACTGCCGGGTGCCGAGGTCGTCGAGCACCTGGCCAGACCTGTCGGGTGACCGCATGGACTACAAACAGCTCGTAGTACAGACAGTTTGCAGCATCGGTGAGTCCCGATGGCAGGCCAGGCCAATCAGCGAGCGAGACCTTGCCGAGCTGCGTCGCAAGGCGCATCTACTGCCACCTACCGTCGATGGCGCCGTGTTTGCGTTCTGGTCCCGAGGCGACGCCACCCGCGCCGTCACCGACCATCCCGACGTGCGGCTGTTCACGCCGGAAGACCTTCTCAGGATGTGATGACGGGCATGACACACGGGATTCATCCGCGTGCATACCGTTGCACGTGAAACATCACCCGGCCGGTGGAATGGGAGGCGCGGGTGCAACCTCGACGGGTCGTGAGGGCGTCTACTAAGGCAGTGGCCCCGCCGCGAGCGGGGCCACGCCAGCAAGCGGGACCACGCCAGCAAGAAACCCAGCAACAAGCCGCCCTTCCAGTCAGGGCAAGGAACGGCCCCGGGGCCTGCCGCCCCGGGGCCGTTCTCGTTTGCGGTTTCCGTTGCCGCAGCTAGTTGTTCGGCTCCGCCGAGCTGATCCCGCCGAGCACCGAGTCGGGGTCGATCCGCTCGGCGAGGTCGCCGATCGAGACCACACCCACCAGGCCCTGGTCGTCGTCGCACACCAGGAGGCGGCGGACGGCCCGGTCGCGCATCAGCAGCGCGGCCTGCTGGATGGTGTCCTCCGGACGCACCGTCACCAGCTCGCGGGTCATCACCTCGCCCACGGTGGTGGCTTCGGGGTCCTTGCCCTCGGCGACCGCGCGCACCACGAGGTCGCGGTCGGTGACCATGCCGGCCAGGCTCGGGCCGTCGGCCACCACGACGTCGCCGATGTCCTGTTCCCGCATGGTCCGGGCAACCTCGGCGATCGTGGTCTCACTCGGCAGGTAGACGACGGTCGTCGTCATGACATCCTTGACGGTCTGCATGCGCCCACGGTTACCCAGCCAACTTCGCCACTAATCGAGTCAACTCCACGTCGTCGCGGGCTCCGGACGCCCGGTCCCGCACCTCCACCGCGCCCTCGGCGAACCGCCGCCCCACCACGACCGTGGTCGGCGCGCCGAGCAGTTCGGCGTCGGCGAAGCGCACCCCGGCCGACAGCCCGGGCCGGTCGTCGACAAGAACCCGCAGGCCGGCCCGCTCCAGGTCCGCGGCGAGCGCGGCCGCCGCGTCCAGTTGGCCCTTGCCTGCGGCAAGCACGTGGACGTCGTAAGGCGCGATCTCGCGCGGCCACACCAGACCGTGCTCGTCGGCGTACGTCTCGGCGATCACGGCGACCAGCCGCGACAGGCCGATGCCGTAGGAGCCCATCGTGATGCGGATCGGCCGGCTGTCTGGGCCGAGGGCGTCCAGCTCGAACGCGTCGGCGAAGCGGCGGCCGAGCTGGAAGATGTGGCCGAGCTCGATGCCGCGCCGGATCGCCAGCGCAGCGCCGCAGGACGGGCACGGGTCACCGGCCCGGACGTCGGCGGCTTCGATCGTGCCGTCGGGGGTGAAGTCGCGGCCGCAGACCACGTCGACGGCGTGCCGGCCGGGTTCGTTGGCGCCGGTGACCCAGGCGGTGCCGGGTGCGATGCGCGGGTCGACCAGGTAGCGGATCTTGATGTCCTGCGGCCCGAGGTAGCCCTTGACCAGGTCGGGCCGGCCGGCGAAGTCGTCGAACAGGGCGACCCTCGACGGGTACAGCGCCGCCTCGACGCGCTTGAGGTCCACGTCGCGGTCGCCGGGAACGCCGATCGCGAGCAGGTCCGGCTCGCCGCCGGGCGGCGTCACGGTCACGACGACGTTCTTGAGCGTGTCGGCCGCCGTCCAGTCGGCGCGGCCGGCGGCCTTCATGTCGTTGAGCCTGTCGACGAGCGTCTCGATCGTCGGCGTGTCCGGGGTGTCGAGGACGGTGAGCGGCCCGTGCTCACCGGCGGAGGCGCCGGCGTGGCCGGGCGGCGTGGTGACCGCCTCGACGTTCGCCGCGTACCCGCACGACGGGCAGGACACGAAGGAGTCGTCGCCCGCGTCGAGAGGAAGGAGGAACTCCTCGGACCGCGAGCCGCCCATGGCGCCGGCCATCGCGAAGACCGGGACCGCCTGGCCCAGGCCCACCCTGGCGAAGATCCTCTGGTACGCCGAGCGGAGCCTCCCGTACGACGAGGCGAGACCCGCGTCGTCGAGGTCGAACGAGTAGGCGTCCTTCATCAGCAGTTCACGGGTGCGCAGCAGGCCACCGCGCGGGCGCGGCTCGTCGCGGAACTTCCACTGCGCCTGGTAGAGGATCACCGGGTAGTCCCGGTACGAGGCCAGCACGTCGCGGACGAGGAGCGTGAACAGCTCCTCGTGGGTGGGCGCGAGGGCGTGCCGGGCGCCGCGCCGGTCGGTGATCCGCAGCATGTCCGGGCCGTACTCCTGGGACCGGCCGGTCGCCTCGTAGGTCTCCAGCGGGATCAGCGCCGGGAACAGCACCTCCTGTGCGCCGACCGCATCCATCTCCTCCTTGACGACGGCGGTGATCCGGTCGAGGACCAGCTTGCCGAGCGGCAGCCAGGCGTAACCACCCGGGGCGGCGCGGCGGATGTACCCCGCGCGCACCAACAGCCGGTGGCTGCGGATCTCGGCATCGGCCGGATCCTCGCGAAGGGTACGCACGAACAAAGTGGACATGCGCAACATCCGGGCAGCCTACGTCGCGGACGAAGAGCGCCCGTACCCGATTACCGGTTCACGTCCCCTTCGGCGTGCGCAGCTCGATGTTGCGGAAGCCGACCTGGCCGGCGCCGATCTCGCGCGGCACGGCGATGCCGAGCGCGACCCGTCCGTTCTTGTACGACGTGTCGCCGTCGCGGCCCACGAACAGGTCGTTGAGGTAGAGCCCGATCTCGCCGCCCCGCACCACGAGACCGACGAGGGCCCGGGTCTCCGGGACGATCGTCGGGACGGTGAAGTGTGCGAAGTCGACGATGCGCCCGTCGGCGTGGTGGTGCCCGAGCACCATCTCGGTCCGGCAGACCTTCAACAGGTAACCGGAGTCCTTGCCGTCCTCGTGGGCGTTGCGCCGGAACCAGATGCCGGCGCACGACTGGCCGTCCAGGAGGTAGACGTCCATCCGCAGTGCGAAGTCGGTGAGCTCGTCGCGCTGGCCGGGGCAGCGGAAGATGCCGGCGATCTTCATGTCGATCTCGAGCCGGCCGTTGCGGAACGCGCACTCGGCGCTGACCGCGGGCTCGGCGGTGGGCGTCCAGCCGCGCGGTGTCGCGAGGGAGTCGGCATAGCGCACCGGCCAGTTCGGGAACGACGGGTTCGGGGTCGACCTGGCGGTCGGCGTGTCTCCGGTGTTCCGGCCGGTGTCGCCGGTGGGCGGTCCGTACTTGGCCAGCAGGACGACCGCGCCGGCGGCGAGCAGGACCAGGACCGACAACAGGACGACGGACAGGCGGCCGCCGCCGCGTCGCCGCGCCGGGGATCCGGTGGGTTCCCGGGCTGCGGCCGCTTCCACGGTGGCGGCCGCCAGAGAGGTGGCGGGGGAGCGGGGCTGCCGCGGCGGTTGCGGCAGATCGGCCGTCGGCCGGTCCGGGGTCGGCTGCGCGGCCGTCGGCCGGTCCGGGGTCGGCTGCACGGCGGCCGGCCGGTCCGGGGTCGGGTGCACGAGCGTCCGGCGGTCCGCGATCTGGTGCGCGCCGGCCGGCCCGCCACCGGCCGCGGACCCGGACCGCGGCCGCGGTGCCGGTGGCCGCCCCGCCGCCGGAAGCTCTTCCGTGGCCGAGCCCGATCGGTCGTCAGGAACGGCGTGCAGGTCGCGGGTCGTCGCATCGCCTGCCGCGACGGTGAGCGACACATCGTCGCGGTCCGGCGGCTCCGGCGGC
>Ga0105245_10001149_pt1 | contig 23932 bp, 16 predicted proteins | sample KBSM54metaG_FD_81523 | JGI IMG/M metagenome (GOLD analysis project Ga0105245, IMG submission 81523) | Miscanthus rhizosphere microbial communities from Kellogg Biological Station, Michigan, USA - KBS M5-4 metaG | ecosystem: Host-associated > Plants > Roots > Rhizosphere > Soil | place...
CACGGTGTAGCGCGGCTCCGAGTCGAAGGCCCAGCGTCCCGTGTTCAACAGAAAATCGGCGCGATGACACGTATTCTCCTCAAACAGCCAACGACGAAAGCCTTCCGAGCCGTCGGTCACGAACGTGCTGCGGGGGAGTACGACACCCAGCACTCCGCCTTCACGAAGCACCGTGCGGTACCTCTGGCAGAAGAACTTATAGAGGTCTGGGTCCCCCGGCATCGACTCGTACTCAGCCTTCGAGAAGTACTCCCGCTCGGATGCAAGCCGCTCCTGGGTCTGCTCGAGTCGATCGGCGAGGTCTGGACGAGCGTTCAGGAGCACGGCGATTGCGTTTCCACGCTCGTCCTCGGGAAGGCCACGCAGCCCTGGCCGGAAGAGGCCGAAGAACGCCAACGACTCGACGGTCACCTCCTCCCACGGGGGATTCCCCACCACCGCATCGAAGCCAGGACGCTCTCTCGAGAACACGCGAGGGAATGCCAACGGCCAGTGCAAAAAGCGGTGACGCTCCCGAACCCCCTCGGCTTCGCCGATGAGTCGGTTCGGCCGGCCATCGATGATCGCCGGACCGTAGAGCTCCACCTGGGCACGGGCGCGGGTGACCCCAAATGGCTCAGCGGTCCAGAGATCAAACAGTCGCTGCAGTCCGACGACCGCCTCCAGAGCCTCAGCGTCTGCGGCTTCGCTGGCCTCAACCTCGTCCGGCGTGCGATCGTCGCCATCTGCGACGCGAGCTGCGGCGGAGGCAGCGACGGCGAGCGCCTCTGCGAGGGCCCCATCCCAGAGAGCGGGGCGATCAGGGTCGCTAGCTCGCAACGCCTCAGGTCGGGCCACGCCAACCAAGGAGTTGCCGACGATGATGTTGCGACCAAGGTAGGCGAGCGACAGGCCAGGGACGAACGATGCGAGCCAAAGCGACAGTGTCGCCACCTCAGCTCCCATTGGGCTGAGATCGACGCCGAAAACGCAGCGCTTCAAGACCAGCCTTCGGAGGAGTGCCACATCGTCGATCGCCGCGCCTGGGATCGCTCCGGCGCGCAGCCGTTCGAGCTTCGAGCGAACCTCAGGCAGTGGAGTGTCGCCCAGAAATCTCACGACGCGGTCGGCGAGTTCGTTGACGACCTCGACGAGGAAGTGCGCGCTGCCGCAAGCAGGATCGAGGACTGCAAAGTCAAAGAGCTTCGCCGCAGCGTCCACGGGCTCAGTTGCCGCGAGGGCTCTCACGGTTTCGAGGTGTGCGTCGAATGCCGGCACGACGGCGCCGCGGACCAGATGGCGAACGAGCTCGGTGCGCGTGTAGTAAACGCCCCCGCCTTTGCGGCCGCCTTCGTGTGTCTGCCACAGGAGATCGCCTGCCTCGAGATCGGCATTCTCATCATCAGCTACCGGCACGTACCGGTCGCTGCCTGGGTCGTATGAAAGCGGAACGTCGGCGATGGACAGCCGAAGGGACAGCAAACTTTCGTAGATATGGCCCAGGTGCCCGATTTCAAGGGTCGAGTAGTCGACGCCGGCCATGGTTTCCGGATCTCTTCCAAGGCCGATGAGCACGTCTGCAAAGTCGGGGTCCGGAAGCTCAATTCGCTCGAGGGTCTCGGCTCCGTCGAAGCCGCTTGGAGCGAACAGCGCCCCATTGTATGCCGGGACCCCCCATGCTGGGTTGCCGGCCCGGAGAGCCTTGACGAGCAGAACGAAGCGATCCCAGAGGGATGTCGAGCGTTCTCCGAGGCGCTCTCGGCTTTCCACTGCCTCTTCGACGAGAGCTGTCAGCGAATTCTGCTGATATGACCGGTTGTCCATGGGCAGGTACGCGGCGCTCTCGGCATATGCAACGAAAAGGGCTCGGAACACCAGCGTGAGCGCGGCGCGCTCAAGCTCCACGCGCGTTGGTTCGGACGATATGTCCTCACCGCGAGCGTTGGCCCATCGCCCGAAGGAGCGGCCAAGCGTAGGCAGAACTGTCTGGCGAATGGTGTCGTCGAGACGACGCCGAAGCGCGCCGCCAAAGTTGCGCGCCTCGGCCTGAAGCCGGTCGAACTCTCCCTCAGCCAGGTAGTCGGGGCCAAGGAGCGCAAGGAACGCCAAATCGTCGTGCTGTAGCGCCGCGGCATCGATGTCGAGGTACTGAGATGACGCCGACCCGATCTCCGGGTCGCGCCGAAATAGGCGAAGCCGTCCTCCGGCTACGAGCATCCCGAAAGCGGCGCCGTCTGACTCACAGTCGTTGAGCAGTAAGCCTTCGGGCGGGCGACCGTCGGGGTCGAGGCGAGCGAACTCGCTGGCGTCCCGGACGGGGTGGACAACGGCAATCGGGCGGCCCTGGTAGCGAACGAGGAAGCCCCGAAGATGTCGACGCTCAAGTTGATAGCCGAGTCCTGTCAGGACTGTCCGCCAGTCTGCCCCGCGGGGGATCCGCTTGGTCGCGTCTTGGGCGCGACTCCAGCGAGGCGAGTCGTTTCGCAGTCTGACGTCGAGCGTGTGGACAGTGAGTAGGTCACGTAGCTTCAGGCCTGGGATTCCGGCTTGGTCAAGGCGGTCCAGCTCCGCGGCCAGCTCACGAATCGCCTCGAGGCGGGGCCTGCCGGAGAGGCGAACGAGCACCTCTGCCAAAGCATTCGCCTCAATTGATCTCAGCGGGCCAACGGCGTCGACGACGCCGAGCGCCGAGAGGCAACCGGGCCGGGCTGGGTCGTCGGCCAGTAGCAGCAACGGCGTCGCCCCGTTACCCCGGCGCTCGCGCCACACTTTGCGCAAGGTTCGTTCGGCCGCCGGGCGAGTTGTAGCGATCTCGATGCCGGCGACGAGCAAGCCGCCAGTTAGAGGGAACTCGAGGGGTAGCCGTCGCACTCCCTGAGCCGTGGACACCGTCGCTACCAATTCATCACTCGTCATCGCTCTGACCACGGCTCCGGCACGTTGACACGATAGTGAGGGGGTGGAAGGGGTTCGTGGAACTGACGTCGGGCGTGCTGACATCCCTGGCTCTCCTGCGCAGTACCGGTCGTCGCAGGCACCTCGGAGAATGCGGGAGGGCGAGCCGCGTCGCCAGTCTCGCGCGCAGGTGGGACACAACGGTCGGTCGTCTCGTCCACGCGGCTCCACGGTGGTGACGGTCCCAGGACGGGCACGAAAGGAGAGCGACGTCCGCCGGCCGAGTCCATTGCCGCCCACTACCGTCGGCTTGAGAGCAGCAGTCGCTGGAGCCAAGTGCCGAGTCTCATGAGACATGGGCCGTTCACCATCCCGAATGACAAGCGCCACCAATGACAAGCGCACAGAGATCGGCGGGCTGTGCCGGGGCAGCCCCAGGTTCAAAGCCACCTCGACGCCTGTGTCGGTCACGAATCCGGAAAGCTGTGCCATGAACCGACGTTCCGCGGCACAACGGGGCCACCGTGGCGGCAGCTGGCTCGCTGATCACGGGGACTCGCTCCAGACCGTTGGACTCGACGAGCCGGAGGACTGATGGAGACGCAGGTAAGAACGCCTCAACTCGTCTTCATGCAGCCCCAGAGACTGATCGTCCCGCTGTTCCAACGACCGTACGTCTGGACCAAGGAGAGCCAGTGGGAGCCTCTCTGGGAGGACGTCGCCCGCGTCTCCGAGAGGTTACTTGCGGCACCGACTGCCCATCACCAGCCGCATTTCCTTGGAGCGGTCGTACTGCAGCAGCTTCAGAACCCGGTCGGCTCCCTTCAGACACGAACGGTGATCGACGGTCAGCAACGACTCACGACCCTCCAGGTCCTGCTCGATGCGCTTCACGCCGAGTTCGTGGCCGTCGGGGCGACCCAGCCCGCGCTTCGACTGGAATCTCTGATCCGGAACCCGGATCCGTTCTGCTCGAAGTATGAGGATCGCTTCAAGGTGTGGCCTACGAATCGCGACCGACCGGCGTTTAACGCTGTTATGGCTGCCGAGCCGCCGATCGCCTACACCTCCCTCGAGCACAAGGGTACTCGGCTCGTTGATGCTCACCAGTACTTCGCGGAGCAGGCGAGAGCATGGTTGACGCTGAATGGGCCGGAGGATGTCCCGTTGCGAGCCGAGAAGCTCGAACACTCCGTTAGGGAACTCCTCCAGATCGTGGTCATCGACCTCACGGCCGACGAGAACGCGCAGGAGATATTCGAGACACTTAACGCCCGTGGTGCACATCTGACGGCGGCGGATCTCATCAAAAACTTCGTCTTCCAGCGGCTGATGGAGGCGGGTGAGGACGTGGAGGCGGCGTACGAGTCCAAATGGAAGGATTTCGAAACCGGCTTCTGGGAGGCTGAGGTGAACTTCGGCCGGCTCCGCTACTCGCGCTCGTCAATCCTCATGAATCACTGGCTAATAGCCCGGACGGGCGACGAGATCGTTGCCCGCGAGGTCTTTTCACGGTTCAAGCGATATGCGGACCACGAGGTAGGGGTTCCGATGGCGGAGTTGGTTGCCGAGGTTCACCGCGCAAGCGCCGTGTACCGCGGGTTCATCGAAGGAGCGACCGCAAGCAATCCGATCGGACGACTCCAATTGTTCGCCTACCGGACGAGCGTGCTCGAAAGCGAAGTGTTCAAGCCGGTCATCCTGTGGCTCTTCGATCCCGAGCAAGAGCCTGTGCCAGAGGATCAGCTGCTCAAGTCGCTCGAAGTTCTCGAAAGCTGGCTCGTCCGCCGCATGCTCGTTCGGGCTCAGACCAGCTCGTACACCCAGATCGCGGCGGAGCTGATCCAACAGCTCCGGAAGGGCGAACGATCCGCCTCAGGAACCATCGTCGAGGGGTTCTTCGCCCACCAGACGGTTGTTAGCCGGTATTGGCCCGCCGATGACGAGGTCAGCCATGAGCTTACAAGTCTCGCTGCGTATGCGCGGCTGCGACGCGCTCGACTCCGTATGGTCCTCGAAGCGATCGAAGACCATCGGCGGGGCTGGCTGGGGACAAAAGAGGGTCTTGGCGGCGAGCGCGTTGCTCGTGGGAAATACCACATCGAACACGTCCTCCCGCGCAAGTGGCAAATGAACTGGCCGCTGGCTGCCGCGCTGACCGAGACCGACCGCGACCGTCTGGTACACACCTTCGGCAACCTCACCCTGTTGACTGGGAAGCTGAACAGCAAGGTGTCGAACTCCGCGTGGAGCTTGAAGCGGGCTGCGCTCGCCGAGCACGACGTGCTGAAGCTCAATTCCGATCTGCTAGTAGCCGGCGGCGATACGTGGACAGAGGATCGGATCCGGCTGAGAACAAAAGCGATGATTAAGGCCGTCGTAGAGATCTGGCCGGTGCCGCAGGGCCACAAGTCGGCGTTTGCCAAGGCAGAGGACCGGCCTCGAGAGAAGGTTGACATCGCGGCGCTTATCGCAGCAGGCCTAATTGACCCAGGAGCGACCCTGTGGGCCCGACGGAAGGCTCACAGCCATCGAACGGCGACCGTGTTGCCGGATGGTCGGATCGATGTGGACGGGGCGGCGTTCCAGACGCCGTCCGGTGCGGCCAAACACGTTTCGGGCAAGGGCGAGAACGGCTGGTGGTTTTTCCTCGTCGACCCGACAAGCCGCCGATCCTTAAGCGACCTCATCCACGAGTACATCGATCAGACATCAGCCGATGTCGACGAGGGCGAGGCGGCTGAGGACGCCGAGGAGGACGACGACACCTGAGAGGCTCCATCTGAGTGCATAGATTGGCTCCCGGGATATGGCTGAAGCTCCATGCGGCGCTTGAAGATTTCCGCGGCCGAACTCCGAGGCTCCGGCGAGAGACCGTTAGACACTTGGGGATTACTGCGAGAACGGTTTAGGGGTTATCATTCGGTATATGGCGAAACTCAGAACAAATGCAGACGTGTCGGACGCCTTCGACGCCCATCTGCGGTCGATTGACTTAGCCGAAGTGAATGACCGGCAACCGTGTGCATGGCTGCCAGAACGATGGCGGGAGACATGGAAGACATACGAGCTGCCTCATCCGGAAGTCATAGAGGAAATATGTTCCCACTATCAGAGTTTCCCATCTGATCCGAGAATCACCCGAAGATTCGTTCTTGGCTTTGCTTCCCGAGACCCGATCGCCCTACTTATAGTGTCGATGGCCTGGGGTTATGGAAACACTGGATTTGGTGCGAAGCACGTGAAAGAGATGCTGGCAAATCCGGCTGAAGTTAGGGGAGTGCTCGCGGAAGTGTTGAGCGCACTCGATGACGGGGACCTTTCCGCGGGGTACTGTCTCCTGTTTGATAAGGGTAGAGCGCGAATTCCCCACTTGGGTGTGGCCTTCGGCACAAAGTTCCTCTATTTCGCCCGCTACGAGTCGATACTTCGGCCCCGACCCCTGATTTATGACGCCCGAGTAGCGCATGCTGTTACTCACCTGCCCACGGCGCCTATTCTTCCTTGCAATTGCGACGGGGTGACGGGTGAGAGATACGTGGCCTTCTGCGATTGGGCTGAGGACCTTTCGGCCTCCTACGGGACGGAGCCCGCAGCCGTCGAGTTTGTAGCGTTTCAGCTCGGACAGATCATCACCGACTCCGTGCGATATCGCAAGGGCGCTCCTCGCGAGGAGAGTACGTGAGTAGCGACGGCATCTTCTTGATCCAAGGTGCCAACCTAACGGTGCTGGTTGAGACTCCCTATGAAACAGAAGACGTTCTTCAGAAGGCGCTCGCCGACTTCCCTGCCGTCTTGGCGGGTGGCGCGACAACGGGAGAAGGCGAACGGCGACTCTTGCTTATCCGACGGGAGAAGGGTATTCCAACGGCCGCCGCGAGATCATCAGTCTTTAGCCTCGATCATCTCTTTGTTGATTCGACGGGCGTGCCGGTAGTGGTTGAGGTGAAACGTTCATCTGATACCCGGATCAGGCGGGAGGTCGTCGGTCAAATGCTGGACTATGCCGCTAATGGGGTGAAATATTGGCCCGTCGCAGATCTCCGTGCAGACTTCGAGGCCGATGCACTGAAACAACATCAGGAGCCGAATGATCTGATCGATAAGCTGTCTCCAGGGACCGACCCGGAGGAGTTTTGGGATCGCGTCGAGCAGAACCTGAGGTCCGGCCACGTCAGAATGGTATTCGTGGCTGATCGGCTTCCCGATGAACTGGTGCGGGTCATTGAATTCCTAAACGAACAGATGAGTCCGGCAGAGGTACTCGGTGTTGAAGTGCAACAATATACCGACGGAACGGTAAAGGTCCTAGTACCACGCATTGTAGGTGCGACGGCCGCAGCCAAGGCGGCGAAGGAACGGTCAGGTGGGACTCCGTGGAACGCCTCCACTTTCCTCGCGATTGCTAAGGAGAGGTGTTCGGCGCAGGACGTGAAGCATTTCGAGCGCCTCTTCGCCCATGCGGAAGAACACGGGACGAAGTTGTCCTGGGGCAAGGGCGTTTCTCCCGGCGTATCTGGCTGGTATTTTGTGAAAGACACGGGCCGAGGCGTCTGGACGGCAAGCACCGGCAGCGGAGGCGCGAACTCGAAAACCTCCGTCTACATCTGGTTGCCAGAGATAACAGAGCTATTGACTCCAGCGGAGCTAGACGGCTTTCTGAACGCGTTACGAAACGTAAAGGCCTTCGAGAAGGAGCTCGCGCTCGGGAAGCGCAAGTACCCATCCGTGAGCCTGAGCGAACTGTCAGAGGCTGATCTTGAAGAGTTCCTCTCGGCAGTGGAACTCCTTCACCACGAGGCGGAGACTTCCTCGGACCCGTCCGCCGACATTCAGTCACGGGGTGCAACAGCCGTCTTGCCGCTGGAAAGGACCCACGAATCGCGGTAGTGAGTAACATCATTCGCGCGGTTCCGAGGGTGCACGAGGCGGTGGTTTAGGCAGGTCGCCCACTCCCTTCACCGTCGGATGGCGGAAGCGGGACTCGCATCAGCGCGCACACACTGTCAACTCCGATCCACTGCGGCCGAGGGTTGACGGCCCAGAGTTGCTCGGGTTCGAACGTCAGAGGGCTCCGACGTCGGTGCCCCGAACCGACCCGAGGTTCCGGCGAAGGAGCGATAACGACGTCTCCAAGCAACGCTGCTCCCGGCGCCCGCGGGCCTGCCGGCGGGGTCCCGGGGTTCTTGAGAGTGGGCCATCCAATGGGCCATCTTTCGGCCCGGGGACCCTCGGTCCTGCCTGGTCCATATTGGTGCTCTATAGTTCGAAATGGGCACGCCTATTCCGGCGACTATGACCGCTGACCTGCGACGTTTGTGTCCAGACCACAACGATGTGGCCCAAATAGAACCTTCTTCCGGCCCAATTCCTAAAGCCTGGGGCCAAGTTTGGCCAGAAACCGTGCGTCGCACGCGCGAGGTCAGCTACGGCCCACGTGAGACTCTAGAGCGTGTACGGAAAGGAAAATAGCACCGGATGTTTAAAGTGGATCGCAGGGCTTGTGTGACTCGGCTAGGAAAGTCATGCTGCGTTCGGGTCGTGCAGCTCGGCCCTCTCCGAGATGTTGACTCCAAGGGCGTCGGCCACGTCGCACATCCGGGCGAGGCTCGCCGACCTGTAGGCGGTGGACTCGTATCGTTGGACTTGTTGCTCGGCGACTCCGAGCGCATCGGCGAGCTGGCTTTGGGTCCAGCCGCGGGCGATTCGGGCTTTGACCAGAAGCGTCGCCAGCTCTGCCAGCGACGACGCCTCGAAGGTCGACACTGATCCGGACCGCAATTGCTCGTACTCGTCGATCTCAGCTCGCAGGTCGTCGGCCTGGGCCCGTACGGCGTCGAGCTCTAGCTGGGCGAGCTTCGATGGCCCGTCGGCGCTGATCCTCGCGTCAAGGTTCGCCGCCGCCTCCTCGAACTGACGAAGGTGCGCCTTTGTCGCCCGGTACTGGACCTCATTCGTGATCACTTGTGGCCTCCGATCCTCAGCACGATGATTCCCTTGCGGCCGGTGTCGCGTTCGTTCTGGAAGAACTCTGAGAACGCCAAGCCCGACTGCACCTCGACGACGTTCGGGAACAGCTCGCCCCCGAACCTCGCCTTCTGCGCCCCCCGACCTGCCGACAGGTCGAGCAGCACAGGGTCCAGCGCATCGATGTCGACTCCCTCGCTGTCCCAGCAGGCGTCGAAGTCGGCCGGCTCCTCCTTGGCGGTGACGAAGCTGCCATTAAGCCAAAGCCGTCGACAACCCGCGGCCGCCAGGACATCGATCGCATCGGCCAACCCGTCGAGCAGCTGTCGTCTGCGGGGGTTCCAGCCGAACCGCTCCACCACCTCGTCCCAGTCGGCCTCGTGCTGCCCTTCGGGCAGCCGGCCGGTGTCGGGATCGAACGGTGGCACCATCACCACAACTATATCGTTGTAGTGGTCGGAACTGGCCATGGTCAGCCCGTGGGCTCGCGATGTCCCTAGCTTCGGTGGCGCACATGGCCTCGGTCACCAGCGCCCGTGACCGGGGCCCGCGAGGTTCGGCGGCGGACCGCCGGGGCGCTCGAAAGTGGGCCATCCGGTGGGCCATCTTTCTTCCCCGGACGCCCTAGTTTGGCCTAGTATCCATTGGTACCAAGCAGGTCAGAACGGACACATCTATTTCGGGGAGTTAGGCCGATGAACTGCTTGTATCCGTCCATCAGGCACCGAATTAGCCTAAATAGACACGGATTCCGGCTCAATTCCTAAACCGTGTGTCGCAGGTTCGAATCCTGCCGGGGGCACGAGCGAGGGCGCGGCAGGCCCCTGGTCAAGAACGCCCGGTGGACGTATGTTCACCCTTGACGGGAAGGGCTACACCAACTGGGGGAAGGGGGCGCTCGTGGCCACAGAGCGTACCGAGCGGCTCGCTCCGCTCGCGGGGGTCCTGTTCACGGTGATCTTCGCGATCGGGTTCTTGACCGGTGGGGACACTCCGGATACGAAGGCGACCGGGCAGGAAGTGATCGCCCATTACAACGACAGCGGCAAGATCTTCGTCAGCCTGCTCGGCCTGGTGATCGGCGCCGTCGTGTTCCTGTTCTTCGCGGGAACGCTGCGCAGCCGGCTGCGAGCGGTCGGAGCCGAGTGGCTGGCGACGGTGGCGTTCGGTGGAGCCGTCGTCTACAGCGTGGGCCTGGGGCTCTTCGCCATGAGCCAGATCGCGCTGATCGACGCGGCCGACCTCGGCCAACCCGAGGTGGCGCAGGCGCTGAACGTCATCGACAACGACAACTTCTTCCCCACCGTGATCGGCTTGTCGGTGGTGCTCCTCGCCACCGGCTGGCACGTGCTCGCGACCCGGTCGTTGCCAGCCTGGCTCGGGTGGGTGTCCGTCGTTCTCGGCGTGCTCGCCATGGCCGGGCCCGCCGGCATCCTGGCCTTCCTGCTGTTCCCGGTGTGGGTCCTCGCCGTCGCCCTCACCCTCTACCGCCGGGACAGGGCCCCACTGGTCACCACCACGGCGGTCGGGTCAGCCTGAGGGGACGACTTCACCAGCCGGAAACCCGCCTGACATCGACCGGTCTCACCTCCGCGCTAGGCCGTGGGGAGTGACGATCTCCCGCCGCGCTCCAGGGACGAGCTCCCGGTCGGGGGACCACAGGGACACGCCTACGTTGGAGTCATGACCTCGACCGGCTGCTCGACGGCGCCGGAACATCAAGCCTTCGCCGGATGAGCATCCGGATCGCGCTCGAGCACACCATGTCGTACCGGTTCGACCGGGCGGTGGGCCTCTTCCCCCACGTCGTGCGGCTACGGCCGGCGCCCCACTGCCGTACGCCGATCCTCTCCTACTCACTGACGGTGAAGCCGAGCGAGCATTTCATCAACTGGCAGCAGGACCCTTTCGGCAACCACGTCGCCCGCCTGGTGTTCCCGGAGCCGAGCCGCGAGCTCACCCTCACCGTCGACCTGGTGGCCGACCTGACGGTCATCAACCCCTTCGACTTCTTCGTCGAGGAGTCGGCCGAGCGCTACCCCTTCGCCTACGACGTCTCCCTGGCGCACGATCTGGCGCCGTACCTGACCGCCGACGAGCCCGGGCCGTTGCTGGCCGAATGGCTCCGGGACCTTCCGCCGGCCGACGACGGCGGCACGGCCATCGTCGACTTCCTTGTCGGGCTGAACCAGCGGGTGACGGGCTCGGTCGCGTACACGACGCGCATGGAGCCGGGCGTCCAGACCCCTGACGAGACCCTGGAGAAGGCGCTCGGCTCGTGCCGGGACAGCGCTTGGCTGCTCGTCCAAGTGCTGCGCCACCTCGGCCTGGCGGCCCGGTTCGTGTCCGGCTACCTGGTGCAGCTACGGGCCGACGAGGCGCCGCTGGAAGGTCCGTCCGGGCCCACGGCCGACTTCACCGACCTGCACGCCTGGGCCGAGGTCTTCGTACCGGGCGCCGGCTGGGTCGGCCTCGACGCCACGTCCGGGCTCATGGCCGGCGAGGGCCACATCCCCCTGGCCTGCGCCGCGGAGCCGTCGAACGCGGCACCGGTCACCGGCGCCACCGGCCCGTGCGAGGTCTCCTTCGAGTTCGCCAACGTGGTCCGCCGCATCCGCCAGCCGCCGCGCGTCACCCTGCCGTACAGCGACAGCCAGTGGACGAGCATCGACGCCCTCGGGCGCGCCGTCGACGACGCGCTCCTTCAGGGCGACGTGCGCCTCACCCAGGGCGGGGAGCCGACGTTCGTGTCGGTCGACGACCGGGAGAGCCCGCAGTGGACGATGGCCGCCGATGGCCCCGAGAAGCGCACCATCGCCGAGGCGCTCGCTCGCCGCCTGCTCGACCGCTTCGCACCGGGCGGCCTGCTCCACCACGGGCAGGGCAAGTGGTACCCGGGCGAGCCCCTGCCCCGCTGGCAGATCGGCGTCCTGTGGCGGGCCGACGGGGAGACCCTGTGGGCCGACCAGGGGCTGCTGGCGGACCCCGAGATCCCCGGCGACGCCACTGCCACCGATGCCGAGTCCATGGCCCGCATGATCGCGGCCGGGATCGGCCTGCCGGACGGATCCTGCCTGGCCGGCTACGAGGACCCGCTGCACACCCTGCTGCTGGAGGCCCGCCTGCCGGGCGGCGACCCGCCCGCCACCGACGTCGACCCGACCGACGGCTCGACCGTGGACAGCGACGCCCGCCTGGCCCGCATCGCCACGCTCGAGCGCGGCGCGCTGGGGGGCCCGGTCGGGTGGGTGATCCCCCTGCACCCCGTTCCCGGCGAGGAGGCCCTCCGGTTCGGGTGGGCGACGACCCGGTGGACCTTGCGACGCGGGCATCTCGTCCTCATTCCCGGTGACTCGCCGATGGGCTCCCGCCTGCCCCTCGACGCCCTCACCTGGCGGCCGGCGCCGGCGGAGCCCGAGCTGTCGCCCTTCGCCGAGCGGGCCGAGCTGGCCTCCCGGCGGGCGGCCGCGGCCCGCCGGCGTAACGGTCAGCCGCCCCTCGCGGAGGAGGACGAGCCCGAGGAGGAGGTGCCGCTCACCGCCCTGTGCGTCGAGGCCCGAGACGGGAACCTCCGGGTGTTCCTCCCGCCGATGGAGCACCTCGAGCACACCGTCGACCTGATCTCGGTCGTCGAGCGCTCCGCCGCCGCGCTCCGGCTGCCCATCGTCCTCGAGGGCTACCTCCCGCCGGTCGACCCCCGCCTGGTCCGGCTCGTCGTCACCCCCGACCCCGGCGTCATCGAGGTCAACGTCCATCCCGCCGCCTCCTGGCCGGAGCTGGTCGACATCGTCGAGGGCGTCCATGCCGAGGCTCGGGCCACCCGCCTCGGGACCGAGACCTTCCACCTCGACGGCACCCACGCCGGCACCGGCGGGGGCAACCACCTGACCCTCGGCGGGCCGACGGCGGCCGACAGTCCCCTCCTGCGGCGCCCCGACCTGCTGCGCAGCTTCATCACCTACTGGCAGCACCATCCGTCGCTCTCGTACCTCTTCTCGGGCCGGTTCATCGGTCCGACGAGCCAGGCGCCCCGCGTCGACGAGGCCCGTCACGAAAGCCTCTACGAGCTCGAGATCGCCTTCGCCGAGCTCGATCGGCAGGCAGACGACCCGCGCCCCTGGCTGGTCGACCGCCTGTTCCGCCACCTGCTGGTCGACATCACCGGGAACACGCACCGGGCCGAGCTGTGCATCGACAAGCTGTTCAGCCCGGGCAGCGAGCGGGGCCGGCTCGGACTCCTCGAGATGCGATCGTTCGAGATGCCCCCCCACCCCCGCATGGCCCTCGTGCAGGCGCTCCTGGTGCGGGCGCTGGTGGCCCGCTTCTGGGCCGACCCCTATGCCGGCCCGCTGGTGCGGTGGGGGACCGCGCTCCACGACCGGTTCCTCCTCCCGTGGTGGGTCGAGGCCGACATCGCCGAGGTGGTGGACGACCTCGACCGGCACGGGTTCGCCTTCGATCTCGACTGGCTGGCGCCGTTCCTGGAGTTCCGCTTCCCCCGCATCGGCGGGGTCGACGTGGCCGGCGTCACGCTCGAGCTGCGCGGTGCCATCGAGGCGTGGTCGGTGCTGGGCGAGGAGGTCAGCTCCACCGGCACGTCCCGGGGCGTCGACTCCTCGGTCGAGCGGCTGCAGGTGCGGGCCGACGGTCTCGTCCCCGAGCGCCACCTGGTCACCTGCAACGGCGTACCGCTGCCGCTGCACGGCACCGGCGCTCCGGGACGGTTCGTCGCCGGCGTGCGCTACCGGGCCTGGCAGCCGCCCTCCGCCCTCCACCCCACCATCGGGGTGCACACTCCGCTGATCTTCGACGTCGTCGACCGCTGGAGCGGGCGCTCGCTCGGGGGCTGCACGTACCACGTGGTCCACCCCGGGGGACGCACCTACGAGCGGTTCCCGGTGAACGCCAACGAAGCCGAGGCCCGCCGGGCCAGCCGCTTCCGGGCCGAGGGCCACACTCCGGGCCCGGTCGACGTCGGCGTCCTCGTCGCCGCCGGGCGGGCCGCGGCGAGCCTGGAGTACCCTTGCAACCTGGATCTGCGGCGCGCCCCGTCCAGCTGACGCCCCCCGGGGCCCACTGGCCAACCTAGAACGAACGATCGGCCCCGATGCCCGACTTGCTCGAATCGTACCGGCCGATGCCCCGGGTCTACGACGAGATGCTCACCCCCGACGGACGGGTGCGGGAGCACTGGGCCCACGCCGGCAAGGTCATCGACGAGCTCGGCCTCGACGAGCTGCTCCTCCGCCGCCACGAGACGCGCCGACTGCTCGACGACGACGGGGTCACGTACAACGTCTATGGCGACGACTCCTCGACGCCGACGCCGTGGGCCCTCGACCCGCTGCCGGTGCTGCTCAGCAGCCAGGAGTGGGCCGTGATCGAGCGGGCGGTCGTGCAGCGGTCGCAGCTCCTGAACCTCGTCCTCGGTGATCTGTACGGCCGCCGTGACCTGCTGCGCCGGCAACTGCTGCCGGCGGAGGTGGTCTTCGCCCACCCCGGCTTCCTGCGCCAGTGCGACGGGGTGCGCCTCCCCGGCAGCCAGCAGCTGTTCACCACCGCCGTCGACCTGGTGCGCGACGCCGCCGGCCGCTTCACGGTCCTGGCCGACCACACCCAGGCGCCGTCGGGGGCGGGGTACGCGCTCGAGAACCGGGTGGTCGTGTCCCGGGTGTTCTCCGGGATGTACCGGGAGGCCCAGGTCCACCGGCTCGCCCCCTTCTTCCGCACCCTGCGCACAGCCCTCCAGGTGATCGCCCCTCCGGCGGCCGACGACCCCCGGATCGTGGTGCTCAGCCCCGGCCCGTCGAGCGAGACCGCCTTCGAGCACGCCTACCTCGCCTCGTACCTCGGCTACTCGCTGGTGGAGGCGGCCGACCTGACCGTGCGCGACGGCCGGGTGTGGCTGCGGTCGCTCGGCCGGTTGGAGCCGGTCGACGTGATCCTGCGCCGCACCGACGCCATGTTCTGCGACCCCCTGGAGCTCCGCGCCGACTCCGTGCTCGGCGTGCCCGGGCTGGTGGAGGCCTCCCGCCTGGGCTCGGTGTCGATCGTCAACACGCTCGGGAGCGGGGTGCTCGAGAATCCCGGCCTCCTGCCCTATCTCCCCGCCCTGGCCGAGCACCTCCTCGGCCAACCGCTCCTGTTCCCGTCGGTCCAGACCTGGTGGTGCGGCGATCCCGAGGGACGGCGCCACGTGCTCGCCCACCTCGACCAGCTCGTCGTCAAGCCGATCGCGGCGGGCCTGGGGGCGACGTCGCTGCCTTCGGAGCTGAGCGGCGAGGCGCGCGACGACCGGCGCCGGCGGATCGAGGCCCGCCCCGAGATCTGGGTCGGCCAGGAGCACGTCGAGATGGCCTCGGTCCCGGCGTTGGGGACGGCCGGCCTCGAGGCCCGCCGTACCGTGTTGCGGGCGTTCGCGGTCGCCCGCCATGACTCCTACGCGGCGATGCCCGGCGGCCTGACCCGGGTCGCCCCGTCGTCCAACGGGTCACGCATCTCCAACCAGACCGGCGCCGTGAGCAAGGACACCTGGGTGCTGGCCTCCGAGCCGGAGAAGCTCTCCGGGTTCTGGCTCCAGCCCGGGCCCCCGGTGAGCGCCATCGACCCGGCCGGGTCGATGTCGTCCCGGGCGGCCGAGAACCTGTTCTGGATGGGGCGGTACGCGGAACGAGCCGAGGCCGTGACCCGCCTGTTGCGGGCGGTCCACGACCGCCGCAACGAGTTCCAGCACAGCCCCAACCCGGCCGGCGCCGCCTGCCTCGAGGTGCTGCTCCGCTCGCTGACCCGCCTCACGTCCACCTACCCCGGCTTCTCCGGGGCGGGCGCAGCCGACCGGCTGGCGGCGCCCGACGCCGAGCTGCTCGCCCTCGTGGTCGATGACAGCCGACCCGGGACCCTCGCCTACGCCGTCCGTCGCCTGCTGGCGGCGGCCCAGGCCGTCCGCGACCAGCTCTCGAACGACACCTGGATGGTCGTGGGCAACCTCGAGCGGGAGATCCTCCGGCTGCGGACGGCGTCCTTCGGGCGCCAGACCGTCGTGGCCCACACCCTGGGCCAGATCACCCAGAGCCTGCTCGCCCTCTCGGGCCTGGCCGGCGAGAGCATGGTGCGCGACCCCGGCTGGCGGTTCATGGACGCCGGGCGGCGCATCGAGCGGGGCGTGCAGCTGGCCTCGCTCCTGCAGGCGACCGTCACCGTCGAACGGGGCACCGCCACCGACAGCCTCCTGCTCGAGTCGGCGCTGGTCACGGCCGAGAGCATCATCACCTACCGCCGCCGGTACCGGTCGCACGCCCAGCTCGAGACCATCCTCGACCTGCTCGTCCTCGACGCCGGCAACCCCCGCTCGCTCGCCTACCAGGTCGATCGGTTGGCAGAGGACGTGCGCCACCTGCCTGCCCCTCACCATGGCGCGCGCCTGAGCCTCTCGGAGCGGCTGGTGCTGGAGACGACCACCGCGCTGCGCCTGGCCGACACCGCCGCCCTGGCCGCGCCCGGCCCCGACGGCACCCGCCCCGAGCTCGACGCTTTCCTCGACCGCATCGTCGGGCTCCTCCGCCGCACCTCCGACGCCATCGACGGGGAGAGCTTCGTCCGCTCCCTCCCGCAGCGGGCGATGGTCGATCAGTGACCTACCGCGTCGTCCACCGCACGGAGTACCGCTACCAGTCGGAGGTGTCGTCGAGCTACGGCGAGCTGCACCTGTTGCCGCGGGACTTCTCGGGACAGACGTGCCGGGAGTCCCGGCTGCGGATCGAGCCGGACCCCCACGACTACCGGGAGCGCGTCGACTTCTACGGGAACCGGACCGCGTACTTCGCCGTGCTCGAGCCGCACACGCGGCTGTCGATCACGGCCGAGAGCGTGGTCGATGTCGACCTCGCCCGCCGGCGAGGTGCGCTGGCCCTGGCCGGCGAGCAGCCGTGGGAGCTGGCGCGCGACCGCCTCCGGCTCGATCGGGTCGGCGACACGCTCGAGGCTCGGGACTTCCTCCTCGACTCGTCGATGGTCGCGGTGTCGCCTGAGGTCCTGGCCTATGCGACGCCGTCGTTCCCATCCGGGCGGCCGATCGTCGATGCGCTCGCCGACCTCACCTCCCGCATCCACCGCGACTTCGCCTACAAGCCCGGCGCGACCACGGTCGGCACCACGCTCACCGAGCTGCTCGAACGGCGCAAGGGGGTGTGTCAGGACTTCGCCCTCCTGGCCATCGGTTGCCTGCGATCGCTCGGCCTGGCCGCCCGGTACGTGAGCGGGTACATCGAGACCTATCCGCCGCCGGGGCGACCCCGCATGGTCGGGGCCGACGTGTCCCATGCCTGGGCGTCGGCGTTCGTGCCCGGCGCCGGCTGGATCGACCTCGACCCGACCAACGACCAGTTCGTCACCGACCGCTATGTCACCACCGCCTGGGGCCGCGACTACCGCGACGTGTCGCCGGTGAAGGGCGTGATCTACACCGAGAGCAAGAAGGACGAGATGGAGGTCTCGGTCGACGTCGCTCGGATCGACGGACCGTAGCGGTCTCGGGTTGAAAAAGGGGCGCCAGGCGCACCTTTTCCAACCCAGTACGGCCAAGGAACGAGGGATCAGCGGATGCCGGTGTCGCAGGAGACGGCGACGGTGGTCGACGTCCCTGGCTGCAACTCGACCCGGGCCGGGTCGGCCTGGCAGCCCCGCCCGATGGCGGCGCCGGCGCCGGCGGCTCCGCTGAAGGCGCGGACGTCGTAGGTGCCGGGCGCGGCGGCGAGGATGAAGGCGCCGTCGTCGCCGGTCCGGTCCTGGGCCACGACGATGCCGTCGGGGCGGGCCAGCTCGACGGTGGCCGGGCCCGGGCGGGGGGCGCAGGCGGGGTCGGGCGGGATCCGCTCCACCGGGCAGACGGGCGAGAACCGCACCGTCCCCCGCACCTCGGCCGGGGGGAGCGTCGTCGTCGTCGAGGGGTCGACGACGCGGACCTCGAGTCGCCACCCGGCGTCGGCGGGGGCGCAGGCCGGTTCGGTGCAGCTGGCCCGGTCGGCGCCCAGCTCGGCGGTGCCCGGCGCCACCCCGACGAAGCTGGCCACCACCGTCCCGCACCCGGACCCGGGCGCCTCCACGCACGTGGCCGGGCTGGCGGTCACCGTCGGCGGGCCGTCGGGGCGGGCGACGGCGGGGTCGGACGGGCTGCGGAAGACGAAGTCGGCGCTGTGGAGGATGACCGTGGCCCGCTGGCCGATGGTGAGGGTGACGGTGCGGCCGTCGTCGGCGTCGCTGAACCCGGCGGGAGTGGGCGCGGGCAGGGAGGTGGGGGTCGACGTCGGCGGCGGGATCGACGGGAGGCCGGCGCCCTCCGGTCCGGAGGGGGCGCAGGCGCCACCCACCGCCGCCAGGCCCAGGGCGAGCGCGACCGCCGAGGTCCACCTCATTGCTACAGGTTGCCCCAGCCGGTGGCCTACGGTCGGTCGGCCATGGCACGCCCCGAGTCCGAGACCACCCCGACGCTGATCGACGTGGCCCAGGATCGCGGCGTCACCGTCACGTGGGGCGACGGTCACGTCAGCTGTTTCGCCCTCGAGGGGCTCCGGGTCTGGTGCCCGTGCGCCCAGTGCCGCGACCTGCGCCAGGCGGGCGAGGTGGCCTGGCCCCGCCCCGGGTCCCCGGCGACGCTGCGCATCGACGGGGCGGAGAAGGTGGGCAACTGGGGTCTCAACCTCGAGTGGAACGACGGCCACGGCACCGGCATCTACACCTGGGACGTGCTGCGTTCGTGGTGCCCGTGCGAGGAGTGCCGGGCGGACGCCTGACGGCCGGCGCCGGCGGCCGCGGTCAGCCCGAGGGCGGCGGCGACGGCGCCGGGCCGACCGAGTCGTCCCAGCCGAAGAGCTCCCGGTGGTGGGCGACGATGGCCTGGTAGGCGTTGCGCAGGTCGGCCCGCGCCCCGTCGAGGGCCTCGTCGGGGGCGGGCGCGGGCGTCCATCGGCCGCGGATGGGGTCGGTGGCGGTGAGGGCCTCGAGGGCGGATGACGCGTTGCGCAGCCACTGGTGGGCCCGGTGGAGCTTGGTGCGCTCGTCGGCGGTGAGGTGCTCGGGCCGGCGAGGCTGGTCGTCGTTCACGTCGCCCGCACCCTAGCCCCGGGCCGGGGCCCGTTGACCATCCGTCGACCCCGCCCTACATTCCGGGGAGAACAACGACGAGGAGGCTGGGATGTCTCGCACTCGAACGCGTGGCCTGCTCCTCCCCCTGGTCGTGGTTCTGACCTTCCTGCCCGGATGCGGTGACTCGGGGGACGACGGCGACCAGGGCGCGGCCCCGACGTCGACCGCCCTCGAGGACCGGCTGGCCGAGCTGTCGGGGGCAGGGGTGTTCGTCGGCGGCGTGGCCTTCACCGGCAACCTGGTCTCGATCCACTACGACCAGCCCACCGACCGCAGCGCGGGGATGAAGATCTTCGTCACCGACGGCACGCCCGGCGGCACCGCCGAGTGGTTCGAGGGCACCGCCCCCGGAAACACCTTCACCCTCCGGTCGGCCAGCGGCGGGGCCACCATCGAGGGCCGGATCGACGACTTCGAGACCGACGGCACCATCACCCTGGCCGGCGTCCAGCACAACTTCTTCACCCGCCCGGCCGGCGACGGGGCGGGCACGTTCGAGGTCACCATCGGGGCCGACGGGGAATGGAAGGGCACGTCCCTCAACGGGTCGACCCTCACCGCCCGCCAGACGGGGAACTACGTGGAGGGGGCGGTGCTGTCGTCGGCCGGCGAGCGCTACCCGTTCCGCCACAACGACCTCAGCCGCCGCCTCGGCTACTCGGTGGCGGGCGGCGCCGCCGACAGCTACCTCACGATCGTCACCCGGCAGGGCACCGAGATCCAGGGCCGGGGCGGTGACGTGAAGGGTGGTCACCCGGACGACAACATCGTGTCCCTCGACCTGTCCCAGGAGGCCACGCCCACGCCCGGCGTCTACCACGGCCGGGTGGCGATGAGCACCGACCGGCTCAACTTCGAGCTCGTGCCCGGCGCCGACGGGTCCCGCACGGTGCGGGTCTACCTGTCGGACTCGGAACCGGAGCCGGCGGGCGACATCCAGTGGTGGGCCGAGCCGGTCACGGGCGACGCCTTCACCCTCACGTCGAAGGCCGGCGACGCCACCATCGCCGGCACCATCGCCGACGACGGGATCTCGGGCGAGGTCACCCTCACCGACGGCGTCGCCCGCCGGTACTTCGCCGCACCCAGCGGCCAGGGAGCGGGCATCTACACCGTCGTCGTCGCCGCCGACCGGCACCACACGGGCACGTCGGAGCAGGGGGCGAAGCTCGACCTCCTGTACCAGGACGGCGTCGTCATGGGCACCCTCACGGCCCCCGACGGCAAGGAGTACCCGATGCTGGGCGCCGACCTGGCCGAGTCGTACCGGTACGCCGAGACCTATTCGCAGCCGGGGACGTACACCGCCTTCGTGGCGCCCCGGGGGCGGTACGTCTACGGCCGCGACGGCGACGTCCGGGCGGGGAGGTTCGGGCGCAACATCATCGGCCTCGACAAGAAGTGCTGACGAGCGGGCTTCGGCCCGCGCGGGCGACGACGATTGCGTTGGTGCTGGTGGCGGCGGCCACGACCGGCTGTCGCGCCGGGGACGGGAACGGTCGGGTCGCCGCCGGCGGGGGGCGGGTGACGACGACGGCCGCGCCCGCGGGCGAGGGGGACCAGAAGGTCGCCCCCCGCTGGGAGCGGGTGGCCCGGGTGACCGGCACCGGCGACGGGCGCAGCGACGGCTTCGAGATCGCGGCCGACGCCCTCCAGTGGCGGGTGACGGCGGCCTGCGACGACCGCGGTGCGGTGCGGGTGGCGCTCGCCGGCGAGGCGGCGGCCCTGGCCGAGGTGCCCGACTGCCCGGGGACGACGTTCGGCTTCTCGATCCGCACCGGGCCGGCCGCGCTCGACGTCGAGGCCACCGGCGCCTGGGAGGTGCTCGTCGACCAGCAGCTGGACACGCCGGTGGCGGAGCCGGCCCTGGCCGGGATGACGGCCGCCGCCCGCCTCGGCTCGGGCCAGTTCTACGGCATCGACCAGAAGGGCTCGGGAACGGCTGCCCTCTACCGGCTGCCGGGCGGGACCGGGGCCCTGCGCTTCGACCCGTTTCTCGTCACCCGGAACTCCGACCTGTTCGTGTGGGTGAGCGAGGCCCCGGCCCCCCACACCAGCGCCGAGGCCCTGCACCGCGATCACGTCGAGGTGGCCCGGCTCACGGCCACCGGCGGGGCCCAGAACTACGTCCTGCCCGACACCGTCGACCCGGAACGGGTGCGGTCGGTGGTGGTGTGGTGCGAGCCGGTGCGGACCGCCTACGCCGCCGCCTCCCTCGGGCCATGAGGCGCACGGGCGTGGTCGCGGCGCTGGTGGGAGCAGCCCTGGTGCTGGGCGGGTGCTCGACGTCGTCCCCTTCGACGCCCGGGCGGGCGTCGGGGGCGACGGGCGAGGTGGCCGGCTGGCCGACGTGGGTGGTCGGCCCGCCCGCATCGATCGCGGTGCCGGCCCCGGCGGGCGACGAGTCGGCCGCGGCCCCCGCCCCCGCCCCCGCCCGCACCGGCGTCCTCGGCGGCGAGTGGATCGAGCGGGCCATGGAGTACGTCTCCGCCCGCACCAAGGACCCGCCCAACGCGTCCCGGGCCTACGCCCTGGTGGCGGTGGCCGCCTTCGACGCGGTGGTCGTGGCCCGCCACTGGCAGGGGGTGTACCGCTCGGACACGTACCCGTCGGAGGACGCGGCCGTGGCCGGGGCCGCGTCGGAGGTGCTGGTGCACCTGTTCCCCGAGCAGCCCGCCCTCCGGATCGAGCAGGCCGCGTCCGACGCGGCCGGCACGGGCGGGGCGGCTGCTGCCGGCCTGGCGTTGGGACGGGAGGTGGCGGCGCGCGTCGTCGCCCGTTCCGACCACGACGGCTCGCAGCAGGTGTGGGACGGGACCCGTCCCGCCGACCGGCCCGACCAGCCCGGGTTCTGGCAGCCGCCGCCGGGATCGGTGTCGCCGCCGGTGCAGCCCCTGGCCGGCACGTGGCAGACGTGGGTGCTGCCGGCGGGGAACGCCGTCCGCCCCCCGCCGCCGCCCGCCTACGGGTCCGAGCAGTTCCTGGCCGAGGCCCGGGAGCTGATCGCCATCGGGAAGGGCCTCACCGACGACCAGCGCCGCATCGCCCGCTTCTGGGAGGGGGGCCAGGGGACACCGCTGCCGCCCGGGATCTGGAACCGCATCGTCCTCGACTACCTGGCCGAGCACGGCGCCGACGGGCCCCGGTCGGTGCGCACCCTGGCCCTGGTGAACGTCGCCCTGGCCGACGCCGGCGTGGCCGCGTGGGACGCCAAGTACACGTGGTGGCTGCCCCGTCCCGAGAACGCCATCCAGGAGCTGGTCGACCCGGCGTGGAAGCCGCTGCTGACGACGCCGCTCTTCCCGGCCTACGTGTCCGGGCACTCGACCTACTCGGCCGCCGTCGCCACCGTGCTCGCCCACCTGTTCCCCGACGACGCCGACCGCTTCCGGGCCATGGGGGAGGAGGCGGGGCTGTCCCGGCTGTACGGCGGGATCCACTGGCGCAGCGACCACGTCCAGGGCTCCGACATGGGTCGTCGCATCGGGGCCCTGGTGGTGGCCCGCGACCCGGCCGGCGGCTGAGGCGGTCGCGGGATCGCCGGGCGGACCGGGCGGGGGGCGGGGAGGCCCACCCGGTCCGGCCCGGCGAACGTCTGGGGCTGCCGGCCTACAGGCTCCGGACGGTGGCACCCCCTCGCGGACCGCGCTGGAAGGCGGTGGCGGCGGCGGCGCCGGTCGAGGAGCCGGTGCCGCTCGACGAGCCACCCATGTTCGGGCAGTTGGCGCTGTCGTGGGGCGGCCGGTCGGCGGGGGCGTCGGGCGAGGCCGGGGCGGCCGGGGTGCCCGGGTCGGCGGCCGCCGGCGGGGTGGTGGTGGTCGTCTGGGCCGCCGACACCCCGGGAACGCCGAGGATGACCCCGGCCAGGCTCCCGACGCCCAGACCGGCGGCCACCGCCAGGCTGGCCATGAGCCGTCTCTTTCGCATGGATGGTCCTTTCGTTGGCAATTGGACACCCTCACTGTCGGGGTCGAGCCTGTGAGCCACCTTGGGCCCGCCTCCGAGTTCCCCGGCAATCCCCGTCCCGCCCACAGCCGGCTCCCAGCCGGGGGCGACAGTCTCGGACCCGTGAAGCGCCCCCGGATCGCCGTCGTGGCGGCCGTCGTCGTCCTCGCCTGGTGCGCCGGGTGCGGCGGCGGGCAGGCCACGCGGTCGCCGTCGACGGTCGTGCCGGCCGACGGCCTGGTCGACGTGGGGGCCGGGCTGCGGGGGCCGGCGGGGGTGCGGGCCCGCCTGTACGCCTCGGGCGTGCCCAAGATGTCCGCCTTCGCCGTCGATCCCGGGGGTCGGTTGTGGATCGCCACCGCCGACTACCGCGACACCGGCGCCGACGGGGTGTACCTGGTGGCGGCCGAGGGCGCGGCCCCGGTGGAGGTGATCCCCGGGCTCCACACCGCCCTCGGCCTGCTCTGGCTCGGCGACGAGCTCTACGTGTCGTCGACGGAGCGGGTGGACGCCTACGGCGGCTTCGACGGCACCCGGTTCGCCCGCCAGCGCACCGTGGTCACGTTCCCGGCCGGCTCCGGGCAGGACGGGGGGCTGGCGCTCGGCCCCGACGGCCGCATCCGCCTGGGGATCTCGGCGCCGTGCGACCACTGCGTGCCGGAGTCGGAGTGGTCGGCCACGGTGGTGTCCTTCGGGCCCGACGGCGGCGACCTGCGGGTGGACGCCCGGGGCATCCGGGCGCCGATCGCGCTCTCCTACGTCCCCGGCACCGACGAGCTGCTCGTCACCATGAACCACCGCGACGACCTGGGCGACGCCACCCCCGGCGACTGGCTGGGATCGGTGGAGCAGGGCCAGGACTGGGGCTTCCCCGACTGTCCCGGCCCGACCGCCGACGCCTGCGCCGACGCGCCCGAGCCGGTGGCGGTCCTCGACGCCCACGCCGCGGTGAGCGGGCTGGCGGTGCTCGGCGACCCGGTGGTCGGGCAGGCGGTGGTCGTGGCCG